>FTDL01000126.1_pt1 | contig 52220 bp, 42 predicted proteins | sample 1639951 | NCBI WGS metagenome assembly FTDL01 (sample SAMEA3914869, study PRJEB12502) | metagenome | biome: forest; material: soil | place: USA | collected 2012-03-12 | depth 0.1 m
ATATTTATATAGTACACAAAATTATAATCGAAACCACCTTGAAATGTGTAGTTCTTTAAGCCAAGATCTTTTTGAAAAAAATACGTTGGAAAATATTCGAATACATCAGGGAGAGAAACCGTCAGGCCATTATTCATATCAGTCGCGAATGCAAAGAGTTGCCCATTTTTGTTTGTAGGAAAGGACAACGGGTCAATGTACGGAAAGTTACCCGTTACAGAACAGGCTGTAACAACTAATTCACTATAGGTTTGTGAGGCAGTATACGTGTTTCCATTAATAACATCGACATGGCATTTGCTTAGCAAATAAATTATAGTATCATTATGTGGAGAAATGGTTTTTGAAATAATTTTATAAACATCAACTCCTGTTTTGTCAGGGTAGCCAGCAGCTACACGAAGATCTGGAGTATATTCTAAAACGTCTCCTAACTCATAGTTGAAATATTCAAAGTAGTTGAGTTTGTTTTCTCCAATCTTAGTGTTGAAAATAAAAGTTAGATTGAAATAATTGTGGTGTGGTTCAAATTCGTCGGTAAAAGGAAATGAATATATGAGCCCAAAATTTTCAGAAATTTTGATTGAGTCTTTAAATCCTGATGCATTTTCAACAATAAAGGTCTTTACAAAACCTGTTTGATTTGTTAAAATAGTTTCTTGCTTGTAACTGTTATAGTGAGCGGTGAATAAAACATTTTTAAGATTGAATGTCCACTGAGTGCCCAATGGTACTTGTGTTTTAACAATCACTGTGTCATTGAGAGCATTGTTAGTAATTAAGAAAAGATAATCTCCATTAGTTTTTTTAACCATTGAATTCCCCCAAAAATTATCTCTTGGAGTATTAGCGTATTCATATCCTGAAAGCTTATTAAAATAGAAGACGGAATCCTGTCCAGCTAAAATGGCACTATCAACCTCTATACCATGTATTAATGAAGAATTAATACTTCCCATAACAGAACCGGTATATGTAAACTGATATTTAAATTTATTTCTAAATGGCTGAAAATCCTGAGCAGTTGTAGAATAACTATTTGCTATGAAAATTAAAAAAGTAACAATTAGTGGCAGCTTCATAATTAATACAACAATATAATAACAGAGATGGATAATTAAGAAAAGTATTATTGCTTGACAATTTTTTGACTATACACCTGACTTTCATTTTCAAGCGAAAGGAAATAAACACCAGAAGTAAGTGCTGGTAAATTTGAAAGCTCTATTTGTTGATTGGAAGAAGAAATAATAATTTCCGAAGTATAGACTTCTACGCCAAGCGTAGATGTAATTCGAATGTGATAATTACCCTCACTTAGATCAATTACGTTAAGTGAAATCGCATTATCAAAAGGATTTGGTACTACAGCTAAATTTTCATTAAATAATTGCGGGGATTTTATTGAAAGAACAGTTGTTATACTACTGCAATCATCATCTGTATTTAATTGCTTTATGTATCGGGTATTTTTATATTGCTCATCATAAAAATCCGGATAACCGCTGTAAAAATATCCTTCAAGTCCAAGCTCTTTTTGAAAAACATATGAAGCAAATTCTTCTAATACAATGTAAGGTTCAATAATCACTCTATCTGCATTAGGAGTATATGCGTAAAACTGCGTTGTGTTTTTGTTCGGAGGGAAGGATAACAGGTCAATATAAGGAATGGTGCCCGTTACTGACCAGGCGGTAACCATTAATTTGCAATGGGTTTGAATTGTGGAATAATTGCCAGAATTAATACCAGTAATAGTACAATTACTAAAGGAATAGGTAATGGTATCGCCATTCAAAGAAACAGTTTTTGAAAGCACTTTATATACATCATTATATAATGGATCTGTTGGTTTCCCGCGATCAAGAGAAGGACTGTAGACTAATATATCCCCAGCATCATAGTTAAAGTATTCAAAATAATTGAGTTTATTCTCGCCTAACTGGGTGTTAAAAATATATGTTAGATTGAAATTGACAGGATAAGGAAGATTTCATTTGCAAAAGAGAATGAATATACAAGCCCAAAATTTTCAGAAATTTTAATTGAGTCTTTAAAGCCAGAAACGTTTTCAACAATGAATGTCTTTACATAGTCTGTTTGATTTGTTAAAACAGTTTCTGTTTTATAATGATCATAGCTTATAGTATATAAAGTATTTCTGAGTGTAAAATTCCATTGCGAACCAAGAGACTCCTGTGTTTTTAAAATCAATGTATCATTTTGAGTATTGTTTGTAATAAGGAAAAGATAGTCGCCATTCGTTTTTTTTACCATTGAATTACCCCAAAAATTGTCTCGCCAAGTATGGGCAGATACATTTTCTAAAAGCCTGCTGAAATAAAAGACAGAATCTGTATTGATCAAAGCAGCACTATCTACTTGAATAGCGTGTATTCCTGGTATGTTATGATTATAAGGAGAAATGTATGTAAACTGATACTTATATTTATTTTTGAACGGTTGAAAATTCTGTGCAGTTGTAGAAGATACAAGTATGCAAAAAAACAAAGCAATCATGAAAAATCTCATAACGATCCTGATTAAGTCACTAGTAATTTATAAAAAACATTGGATTAATTAAATTATTTTTAATGATTTAATTGATCCAATAGCCCCAAACAAGCTTCCCTACTTGTAATACAGAGAGTGTAAGAAAAATATAACCCACTATTTTATTCAACACTTTTTCAGAAAATAACGAAAGCGTATTTCCATAGAACCATTTTTTGCAATAGTACGCATAGATAAATAACATTGCCATGCTTCCGGCACAGACGCCCACTACAAAGGTTGTCATATACAGCCAGTCTTCTTTCATCCAGCCAGTGCTTATAAAATAGGTGCTGTAACCCAGCCAGAATGTCATTTGTGTAGGATTAACAACTCCGATGAATAAGCCTTGTACAAAATCTGTAGAGCCTTTTGGTTCTTTTTCATTTTGTGTTGGCTCAATATGTTTCTTGGTTAAAAAAATATATGCGAGTACAATAAAAATTGGTACAGCAGCAATTTCAATCGCATCGGCTATTCTTTTATTGGCGAGAAAATATTTGGAAAAGGCAACGGCTATAAAGCAATAAAAAAACTCTACCAATACAGCGCCACTGCCAAACAACATAGCTTTACGCAACCCGGTTGAGGTTGCTCGTTTAATAGCTAATAAATTAAATGTTGAAGGAGGAATAGTTCCAACAAAGCTTATTATAAACCCCAAAAAAAAGTGCGTTACAAAAAGCATTTATTTATATAATTTTACTGACTACCAATCGCCACCTGCGCCGCCGCCGCCAAAGCCGCCGCCACCAAAACCTCCAAAGCCGCCACTACTGCCGCCTCCAAAGCTGCCACCACTGCTTCTATAACCGCCCCCTAATCCGCCTAAAGGAGGGCCGAACATTCCGAAGCCACCTCCGCTGTTGCGACCACCATTATTGCCCTGATTTTTTCGATTAATAAAACCAATAATAATGATCACAATAAGAATCAAAAGAAAAACGTAAGCAGGCTTGATTCCTCCTTTATTTTGTACAGGATCTGCGGTGTATTCTTTTCCTGAATAACGGATAATCGCATCAATCGTGAAATTGATGCCGTTAAAATAATCGCCGCGTTTGAATTGTGGTACAAGATCTGCATCTATAATCCGCTTACATCTGGAGTCGGGCAACACACCCTCCATACCATAACCTGTGGCAATAAATGCTTTTCTGTTTTCTTTGGAAATCAAAATGAGCACACCATCATCTTTTCCTTTTTTACCAATACCCCAAAGTTGCCCGAGTTGGGCAGCATAATCCGAAATGTCATAATCGCCTAGATTGGTTATTATGACTACAGAAACTTCAATAGAGGTAGAATCATTAAAGAGATTTACTTTACGTTCGAGCTCTGCAACCTCGCCTGCATTAAGCATTCCTGCAAAGTCATTTATAAGTCTGGGAGGGTTGGGTTTTGCCGGGAAGTCAGAAGGGCCGCCAAATGCCGAAAGGCAAAGGAACGAAGACAGCAAGAAGGAGAAAAGAGCCCTCATTTAATTTTTGTTAAAAGAAATATCGTTTGACAATTCATTTACATCATCCTTGGAATATGGAAAATGCTCGCTTAATTTTAAGCCGGCCTTTTCAATTCCTTGGCACAGACCTGTTGTATAGGCACCATTTTTAAAATGTGCAAGCACAAGTTCTTTTATTGAATCCCAGAAACCTGCCGGCACCTTTGCATTAATACCTGCATCACCTAATATAGCGAACTTCCTGTCCTTAATGGAAAGATAAAAAAGCACGCCGTTTCTAAGTTCTGTCTTATGCATTTCAAGCATGGTGAAAACATCGGCAGCACGATCCATTAATTCATATGCGCATTGGTTTTCAACATGCAGACGGATTTCTCCGGATGTTGATTGTTCTGCCTTATGAATGGACGCATGCAGTGCTGCTAATTCTTCTGTGTTGAAAAAAGTTGTCGGCATGTGTTAGAATTTTACTGTCGGTGCTTTTTCAGAACCGGCGTCGGCTTTGAAATAGCCTTTTTTCTCAAAGCCAAACATACCAGCTGTAAGGTTATTCGGGAAACTGCGGATGTATGTATTGTATGATTGAACAGATTCGTTGAAGTTTCTTCTTGCTACAGCAATTCTGTTTTCAGTACCGCTCAACTCAACACGTAAATCTGCAAACCCCTGATCTGCCTTTAAATTCGGATAATTTTCAGTAATAGACATTAACTTACTCAACGCACTTGTTAACTGGCCTTGTGCCTGCTGATATTTTTCAATGTTTGCTTCAGTCAATTGATCTGCTTTAACAACCACCTGTGTTGCAGAGGCGCGTGCTTCAACTACTTTTGTTAACGTTTCCTGTTCAAATTTTGCATATCCTTTTACTGTTTCAACTAAGTTACCGATCAAGTCACTGCGGCGCTGATATTGTACGTCAACCTGTGCCCATGCTGCTTCAACACCTTCCTGTTTTTCAACCATGGAGTTATAACCACAAGAACTAAATAATACTGATGCAATACTTAAGTAAAAGGAGATTTTTAAAAGACGTTTCATTTTCTCTGAAAGATTAATTTTGATATGAAATAAGGGGTGCAATAATTAAATATTGTTCTCATTAAAAATACTGTATCTGAATGTAAAAACATAACATTCAGTCACCTAATTTGATTTTATCATGTTGGCAATAAAGGTTGCAACATATAATTGTAAAGTTCCGTGCAAGACAATAACGTAACCGAAATTTAGATCCCGATAACTTTATTTGAACTCGTATGCACCGGCATCCGGTGTGGCATCTCTTGGCGTTCCGACAATGTCGTCTGTTATGCCTTCGTCGGTACAAAGATTAATTGCAGGAGAGGAAGTTTGCAGACTAAAGTCAAACTTTCCTGCATTCTTAAACAACGGATCTTTATTTATGATATTTGCTGAAGTACCTGTAAATGCAGATTTCCAGATAGCAGATTGTAAAAACAATACCGGGTTATTAATCGGTGTGATTTCATCTGATTTATCGCCCCATACAATAGAATTGAATACATACATTTTCAAAGTTGAATTTGCGCTGCCAAGAACCAAACAAGGCTCCTCTCTGAAATAATTGAAAGAGTAATTGGCAAATGTACATTGCTTCCACACACCATAACCTCCTGCATGACTAAGAGCTGCCTGCGGGCAATCACTCATTACAATATTACTGCCTGCAAGATCTGTTTCGCCTGCATCGATCAAACGCTGACTTGCATGTAATAAAAAAACATGATCGAGACTTAACTCTGCCAGTGTATCCGCGTCAGTTACAGAAGCCAGGCGGATAGCTGTTGTAGCGTTTCGAATAGTTGCCCAGGAAATATTATTTTTCGTACTTGTTGATTGAAAGATAAGGCCGCCCCACTGGCCTAAATCATCCTCGGCACTTTTGTCTAATTTATCAGAAGCAATAAGCACCGGCTTCGTAGAATTTCCTGATACAAGTAATGTTCCTGCCACATTTATAGCTGCAGCATTGTGCAAATATACTTTACAGCCTTCTTTAACAGTAAGGCTACAGCCCGCAGAAACTGTTACAGTGTCATACAGCACATATGGTTTGTCATTGGTCCATACAGTGTTGCTGGCTAATGTTTCTTTTTTGAGAAAATGCGCATCTTGCCCGTAAGCTTCAAGCAGCACTTTTTGTATGTTTGTATTGGTATTAAAGAGTATAGAGTCGCTCACAAAAAAAGGAAGGTTTTGATTGGAAGGGTCAATTAAGACTTTTACCAAAACATAAATACTGTCTTTCCCCAAAATATCAAGGTTTGATATGGATGGACCATTGATACCATCGACAATAATAGAATAAGCAGAGTTGCTGCCACCTGCCAATACAATAGTTGAGACGCGAACTTTATTTTTATTGGGATTATAAACGATGAGCCTTTGTGTGATGCTTCCAACGCTCGAAAAAAGTGTATCAAAAAAAATAGTATCGCTTGAGAACTGCAAGCGGTCATTCGGACTGGTGCTTAAGATTTCATCCTTTGGTTTGCAACTAAAGAAAAACAATCCGTATAAAAGAATGAATACTGCTGAAGCTGCTTTCATTTTATAGAGCTGTAAAAGAAAAGGTCACGCGAATGACGTGACCTTGTATAATTATGTGCAGATAAATTATGCTGTAGCACCGGCACCCTCTTTAAGACGTTCCGCATTTTCAGCTAATCTCAGTTCTTCAATAAAGTCATCAATGTTACCATCCATAACTCCGGGTAAATTATGCACTGTATAGCCAATGCGATGGTCTGTTACACGGCTTTGCGGGTAGTTGTAGGTACGGATTTTATCTGAACGGTCGCCGCTTCCGATCATCGAATTGCGTTGTGCACCCAGTTCATCCTGTTGTTTTTTTAATTCAATTTCATAAATACGGGAGCGTAATACTTTCAGCGCTTTCTCAAAATTTTTGATTTGAGATTTTTCATCCTGACATTGAACAACAGTACCTGAAGGTATGTGTGTTAAACGGATCGCAGAATACGTTGTGTTTACAGATTGCCCGCCAGGCCCTGAAGAGCAGAATGTATCTTTACGGATATCATTCATATTTAATTGCACATCTACTTCTTCAACCTCAGGTAATACTGCAACGGATGCGGCAGAAGTATGAATACGGCCTTGCGTTTCAGTTGCAGGTACACGCTGCACACGATGTACACCGGATTCAAATTTCAATTTGCCATATACATCATCACCGGAAATGGCGCATATGATTTCTTTATACCCACCTGAAGTTCCTTCTGTTGCATCAATCAACTCCATTTTCCAACCCATACGATCGCAATAACGCTGATACATACGGAAAATATCGCCGGCAAAAATAGACGCTTCGTCACCTCCTGTACCACCTCGAATTTCTAGAATAATATTTTTACTATCGTTCGGATCTTTGGGTATTAACAGCTCTTTAATAACCAATTCTATTTCATCCTTCTGAGTAGCTAAAATCTCTAATTCTTCTTTAGCCATTTCTCTAAAATCCGGATCTTTCTCAACACTCAGAATTTTTTTAGAGCTATCAATATTGTCTAAGATGTTTTTATATTGATTATAAACCTCAACAATTTTATTAAGCTCTTTATATTCTTTGTTTAAGGATGTATAGCGTTTCATGTCCGACATAATGTTTGGATCCAGAATTGCTTCTGAAACCTCATCAAATCGCTGTTTGATTGCTTCTAATTTGTCAACCATAGGTGTTTTATTAAAATAGTATGCAAAGATAGAAAAAGGAAGGCAGAAAAAGGAGAGGAAACGCTATAAGGCTTCTTTGGAGTAAGTTTTTTTGGATTCAACCACGGTTTTCAAACGATTCAGGCTTTCCTGAAACAACGGGCCTGCAATATTATTCATCATTAAAATAATATATCTGTTTGGCAAATGGAAACCAACGTCGCCGTCAAGAGTAATTGTTACAATGGATTTTTGCTCTGATAAACTTTCTATCAGTATATTGCCGGTTGTATTAAAACGATTGTTTATCAAAAGAGAAAAGCTAACATGATGATCCAGTTCATTATCAATAATTGTAATCTTTCCTTTTCCTAGTTTGTCGCCCTGGTAATCCATACCACTGCCGATTCCCTGTTCCGGACCAAAGAAATTTTGCTCTAATGTATAATCTTTATTGATGTTTAAACTTGTCCAGGAGCCCCACTTCTGCATTTTATTTAGATAAGGAAATATAGCTTTGGCAGGACGGTTAATAATAACTGATCTTTCCACATGATATGTAGATGGTAATACAATACCGACAACTACCAACAATAAAATTATTGAAAGAAGAATCAGTACACCCTTTTTAAAACTATTTCCTATTATTAAATTAGACATATTCTTAATTTAAAAAAAACTTAAACTCATATACGAATGAAACGATGTGAGAGTTAAGATTTATTTTTTTGCGCTAATTTTTAAGTAACAATGGTTAATTGTATTATAATTTTATAACAAGTATAAAATCTTTTCAAGTTACATAATTTATATAAATTATAACATATGTTAACAAGTAGCAGCCAACAAAACTGACATTTTGATTTTTATCCGATTCAAAAATGTCTAAAATCCACAAAATATTGTATTAGGTACATTTTTAATATCTATTAATCAGCATTTAACAAAAAAATCTTGCAAATGAACTTTCTTGCGGGCAACTTTGTCTAGACAAATGTTGAAAAAGAAAAACATATACAAACTGTTTATAGGACTAAGCCTGCTGTTATTTGTGCAGGTTGTTATTCCCTATTTACATAATCATGCAGAACGGAAGTATGCGCAAGGCATAACGGAAGATCATGCTGATAAATGTATTGTTTGTTCGCTTGACATAGTTGCAGCAGATTTTATTTTACCTGCACTTTTTTCAATTTGTTTTATTGCGCTGATACATACGTATCGCGGAAAAAGTGAAGTAACCCAATTAATTCTTTTTTCAATTGCCCGAAAAGGCAGAGCTCCGCCTTTTGTATAATATCTGCGGCGCCTTCTTTTTAAGGCAGTAAACATATTTTATCATTTAATTCCTTCAACGCGTGAAGAATATTCTTCTTGCTTTGATTGTTATGTGTATTTCTATAATAAGAATATACGGGCAGTCAATGCATTCACACACTTGTTTGTATAAACTAAGTGGCATTGTTTTATATAAAGAAACGAAAGAACCTGTAGCAGGCGCTTTGATTTTCGTTTCAGAATATAATCGTTATACCCTATCAAATACTGACGGCACATTTGGGTTCGATTCATTGTGCGCAGGAAAACACGTCTTGCACATAGATATGATCTCGTGCATGCATAAAGATACTTCTTGCACTGTACCATTAAATGCACCCTTCAGAATAGAATTAGAAGAATCATCTGTTGCAGATGAGGTTGTTATTGAAGGTACACACAGGCCTAACCAACCTGCAATTGGCAACAGAGAGGTAATAGAAAATGAAGAACTGGCGCGGCTCAGGGGAGCAAGTCTTGGTGAAAGTTTAAAATCGTTACCCGGGGTAACTGCTTTGCAAACCGGTCCGACTATTTTCAAGCCCGTTATTCAAGGCATGTATGGCACACGAGTATTGATCATGAATAACGGTGTAAGGCAGGAAGGGCAGCAATGGGGAAATGAGCATGCACCTGAAGTAGATCCGTTTATTGCAAATAAAATAACTGTAATAAAAGGTGCTCAATCAATCCGTTATGGTTCTGATGCCATTGGCGGTGTTGTGCTGGTAGATGCGGAAGAATTAAATAAATTCCGTGGGACAAAGGCAATGATTAACCTTGGCGGTTTCAGTAACAATAGGGCTGGCGTAGCGTCAGGAATCATAGAACATGGTTTTGTAAAAATTCCGGGATTGGCAGTACGTTTACAAGGCACCATCAGAAAAGGAGGCAACACGCGCACACCAGATTACTGGCTGAAAAATACCGGTTTTCAGGAAGAAAATTTTTCTTTTGCTACAGCCTATCAACGTAGCAGGTGGGGCATTGAAACATTTTACAGTCAGTTTAATACAGAGCTTGGAATTTTTACAGGTTCACATATTGGCAATATTACAGATCTGATGAATGCAATTAACAGCCAGCAGCCTGCAGTAACCTCCGGTTTTTCATATAGCATTGAAAGACCGAAGCAAATAGTGAATCACGAACTCTGGAAAAATAAAGTGTATTATAGATTTGGCAGAAACAGACTGGTGCTTGAGTACGCAAGACAATATAATAAACGCCAGGAGTATGACAGCCATAAAGCGTACAATCCGAATTTACCTGATGAACCGCAGCTAGAGTTTGAACTGACTACACACAATGTACAAACGTATCTGGAACATGCAATTGGCAAACTACAGGGAATAGCAGGTGTTACATTTATCAATCAGTCGAACACGTATGAAGGCCGTTACTTCATTCCAAATTTCCGGAGCAATGCTATTGGTTTTTATATCACAGAAACATATAAGCTCTCTGCCAAAACGAAAGCAGAATTTGGTATACGGTATGATTACAAATACCTGAGGTCTTACTATTATGAAAACAATGTATTACAGAATCCGCAAAGAACCTTTCAGAGTCCAACAATGAGTGTGGGTTTGCAACGTGATCTGAATAAGCATTTTGATCTGCAAACAGTTGCGGGAACTGCTTTCAGGCCACCCAATGTGAATGAATTGTATAGTAATGGTGTACATCAAGGAGTTGCTTCCTTTGAGATCGGGAATCCGGATTTAAAATCAGAACGATCTGTCAATGTTTCTGCAACATTAAATTATTTCTTCAAAAAATGTTATGGTTACATACATGCATATGGTTACTATTTCAATAATTACATTTATCTGAAACCCGTATTCCCTGCAACACTTACCATTCGCGGCGCGTTCCCTACATTTGAATACACACAGGTAAATGCCACGTATGGAGGTTTTGATGTTTCGTTCAATGATAGCATTACAAAAAAAATTATTTATACCACACGTTTTTCTCTTGTAAGTGCATATGACCGTTCACAAAACGAGTGGTTGATTTATATACCTCCGACACGTTTTCAAAACGGAATAAAATATCTGCTGTCTTCGAAAGGAAAGTTTGTAAAGCCCTATGTAGCTATTGACGGCACCTGGGTGATGCGAAAAAAAGATGTGCCCGTTAATTCAGATTATATGCCGCCGCCGGCAGGTTATTTTCTTTTGCAGGCAGAAGTTGGTGCATACGTTACTATTGCAAAGCAAGACATGCTTTTAACTTGTACCATGCAAAATGCATTGAACACAATATACAGAGACTACCTGGACCGCTTCAGATATTATAATGATGCAGCGGGCCGCAATATTATTCTCCGGTTACAAATTCCATTAGATTTTACAAAAAAATAAAAATAACACATATGAAAAAAAATATCTATTCAGTTTTAAAATCCTTAGCAGTAATTCTATTGGCAACAACAGCAGTTTCATGTAAAAAAGATAAACAGGATGTAGCAACCCCAGTAAATCCAAACGAAACAGAACTTATTACTACCGTAAGACTTGTTTGTACGCCAACATCAGGAAGCAATACACAGGCAAATACATTCTCTTTCAGAGATATTGATGGCGATGGCGGGAAGCCTCCTGTTATAGACACAATTCGGTTAGATGCAAATCAGTCATATTCCGTAAACGTAATCGTACTGGATGAAACAAAAAATCCTGTAGACACAACAACGAATGAAATAGAAAAGGAAAAAGACATTCACGAATTTTTCTACACAAAAATCGGGACCTATGATTTGACAACTACGTATCTGGATTTTGATGATCACAATGTACCGGTTGGTTTAAAAATGCGCTTTGATGTTGGCAATGGATTTACTGTTAAAACAAATGCATTGAAAGTTACGCTGAAACATCAACCAGGTTTAAAACCTACATCAGGGATGGGCGATATATCTGTAGGAGAAACAGATGTAGAAGTACAATTCCCAATTCTGGTGCAATAAAAATTAGCAGATCAAAAAAAACAAAAATCCCAAACGGAATACATCTTATCTGTTTGGGATTTTTTTATTAGGTAGAATTTTCAAGAAATCAATACTGGTATATTTTTGCCTGCTGTAATTGTTTTTTTTCAGGCGCTACAGCTTTTTTAGCACTTAGGTTGGCTCTGAAACCAAAGAAGATTGTTAAAATATTTGATTTTGTCGGAGTTCCGAAAGTAAAAGCCGGATTTGATTTTTCGGGCATTAACCTGTAATTATTACCATAAAGATTGTTCAATGTATATTCCACACCAAACGTAAATTCTTTTATGTTAAAACCAGCCATTCCTGAATAGTTGATTGGATTTATATCGCCGAGATTTTTTGTTTTGCTTTTATCCCCATCATCAAATATTTTTTCTTTATAATCAAGCTTAGCTAAAAACTCCCCTGCCACATAGAAATATGTCTCTTTGTTCATATTTCCGAATTTTAAACCTAGAGGAACACTTAAGCAATACGCACGGCTCTTAACAGTATACTCAGCATTATATTTGGTTATAAACCCGACATTTTTTATACCAACACCAGTATATACACCAAACTTATTAGTAATATCTTTATGCATTTGTACTGTGTAGTTTGCGAAAGGAGCGAAGCGTACAATGCTTCCCATATTACCACCTGCGCTGTCTTGCAGCAAGCCTATCTGGAATAACGTTTTACTTTCAAAGACACCGTAGAATCTTTTATTTTCTAATGGGATTACTTTCTTTTTTTCTTTCTCCTTTTCCTTCTCTTTATCGTTGTCTTTTTCTTTCACCTTTTCTTTTTCATTAGGAGGCTGAGGCAACGGTTCTGTTTGTGAAAATGAAGAAAGATTTAAACATAAGATGGATAAAACAAGGATGCTAATTTTTTTCATATGTCGAAGATATGTTCAGGTAACGGTATTGCATGCATTGTAAATTAACTATTTTGAAAACTGATTATCAAGTAAATTTCGATAACTTCGCAGATTAAATTCTCATTCTATGTCAATACCGGTGCTCCAGTTAAAAAAAGGTAAAGAGCGTTCTATCAATAATCGCCATCCGTGGATTTTTTCGGGAGCGGTTGCAAAATTACCAGACAATGAAGAAGGTACAATTGTAGCTGTAACGGACTTCGAACACAAAAAATTAGGCTATGGATTTTTATCACATAAGAGCCAGATTGTTTGTCGTATGTTTGAATGGGATGATTTAACAGATACTATACTTTCAGATACATACTGGTCGACTAAAATAAAAAACGCATATGCAATGCGCCAAACAGTTATAGCTTTTGATAAAACAAATGTATACCGCCTATTGCATGCTGAAGGAGATTTTTTTCCGGGCATTATTGCAGATGTGTATGCAGGTGTAGTTGTTTTGCAGGTTTTGATACGCGGTGTCGAAAAATTAATTCCGGCGATACAGAAAGCTCTTATTGAAATAGGCTTTAAACACATTTATGTAAAAGCTAAAACATCATCAACTGTTTTAGAAGATATTCGTACCGGCAGTGGTTGGCTGTATGGCGGAGTTGAAGTGCCGGTAATTGTAAAAGAGAATGATGTATTATTTGAAGTAGATTTTATCGACGGACAAAAGACAGGTTTTTTTGTAGATCAAAGAGAAAACAGAGAATTGCTTCGTTCGTATTCAAAAGATAAAAAAGTGTTGAATACGTTTTGTTATACAGGTGGTTTCAGCGTTTATGCTGCTTCGGGAGGCGCGTCGGCAGTTGATTCTGTTGATATTTCCAAAGAAGCGGTAGAGCTTGCCGGTAAAAATATGGAGCTAAATTTTCCAGGATATAAACACGGGACGATAGCGGCAGATTGTTTTGATTTTTTAGGAGAGATTGAAAAAGATTATTATGATATAATTGTACTCGATCCTCCGGCATTTGCGAAGTCTGCGAAGGCAGTTGCAAATGCCTGCAGAGGTTACAAACAGATTAATCTAAAGGCTTTCAGGAAAATAAAAAAAGGCGGCTTACTTTTTACATATTCATGTTCCCAGAATATTGATAAAGATTTGTTTCAAAAAATTGTTTTTGGCGCGGCTGCAGATTCTTACAGAAACGTTCGTATCATTCATCAGATGCATCAGCCGGCAGATCACCCGATTAATATTTATCATCCTGAAGGAGAATATCTGAAAGGCCTGGTTTTATATGTTGAGTAAAGCCGTAAATCGCAACCCGGCTCTCAAAATTATACATATGAAACGGTGTTGCTATTATGTGCAGTACGAAAAAATCTATCAATAAAATAACAGATACGACAGCAGAAGCATCAGTAAATATCCTGCAGCTCAACGTAATTAATTCGATCAATCAATACACTGTCTTTTGCATTTTGTCCATCATGACGCATCGAAAAATTTTCAAGAATTTTTTTTGTCTGCGGTGTGTTTATTTTCTTTAATGCATAATAACATTCTGCACGCATATAAATTGTTTCAGTAGAATCATCTAAAAGTATCTGAAGCTTTTGGGTAGCCTGAATGTATTTAATGATTCCAAGCCCCTTGGCAGACTGTTCGCGTGTGTAAGACGGTTTGTCGTTTAATTTTTCAAACAGAAACGGACCAATACATTTTCCTGCATCCGACACCGGTTCTAAGAAGAAATTTTTAGATACTCTTTGATTTTCGAAAATGACATAATAATTACGACCCAGATAAGGATCAAAAAGTAATTTTGAAACAACATAAAACACGATACCAAATGCAACAATACTAAATGATATAATGCGTTTTGTTTCTAAAAAAATAATTGCTGATACAAGACAATTGATCAATACAAAAGAAACGTAATATTTTATCAGGAATAACTTATTGCATGCAGAAACTAATAACAGCTCTTTATTTAACGGAAGAGGCTCCCAGATATAATTACCGGGATCTGTAACTACCCACCAGAAAATAAAAACCATAACATTGATAATTAGGTATACAAACGCGAGCGGGCCGTATTTTTTTAAATAATAAAATCCCATAGTAATGAAAATCGCAATAAATATATAAAAAGTGAACCCATTTTCTCATGAAGTTTGTTTTAAAGAAGCTATATTTATTTATCTGATGCAACCGTTGAAATAGAATGATAAAAAAAATACTATATTTTCTACTGATTATAAGCGTATCTGCTTTAAATACGTTGGCTCAACATGCCGAAAGCGGATCGGAGCTTCTTGTACGAAATACCAAAAATATTTATTCTGCAGTAGATGCTGATCAAAATTATGTTTTCGTTTTTCAAACATCTACACAACTTGAATTTCTTTTTTTTAATGCTGCACATCAGAAATCAGGAGATATTGTAACAGCCATTCCGGCAATAATAAAAAAAGACGAATACATAGGCATTCAATTGCAAGGCGATAGCTGTACCTTATATTTTCTAAGCGCACATACCAGAGCTGTTACACAGATTAATGTAAAACGTAGCAATGGACAAATGTCCAGAAGAACAGTAGGTATGTTTGCATATACAGATAAATTTCTGAAGAGTGTTTATTTAAACGAAACTTTTTATCTGTTAACGGCAACTCAGGGAATGAACAGGCTGGATGTGCATGCAGTTACAAACGGCAGTCTTGTAAAAAATTCTTATCCGATTGAAATGCCGAATTTCTATCATAAGTTAAGCTCTGGCAATAATGCTTTAAATGATGATCCGGAAGCAGTTCTCGGTATTGACAGAATTAATTATTCTATTGAAAATAACGTAAAATCAGCGCGTGCAACTAAGAAAATCTACGCATTCGATAAAAGCATTTATTTACTTTTCGATGATCCGGATTATACGCATGTTATTCATATTGATGTAGAAAAAAATGAAGCATCGTATAAACAGTTTTTATTTAATCTGGACAAAGGAAACAATTCATCCAAAAAACAAGGGAACTCTTTTTTGTACCACGACAAATTATTTCGCATTACGATGAATCTGGATCAGTTAACATTCACCATTCTGAATGTTGAAGATAATAGCACGTATGCAAATTTTTACGCAACGCCTTCCATGCCGATTGATTTTAAAAACGGACCAATTATTCAGGAAAATAGCACAGATAAACAGCGGATATTAGATAACAATGCTGCCTTTTTTAAAAAGGCATTAGCAGGCAATCTAAGTATTTCTGTAAATCAAAAGGACAGCATGTATATTGTGGAAGTTGGCAGTTATGAAGAGTCTGTAACAAATGGCTATGGTAACGGAATGGGTGGCGGCCCTTCGTTTTCTATGGGCATGGGTATGGGAATGGGAGGCATGGGTATGGGAATGGGCGGCATGGGCATGGGTATGGGAGGCATGGGCATGGGCGGAATGGGATACGGTGGCATGGGAATGGGTGGCGGTATGTACGATCCGTATGGCTGGGGATCGCCAGGGTATTATAATGGGTACTCAGGCTATTATCCATATAACAGCACAAGAACAACGATCCGTACAATATACTTTCATTCTATGCTGGATACTAGTTCATATAAATACGAAGAAGGTATTGTACCTATTACATTGAGAGAGCGGGTAAGTAATTTTGAATCCAACATGTTTAAGGATAAAAAGCCTGAATTGGTCCGGATCGTTGATTTTAGGAATCAAATCATTATTGGCTATTTGTTGCCCTCTAAAAATAGCTTCAAAACATATTCTTTTGATAAATAAAGTATAAAAATGGGTTACTTATTTTAGTGAGCCGGAATTAATGAATAATAGATAACACAATTCCTGTTCATAATAACCTGTTAAAGTGAAAAACGGCATCTCCCAATATGCCGTTTTTCTTTTTTATGGCTATAAAAAGCGGATAGATCTCAATTGTGCAGTTATTTCCTGCTCAAGCGATGAAAAAACAGGATTGGGACAATCAATAAAAAACTGAAATCCGAAACCGGTTGAATGGATGCCATGAACAATAATTACTCTGTGAACGACATCGTTTTCATCTGTGTAGAAAGCCCAAAAACCTATAGAATAGGGCACTTGTAATACACCGTCGGTATTGGTTATTGTTTTTACGATTCTGAAATCCTTTTTTTTCTGAAACATACCAATGCGTGCCATTGAATAGGTGCGTATATCTGCTCCACGCGCATTCTCAACTTTACATGCCTGAGTAACAATAAATGACTGTACAGAATCAACCTGAACGGGCTTTCGCTGAAAATTTATGAACTCTGTACCGGTTCTTTTATCCTTAAAATCGGAAGTTTCGCTCCACACGGAAGAAATTTCATATTGAACCGTATTACCTACCTGGATAGTAGAAAATGGCGGCGGCTGTTTTTTTTGAGCATAACAAACAACGTACGCACAAATGCAAACAACAGAAAGTATTAAACGCATAAATAAAATTTAGTCTTTTATAATCTGTACCCAGCTTTTGCAGCAACTGCCATATGGAGGACAAACCAAATAGTAATATACACTTGAACTTAAATTATCACCACAGAAATCGTTTTTATACGAATCTGACTTGAATACTCGTTTGCTCCAGGCATTGTATACTTCTACATTCCAGTTATCATACAAGCCTTTAATTTCAAAACATTCATTGAAACTATCACCGTTTGGAGTAAATAAATTAGGGATTTTAATATCTTCAAGAGTAATAAATGTTTTTTCAGTAGCTGTGCAATAATCGTTGTAAATATCCAAAACGATTGCATAAGAATCTCCTTTTGAATACTCGTGCACCGGATTATTTTCTGTTGAAGATGTTCCATCACCAAAGGTCCATAGATAATGAAATTTACCGATACTCGGATTGCTGAAACGGATAGTAGGTTTTCCATCGCAATGAGTCATATTTTCCCAATTGATACCATGCTGTAAATGGGCAACGTTTACCATAAATGAATCCTTTGCTATGCAACCGCTTGTATCTGTGCCGGTTACATAGTATTGCTGAGAACGTGTTGGATAAAACACTGGATTACAGGATGACGGATCAGAAACCCTTGTTGCAGGACTCCACGCATATTGATAATAAGGATTGCAGGTTATTTGTGAGGTTGTTGTGTCTCCAAGGCAAATAGTAGTATCTCTTGTAAGTATGCTGATTGAGGGGCGCGGATAGATACTGAGGGTTTTGGTTGCAGTATCTCTGCCGATACATGTGGTAAGGTCGGTTGCAATCAAACGGATGATATATGTGCCTGGTTTAGAATAAGCATGTTTAATTGGTCCAAAATCAGTTGTTTGGGTGCCATCGCCGAGATCCCATGCAAAGCTGGAGCCGCCGGTACTTGTATTGGTAAGTGTAATACTTGTTGTATCGCATTGCATTACTTTACTCAATGTGAAATCGGCTCTTAGATTAGACAAGTCATATTTGAAACAAGCATTGTTGCAATTAAACGAATTGTTTGTTTTTGATACCGGATCTGCACTTACCGGAAAGTTAGACGTTCCGCCGCAGCTTGCACAAACAGATTGATAAATGATGCCATTTTTGTCAAACCTGCTGGTACCGCCGTCAACATGGTCCGGTTCTCCGGGGCCGCCAAAATAAGTACCGAATAACAGACTTTTAAAATCTTTTTCTATTACCATTAAATAAAAATCTGAGCCATCCGTTGTTCTATATTCAGCATTTGAAGTTGTCTCAAGATTATTGGTTGTGCCGCCAAGATAATTGGTAGATAATGCATTTATTACTCCGCCCCAACCGGACAATAAAATATTATCGCAGTTATTAACTAAAAATGCAGTAGGTACAATGCTGATTTTATTGGCATCATTACCAAACGTTGTTGAAAGCAAAGAAGTAGAAAGTGTAGAATCTATTTTCTGAATGAATTGGCCGCGTGAAGGTTGACCATAAACATTTGCAGACATTGGATAATTACCTTCTGTTTGCCCCAGTACATATATGTTTCCGGAAGTATCAAGCTGAATAAAAAAACATTGGTCATAAGCAGATGTACCAATGTATGTTGCCTGAAGAAGTGTATTACCATCAGCACTTATATGAGTTATAAAACCATCTGTATCGCCGTTTGTAAGAGTAGATTTAAGCCCTTGAGATGTTCCCGGCAAATCTGTACTTGTTGTACCACCGGCTATGTAAACCGTATGTTCGGGAGTTACACGGATAGAATAGCCTGCATCATACGAACTTCCACCAACATAAGTGTTCCACATCATTGAACTTAAATCTGCTGAAAGTTTACATACATAAGCATCTGAAGGCCCATCTAAGACCTGGTCATAACCAGGTACAGATTTATTGATAATGTCGGAAGAATACGTTTTGGTGACAACGTAAATATTGTCCAGATCATCACAATATATTTCACCTCTTAACTGGTCGCCATAATTTCTGCTTACAGGTTCAAATTCCTGACTTAAACCATCATTATTGCTTCCGCCTAAAAATGTTGAATGTACTAGCTGATCACCATGTTCGCTTAATGTTGCAATAAAAATATCACTGCCGTGGTCGAAATAAATTCCTTCATAAATTCCGAGCGGTGCAATAGCAGAACCACCATTAAAAGTTTGATCATAAACACCTACAGTTGTAGGAAAAACTTTTCCAGGGCGGCCTATTGTGGAGCGTCTTCCGTCAGAACTTGTAAAGCCTAACAATACCAATTGTTTTTGGGTGTTCACAATGCAACTGCTGGGTGTCTCTGTTGCAGAGCCTCCCAGGTAAGTAGCATATAATAATTTACCTACTGGGTCAAATTTCATGATTGCGATATCGGGGTCAAATTTATAATACGCTCCATCGCCTGGAATGAATACAATATCCTGAAAACCGTTATACTGCATTTGATATGCGCCCGTTGTCACAGGATAGCCCTGATCAAATGCAATACCTACCATATACGTATTTCCTTCGTCGTCATATGTTGCAGAATTTCCCCAATTATCTGCTGTTGAACCTGAGTAGGTAGAAAATATTAGTTGCGGATCTATAATTAAAGGCAGTCGTTTGTTATAGCCTTTAGGAAATACAAAAGAAAGTACATTATTGACCAATCTAAATTCACATGGTACAGCTATCCGGTTTTCTCCAGTTTCCTGATAAGCAAAAGGTCTTTGTTCATAAAAATCTGTTACAGATGTTTCAATAAAAAGCTCACCATTTTTTAAATACACACTATCGACACCATTATATTTCAATTGAATTGCAGAAGGATTTGCGCCGGCTGCAAGATGAAATTCGTATTTGAAACCTGTTTCTTGCCCATAACATACTAAAGAAGTATTCGGATAGATATTATTTAATGTAGTCTGGCCATATAATTTAGCATTGCTTCCCCATTGGCTTTTATCATCCCCTTTAAAATAATTGTGTGTGTATGATGTTGCATTATCGCCGGTAGCAGAAGAAACAGGCGTACAGCCTAAAAATAAAACTTCATATGCATGCGCATTAATAAGTGTTGGCTTCACAGGCTCAAGAACACCGCTTTTAGGGCTATCTGCAGGCGCTGTTGATGCGGGATTTTTATGTGTGTGAAGTCCTGCCATGGCCTCAGCATCATAAAAATTAAATAAGAATCTGTTTTTCTCAATGTACAATTGCCCTGAAGGAATTTCAGAACGATACAAAACAGTTGCATCCCATTGACCTTTATTTTCAACAAATAGGCCTCCTTTTATTTTTTCAGGGGCAAACTGACCAAGAACAGAAATGGTTTGGGAGAAAAAGGCTAAAAAAAGAAATAGGTAATTACGGTTACAATTCATTTCAGCTTTTATTTAAAGAAATATAACATCTTCCAAGACTTTATCCTCTGCAGCTTTATTAAGTAACTCTACAACTTTATGTTTTGACTGATTTAATTCATGTTTTAGCGGAGCAGAAGATAAATGAATATATAATTTCTTGTTACGGATATAAAGATTAGTCGTTCGCCTGGCAATTGGCGCACCCATTATTTTTTCCCAATTCTGAATAATAAAAGTCTCTTTGTACTTACCGCGCACACGCAATTGGTCCATCCAGTGTTCAATAGCGTCACCAATACTTAAGGAGTCCTTTTTACGGCGAAAGTCTCGTTCAGGCTTGTTATACATAAAGAAAGGATTAATTCTGAAATGGGGAATCAGATATGGTTATTTTTCCCTGATCTATGATAAACATACGAAAATCTTTTGTATTTGACTGAAAAAATACGCTCGAACGGTCTGGCCGTGCGTCAGATATAAATAACTGACCTGTGATATATTTCTGAACCAGAGCAATCAGTTTTTCAATGCGTAAATCGTCTAATTTGTCAAAAATATCATCCATAAGCAAGATTGGTGCATGTCCGGTACAATTTTTCAAAAGTTCGTATTGTGCCAGTTTTAATGCAATAACAAATGTTTTTTGTTGTCCCTGTGAACCATAATGCTTAATAAGTTCATTATTAATAATAAACTTAAAATCGTCTTTGTGAATTCCTTTATTGGTGCGTTGAAGAATTAAATCTTTGGAATAAGAGTCTTTGTATATTTTTTCAAAATCAGCATCTAAAACACTTGTCTCGTATTCAATTCCTGTGAGTTCGTGTTCAGGAGAAAGCATCGAATAATATTCCTGAAATATCGGCAGAAGATCCTGAAGATATTTGTGGCGTTTTTGTGCAATTAATTTGCCTGATTGCAACAGATTATGATCGTAGGCATCCATCAGAATACGATCAACCATAACACCTTCAGAAGCCTGTTTTAATAAGGCATTCCGCTGTTTTAAGAAATGCGTATAACGGATCAGTGCTTCCAGATACGAATGGTCTGCCTGAGAAAACAAGGTATCAAAAAAACGCCTGCGGTCTTCGGCACTGTTCCGGATGAGATCCGTATCGTGGGGTGTTAAAACAATAGCCGGAAAACGTCCGATATGTTCGGAGGTTTTGGCATAGGTTTTCTTGTCGACCGTGAAATTTTTCTTTTTTCCGTCGAAATCGTATTGAATTTTAAATTCTTTTGAATTTTCCTGAAACCAGCCCAAAGCGGAAAAATAGGCTTGATTGGAGTGAATCATTTGCTGGTCATTGGTTGCTAAAAAGCTCTTAGTCAAACACAAACAATAAATAGCATCCAGCAAATTCGTTTTTCCGCTTCCGTTTAAGCCAGCCAATAAGTTAATATGTCTGGAAAAAGAGAGTTCCAGCTCAGCATAGTTCTTGAAATTTAGCAGGCTTATCTTTTCAATATACATGAATTTTATTTATTTTAGCCCTTCAAAGTATACTGTAAACAGCACAAATAAGAAGAGATGGCAAGTGTTAAAGAAAAAGCGAAGGATAACACTAAAACAAAGGTAGAATCCGCAGGAGCATTTACCAAAGAAACATACCTTTTCTGGTATGAAAAAATGCAATTGGTAAGAAAGTTTGAAGAGAAGACAGGTCAACTTTATGGTCAGCAAAAGATTAAAGGTTTCTGTCACTTATACATTGGCCAGGAAGCTTGTGCTGCAGGTGCAGTATCTGCTTTGAAGAAAGGCGATCATTATATTACAACATACCGTGATCACGGACAGCCACTGGTTTTGGGCACAGATCCAAAAACAATCATGGCTGAGATGTACGGAAAAGCGACTGGTATTTCTAAAGGAAAAGGCGGCTCTATGCACATCTTTGATAAGGCTGTAAATTTTGCAGGCGGTCATGGTATTGTAGGTGGACAGATTCCTTTGGGTGCAGGCCTTGCATTTGCTGAAATGTATAAAGGCACAGATAATTTGTGTATTTGTTACATGGGCGATGGTGCAGTGCGTCAGGGTGCATTACACGAAACATTTAACTTAGCAATGCTTTGGAATATCCCGGTAATATTTGTTATTGAAAATAACGGATATGCCATGGGTACTTCTGTAAAACGTACATCAAACGTTACAGAATTGTATCAGATAGGCGAATCGTATGATATGCCTTCTGAAGCAGTAGATGCCATGAGTGTAGAAGAAGTTCACCTTGCTGTAGCAAGAGCTGCTGATAGGGCAAGAACTGGCGGCGGCCCTACTTTACTGGAGTTCAGAACATACAGATACAAAGGTCACTCTATGTCTGATCCGGCGAAATACCGTACGAAAGAAGAATTAGAATCTTATAAGGCACAGGATCCGATTGAAAAAGTTCGTGAAACAATACTTGCTAAGAAATTTGCTACTGAAGCAGATCTTGAAGCGATTGACGCGAAAATAAAGGTATCGGTAGATGAGGCTGTTAAATTTGCGGAAGAATCTCCATACCCGGATGCTTCTGAAGCTTATAAAGATGTATACACACAAACAGATTACCCATTCATCGTTGAATAATTAAAATAAATACTTTTTACTAAACCAAGTAATGGCTGAATTAACCGAAAAAGGTGCTCCTGAAAAAGCACAAAAAGTAGTACAAAGCACGGCAGGACTTTCTGCAGAAGAATTGATTGAAAAATACAAAAAACCTGCTCTTATTGGCTTAGGTGTACTTGTTGTATTAGTAGCTGCATTTGTATTTTACAGATATAACCAGTCTCAAAACAATGAGCTTGCGAAAGAAGATATGACTCAGGCAGTTTTCTATTTCGAACAGGATTCTTTTAATCTTGCATTAAATGGCATAGAAGCGAAAGAGATCAAAGGATTAAAAGAGGTTGCGGATGAGTACTCCAGTACACAAGCAGGCAAACTAGCTTCTTTGTATACTGGTATTATATATTTGAAACAAGGTAAATTTGAAGATGCTATCCAATATCTTGGACAATACACTTCAAGTGACGGAATTATGCAGGCACGTAGTTATGCTGCAATAGGCGATGCATATTCTGAGTTGAATGATCTTGAGAATGCTACAAAGTTTTATAAGAAAGCTGCAGAGCATGATCCGAATGAGCAGTTGTCACCGGCGTATCTGATGAAATTGGGATTAGCATATGAATTAAGCAACAACTGGAAAGATGCTGCTGAAACATATGACAAAGTTATTACAGAATATCCTAAATCTCAGGATGCATCGGATGCCAAGAAGTATAAAGCAAAGGCCTTAGCCCTTTCAGCTTCCGAATAATTTATTGAAAAAACATCGAAAGCCAAAAGGGATAAAGCAAAAACGTTTTATCCCTTTTGTTGTATAAGAAGAAAACATGTCGAGTGCTAATAAAAATTTAAGTACCTATTCAGGAGAAATCCCGGACCTTTCCTCAAAAGTTTTTGGAATTGCAGTTGCAGAATGGAATGAAGAAATAACAGAACCTTTATATGAAGGAGCTGTTGAAGTATTGTTAAAGCACGGAATTCCAAAATCAAATATTATACGTAAGAATGTTCCCGGCACATTTGAATTAAGCCTGGGAGGACAATGGCTTGCTATGCAGCAAAATGTAGATGCAGTTATTTGTCTTGGCTGCGTAATACAAGGTGAAACAAGACACTTTGATTTTATTTGTAATGCTGTTTCAATTGGTATTACAGAAGTGAATTTAAAATTCAACAAACCAGTTATTTTTGGTGTATTAACAACTGACAATAAAGAACAGGCATTTGACCGTGCTGGCGGCAAGCATGGAAATAAAGGAGATGAAGCAGCGATCACGGCATTAAAGATGCTTGCGCTAACAATATAAATCAAGTAAAAAACAATTAATTAATAAAATACATAATGAGAGTATTAAAATTTGGAGGTACATCAGTAGGTAAGCCAGAGCGTATGCATTCTGTTGCACAGCTAATCTCCAGTCCGGATCCTAAAGTAGTTGTATTGTCTGCTGTATCCGGCACGACTAATGCATTAGTTGATATATCAAATAAATTAACAAAGAAAGATACTAAAGCAGCTGAAGAAGCAATCGAAAACTTGTTTGGTCCATACCACACTTTTGTAGAGGAACTATATTCAACAGAAGCAGGAAAATTTAAAGGGCATGCGATCATGCGCACATATTATGAACTTATAAAAAGCTATTTAACGGCCTCATCATTTGGTGATAAAGAAACAAGGCTGTTTTTAGCACAGGGCGAGTTGATTTCTACAAATCTGTTTCAGGAATACTTAGTTGAACAAGGTCATTCATCGGCGTTATTACCGGCACTGGAATTTATGAAAACGGATGCAGATAGCGAGCCAATGCTTGATTATATCGAAACAAAACTGAACGAACAACTAGCAAAACACCCGAACAAACAACTGTATATTACGCAAGGATATATCTGTCTGAATTCAGATGGAGAAGTAGATAACCTTAAGCGCGGTGGTTCCGATTATACAGCAACGTTGGTTGGTGCAGCGCTTCGCATGGAAGAAATTCAGATCTGGACAGATATTGACGGTATGCACAACAATGATCCGCGTATTGTAAAACGTACGTTCCCAATCCCGGAAATATCTTTTGATGAAGCAGCAGAGTTGGCTTACTTTGGAGCAAAAATTTTACACCCTACGTGTATTCGTCCTGCACAAGTACGTAAAGTGCCAGTTCGTTTGTTGAATACAATGCAGCCTGAACAAAAGGGAACGGTAATTAATAGCAAGCCTTCAGACCGCGAAATTACTGCGATTGCTGCTAAAGACGAAATTACTGCAATCAAAATCAAATCAAGCAGAATGCTTCAGGCACACGGCTTTCTTCGCAAAGTGTTTGAAATATTTGAAAACTATAAGACATCGGTTGATATGATCACAACTTCTGAAGTTGCTGTATCGCTAACCATTGACGATGCTAAAAATTTAGATCAGATTGTTAAAGAGTTAAAAGAATTCTCTATTGTAGAAGTTGACAAGGATCAGACAATCATATGTGTAGTAGGAAGCTTTGGTAAAGAGAAAATAGGCATTAGCAAACGTTTGTTTGATGCGATGGAAACAATTCCTGTACGAATGATCTCATACGGAGGCAGCTCTTCAAATATCTCTATTCTTATTAATAGCGCACTGAAAAATGAAGCATTGAATGCATTGAATGAAAAATTGTTTTTTCAGGCAGAAGCAGTGAAGTAGTTGCCAGTTATTAGGCACTAGTTGCTAGTGCGTAGCAGCTAGAAAATCTATAAATAGAAGAGCCTTTACATTTATTGTAGAAGGCCTCTTCTGTTTTATTATTAAATTGCAGTAAATAAACCAAACCCCTGTTTAGCAACCAGTGCCTAGTCACTGGCAGCTTGCTTCAGAATATCCCACACCAGTTCAGATTCAAAACCTCTTGAAATCAGATAAACGGCAATTTTATATTTTTTCTGATAACTATTTTTAGCTTTTATTTCAGGTTCTTTCTTGTTGATAATTTCATGAATTGTGGACAGATAATCTTCATTTTCTATTTCTTTCAATCCCGATTTAATACAATATTGGCTCAATCCCCTCATTTCCAGTTCTCTTATAATTTTATTGCGCCCCCACTTTTTGACTCTGAATTTTCCACCGGCAAAAGCTTTGGCAAAACGCTCCTCATTCAAAAAATTCTCTTCAATTAATTTTACAATAATTACTTCTACTTCATCTGTTTTTATGCCATATTCGTATAACTTTGAGCGAACTTCCTGTTGGGTACGTTCCTGGTAAGCACAAAAAGATGCAATTTTTACAAATGCCTGAGTTGTAGTGTAAACTTTTATACTTTTTGTGGGAGCCATTTATGTACGTTACTTTAGATATTTAGTATAATTGACAAATAAAAAAACATTAGCAATCCTATTAACCGCAAATGGTGTTTCGAGCTTTGCTCAAGGCTTTACCATGATGTCAATACCTTATTATTTTAATAAGATTAATGACTATTCATTTTTCAGCTTGAGTTTAACGATCATCACCCTTGGTTCTCTTTTCTGGGCACTTTACGCAGGTTCCATTATTGATGGTTTTAACCGCAAAGATGTTTTCCTCGGAACAAATTTTGTTGGCGGTATCGTTATCCTTTCAATTTCTTCGCTAGGTTTTAAAGAAGGAGAGCTTTCCAACATATTAATCATTATGGTGTATGCGTTAACCATGTTTGGATACGTTATTCACTATCCCAATTTATATGCTTTCTCGCAGGAACTCTCCAAGCCAAAAGACTATACGAAAATAACATCTTTAATTGAAATTGTTGGACAATCTACCGTAATGGGTTCAGCAATTATGGGTACAATGTTATTAAAAGGGATTGAAAATTTCCATGTGCCATTAACAGATTGGACAGTAACTTTTGACAAATGGGAAATTCATGAAATTTTCCTGTTTGATGCCATTGCATATTTTGTTTCTTTTCTGATTATTTTATTGATTAAATACTCTCCAAACATGAAACTTGTAATTTCAGATGAAGGCTCGTTATATGAGCGTTTGAAAACAGGTTACATGTATTTAAAAAATAATCAGCTGGTAGCACTTTTCGGAATCTGTTCATTTGTAATCTTCATTGTTGTATATATTGAGCAATTTGCTTTGATGACTCCATATGTGCTTAACCACCTGAAAGAAGATGCTCCGGTATTGGGTTTAACAGAATTGATGTACGGCCTGGGAGCTTTATTTTCCGGTGTTATTATTCAAACATTGTTTAGCAAGATGCCTGTTCTTAAGGCTGTAGTATTACTTACATTTGCCACGGGCGCGATCTTTTTGTTGAGCTCATTAACATGTGCAGTTATTATATTTATAAACGTGGCTTTCTTAAAAGGTTTTACAAATGCAGGTTCACGCATCTTCCGTGTTACCTATTTATTTTCTCTTATCCCGAATGAATTAGCGGGGCGTGTAAATAGTTTTTTCAATGTAATGAACACTGTATTCAGATTGATATTCCTTTCAATATTTACTTTACCATTCTTTATGCAAGGTTCAAATATTGTATATGCTTACGGAATGCTCGCAATATTTTGTTTTATAGCAGGTGTTGTGTTACTGATCAATTATAAACAGTTTTCAAAACTGACAGAAAATATTGCTTCACACGATGAAGAGCATTGATATTACAGTTGAGCAGTTAGCCGGAATTGTTAACGGCTCATTTATTGCATGCGCATCGTTATCTACACCAATAAAACAATTATTAATTGACAGCAGAAAATTAATGGCTCCCGCAGGAGCTGTTTTTTTTGCTATCAAGGGCAAACATCACGACGGCCACAATCATATTGCGGAATTATACAACAAAGGCCTTCGTATTTTTATTGTCGAAAAAAATATCCAACCTGAAAAATTTTCCGAAGCTACATTTATACAAGTCAAATCTTCTGTTACAGCGTTACAGAAATGCGCTGCTTACAAAAGAATGCAATTTAACATACCGGTCATTGGCATTACAGGCAGCAATGCAAAAACCATCATAAAAGAATGGCTGAGCCAACTGTTAAGCAGCGACTATGCTGTTGTTAAAAGCCCGAGGAGTTACAATTCGCAGGTTGGTGTTCCTTTATCTGTTTGGGGAATGAATGAGAGGCATCAGCTCGCTGTTTTTGAAGCAGGTATTTCTACTGTACATGAAATGCTGGCGCTTCAAAAAGTTATTCAGCCAACGATCGGGATATTTACAAATATTGGTTCGGCACACGATGAAGGCTTTGAAAGCCGCCAAGAAAAGATTCGTGAAAAACTGGCATTATTTTCCGAAAGCGATGTGTTGATCTATTGCAAAGACCATACAGATATTAATTGGGAAGTAAAACGTAGACAGCTTAAAACACTTGACTGGTCCTTAAAAGAAACCGCAGCAGTCCGATATAGTATTTTGCTAAAAGATTCTTTTCAGACAGAATTGTCTGTTCAGACAAAAGAAGTATCAGGCACAATTGTTATTCCATTTGTTGACGAAGCATCTATTGAGAATGCGCTGCATGTATCAACTACGTTGCTATACCTGGGATATTCCGTTGCAGAAATTTCAAGAAAATTAGAATTGCTCCAACCTGTTGAAATGCGTCTTGAATTGAAAGAAGCAAGTAATGGCTGTTATGTTATTGATGATTCATACAACAATGATCTGGCAGGATTAACGATAGCGCTGGATTTTTTAGAACACGTAAAGCAAAGCACTAAAAAAACAATTATTCTTTCAGATGTATTAGAGTCTGGACTGGCTTCAGACGTTTTGTACAAAGAAGTTGGGGCAAATTTACAATCAGCAAAATTAAACACTGTGATTGCGATAGGCTCTTCTATCATTGAGCTGAAAAAATGGTATAACGGGAACATTCATTTTTTTAATTCCACACAAGATTTTATCAAACATATAAAAGACTTTCAATTTCACAAGGAAGTTATTTTAATTAAGGGAGCACGTGTATTTCAGTTCGAAAAAATTGTTGCTCAATTGCAATATAAAATCCATGAAACAGTCTTGGAAATTAACCTGGATGCACTTGTTCACAATCTGAATATATACCGTAGCAGATTAAAACCCGACACAAAGATTATGTGTATGGTAAAAGCTTTTTCATACGGCAGCGGTGGTTTTGAGATCGCACAATTGCTGCAATATCATGGTGTGAACTATCTGGCAGTAGCTTATGCAGATGAAGGAGCAAGACTTCGTGAAAACGGTATTACACTGCCGATCATGGTAATGAATCCGACGCTGAGTAGTTTTGATACTATGCTTCGCTACCAGTTAGAACCAGAGATATATGAGCCTACGTTGCTACAGCAGATTATTGAATACGCAGCAGCAAAAGAAAAACAGATTTACATACATATAAAAATTGACACAGGAATGAAACGCCTGGGTTTCGAGAAAAAGGATATTGATGCTGTTTCAGCATTATTAAAAGAGCATAGTCAACATGTAAAAGTACTTTCAGTATTTACACATCTGGCAGCTTCTGATGCAGCAGAACACGATGGCTTTACAAATTATCAATTGGAATTATTTGATGAGATTACAGCAACACTGAAAAAAACGCTTGACTATACATTTTTAAAACATGCAGCCAATTCATCCGGTATCATGCGTTTCCCTCAGGCACATTATGATATGGTACGTTTGGGAATCGGATTGTATGGTGTGGAAAGTGCAGGCTTACATCAAAGTGAATTACAGCCAATCAGTGTTTTTAAAACTCATATTTCACAGATTAAAGAAATAAGTCCGGAAGAATCAGTTGGATACAGCCGTAAAGGCAGAGTAATACGCGCATCCCGGATCGCAACCATTGCCGTGGGTTACGCAGACGGCTATGACCGTAGATTCAGTAATGGAATTGGAGAAGTTATTGTAAATGGCGTACGATGTCCTGTGATTGGGAATGTTTGCATGGATATGACTATGGTAGATGTGACGAAAGCTGCCGCATCTGCAGGAGACGAAGTAATTCTTTTTGGAGAAGACCTGTCAGTTATTGAGCTTGCCGCAAAAATTAATACAATCGCTTATGAAGTTTTAACCGGTGTAGGTGAACGTGTAAAGCGTATTTTTTATTCCGCGTAAAAAAACAATTCAGATGGCTTCATTTCACATAGCCATTGTAGTTTGTTATAATTCTGTCAAACTGTTATTTAACCACAAAAGATAAAATTGTTTTAGGAATTGACAAAGCAAATTTCTTTTAGATTTCTTATGATTTAGCTGTATATGCTTAGCATTGGAATTTTTTAACAATTCTCTTATTTGGATTTGAGCTGTAAAATATACTTGTTTCTGTTGCAGACAACAGTTACGGATTGTACCTTTGTTTGAATTAAGTCTAAATAAGAATGCCCATTTTGGTTAAAACAGTAGCAGATTTACATATTGGTGAACGAGGAGTCATTTGTGGGTTTACCGATGAAGAAACGTCGTTAAAGCTTCTGGAAATGGGTTGTTTACCAGGTTGTGAAATAGAACTGGATCGTAAAGCTCCTTTAGGTGATCCCATCTGCATTAAAGTTTGTGGTTATAATCTCTCTATGCGCCTAGAAGAGGCTTCAACAATTTTACTTTCTTAAAAATAGTTGATCAGATGAAAAGACTTAAAGTGGCATTAATTGGAAACCCCAATGCAGGTAAATCTTCTCTTTTCAATTATTTAACTGGCCTTAATCAGAAAATCGGAAATTTTCCCGGTGTTACAGTAGATAAAAAAACAGGCGTTTCTAATTTAAGTGCTACCATACAGGCAGATATTATTGATCTTCCAGGCACATATAGTATTTATCCGCGCTCTTTAGATGAGCAGGTGGTATTTGATTATCTAACGGAAACACTTCGCAATCATCAGCCTGATATATTAGTTGTTGTCATTGATGCATCTAATTTTAAACGCAATTTATTACTTTTCACACAGGTAAAAGATCTTGGTTTCCCTGTAATACTTGCATTGAACATGTTGGATCTGGCAGAGAAAGACGGAATTTCTTTTGATCTTCCGGCGATGCAAAAAGAATTAAATGTTCCGGTTATAGCTGTAAATGCACGTACCGGCAAAGGTATTGATTCTTTGAAGGCTGCACTTGTTTGTCCGGTACATATAGCTGCAGATAGTTTTTATAAATCAGCGGAAGTTGCTGAACCTGTTGTTACATACATACGCAACCGCTTTAAGATTAATAGCGATTACATGGCGCTTTTGCTGGCGCATCAACATAAAAAAACATCCATTTTAACACCTGAAGAAAAAGCCGATATTTCTTCTTTAGTTGAAAAACATCACCTCCAAAGCAACTCCCTTCAATACAGAGAAACGCTTTCACGTTACGAAGCCATTCACACAATTATTCATAAAGTAATGAGTGAAGATGCACGCCAGAGTAAAGTGCGCTGGACAAGTAATATAGATCGTATTGTTACACACAAATTCTGGGGCTACCTGATTTTTCTTGCCGTATTATTTCTGATTTTCCAATCTATTTTTGCCTGGTCAGAAATTCCTATGAATTGGATCGATACGGGTTTTGGCTGGCTGAAAGAAATAATTTCGGACGCATTACCCGATGGCTATTTTAAAGCTTTTGTCATTGAAGGTATTGTATCTGGTTTACAAGGAGTATTGATATTTATTCCTCAGATCACATTTCTTTTTGCCTTTATTGCAATATTGGAAGAAAGCGGTTATATGTCGCGTGTAATGTTTATGATGGACAAGATTATGCGACCTTTTGGTTTGAGCGGAAGAAGCGTAGTACCGTTAATTTCAGGTGTAGCATGTGCAGTTCCGGCGATTATGGCTACGCGAAGTATTGAAACATGGAAGGAGCGTTTGATAACTATTATGGTAACGCCATTAATGAGTTGCTCTGCGCGGATTCCTGTATTTACGGTACTTATAGGCTTAATGATTCCTGAATCAAGCGTATTTGGTATTTTCAATATGCAAGGTATTGCATTAATGGGTTTTTATTTGCTTGGTTTTCTGATGGCAATTGTGAGTGCCTGGTTTTTACATGTATGGATGGGTGGCAAACAGAAAAGTTATTTCATCATGGAATTGCCGACATACAAATTGCCAAGATTCAAAAATGTTGCTACTTCAATTATTGAAAAGGTTAAGACCTTTACGTTTGAAGCGGGTAAAGTCATTTTAGCAATCTCTATTATACTGTGGGTGCTTGCTACATTTGGACCGGGAGATGCAATTGAGCACGCTGAGAAAAGTGTGGAAAGGAATGCTGTTTCTGAGCAACAGTATGAACATAGTGTTGCAGCAGCAAAGCTTGAAGCTTCTTATGCAGGCCACTTTGGAAAATTTATTGAGCCAGTAATTAAACCACTTGGCTACGATTGGAAAATAGGAATTGCATTGATTACTTCTTTTGCAGCGCGTGAAGTTTTTGTTGGTACAATGGCTACGATTTATAGTGTAGGAAGTGATGGTGATGAATTGTCTGTTCGTGAATCAATGAAATTACAAAAAGACGAAAATGGAAAACCATTTTATACAGCAGCGCGAGCAGGCTCATTATTACTTTTTTATCTTTTTGCGATGCAATGCATGAGTACTATAGCTGTAGTATATCGTGAAACAAAAGGCTGGAAATGGCCGCTTATTCAATTTGCCTACATGTCTTTTCTGGCTTATACCAGCAGTTTGATTTTCTTTCAGCTATTCAAATAATTGAAATTAATCCTTTAGCCTATTTAGCTGACAGCGTTCTTATTAAGAATAATTCCTTTTATTTTAAAATTCAGCAAATAGGATTTATTTGTTAATTTTTATTACATAACAAATAATTTTAGACTGTAATTCATTAATTTAGAGAGACTAAAACTACAAACATGAGAATCCTCGTCCTCATTACATCTTATTTAATATTATCTTTTGTAAATGTTTTCGGCCAAATTAATACAGGAAGCCCTGCAATTCCATTTGGTTCAAAAATAGCTACTGTTGTTAATCCATATGCAAATGGCATTGTACCAACCAATCTGCCAACAGGTACATACGCGCCCGCATCCGGTCAATACGGAAAATCTCAGGATGCAGCAGATGCTTATAACACGTGGAAAACAAATTATACTGCTGCATGCGGATCGAATGTACGGGTAAAATTTGATACACCTTCACAAACAGTTTCTGAAGGAACTGGCTACGGAATGCTGTTAGCTGCTTATGCAGGTGATAAAACATTATTTGATGGATTATGGGGATACTATAAAGCCAATACAGATGGAAACGGATTGATGAACTGGAGAACAGGATCTTGTACACCTGATCAATCAGGTGGTGCAACAGACGCAGACTTAGATGCGGCCATGGCACTCTTAGTAGCAAAATGTCAGTGGCCATCTGCAACCAGTCCATATATTTATAATACAGAAGCAAATACATTAATTACAGCAATAAAAAATGCTGAAATTCATAACACCTCTTTCCAGGCAATTAATGGTGATGGCTGGGGCTTTGGAAATAATTGCCGCAACCCAAGCTATCAGTCACCTGCTTACTACAGACAATTTGCAGCACAAATTCCGGCGCAGGCAACAACATGGAACAGTGCAGTTACAGCCGCATACAACTTATTAAATGCAAACAGAAATACAACAACAGGTTTAATAAGCAATTGGTCGGATCAGAATGGCGTGCCAAATAATTGTAATGGAAATAATGAATATGGTTACGATGCCTGCAGAAACCCGTGGAGGATGGCTGTAGATGTTTTATGGTATGGGAACTCAACAGCACAGACAAATTTTTGTGTGCCGATTGCTGCATACGTAAATGGTAAAGGCGCATCAAATGCCGGAGCTCCTATTCCACAGGCAGGTGGGACCGGCTTAGTTGAAGCATCTTTTACATCTACATTTGCAGCAGGTATTTGCGGATCAAATGCAACATACCAGACAATCATGAATAGTATGTATACGCAAACGCTGAATACAACCGATGCTTTGCCAAGATATTTTGGAAATACGTTAAGAGTACTTTCTTTATTTGTACAAACCGGAAATTTCTGGCAGCCATGTAATCCGGCTCCACTAACTGTAAGTGTTTCATTAACGGCGCCCACAAATAACCAAACATTTAACGAAGGAGATGTTATTGCACTTACAGCGACTGCTTCTACAACAAATGGCTCAATTACTAAAGTTGAATTTTATAACGGAACAATATTAATAGGAACTGCAACAAATTCGCCCTATACAATTTCGTGGGCAAATGCACCGTCCGGAACAAATCAGCTTATAGCAAAAGCATACAATTCTAATTCCGAAACAGCCAGCACAATCGCAACCCCAATCTTTGTTGTTAAAGCGGTAAATCAAACGCCAACTGTACCATTGATTGATGGAACAGGTTGGACAGGTACTACTTCTGCATCTTTAAATACATTGATTGCCGGAACGGTTACTGACGCAACAGATTTATCTGCTACATACAAAGCCATGTGGGATGCAACCAATTTTTATCTGTTAGTAAATGTTACGGATGATGTTAAAGTAAATAATGGAGGTACAGATTATTATAATGATGATGCTGTGGAGGTATTTTTTAATATTGGCAATGTACCGGCAACTTCATACGGAGTAAATGATTTTCAGTATACGTTTCGCTGGAATGACAATAAAGTTTATGAACAGAATAATAAAACAACGAATGTAACTTTCAGCAGAGTTGATAATGCAACCGGATATGTAATGCAAATGACTTTCCCATGGGCTACTTTAAAGGGTACACCAACAATAAATCAATTGGTAGGCTTTGATGTTGAAGTTGATGACGATGATGATGGCGGTAGCCGCGATGGAAAAATATCATGGGCAGCATCTGCCGATCAAGCATGGACAGATCCTTCATATATGGGAACCGTAATATTGAAAGGTATTCTGTGTAATAATCCTTCTGCTGCAGGCACAATAACAGGCGTTGCGACAACATGTGCTGGTACAGCAGGTATCACTTACTCAATAACATCCGTTTCTGGTGCAACAGGTTATACATGGACAGTACCTTCGGATGCTACAATCACGGCAGGTGCAAATACGAATTCTATTACAGTTACTTTCGGAACAGCAAGCGGCAACATTACCGTAACACCGACAAATACCTGTGGAAGCGGTGCTAGTAGTTCTCTGACAGTTACTTTAACAGCTCCGGTTATACCAGCCGTAACAATTGCTTCTGTGCCTGCAACAAGTATTTGTTCCGGAAGCAGTGTTACATTTACCGCCAGTCCAGCCAATGGAGGTACACCAACATATCAATGGAGGAATAATGGTATAAATATTACCGGTGCAACTGGAACAACTTATACTACAGCAGCACTAGCTGACGGTGATAAGATTGATGTTATTATGATATCGACAGCTACCTGCCGTTCAGCAAATATGGCAACTTCGTCTCAGGTGACGGTGGCAGTAAACCCAAACCTTCTTCCATCTGTAACGGTTTCCACTCCGGCAACCACAATCTGTTCGAGTACCAGTGTTACATTTACCGCTACTCCAACCAATGGAGGTACACCAACATATCAATGGAGGAATAATGGCATAAATATTACTGGTGCAACAGGAACAATTTATACTACAGCAGCACTAGCCGATGGTGATAAGATTGATGTTATTATGACATCGACAGCTACCTGCCGTTCAACAAATACAGCAACATCCAATCCGTTAACAATGTCTGTGACAGCCATCGTTCCGGTATCTGTTACAATTTCGGCGCCAACGTCAACAATCTGTGCAGGTACGAACATTACCTTTACAGCTAGTCCGGTTAATGGGGGAACACCAATCTATCAGTGGAGAGATAACGGCACAAATGTTACCGGTGCAACCGGCGCAACATATACATCTGCAACACTTGCGAATGGTGATAAAGTTGATGTTATCATGACGTCAACAGCTACCTGCAGATCATCCAATACGGCAACATCGGCCCAGACTACCATAGTTGTAAATGCGGCAGTTACACCATCTGTTACAATTGCAGCATCTACTGCAACGTCAGTTTGTGCAGGCACTAATGTTGTATTTACAGCAACCCCGCAAAATGGCGGAACACCGACTTATCAATGGAGAAATAATAATATAGCTATACCGGGAGCTACAGGTGTTACATACGCTGTTTCTACACTTGCAAACGGAGACAAGATTGATGTTATCATGACATCAACCGCAAATTGCCGCTCGGCAAATACTGCAACATCTGCTAAGATAGCTATGACAGTAACTGCAACTATTGATCCGTCTGTTGTTATTTCTGTACCGGCAACAACAATTTGTGCAGGTACAAGCATAACATTCACTGCAGCCCCTAAGAATGGCGGCACACCAACCTATCAATGGAGAAACAACGGTGTTGCTATTAACGGCGCAACAGCAGCAACATATACCTCTGCAACTCTTTCAGATGAAGATGCAATCGATGTAGTAATGACATCTACGGCTATATGCCGCTCTTCAAACACATCAACTTCAAATATTCTTGCAATGACAATAAATGCGGCTGTGGCTCCATCTGTGACAGTAAACGCATCTCAGACAACGATCTGTACAGGCTCTAATGTTACGTTTTCTGCAACACCAGCATATGGAGGAACGCCAACATATCAATGGCAGAAAAACGGTACTAATATATCCGGTGCTACTTCAGATACATATTCAACAGCCACGATTTCCAATGCAGACGTCTTTGATGTAGTAATGACATCTAACGCTATATGCCGGACTGGCAATATCGCAACTTCCAATAAAATCACGATGATTATTTCTACTTCTGTTCAGGCGTCGGTAAACATTGATGTAACACCTGTCAGTACTATTTATGCCGGACAGACTGTTACATTTACCGCGAATTCTGTAAACGGAGGTACACCAACGTATCAATGGAGAAATAATGGAGTAATTATTCCAGGCGAAGTAAATACAACATATGAAACGAATACATTAACAGACGAATCAACTATAAGTGTTACAATGACTTCAACTGTTAATTGTGTTTCAACTGCAACAGTAAACTCAAATACAATAACAATGACAGTTAAGCCAAATCCTGCTTTCGATAATGGTATTACAGGTCCGTCTGCTGTCAGCAGTAACCAATCCAATGTAACATATTCTGTTACAAATAGCAGTGGAATGCAATATCAATGGACTTTACCGTCAGGTGCAACAATTATAAGTGGACAAGGGACAAATTCAATTGTGATTAATTTTGGTAATTCAAATGGAAATGTAACAGTAATTGAAACAAACCCTGTTGGACAAACAGCGATCATTTCAATACCTGTATCTGTAGAAACAACTACAGCAATTATTGCACCTGAGACAGAAACAAATGTTCTTGTTTATCCGGTACCATGTACGGACTATTTCACAATAGATATGAGTAGTTCAACAGAAGAGAACATCACTTATACATTGATTGACGCAACAGGTAATACAATAAGAACGGGTACGATCAGGTATGCGGGAAACCCTGTGCAGCTTCAAACTGATTTTGCAGCCGGCGTATACATACTGATGCTGTATTGGAATGAAAAATCTGTACTAAAACGCATTACAAAAATGTAGTTTTATAAAAGTAAATAATAAAAGAAGGTGATTGCATTCTGAATGCAATCACCTTCTTTTATTATTTACTAAACAGAATGAATTATTTTTGAATCAGCGATTTTCTGTTCAAAATTGACTCAACAAATTTTAAATCATTATCCGATGTAAAAATTTTATAAGGAAGTAATAAAAACTGCCCTCTTCCCATCATAAATAAATAGTCTTCTTTGCGTTTATAGACTTTTTTAAACATTTCCCATTTTACCGGGCTGCCTTGTCTTTCGTTGAGTTTTATCAATAACTGGCGGCTATCAATTTCGTAACTCATTTTTTCAAACATCATCTTACCTTGCTCCATTTGAGAAGCACCTAAAAATTGTATATACCAGAACAAGGCATATAGAACAACCGCAAGAATTGCAGGAATAATAAACCACCATTTTTCATCCGGTAATAAAAACGCAATACAACCAAATACAAATGGAAACACAATATACCACCATTGTTCTTTTGCGATTGACCATAAACCTGCCCGTATAAATTCTTTAGGTGTTAACTGATATTTTTTTGTTTTAACAATCATGAATAATATATAATTAAATGTAAATACTTGATAAAATAGCTTTGCAAGGTAAGCAAAAAACATATTGCATGCTTTGCGTTAACAAGCCAAGTTTAGTGTTCAGAATGCTTTCAGACTCATATCCTTGCTTTTATAACTGTGGCTCAACGAACCGATAGAAATATAATCAACCCCAGACTCTGCTACTGAAACAATAGTTTTTTCATTGATTCCGCCGGATGCTTCTGTTTCTGCTTTGTTACCTATTAGTTTAACTGCTTCTTTCATTAAATCAGGGCTCATGTTATCAAGCATAATCCGAAATGCACCACCTTCTTCAAGCGCCTCTTTTACCTCTGCAATACTCCGGGTTTCAATTTCAATTTTTAACGGTTTGCTGCTTTTAAGAATATACGCTTTGCTATTTTGCAGCGCATTTTTTATTCCACCTGAAAAATCAACGTGATTATCTTTTAATAAGATCATATCGAATAAACCATACCGATGATTCACACCACCACCAATTTGCACAGCCCATTTCTCCATCATACGGAAATTAGGTGTTGTTTTTCTTGTATCCAGGACTTTCGCTTTTGTGTGGGAGATCAGTTTCTGTAATGAATGCGTATAAGAAGCAATACCGCTCATACGTTGCATAGTATTTAATACTAACCGTTCTGCAATTAAGATTGAATGCACGGACCCGCTTACAGTAAGTGCTATTTGCCCATATTCAAACATGTCACCGTCTTTCATATTTACTGTAACATTTAAGCGTGAGTCAACACGTTCAAAAATACGAACGGCAACTTCAATACCGGCGAGTATTCCTGTATCTTTTAATATTAAACGAGCTTGACCAAGTTGACCCGCAGGAATAGAAGCTAAAGAGGTATGATCTCCATCACCAACATCCTCCGTCAAGGCATTATCAATAAATGCATTGATTGATTCAGAGGTTAAATAATTGTATTGCATAAGACAAAATTAAGAGATAAAAACTAAAAAGCCGTACTATTTTTTATGCCCATGAACAGGGTTTTTTCAAACAAAAAGTCCCGCTAATAGCGGGACTTGATGCGAAAATATACTATATAAATTAAAACTACATGAAATTACTTACGCTCTATAACAATTGAATCAATCAGATATTTACCATTAACAGGCTTAATAACCATGGTTACCCGCATGGTGCCGCCAGCATAGGTATATTCTCCAATCGTGAATTTAAAATCCTCCTTGTCAAGCACTTTATGGATATACACAAAGTTTGCAGGCGGATATTTCTTCATAAAATCACGCATGACAAATTCTGCCTGAGTTTTGCTGTAATTGTTTCTATCCTGATCCGGCAATTGAATTTCAATCATATCACCCATAAAACCAATAAGCTCTTTTGAGTTTGCAGTCTTTACAGATATACGGATGTTTTCTATAATATCCGAAACTGCTTGTGATGATTGAGCCTGAGTATCATTTACTTGAACTGATACAGCGAACACCGATGACAATAAAATAAAATTTAAAATAGAAATCCTGTTCATACATCTGATTACCAAGCCAAAATAGTGCCAATAAAGTAAATGAGATATTATTTTTTGAGAAGACATAAAGTTTATAATCTATTTAATATAAGATGAATTCAACAATGTATTATACCAGTAGAAGTATGATAAGTGAACAGATAAGTTACACGTAAATAATTTCAATAGGTTTGTTACAGAAAGTTTAAATATAGGAATGACAGATACTCACAGAATTTATTCATAATTTTAAGCAAGATTTATATAGAACATAATTAACTCTCAATAATGAATAAGAAAGTAATATTAATGATCCTGGATGGTTGGGGCTTAGGTACAAATCCAAAGGTTTCGGCTATCGCTGCTGCAAAAACACCGTTTGTAGATTCTCTTTTTGCGAATTACCCTCATAGCAAACTGGAAGCCTCTGGCTTGGCAGTAGGTTTACCCGAAGGTCAGATGGGCAATTCAGAAGTTGGCCACATGAATATTGGTGCAGGGAGAATTGTATATCAGGATTTAGTAAAAATAAACCTTGCAGTCGAAAATAATACATTAGCACATGAGCCTGCTGTTAAAGATGCGTTTGAGTATGCAAAGAAGAACAATAAAAAAGTACACTTTATAGGGTTGGTTTCTGATGGTGGTGTGCACTCACATGTAAACCATGTAAAAGGTCTTTGCACAATCGCACATCAATATGGTCTGAAAGATGTATTTGTACATGCCTTTACTGATGGGCGTGATTGTGACCCTAAAAGCGGATTGGGTTTTGTAAAAGAATTACAGGATTCCATGACAAAATCTACAGGTAGAATTGCTTCAATTATTGGCCGCTATTTCGCTATGGATCGTGATAACCGCTGGGAACGCGTAAAACTGGCATATGATGTAATGGTGCATGGAGAAGGAACGCACGAAACAGATGCATTAAAAGCAATTCAGGATTCATATGATGCAGGTGTAACAGACGAATTCATTAAACCTGTTGTGCTGGTAGATGCAAACGATAAACCAGTAGCTAAAATTGAAACAGGAGATGTGGTAATTTGTTTTAACTTCCGCACAGACCGTGGCCGTGAAATTACTGTAGCTTTAACACAGAAAGATTTTCCTGAACAAAAAATGTTCAAGCTAGATCTGTATTATGTAACGATGACTAATTACGATGATACGTTCCAGAATGTAAAAGTAATCTTTGATAAAGATAATTTGTCGAACACACTTGGAGAAGTATTAGAAGGTGCCGGTAAAAAACAGGTTCGTATTGCAGAAACAGAAAAATACCCGCACGTTACATTTTTCTTCTCCGGCGGAAGAGAAGAGCCATTTAAAGGAGAGAAAAGATTAATGGCCGCATCTCCAAAAGTTGCTACATATGATTTAGCTCCTGAAATGAGTGCAAATGAAATAAAGGATAAAATCACCGTGGAGTTAAAAGCAAAAGATCCTGATTTTATAGTGTTAAATTTTGCTAATCCGGACATGGTGGGCCATACAGGTGTATTTGAAGCAGCTGTTAAAGCATGCGAAGTTGTTGATAGCTGTACTCAGGCAGTAGTAACTACTGCACTTGAGAATGGTTATTCCGCGATCGTAATTGCAGATCATGGAAATGCCGATTATATGATTAATGAAGATGGTTCTCCAAATACTGCCCATACAACGAATCTGGTACCTTGTATTTTGATAGATAAAGAATATAAAAAACCATTAAAAGATGGAAAGCTTGGAGATTTAGCACCAACAATTCTGGAGTTAATGGGTATTGCTAAGCCAAAAGAGATGACCGGCAATTCTTTATTATAAAAACTGACTCAAATAATCAGGTTTAAATAAAAAAGCCTGTCTGATTTCCAGACAGGCTTTTTTATTTTTTCAGGTTAAATGTGTGCTCAAAAAATATAAAATTCAATTTTTGGTTTATTTTTTACCCTATTTTTCAAAAAAAATATATTTTTTTTGAAAAATAGGGTAAAATTTTAAGTGCTTTTTATAAAAAACATACAAATAGGAATAATGTAAGGTTTAAAAATACATGTAAATACAGGAAAACACGTAGATTTGGCTTTATTCCCATTTTTTTGCTCATATTCATGCTGTTTTTTCCTTTTAAAAATTGTACTATTTTAATTTTGAAGCAATTCTGAATATTTTGTTTAATAATTATTCTATTGTATTATTTCGATATTAAAGGCATTTTAAATTGAAATAGTACATAATAATTAGATTTTAGCGAGAATCAGAATTTGGACAGAATCGTTTTTTGATTTATGTTTACATCATGAACGATATGAATATTCTCATTTATTTAATCGATCAGAAAAAATTAACCAACCCTTTTATCAAATTATTACCAACTAAACGAATTATTATTATGAAGAAATTTGCACTCGTTACGCTGGCATCTTTACTGTTCTCAGCGTTCACATTACAAGCAGAGGTAAAAGATTCTACAAAAAGCGGAAAATTGACTATTTCTGGATATGTTGATGTTTACTACCAATACAATTTGAATAACCCATCATTTGTATCACCAGTTCAATCGGCAACAAATACTGGTGGTAGTGCTTATGGAACACCTCCATCAGGAGCTGGCGTTCCGCTTCAAGCTGGCGGACAAAATATAGGTCGTATTTTCGACGTAAAAAATAATCAGTTTTCGTTAGGCTTAGCACAAACTAAGTTTGCTTATACTACAGATAAATCTGAAGTTGTAATTGACCTTGCTTATGGTCCGAATGCAGCCTTAGGAAACTTTGGTAACTTATACGGAACGGATATTAATATCAAACAGGCATATATGTCTTATATGTTTACTAAGAAGTTAAATGTAACGATTGGTCAATTTGGTACGCACGTTGGCTATGAATTGATTGATGCTCCGCTAAACTATAACTACTCTTTATCTTACCTATTTGGTAACGGTCCATTCTACCATACTGGAGCGAAAGCATCATATGCTTTCTCTGATAATGTTGGTTTAATGGCTGGTATTGTAAATGGCTGGGATGGAATGTATGCTTGGAATGGTAAAAAAACTGCAATTGCTCAATTGTTTTTAAAACCAACGGATGGATTTAACATCTATGTAAACTTTATCAGCGGTGATCAGAGAAACAGCCTTTCTTTCCCTACATTAGGAAGCCCTACAGCTCCAATTTCTTCGAATCAAAAAACAAATTCAACTTTATTTGACTTAACAACTACTTATCAGATCACGGATGCATTCAAGTTGGGATTAAACGCAGCATACGGTTTTGGTAGTCACTTAAAAGCAACTGCTGACCCAACTATGTTTGATAAAGCAAAATGGGGTGGCGCAGCTTTATATGCTGATTACAGATTTAGCTCTGTGTTTGGTTTAGGTCTTCGTGCAGAATACTTCAATGACAAAGATGGTGTAAGATATATCAGCTATGCAATGGGACAAGGATGTTATATGAATGAATTCACACTAACAGGAGATATCAGAATGATGGATGGTCATTTTAATTTAAAACCTGAATTCAGAATTGACGTAGCGCATGTAAATGATAAAACAGTTGGTGTTGTTACAGGTACTGAAAATAAAGGATTCACAAGCAATCCGGGTAGCAATAATCCTAAAACAACTAATATCCAACCAACAATCGGTATGGCTGCTATCTATGCATTCTAATTTCTACGCATAAAAATATTTAAGAATACGGTTAATTTTTTAATCTGGTTAGTTAAAAAACCCAGTCGCCACTACCCTCGGCGCTGGGTTTTTTATTTTTAATTGAACACAGATTGTATCTGAAAAGCTATTTTTATCACTTTACACTTCAAACTTTACACTTTACACTATATACTTCCGTATCTTTGTAGTTATTCTAAAATACAAAAATGGAACATTTCTATTCAGACTACAAGATTGGAATGCTGGGCGGCGGCCAGCTCGGCCGTATGTTGCTGCAGGCAGCTGTTGATTACAATCTGGAAATTCATGTATTGGATCCCGATGCAGAAGCTCCCTGTAAAAACTGGGGAACGAGCTTTACTACCGGTTCATTAACAGATTTTGATACCGTATATCAGTTTGGCAAGGGAATGGATCTGATTACGATTGAAATTGAAAATGTCAATGTCGAAGCGTTAAAAAAGCTGCAAAAAGAAGGTACAAAAGTATATCCTCAACCTGAGATAATAGAAATGATTCAGGATAAACGCTTGCAAAAGGCATTTTATTTAAAACATAATATTCCGACAGCGCCATTTGTTCTCACAGAATCTAAAGAAGACATTAACAAGCATCTGAACTTATTACCTGCAGTGCATAAACTGGGCAAAGAAGGATATGATGGTAAAGGTGTTCAGGTAATTGATACAAAAGCCGATATACCAAAAGGGTTTGACAAGCCAGGTTTGCTGGAGAAGAAAATAGATTTTGCGAAAGAATTAAGTGTAATTGTAGCACGCAATTCAGACGGCGAAATCACAGCATTTCCAACAGTTGAAATGGTTTTTCATCCGGTACATAACCTCGTTGAGTTTTTATTTTCACCAGCGGAAATTTCAGAAGAGCTTCATAAAAAAGCCGAAAAAATTGCAAAAGGCGTAATCAACGATATTGGCCTCATCGGAATACTTGCTGTAGAAATGTTTCTAACAAAAGAAGGTGAAATTCTTGTAAACGAAATTGCCCCACGTCCTCATAATAGCGGTCATCAGACAATACAGGCAAATTATACATCACAATACGAGCAACATCTAAGAGCAATCTTAAATATGCCCCTGGGCGCAACAACACAACATTGTCCGGCAGCAATGGTTAATTTATTGGGGGAACCCGGTTATGTAGGAGAGGCCATTTTTGAAGGCTTGGAAGATGCGCTCAATCTGGAAGGTGTATATCCGCATTTATACGGAAAGAAAATCACAAAACCTTTCCGAAAGATGGGCCATGTTACTATTTTAGACAAATCAATTGAAGGTTTAAAAAAGAAGTCAGAGGAAGTGAAACAACTTATAAAAATAATAGCATGAGTAAGCCATTAGTTGGAATTATTATGGGAAGCCAATCTGATCTAAAAATTATGTCAGCCGCAGCTGATATACTGGATAAATTCAACATTCCTTTTGAACTGACAATTGTATCTGCTCACAGAACACCGGAGCGTATGGTTGAATACGGACAATCAGCAGTGCATAAAGGGCTGAAATGCATTATTGCAGGAGCTGGCGGCGCAGCACATTTACCAGGTATGGTAGCTGCGTTAACAACATTGCCTGTAATAGGTGTTCCGGTAAAATCTTCCAATTCCATTGATGGATGGGATTCAGTCTTATCAATTTTACAAATGCCTTCCGGCGTACCGGTAGCAACAGTAGCATTGGATGGTGCTGCAAATGCTGGTATTATTGCTGCGCAGATTATCGGCGCATTTGACCAGACTGTTCAGGCTAAGCTGCAGGCATATAAAGCAGAATTAAAAGACAAAGTTGAAGAGTCTGTGGCAGCAATTGATAAAAATGGATTCCGTTCTTTATTAAAATAAATTCCTGAAAAGATGAGATTTTTTTTAGCAGTGTTTTTTTTAAGTGTACAGGTTGCTTTTGGTCAGCAAGAGGTAAGTTGGGCATCAAGTATCATTGAAACATCTGAAACGTATACAGGCACTTGGTATTCTCCACAAAATGCATTAGGTGTACCCAATGTATACCCGGGCTATGGCGCCAGAGAAAGCGGTTATTCATGGATTATAGGCTATAACGAAAAAGGATATTACGAAGCAGACACCTATTTGAAAGTAGCTTTTACCAATCCGATCATTACACAACAAGTTGTAATTATTGAAGCTTTTAACCCAGGGGCAATTACTTCGGTAACCATTACAGAAGCATCCGGAAAATCAACAAAGGTATATACAGCAAAAGCTGCGACACTTAATGAAAAATCAAGGGTCTTAAGCATTCCTGTAAAAAAAACAAAAACACCGGTTGTTGCTTTGACAATTACTACCTCTGCCAAAGATTCTGAAGGATGGAATTATATTGATGCAATTGCCATAGCTTCCACCATTGATCCTATTAATCTTTCCATTAATTTAAGCAGTGATGTAGCATTGATAGGAAATTCAACACCTTTGGGTGATCAGATTAACACACCTTATACAGAATCATACCCCGTTATTTCTTCAGATGGCACTATTTTATATTTTGCCCGTTTAGGTGACCCCAACAATATTGACAATCCAAACAAAACGGATATCTGGTATTCAACCAAAACACACGATGGTAAATGGAGCAAAGCAATAAATATGGGCAAACCGCTTAATAATGCAGGCCATAATTTTGTAAGCTCATTAACGCCGGATGTAAATACTTTGTTAATAGCAAATACCTATAATGCAGATGGCACTTCGCTTAGCGATGGTGTCTCACTTTCGAATCATTTAAAAAACGGATGGGAGGTACCTAAGCAAATTAAAATAGACGGGTTTGAAAATCTGAACGAATATACGTCTTATTTTTTAGCAGCAGATGGGAAAACCATGTTGATGGGAATTGAGATGCAGGATTCATACGGAGATCTGGATTTGTATGTAAGTTTTATGAGACCCAATAAAACATGGACAAGACCCATGAATCTTGGAAAGAAAATCAATACGTTTCAATCAGATGCAACACCTTTTTTAGCTTCAGATGGCAAAACGCTATACTTTGGTTCTTCCGGGCATATTGGCTATGGCGGTTATGATATTTTTATGACCAAGCGTTTGGATGACACCTGGCTGAACTGGAGCACACCGATTAATTTAGGGCCCAATATTAATACCAACGCCGGCGAATTAGGATTTTCTGTTCCAGCTTCAGGAGATATAGCATATACCTATGGCTGGAGAAATGACGCATACCAGTCGGATATTTTTTCAATAGCGCTTTCGCCTTCTTTGAAACCAGACCCTGTTACAATAATTTCAGGACGGGTATTAGATGCAAAAACACGTAAACCTATTGGTACTGCTATTGAATACGATATTTTAGCTACAGGCTCGAATGTCGGAATTGCAACTTCTAATCCTACAACAGGCAGCTATAAAATTGTATTACCTGGTGGAGATACATATGCTTATAGGGCGCAGGCTGCAGGCTATTTTTCAGTAAATGAAAATATAACTATAGATGCCAAGTCACTTTATACAGAAATAAACGTAGATCTGTTGCTGGTACCTATTGAAACAGGGCAAAAAGTTGAACTCAAAAATGTATTTTTCTATCAAAGCACACCTAAATTGATAGAATCGTCTTACCCGGAACTAGACAGACTTGTAGATAATTTGAAAATGAACCCCAATGTTCACATTGAACTGGACGGGCATACAGATAACCAGGGAGATCCGGCACTGAACATGACGCTGTCTGAAAAACGTGTAATTACAGTAAAGGAATACCTGGTTTCGAAAGGCATAGAATCAAAAAGAATAACAACAAAAGCATTTGGCGGTACAAAACCAATCGCACCAAATGATCAGGAAGAAAACAGAAAGAAAAACAGAAGGGTAGAAATTATAATAACTGCACATTAAAATGGGCTAATATGCTTTTCTTCAAACCATGCATGATGTAATTATTTATAACTGCTAAAATCAAACTTCGTTTGAAAAATAAAAAATCGTAACTTAAAGGTCTAATTTAGATAGCCGTATGTTTGATGCGTTTTTAACACTTGATGGATGGATGAGTTTACTTACCCTGACCATCATGGAAATTGTGCTTGGGATCGATAACGTCATTTTTATATCTATAATTTCAGACAAACTAAACCCGGACATTCAGTCTAAGGCTCGTTTTATAGGGTTATCCGGTGCGTTGGTTATCCGTATTATTTTGTTATCCTTTATCACCTATTTAGTAGGCATGGATAAAGGTCTATTTCATTTATTTGGTCTTTCATTCAGCTGGAGGGATCTGATATTAATTGCCGGCGGATTGTTTTTAGTATACAAAAGCACTACCGAGATTTATGAAAAAATGGAAGGGCATGTGCAGATTGAAGAAGAAAAAATTAATAGAGGACTTGGTACAGCTGTAATGCAGATTATTTTACTGGATGTGGTTTTCTCTTTCGATTCCATACTTACTGCAGTAGGTTTGTCAAATCACATTGAAATCATGGTTATAGCGGTTATTATTTCCATGTTTGTTATGCTGCTGTTCTCTAAAACAATCAGTGATTTTATTAATAAACACCCTTCTGTTAAAGTACTTGCACTGGCATTCTTGTTAATGATTGGTATTTTGCTAATTGCCGAAGGTTTTGAGCAAACGGTACCAAAAGGATATATTTATTTCGCTATGTTCTTTTCATTATTGGTTGAGGGCATTAATATGTATTCAAACAAGCGTAATAAGACAAGAGAAAATATTGAAAATGATCACAAGTAAGTTGTGCAGATATGGAAGAGGTGTTGGAAAATGATTTCATTAAAATAGAAGTAGCTGCGTATGGAGCAGAATTGCAAAGTATTTTTAATAAACAGAATAAAGTAGAATATCTGTGGCAGGGAGATCCTGCTGTATGGCCACGAAAAGCTCCGGTATTATTTCCGATTGTTGGCAAAGTAAAAGACAATACATATGCATATAAAGATGTAATCTATCATCTTCCGCAGCATGGTTTTGCGCGTGATCACTCTTTCAAAGTAATTTCTTCAACAGATACTTCTATTACTTACCGCCTACAAAGCAATGATGAATTAATACGTATTTTTCCATTTGAATTTCAATTAGATATCGTCTATTCAATAGAAAAAAATCTTCTTAAAATTGAATATAAAATAAGCAATCTTTCTGCCACAAATGAATTGTATTTTTCAATCGGCGCACATCCGGGCTTTCGTTGTCCGTTAGTTGAAGGTGAAGCATTCGAAGATTATTATTTAGAATTTGAAAAAGCTGAAAAGCTGGAACGTGTTTTATTGGATGGTGGTTTACGCAGTGATAACAAAGAGGAAGTTGTATTGGCCGGGAAAAGATTATCCCTTACATTTGATTTATTTGGCCCGAAAGACGCAATCGTTGTTTCTGGTTTAAACTCAGAAAGAATTTCGCTAAGATCTACTAAATCAACACATGGATTACATTTCAATTATAAGAATTATCCCTGGTTCGGAATTTGGTCCAAGCCCGGTCCGTTTGTCTGTTTAGAGCCCTGGATGGGCGTTGCAGACGATATACATGCTACAAAAGACTTTACGAAAAAAGAAAGTATTCAGCATTTGAAACCTAAAACAGAAGTGTTATTCTCGTATTCGGTTGAAATTTTTTAATCGTAATTCATCAAATAATATCCCTCCGAAAAGTAATAATACTGGCAATACAGGAAGCAGGTATTTTTCCCAGGTTAAGTAAGAAAGACACATTGTTCCTAAAAAAAACAACCAGCTGCTACAGATAAAGAAATAGAGAGACCGGTAATTTTTAAGTGCTTTTTCAATCAGTACAGCATATACAATACAAGACAAACCAAATAGCGCAAACCAAAAAAAATGCTCTGCACTATCAGGTAGATTATGTGTTACTTTATGCAACAAGCCTATTGTATCAATATGCAGCATAGATTCCATTGCAACCTGTGAACCTTGTACAGGAAATAAATAATACCAGACCACAGCAATGGGAAAAATCGTAATTGCATACTTTTTTTTAATTTCTTTTATGGCAAAAAGCAATAATGGAAATGTATATATAATACTCGCTGCCATATAAGCAGTAAAGGCATCGCTATGAAAAGCAAAAGCCTGATACATATATAATGTTTTCAATTTATTATCCGGGCTTGCACCACCCCAAAAAATAAATAACAATCCCGTGCCAACAACCGGAATTAAAAGAAAAGATTCTCTTTTTATAAGTGCGTACGAAAATTTAAAATCCTTCTGACTGAAAACATATAGTGCTGCAACAGGAATAAAAAATAACATGTACTGCCTACACAGGATAGCCAGCAATAAAGATATACAGCTTGCTAACATATTTTGCTGTAGTAAAAAAATGAACGACCAGATCATAAAAAGTTCACACAGCATATCTGTATATACAAAGAAACTTACTCCTGTAAAATAGGGATTTAAGGTTAAAATAAGAATTGAACAGATGGAAGCAATGTTGCTTAATCCAGCTTTTCTGAAAAAGTAAAAAGCGGAAAGTATTGTAGTAAATGCAATGAGCAATGACAAGATGCGCAGTGTTGCCAAATCTGAATTGAATATGAGACCCCAAATTCCATAAATTATAAATGGTAATGGAGTAGACATTTCTTCGTAGTGCTTGAGTGTGCCTAATGTTGGAGATTTTATAAACTCAAGAATTGTAAAATAAAAATGTTCTTCATCTGTCCATGGCTTATAGTCAAAGCCAAAAATGCAGATTAAAACCAAACAATATACCAGTGCATATACTGCAACAAGATAATATTCTTTATTAGAAGATTTTGTTAAATGCAACATGAACGGATACGAATGCGTGTTGCAATACTACTAATATTGAAGAGAAAGAAAAACAGTATTCAACGTCAGCGAGATTTTTAAATCTCGCTGACGTTGAATACTTAATTATTGCTGAATCCAAAACCACCATCTTCATCCTCGTCTTCGTTTGTATCGTTGATGTCAAACATTGAACCGACAAGATCTTTAAACTGCATTTCCTGATCCAGCTTATTTTTGCTTAACTGAGAAAATTCTGCCAGGCCATTCAAAACGAATTCCATTAGAAGCAATTGTAATTCAGCAGATGCAGATGGAACTTGTTTCTCTACTAATCCTTTTAAGCCAGGTACAGAGAGCAATACTTTTTCGTATGCCTCATGTGACATCTCATTTAAAATGTCAACTTTATTTCCTTCACCAAACCAGGCAATAATCGGCGCATATATATTTGGTTTTTTCTTGTCCTTTTTCAACTTCTCCGGATTCGGGAACAAATGTGTAAACTGTGAGCGGATCGCTTTTCCGATTAAGAAGTATGCTACATTTGCAATACCTTCCAATTCTCCTTCATATACCAGTTCAACTTTGCCGGTAATAGAAGGTATTACGGCATATAAATCTGAAATACGAGCATGCGTGTCTTTCTCTCCGTTTATCAGCATACGGCGTTCGGCATAGCTGAAAAGATTTTCCATGGCAGAGATTGTCATACGCGCAGACACACCACTTTTCTGATCGACAAATTCACTTTGCCGGGCCTGAAAAGCAATTTCTTCAATCAGAATACTTAACAGATCGTCAATCTTAATATGTTTGCGCTGATGTGGACTGATATTTGCTTCCTGAGCCGTGATCTCTTTAGAGATATCAACTGTTTTAGGATAATGTGTTAATATCTGAGAATCGATACGATCTTTCAATGGCGTTACAATAGAGCCACGGTTTGTGTAATCTTCCGGGTTAGCGGTAAATACAAATTGTATATCTAATGGTAAACGTAATTTAAATCCTCTGATCTGAATATCGCCTTCCTGTAGCATGTTAAATAAGGCTACCTGAATACGCGCCTGCAAATCGGGTAATTCATTGATTACAAAAATACCTCTGTGCGAACGCGGAATTAATCCGTAATGGATTACACGTTCATCGGCATATGTTAGTTTTAGTGATGCGGCTTTAATCGGATCTACATCACCAATAAGATCTGAAACAGAAACGTCTGGTGTTGCAAGTTTCTCTGTGTAGCGTTCATCCCTATGTATCCATTGAATAGGGGTACTGTCTCCGTCTTCGTCCAGCGCATCTTTTGCAAAACGGGACAAAGGTTTTAACGGATCATCATTCAATTCTGAAAAAGCAACAACAGGTATGTATTCATCCAGCAAGTGCGTCATCATACGCGCTATACGCGTTTTTGCCTGCCCGCGTAAACCCAGCAGAATGATGTTGTGTTTTGCAAGAATTGCTGTTTGTAACTGTGGAATAACAGAATCTTCAAATCCTCGGATTCCAATAAACGGATTGTGTTTCTTTTTTAATGCGTCGATCAAATTGTCACGCATTTCTTCTTTTACACTTTTAGATTTATAACCCGCAGCCTTTAACTGGCCTAATGTGCGGATTTTTTTCATGTCGTACTTCATAAGTAGTTACTAGTTGCTAGTTCCCAGGTACTAGACTTTTTAGTTTTTTATAATATTGAATAATTAGTTCTTAATAAGTAATGGCTGTTTTATTCTGTTGCTAGGAACCAGTACCTGGCAACTCAAAACTACCTTACATTTTTCTTTCTGTTCTTAATATAATCTTCAAAGACAAAATCTCCCAATCCATCAAG
>FTDL01000097.1_pt1 | contig 51077 bp, 39 predicted proteins | sample 1639951 | NCBI WGS metagenome assembly FTDL01 (sample SAMEA3914869, study PRJEB12502) | metagenome | biome: forest; material: soil | place: USA | collected 2012-03-12 | depth 0.1 m
GGGTAATACGCATACACGCTCTGCTTTTTTTATTTCTGTGCAGGCTTGATCTTACTGCTCAGGCGCAACCAGAGTTTCATTACGGGCCACGGATCGGGATAGGTCTTAGCTCTTTTGTCGGAAGGGATGCAGCTGCTACAAATTTCCCGGCAGGGACAATTGTTGGTTTATATACGCAAACCAGATTCAGCAATAAAGTAGCATTGGATGTAGAGCTTAATTATATCTCGCTGGGAAGTTTATTTTCAGTGAACCGGTACACACCCGAACAGCGTGATTTTAAAGTAGCGCTGGGATATATTTCTATGCCGGTAAGTTTTAATTATCGTTTATATAAACAAATACATGTGCAGGCGGGTGTGCAACTGTCCACACTTTTAACAGGATATTCGGAAATGAAATATCACAACCAGCTTACCAAAGACAAAACCATTGCACCGTATCACTCTACTGATGTAGGACCTACCATCGGATGTTATTATCAGTTTGAAAAAGGACTACAGATTGGAGTACGCTATTACAGGGGTGTACAGAATATTTTTAAAGAAAACTATCAGATCTACAATTCAAATATTCAGTTTTTGCTAACCTATCAATTTTCCAGAGCTGCGAAAGAATTGTAAAATTAAAAACGAAAGTTAAGCTCTAAGCTTGCGTACCGGTGTGAGAATCCGGTTGAAAATTCAGGAGATAAAAAATTCTGAATAAATAAAATAGTAAAGCGCTCATACATCAGAGATAAGCCGGCTCTGGAATGAAAGACAAAATGATTTATGGTATAGCTATAACTATTCAGATTGCTGTGAGATTGACTCAGTGTTGCATCATACATAATAAATTTAAATTTTACATCCATAAATACAGAGAAGTAAAACTTTTGATCCCCTTTTTTATATACGTAACTTTGAAAACAAGGAGCTAATTTTCCTACGCGCCATAAATAGCCAAAGCCAATATTATCCCTTAGGTTGCCGGCTTCTGCATCTACTGTAGCGATAAACTGATTGTTCTTATCTACATGTAATCCTTTTTGGAAAGCGATATTATAGTTCAATAATAATTTATTGTCCAGTTGATTATACCAGCCGTTGTATACGTTATTATGGATCAGGTTGTGAAAACCATTTTGAGCCTGTTCGCCTAATGCAATGTTGCCGATAAAACCAAGCCCGAGGCCGCTGGTAAGGCTCATTTTTCCGAATGTAAGAAAGGAAGTTTTCTGCATGTATAACATCATGTTTCCTACATACGGACGGTCGTTTGCGAGATAAACGTTGGTGTCAACATCTGCAGGTGTATAAATGTCCTGTAGAATATTAAGTCCGTATATTTTATCTACCGCACCTGGTAAAGCCGGTATGAGTTTATTGAAAGGATTTTTTCTGAGTATCGGATGATTAATTGTTAATGATAACCCGCTGGTATAGTATGAATCTGTTTTATCAATCAAATCATTTGACACATTGAATATGATATACTTTGGAGAAATAACATCCTGAGCTAAGGCTGTATGTATAGATATAACAAGGAGAAATAAATAGGTAATAATTTTCATTGTAAGCGACTCTCAAAGATATTTCCTGCTAGTATTAAGATACAATAATGTTTACACTAAAAAAAGAATGCATGGATTGCATTTGCTACTCTGTTACTGGATAAAAAGAAGTAAATTTATAACGAAACCTAACTAATTTTATTAAACACGTTCAGATACATGAATCAGTATAACAGATTGAAAGATCAGTATATCCTTGAGATAGCATCGCTGAAGCATATTCATAGATGGATCAGTATACTGCGGATTGCGCTGGTAAGTATTGCTATCCTTTGCTTTTATTTTTTCATTACAAGCACGGAAGTACTACCTGCAATAACCGGTGTTGCAGCATCTGTATCATTTATTTTTGTGCTTAAATGGCATCAGAAAAAAACATCGGAGATACTGTTAATGCAAACGCTTTTAACAATTAATACAGATGAACAAAATTACATAGAACATAAAATCCTTCCATTTGAAAATGGTGACGTATACAATGATAGTACCCATCCATATACATTTGATTTAGATATCTTTGGTAGAAAATCTTTATTTCAGCATATCAACAGAACAGCCACGTATATCGGTAAAACAAGGCTTGCGAATTCTTTACAAACACTTTTGCCGAATGCTGCGATTAAAAATAATCAACGGGCAATTAAAGAATTATCGGAAAAATTAGTCTGGCGGCAAGCTATTCTGGCCTATGCTAAAATTGCAAATGATACAGAAGATGTATATAAAAATGTATATAGCTGGTCTGCTGAAAAAGTGAGACCTGTTTCGTTTTTAATACGCATACTTTCTTTTTTATCACCAGGTATTTTGTCTGGGTTATTAGTTATTTCATTTTTTGCAGATTCAGGTATATATCTGAATATAGCTGAGGGATTGTTTCTGTTTCATCTGCTGATTATTGGTACGCAGCTGAAAGCTATTAAACATGAAATTGTTGAGGGAGATAAAATAGAAATAATTATCCGGCAGTATAGTCTCATATTAAATAAAATAGAAACCGAAAACTTTGAATCTGTTTCTTTATGTGATTTAAAAGAAAAATTAGTGCATGGAAATACTTCTGCAAGTAATGAGTTGAATACCTTGTCTGAATTGCTTGCACGCATACAAACGATCCAGAATGCCGTAGGGTCCATGTTAATGAATGGTTTTTTTCTATATCATATACACAGTTTACATGCGTTGTTAAAATGGAAAACTACGTATGCGGCACATATTAATAAATGGATCTCTGTTATTGGCGAGATAGAAATGCTGAATAGCTATGCAACTATGTATTACAACAACCCTGAATTTGTATTCCCGGAACTAAATGCGGAATATACGGTTAAGCTCACTGATGCCGGCCATCCGCTCATTGATACGCATAAAAGAATTTGCAATAGCATCGAATTTAAAGAAGGCAGTTTTGTAATACTTACCGGTTCGAACATGTCCGGCAAAAGTACGTTCTTACGTACATTGGGCGTAAATATGGTTTTGGCAGGAGCAGGCGCACCTGTTTGTGCATCAGAAGCGAGCATACATCCGTTACCTGTTATTGTGTCCATGCGTTTGTCTGACTCATTATCCGACAGTGAATCGTATTTCTTTGCTGAGGTAAAACGACTGAAACTGCTTATGGAAACACTTGATCAGCAAAACTGTTTTATTTTACTGGATGAGATTTTACGCGGTACAAACTCAGATGACAAGCGCAGCGGAACCATTGGAGTTATCAAAAAGATTGTCGCTAAGCAAGGCATAGGTATTATTGCCACACACGATCTGGAAGTATGTAATATAACAGCAGAATATCCGGAACAGCTTTCCAATAAATGCTTTGAAGTAGAAATTATAAACGATGAACTACTATTTGATTATAAGCTGCGCGAAGGTATCTGTAAAAATAAAAGCGCAACATTTCTGATGAAAAAAATGAGAATTATATGAGATAAATTATACATGTTAATATAGAATAACTAAACATTCTATATTAACATGTATAGTGAGTTTGTTATGTATTTATAATTGTTTACCGCACTTCAAATTCGTTACGTTGCATCGATCCTGGTTGTGAGCCATTTTGTGTAAGGCCTATTGGTAGTCCATTCGAATCAAATTCGTAGGTGTATGTCATTAGTTGATTTCCTACAGTATAAGTATTTATTAAGTTTTTGCATTTTTTACCAAATGATTCCTGAAGTAATCCCGTAGAAAGCGGATCCATAATATGTGCTTTATCGATATAAGTAGTATATGTATATGTGGTAGAAGATAGTTGATTTTTCGTGTCTCTGGAGAATGAGCTGGTTTGAGTCATATTTCCATCTGTATATTCAAATATTGTTGAATCTGTTTTTGTTATTCTATTTGTTAAATACCCTTCGATATTATATGTATATAGTGTTTCCTGATTGTTTGATACTGATCTTGTGATTCTGCCATTACAATCCGGGAAATACAATTGTGTAGCAGTATCAACAATCATATTGTGTATTTTTTTTATTGTGTCCTTACCATAAACAACAGTAAATGAATACAGAATTGAACCGTGATCAAATTGTGTTAATTTGGTAATACGTTGTTGGTTGTCATATTCGAATAAAAAATAATCATTTGTATTTGGATCATCGGCAGTGTACGTTTTTGTTCTTACATATTGTACATCCTGCACGGTATTGTCATTTTCGGGATTCGGTACTTCCTGGGCTTTTTTACATGACACAAATAGTGTGAAAAATGTAAAAACATAAAATAGATTCGCTTTCATAAAAGTTAAAATTATAGTGTTAAAGATTTTTAAATTCTGAAAACCTAACGTATAACTTATTATAAAATTATTTATTGGTGTGTATTCATATAAAAATAATTTAGTTTGATTTTGGTGATAATAACAATCCTTCAAGGGTTAGATGTTGTACTATCCGATTGAGTTATGAAAATAAAACCGTATATGTGTCACAACATACAACACCGAATTGTACACTAGATTATAACAAAATAATAAGATGTATTAATTTTTACTTTAGATAGAATACATAATCAGCAATAAACAGCATATATAATTCCATAGGTATAATGCATCATTCATCATTCAAATTCCCTATCTTTAACTATTAAATACATATCTATATATGCAGGAAATTCTTAAAGCCGGAGATATATTTAAAACCTATGGTAATGTAGATGTCTTAAAAGGCATTGAGTTTTCGGTTCAAAAGGGGGAAGTTGTTTCTATTGTAGGAGCATCAGGGGCAGGCAAGAGTACGCTGCTTCATATTTTGGGCAGCCTTGATAAAGCAGATTCGGGTTGGGTAACAATTAATGACCAGGAGATTTCTGCCATGAATGATAAAACGCTTTCAGCTTTTAGAAATCAGCACATTGGTTTTATTTTTCAGTTTCATAATTTATTACCGGAGTTTACTGCTGTTGAAAATGTGCTGTTACCGGCTATGATCGGGAAACGCAATATAAAAGAAGCTGAAGCACGTGCAAAGGAACTGTTAAGTTTCCTGGGCTTATCGCATCGCTTTTCACATTACCCGAATCAACTGTCTGGTGGCGAACAGCAGCGTGTGGCCGTGGCACGTTCATTGATTAACGATCCCTTGATTGTATTTGCAGATGAACCAAGCGGTAACTTAGATACGCACAATGCGGAAGAATTACATCAATTATTTTTTGATCTGCGCAAAACATACAATCAAACCTTCGTGATTGTAACACACAATGAAAAACTAGCAGACTTGTCGGACCGCAAAGTAGTTATGAAAGACGGCGTTATTATCTAACACCATTTGGGTATGAGTACTTCAATACATGAAATTCTCAAAACCTATTGGGGGCATTCAAACTTTCGTCCGCTTCAGGAAGATATTATCCATTCCATTATTGAAGGTAATGATACCGTTGCATTATTGCCGACAGGCGGAGGGAAGTCTGTCTGTTATCAGGTTCCCGCTTTGGCACAGGATGGATTGGTATTAGTTATCAGTCCGCTTATTGCCTTGATGAAAGACCAGGTAGAACAGTTACGTAAACGAGGCATACTCGCAGTTGCCATACATTCCGGTATGCGTAAATCAGAGATTGATATTGTACTTGATAATTGTATTTACGGCTCTGTAAAATTGTTATATGTTTCACCTGAACGTTTAAAATCAGACTTGTTTAAAGAACGTGTGCAAAAGATGAACATCAGCTGTATTGGAGTAGATGAAGCACACTGCATTTCAGAATGGGGGCATGACTTCAGGCCTGCATACAGAGAGATTATATCTATACGTATGCTCTTGCCACATGTACCTGTGATTGCACTTACTGCCACGGCAAATGAAATGGTATTGAACGATATCATAGAACAGCTGAGAATGCAGGATCCGAAAATAGTTACCCAAAGTTTCACCCGGAAAAATTTATCGTATTCCTGTTTATACGAAGAGAATAAAGAAAAGCGTTTGATTGCTATGCTTCAGAAGACGCCTGGTGTATGCATCGTATATGCGAATACACGTGCACGCGTAGTAAGGATCGCAGAGTTTTTAAACCGGCAGAAAATCTCTGCAGAGTTTTATCATGGAGGCCTGGATCACAAACAACGCAGTGTAAAGCAGGATGCGTTTATGAAAAATAATGCGCGTGTAATGGTTGCGACAAATGCGTTTGGCATGGGTGTTGATAAACCCGATGTGCGATTGGTTGTACATATGGATGTGCCTGATTCGCTGGAAGGATATTTTCAGGAAGCGGGCAGGGCAGGCCGTGATGGTAACAAGGCATTTGCAGTCTTGCTGCATACAAAGAAAGACGAAGATGAGTTACTGGCTAAAATACCTGTAGCACATCCCTCACCGGAAGTAATCCGGAGAATGTACCAGTCACTGGCTAATTACTATCAGCTTGCCGTAGGCAGCGGTTACATGGAAAGTTATCCGTTTGATTTGGATGAATTCTGTAAAAAATACAACCACAACAAACTGGAAGTTTTTTATTCACTGAAACGTATGGAACAACATGGTATCATACAATTGAGTGAAGCATTTTATAACCCGCCTAAGCTACGGATAATCATCAATCACGATCAATTATACGATGCCCGTTTGAAATTGCCTAAGTATGATGAATTCATTAAACAGCTGCTACGCATCTTTGGTGGTGAAATATATACAACATACAGAGAGTTTTCATTTTCAAATCTGGCAAAATCTACCTTAACGCCCGAATCTGAAATTGTAAACAAAATTAAATTTTTAGCACAACAGGGTATTATTGATTTTATTGATGCGACTGATGTACCACAGCTTACATTCCTGCAGCCGAGGCAGGATGCGCCTAAGTTGCAGCTTGATTTACAATGGCTGGAAGACCGCAAAGATCATGATCAGGAGAGCGCAGCGAATATGATCGGTTTTCTGCATACAGAAGGCTGCCGTGCTCAATATGTATTAGAATACTTTGGCGAATACAATGCAGAACCATGCGGTATCTGCGACAGATGCATCCGTAATAACCGTAATAAAGAATATTACGATCATGCTGCAATGGTGGTACAACAGACCTTACAAACAAAAAATATTCCGATTGAAGAACTGGAAAAAGAATTTGTTGGCCTTGATAAAAACATAGTACTTGAGATTATCCGCACGTTGATGGATACATCTAAGGTCAGGATAGATGATACGGGCAGATATCTGTGGGTGAAGAAGTGATCATCCGCCGCGGCGGAGTCAGTAAACAGTGGTCACATCGCTCTATTTAATATACTTTATTTTATACTATATACCAGAACAATATCCATTCAAGCGGTCAGACCACTTGTTACCATAATATAGAATCTAAAACGTAGAACCGAATATGAATATCGTTTTCTTAGATGCCCTTACCATGGGCGATATGCCGGAACTTGAGAGCTTTAATGAGCTTGGTACATATATGCAATATGCAGAAACTTCTATGGCGCAACGTCTTGATCGTTGCTTGCCGGCAGACATCATTATTACCAATAAAGTAAAGATAGATGCTGCTTTACTGGAGCAATTGCCCAATCTTAAATTGATTTGCGTTGCTGCTACCGGCATGAATAATATTGATCTGGATAAAGCTGCGGAATTACATATTCCTGTAAAAAATGTTAAGGGGTATTCCACGAACAGTGTAGCGCAATTAACATTCGGCTTTATTATTGAGTTGTTTAACCGTATATCCTATTATGATATTTATGTGAAAGAAGAGTTTTATTCTTCGCAGAAACTGTTCACACATATTGGTCCGGGCTTAGAAGAAATCGCCGGTAAGACCATTGGCATTATCGGTATGGGTGATATCGGTAAGGCTGTTGCTAAAATTGCAGGAGCATTTAACATGAATATTCAATATTATTCAACCAGTGGAAAGAATACAGATGCTGGTTATAAGTCGGTGTCATTAGAGGAGCTTTTAAGGACTTCAGACATCGTTAGCATTCATGCGCCATTCAATCGTCAGACAAACGCTTTAATAGGCGCGAAGCAATTTAAATGGATGAAGCCGTCTGCAATACTGATTAATGTTGGAAGAGGCGGGATTGTTGTAGAATCAGATTTGGTAGAAGCTTTACAGGAAAATAAAATTCATGCAGCCGCGTTAGATGTATTCGAGCAAGAGCCTTTACCAATTGATTCGCCTTTGTTGAATCTGCAAGATCACGGTAAACTGATTTTAACGCCACATATTGCATGGGCAAGCAAACAGGCTCGTATTACATTACTGGAAGGAATTAAAAATAATATCAAACAATCATTTGTATAACTATGTTTTCGGACGACGATAAAAAGCATAAAACCAAACTTGCTTCCACACGCGTTTATTTAATGCGCACGCTCGCATTGTTCGGTATTTCTTTTTCATTTCTGATGTTCTCACTGGGCCTGGGAGTGTGGGGATATCATCATTATGCAGGTTTGTCTTTTATTGATTCATTATTAAATGCAAGCATGATCCTGACAGGTATGGGGCCTATTGATCCAATGAAAACTAATGCAGCTAAGCTTTTTGCTTCTTTTTACTCTATTTATAGTGGCGTGGCTTTCTTAACGTCCATTGGTGTTTTTATAGCGCCAACCCTGCATCGCTTGCTGCACAAGTTCCACATTGAAGATGCAAACGAGAATTAATTATGAATTATGAATTATGAATTATGAATTTTTCTCCGTTTGGAATTTGTTTTTTGTGATTTGGAATTTTATATAAACAAAAAGACCTCTTTGATTAATCAGAGAGGTCTTTTTATTTATATGAGTTTTGAACTATTTTTCCAACGCTGCTACACCCGGAAGTGTTTTGCCTTCGAAATATTCAAGTAAAGCACCACCACCGGTAGATACGTAAGATACGTCGTTACCGAAACCTAAGTTGTTGATTGCTGCTGCAGAGTCACCGCCACCGATTAAAGAGAAGGCACCTTTTTTAGTTGCTTCTTTAACAGCTTTTGCTATTGCAATTGTACCTGTAGCAAAATTAGGGAATTCAAATACACCCATCGGGCCGTTCCATAAAACTGTTTTAGAATTCGCTACCACATCGCTGAATAATTTAACAGTTTCAGGTCCGATATCCAGACCTTCCCAACCATCAGGAATTTCGCCGGTTTTTACTGTCTGACGATTAGCATCATTGCTGAAATTATCTGCAACCACATTGTCTACAGGGAAGAATAATTTAACACCTTTCGCTTTTGCTTTTTCCATCAAAGAAAGCGCAAGATCTAATTTATCCGGTTCGTTGATTGATTTACCGATTTTACCGCCTAGTGCTTTTGTGAATGTATAAGACATACCACCACCAATAATCAGGTTATCAACTGTATTTAACAGGTTTTCAATAACCATGATTTTGTCAGAGATTTTAGAACCACCCATAACTGCAGTGATTGGTTTCTCTCCGTGCTTCAGTAATTTATTAGCATTGTCAAGCTCAGCCTGCATTACATAACCACAAACTTTATCTTTGAAAAATTGTCCGATTACCGCAGTAGAAGCGTGTGCTCTGTGTGCTGTACCAAATGCATCGTTCACCCAAACATCTCCAAGTACAGAAAGTTTTTTAGCAAACTCAACATCTCCTTTTTCTTCTTCCGGATAGAAGCGTAAGTTTTCAAGTAATAATACCTGACCTGGTTTTAATGCAGCAGCTTTTGCTTTTGCATCTTCTCCAATACAATCAGCTGCAAATAATACTTCCTGACCGAACATCTTGTTCAAATATGGAAGGATATGTTTTAAGGAATATTTTTCTTCCGGGCCACCTTTTGGTCTGCCCAGGTGTGACATCAATATTGCTGAACCACCGTCTTTTAATACTTTAGATACTGTTGGTAATACCGCTTTTAATCTTGTATCATCCGTAATTTCAAAACTCTTGTTAAGAGGTACGTTAAAATCAACGCGTATCAGGGCTTTTTTACCTGAAAAGTTAAAACTGTCTACTGTTTTCATGGTGGTTTTTTAAATAATCTTAATTCGTCTCCTAAAATAGTAATACCTTTTAAAATAAAAAAGGCGACTAAGAGCCGCCTTTTTGTTACTAGTTTGTTTATACTTGATTATGAGCTTATTCTCCGTGAAGCCACGCTTTCTTAGCTGTTAATTCTTCAACAGTTTCAACATTATCCGGATCGTCAACACAGCAATCAACCGGACAAACGGCTGCACATTGAGGTTCTTCATGGAAACCAGTACATTCTGTACATTTATTCGGAACTATATAATAGAATTCGTTTGAAACAGGTTCCATTGGATCTTTGGCATCTACAGACGAGCCATCTTCCATTTGAATCTCCGTTAAACTTGTTCCTCCAGCGTAGTTCCACTCAACTCCGCCTTCGTAGATTGCAGTATTCGGACATTCAGGTTCGCATGCACCACAATTAATGCATTCGTCGGTTATTATTATTGCCATATTTTCTCTATTCTGTAATTGGTTTGCAAAATTATATACAAAATCCTTAGGTTCAAATTATATTTACATATAAATACCACAACAACAATTCTTAATGAAAGGTTTACATACAGATTTACAGTCATTTGTTCAGTTACACGACTATTTGCAAAACATTGATTCAGAAGAATTAAATGAATGGATTTATGAAGCAGAAGCAAATAATCCATGGTTTACAGCTCAAAACGTAAAATCTGCTTTAGATGGAATTATTGAAATACTTGAGCCTAAAGCTTTAGAAAAGTTTTTCTTCTCATATAAAATTACTTCCGGCCCAAAGAAAATAGGAGTAATTATGGCAGGAAATATTCCAGCCGTTGGTTTTCATGACTTCTTGTGTGTCTTATTATCAGGAAACCTGTTATATGCAAAACTAAGCACAGATGATTCTGTGTTGCTGAAAAAAATAGCTGACGTTTTAATAAAAATTGATCCTTCTTTTGAAACACGAATCAATTTTGTTGAGCAGTTAAAAAATATGGATGCCTACATTGCAACGGGTAGTGATAATACAGCTAAACATTTTGAATACTATTTTAGAAATACGCCAAATATTATCCGTAAAAACAGGACATCTGTTGCGGTGATTAATGGAGATGAGATAACAGACGATCTGTTAAAATTAGGTGAAGATGTGTTTCAATATTTTGGTTTGGGATGCAGAAGTGTCTCACATCTGTATTTGCCTGAAGGTTACTCACCGGTAACTATTCTAAGCGCCTGGGAAGGAAAGTTTGAGATCATACGTAATCATCACAAGTACATGAATAATTACGAATACAATAAAGCTATTTTGCTGATAGATCAGGTACATCATTTTGATTCAGGATATTTATTACTGAAAGAATCAGTTACTATTTTTTCTCCTATCGCGACACTAACGTATTCTTATTATGATTCTCAGGAAACATTAGCAACGGTATTTGAAACGAACAAAGAACAGTTGCAATGTGTGGTAAGCAATACGAAAACGGATTTATATGAAAACTATTTATTTGGATATGCGCAACACCCGGCCATCAGTGACTTTGCGGATGGAGTGGATACTATGGCATTTTTGACAACTTTGCAAAATTGAATTATTTTTTAAATGGAATAAAATGATCAAATTCACAGAAGAAATTATAATCAAGAGCAGTACAGAGATTGTATTTGACCTGACACAGGATTATACCAAACGATTGTATTGGGATACTTTTTTAACACGTGCAGAGTTAACAGAAGGAGCGCAGGCCGCAGCAAAAGGAGTAAAGGCTTACTGTGTAGCTAAAAACGGGCTAGGTATGGTTACAGAATATATAACGTTCAACAGACCTAAAGTTACTGCAATTAAAATGACGGAAGGTCCTTATATGTTCAAATCATTTATGGGATCCTGGACCTACAAAGCCATTGCTTTTGATACAACTGAAGTCATTTTTTTATATTCTTTTTCCTTACGGTTTCCATTTAATTTGTTTGCACGTTTTATAAAAAATAATTTACAGAATAACGTGAAGCAAAGACTGAATGATTTAAAAATCTATATTGAAAAGAGAGTTGAGCAATAGTGATTTACATTAAAAAATAAAAAACCGATATGCTCTGTAAAAAGAAAATATCGGTTTTTTATTTTGAATGGAATGGTATGTTATCGTAAAACTTCTATCCATCCTTTATGTTTTTCACCGTTTGGTAATAATAATTCATAGTAATAAACACCATCGCTGTCTTCTTCTGCACCCCATGTATTGTCATAGTTCATACTGAGATATACCTGATTCCCCCATCTGTTTACAATTTTTAATTCACTTCCTTTAGGCAATCCCATAATTTCAAAACGATCGTTTTTACCATCATTATTTGGAGTGATTAAGTTTGGAATGAAGAATTCTACTTGAACAGTAACTTCTACAGAACCTTTACAACCGAGAGAGTCTTTAATATAAATAGTATGTATCCCTTTAGATTGGTTCGTGATCAATACAGTATCCTTTTTGACTGCAGTAAAAGTAACATTATCTGAACTCCAGAAATAACCCGGAGTACCGCCTTTTATATCATATAATATTGCAATGCCTGAATTCTCATACCGGTCGGTGCTTTCTGCCAGAGCTAAAGCACTGATTGGACTCGGTTGGGTAACAGGAATTTTTAGCGCTGAAAGTGTATCGTACTTTGCAGTGGTTTTATTATATATGTAGAAACTATCAATAGCATATGTACAAGCCTGATCCGTTATTGTTAACGGATATGAACCAACAGATAAGTCCGAATAGACAGTTGTTGAACCAACATTAATATTATTAAAGTTATATTGAAATAAAGGAACACCACCTGATATGGAATCTAATACAATAGCACCGTCTGAACCTCCATAACATGTTGGCTGTTGCACTCTTACATAAGGAACAGGAGCAGGTTTGGTTGGTAACAGTACATCTTTTGTATAAGAACACTGATTGTCACTTACACGTAAATGATATGTTCCATCTGCCAGACTAGAGAATAAAGACGTAGTAAAATAAGATTGACCATCGTTAATGCTGTATTTATACGGAGGTATGCCACCTGTGACATTTGTTATCTCAATACTTCCGTCTGCTACATTACATGAAGACGGAACAGTTACAGCTGTATAGATTATTGGCTGTGGTTCATGTACTGTAAACGGATAATTTACTGAACACCCGTTCGCATCAGTAATTGTCATACCATATGTACCGGATAATAATCCAGTAAATACAGATGTTGTATTTGTTGAACCATTCAACGTGTATGTATATGGGCCAACTCCACCTGTTACATTGGTTAACTTAACACTTCCTAAAATATCTCCGGGGCATTTATTATCTACAATAACAGCTACAATAGAAGCAGTATCAATACCGTTTGGTTCAATAACCGAAGCAGTTGCATTTGCTGTACAGCTTTTTGAATCAGTAACTGTTATCGTATAATTTCCTGCGAATAAGTTATTAAATAAGCTATCTGTTTGAGATGAACCGGATGGAGTGATTGTAAATGATTTCCCCGCGTTACCGCCAGTTGTGGTTACTTGTATTGAACCGTTGTTTCCACCCGCACAAGGATTAACATTTACAATAGACTTAACAGCTAACGTTATTGGTTGCGGTTCGGTTAATGTTTCAGTATAACTTGAGTTACAAGCAGAGCCATCGTTAATAACGATAACGTATGTGCCCTTTGACAAATTTGAAAATACGTTTGATGTCTGGAAACTTCCGCCATTGATTGAATACGTATAACCAACAGTACTACCAGTACTGGTTACAGTTAACGCACCATCATTGCCGCCATTACAGGATATTGATTTAGTTTCAGTAACAGTTGCATTAATTTTGCTTGTCGTAATACTAACTTGTATCGGATTGCTTAGACATCCATTAATATCCTGCAATATAATAGTAGCAGTGGTATCTGCTACGATATTGGCAATAGAGTAAGACGAGGATGACAGAAATGTTGATCCCCCATCGAATGAATATGCATTTGATGCAGGTGTATAAGCAGGATCAAGCGTAGCAGTGATGGTTGTGCCTTGTCCGGAACAAACAATTGCCGGTGAAGCAGTTGCTGAGCCTGTTACTACAGGAGCCGGATTAACCGTAATGCTTTGTGTTGTCTGACAGTTTTTGCTGTCTGTAATAGTAAGTGTATAGGTTCCTGCTGTAATACCAGAAAGATCTTTTGATGTGGCATTGTTAGACCAAAGGTATGTATAAGGTGCTACCCCTCCTGAAGGGGTAACAGTAATTGAACCGCTGTTAGCTGTACCACAAACAGGATTTGTTTGTGTATAAGTAAATGTTAATGCCGGAGGTTGTGTTACGGTTGCGTTTACATTAGCGGTGCAACCTTTTGAATCAATTATATTAATTGTATAATTTCCTGCTCCAAGATTAGAAAACAAGCTATCTGCCTGAGTAGTACCTGAAGGAGTTAATGTAAATGAATATCCCGGAGTGCCACCATTTGCTGTAACTGCGACAGAACCATTCGTTGAACCTGTTCCTGTACAAGGGTCTACATTCACAATTGTTTTGACAGCAATGGTCAATACTGCCGGTTCTGTTATAATACTGTTTATGCTTGATTTACAAGCTGTGCCATCATCTATTACAATTGTATATGTTCCTTTGGATAAATTTGAAAATACATTTGATACTTGAGCAGAACCTCCATTTATAGCATAGGTATATCCTGTTGAGTTGCCGACTACATTTACCGTTAATTCTGCTGTATTTCCACCATTACATGAAATGAATTTGGTCTGACTGATACTGGCATTAATTTTAGATGTAGTAATTGAAACAGCTATAGGATTGCTTATACAACCGTTAACATCTTTTACTACAACATTCACAACAGTATCTCCTAATATACCTGGAATAGAAAAGGAAGCAGAAGACTGAAATGTTAAACCACCATTAAATGAATATGCACTTGCCGCAGGTGTAAAAGGTGAATTTATTGCAGCAGTAACTGTTGAAGGTTGGCCTGAGCAAACGATTGCAGGAGATGCGGAGGCTGTTCCTGTTACTGTAACTGTCGGGTTAATGGTAAACGAGATAGGAGCAGTGTTTTTACAATTGTTTTTATCTGTAATGGTTACTGTATATGTTCCTGGTGCAGTATTCGTTAAATCTTTAGTTGTTGCTGCATTACTCCAATTATAAGAATATGGTACAGTTCCACCTGATGGCGAAAGAATAACAGAACCATTATTATTACCATTACATGCTGCATTTGTTACACTGCCTGTGGCTGTAATAGCCGAAGGAGCAGGGTTGATTGTTGCTGAGGCATTTCCTGTACATCCTTTAGAATCTTTAAATGTTACGGTATATGTTCCGGCCGCAAGTCCGGAAATATTTTGTGTTGTAGCGCCATTGCTCCATACAAAAGAAACGTAAGTACCTGAGCCGCCAGCAGGAGTAAGTGTAATTGTTCCGTCGTTCGCTCCGTTACATGTAATCTGTGTAGCAGATGTTGTAGCTGTAACTGCAGAAGGGGCTGGATTGATGGTAGCTGAAGCACTTCCCGAACATCCTTTTGAATCTTTGAAAGTTACCGTATATGTTCCGGCAGTAAGTCCTGAAATATTTTTAGTTGTAGCTCCATTGCTCCATACAAAAGAAGTGTATGTACCTGAGCCACCAGCAGGAGTAAGTACAATAGAACCATCATTTACTCCGTTACAGGATATCTGCGTAGGAGTTGCTGTAGCTGTAACCGCCGAAGGAGCAGGGTTGATGGTAGCTGAAGCGTTTCCTGTACATCCTTTGGAATCTTTGAAAGTTACCGTGTACGTTCCGGCAGCAAGTCCTGAAATATTTTGTGTTGTAGCGCCGTTGCTCCATACAAAAGAAGTGTATGAACCAGATCCACCTGAAGGAGTAAGTGTAATTGTTCCGTCGTTCGCTCCGTTACATGTAATCTGTGTAGTAGCAGCTGCGGCAGTAATAGCAGCGGGAGCAGGGTTGATGGTAGCTGAAGCATTTTTTGTACAGCCATTTGTATCTTTAAACGTTACCGTATATGTTCCGGCAGCAAGTCCGGATATATTTTGGGTTGTAGCCCCATTGCTCCATGCAAAAGAAGTGTATGAACCGGAACCACCGGAAATTGAAAGAGTAATAGTGCCATCATTTGCTCCATTACACGTAATCTGTGTTGCAGTTGCTGTAACTATAATAGCTGTCGGAGCAGGATTAATAGTTGCTGACGCGCTTCCTGAACATCCTTTGGAATCTTTAAATGTTACCGTATATGTTCCTGCCGTCAGTCCGGAAATATTTTGTGTCGTAGCGCCGTTGCTCCATACAAAAGAAGTATATGAACCGGAACCACCGGAAATTGAAAGAGTAATAGTACCATCATTAGCTCCATTGCAGGTAATCTGTGTTACAGTTGCTGTAGCAATAATAGTAGCCGGAGCAGGATTGATAGTAGCTGAAGCGTTGCCGTTGCAGCCGTTGGAATCTTTAAATGTTACCGTATATGTTCCTGCTGTTAGTCCTGAAATATTTTGTGTCGTAGCTCCGTTACTCCATGCAAAAGCAGAATAAGGAGGAGTGCCACCTGCCGGAGTAAGTGCAATTGAACCGTCATTAGCTCCATTGCATGTAATCTGTGTTGCTGTTGCTGTTGCAGAAATGGTAGTTGGCGCAGGATTGATCGTTGCAGAGGCATTTCCTGTACATCCTTTGGAATCTTTGAAAGTTACGGTATATGTTCCGGCAGCAAGTCCGGATATATTTTGCGTCGTAGCCCCGTTGCTCCACACAAAAGAAGAATAAGGAGACGTGCCACCCGTCGGAGTAAGTGCAATAGAACCATCATTTGCGCTGTTACAGGTTATTTGCGTAACAGATGCGGTAGCTGTTACCGCAGCAGGAGCAGGATTGATGGTAGCTGAAGCGTTTCCTGTACATCCCTTGGAATCTTTGAAAGTTACTGTATATGTTCCCGCCGCAAGTCCGGAAATATTTTGTGTTGTAGCACCGTTGCTCCATACAAAAGAAGTATACGAACCGGATCCACCTGAAGGAGTAAGTGTAATCGTTCCGTCGTTCGCTCCGTTACATGTAATCTGTGTAGTAGTAGTTGTCGCAGTAATAGCAGTAGGAGCCGGATTAATGGTTGCTGAAGCATTTCCTGTACATCCGTTGGCATCTTTGATTGTTACCGTATATGTTCCGGCCGCAAGTCCGGATATATTTTGTGTTGTAGCCCCGTTGCTCCATACAAAAGAAGTATATGAGCCGGATCCGCCTGAAGGAGTAAGGGTAATTGCTCCGTCGTTCGCTCCGTTACATGTAATCTGTGTTGGTGTAGCGCTGGCTGTTATAGCAGCCGGTGCTGCATTGATCGTTGCCGAAGCACTACCTGTACATCCTTTAGAATCTTTAAATGTTACGGTATATGTTCCGGGTGCAAGTCCGGATATATTTTGTGTCGTTGCACCATTGCTCCATAAAAAAGAAGAATAAGGGATAGTGCCGCCTGTAGGTGTAAGAGTAATTGAACCATCATTTGCTCCGCTACATGAAATTTGAGTAGCTGTGACACCTCCACTAAGAGGTGGTGGTTCAGATACAGTAAATGTGTCTGATTTTGTACAACCATTCCCATCTACAATTGATAATATGTAATTACCAGCCGTTAATCCTGAAATATTTTGTGTAGTAGCACCATTACTCCAGGAATATGTATAAGGCGCCGTTGGTCCACCGGCTACAATAGCATCAAGAGACCCATCATTCCCTCCATTACAGGAAACATTATTACTTGGTCCTTTTGAAATAGATAGAGGAGCGGGTTCTGTTATTGATATTACCTGATAACAGAATAAAAAATCATCGTTAAAATTGCCATTATTATTTAAGTCATTACTTACTTTTACCTGCACTACTAAAAAATAATTATTGTCAGCAGGTAAACCAGTAAATGAATAATTATTTAATGGATAATTATTTACATTAATTGTAGGAGTTAAGCTTCCGGTGAGAGTATAATTATAATATTGTGCAGTGATTGTAGGGTCAAGCTTAACATTTATAGCAATGCTTCCTGTATTATCGTGATAGCATCTTAGGTTTTGTGGTGTAACATTTGTAGAAATTAATGTGGACGTACATGTTTGTGCAAGTGTTTTTGTTGCACAAAAATGTAAGCCAACTAATATTAATAGGCTTAAAATTTTTGAAAAAGCAAATGTTTTATTGCGGGTATTCAAAATTTATTCTTGTCTTAATGTGATTGTTTTACTACTGTATGCATTATCTCCTCCACTTACCAAAATCAGATAATCACCAGCTGCTAAGTTTGATATGAGCAACGATTGACTTACTTGATACTCTTTTAAAGGCATATTTGTAGAATAAACCAAAATTTTATATGGCGCTTTTCCTGATGTAACAGTTAATTCGATAGAGCCATTGTTTAATTTAGGAATAGGATTTGTTGCCACTAGTGTAAAATCAACTTTAGTAGGAACAATAACATGTTTATGGTGATGACTGGTTGGAACTTCTTGTGAAGTATATGGAGCAAATAAGAATCCACACAAACCGAAAAAGGAAAATAGACCTAAAGCTGCATAAAACTGCTTTCTGATTGAGTACATATTTACCATAATCTTATAGTTTTAGTTAACGTGATAGCTTTTTGTACGCAATGATCTTAGTGAATGTTCTCCTTTTTATATCTTTTGTGATTTGAAATCTTATTTTTTTATCATTTGTTAATTTCATTTATGCTCTAAATAGGTTTTATTATAAGTTTTTGCCGCTTTTATACTAATAAAATTCAATTAGAAGGAAACAATGTTAATATAAAACTTTGAATTTTTATTATTGTTTCTTTTTGTATTTTTGTCTAATTACAATTGAAAAGTATTAATTAAAACGAAAGCAGGATTATGGCATTTGATTTGGAGATGATAAAAAAGGTCTATTCTCTTATGCCTCAAAGAATTGAGGCAGCTAAGAAATTGATTGGAAAACCTTTAACGCTTACTGAAAAAATTCTTTATTCTCATTTGGATGAAGGTACAGCAACAAAGGTATATGAAAGAGGTGTATCTTATGTTGATTTTAATCCGGATCGTGTTGCTATGCAGGATGCAACTGCGCAAATGGCTTTATTGCAATTCATGCAGGCAGGTCGTCCTAAAGTAGCCGTGCCATCTACAGTTCACTGTGATCACTTAATTACGGCAAAAGAAGGTGCTACAAAAGATTTGCCATTTGCTACAAAAGAAAGCAAAGAAGTATTTGATTTTTTAGGCTCAGTTTCTAATAAATATGGTATTGGTTTCTGGAAGCCGGGTGCTGGTATTATTCACCAGGTAGTTCTTGAAAACTATGCATTTCCGGGTGGTATGATGATCGGTACCGATTCACATACAGTAAATGCCGGGGGCTTAGGTATGCTTGCAATCGGTGTTGGTGGTGCAGATGCATGTGACGTTATGGCTGGCCTTCCATGGGAGCTTAAGTTTCCTAAATTAATCGGTGTTAAGTTAACTGGTAAATTAAATGGCTGGACTGCACCAAAAGATGTGATCTTAAAAGTAGCTGGTATATTAACTGTTAAAGGCGGTACAGGCGCTATTGTTGAATATTTTGGTGAAGGTGCTACATCTATGTCTTGCACAGGTAAAGGTACAATTTGTAACATGGGTGCTGAAATCGGTGCTACTACTTCAACATTTGGTTATGATGAATCTATGGAGCGTTATCTGCGTGCTACAGGCCGTGCAGATATTGCTGATCTGGCAAATGGAATTAAGCAGCATTTGAATGCAGATCCGGAAGTGTACGCTTCTCCTGAAAAATATTTTGATCAGGTAATTGAAATTAATTTATCTGAACTTGAACCACATTTGAATGGTCCGTTTACTCCGGATTTGGCTACTCCTGTTTCTAAAATGAAAGAAGAAGCAGTTAAAAACGGCTGGCCATTAAAAGTAGAATGGGGTTTGATCGGTTCTTGTACAAACTCTTCTTATGAAGACTTATCAAGAGCTGCTTCCATTGCAAAACAAGCTGTTGCTAAAGGTCTGGTAACAAAAGCTGAATTTGGTATTAATCCAGGTTCTGAGCAAGTTCGTTACACGGCTGACAGAGATGGTTTGTTAGGTACATTCACAGATTTAAATGCTAAGATCTTTACAAATGCATGCGGGCCATGTATCGGTATGTGGGATCGCGTAGGTGCTGAAAAGAAAGAAAAGAATACAATTGTTCATTCGTTCAACCGTAACTTTGCAAAACGTGCAGATGGTAACCCAAATACATTTGCATTTGTAGCTTCACCTGAAATGGTTGCAGCTATTGCAATTGCCGGTGATTTATCATTCAACCCGATCACTGATACATTAGTTAATAATAAAGGCGAGAAAGTTAAATTGGATCCTCCGTTTGGTGATGAACTTCCTACTAAAGGTTTTGCGGTAGATGATGCAGGTTATCAGGCTCCGGCTGCCGATGGATCAAATGTTCAGGTTGCTGTTTCTCCTACATCTGATCGTTTGCAATTATTAGATCCATTTACAGCATGGGAAGGTACAGATCTTAAAGGTCTTAAATTACTTATTAAAGCAAAAGGTAAGTGTACAACAGATCATATCTCAATGGCTGGTCCATGGTTGAAATACAGAGGTCACTTAGATAACATCTCGAACAACATGTTGATTGGTGCTGTTAACTTCTTTAACGATAAAACAGACGATGTTAAAAATCAATTAACAGGTGCTTACGGTCCGGTTCCTGCAACACAGCGTGCATATAAAGCAGCTGGTTTAGGTTCTATCGTTGTGGGTGATGAAAACTATGGTGAAGGTTCTTCAAGAGAGCACGCTGCCATGGAACCGCGTCATCTAGGTGTTCGTGCAGTATTAGTTAAATCTTTTGCCCGTATCCACGAAACAAACCTTAAAAAACAAGGTATGCTTGGTTTAACGTTTGCAAATAAAGATGATTACAATAAGATTCAGGAAGATGATTCTATTGATATCTTAGGCTTAACATCTTTTGCTCCGAATGTTCCGTTAACACTTGTCTTAAATCATAAAGACGGAAGCAAAGAAGAAATTAAAGTAAATCATAGCTACAATGAACAACAAATTGAGTGGTTCAAAGCAGGTGGTGCTTTAAATATCATCAGAGCGAATGTGAATGCTTAATAAGTTACCAGGAACTAGTTGCTAGTTTCCAGACAATAGAATAAAAGAGAAAGGGCTTGGTTCAATGAATCAAGCCCTTTCTCTTTTATAATTTAAGTTATACTTTGTTTAATTTAAACTTCACTGTCTGGCAACTAGTGCCTAGCAACTGAAAACTAAATAGCGTTTCTCTTCAACAAAAATGGCACAAATACCTGATCGAAACTTTTACGGATATCGGCTTCTATAAACTCAATACCATAATCTCCGCAACGGAGCTTTAATTCAGTAAAATACGCCTGTACTTTTTTGGCATATTCAATCTTTATTTCCTGAGGATAAATCTTTATCTGTTCGCCACTTTCAGCGTCCGTCAATAAATACGGACGATCTTCCAGTTCAAATAATTCTTCTTGTTGTGAATCCCAAACATGGAATAAAATAATATCATGTTTATTATGTTTTAAATGTTGCAAAGAAGTAAACAGCTCTTCGATCCGTTTGTCTTCACCCATGAAATCGGTAAAGATAACAACCATGGATCTTCTATGTACCTGTTCTGCCAAGCGGTGCAACACTTCCGGAAGATTTGTTACTTGTTGCGAAGATTTCTTTTCTAATGTTTGCTGAAGCTGTACAAGTGTATTATGTAAATGAATAGACGTAGATTTTGTCTGACTCATATATTCTATAGAATCACTGAACAAACACAAGCCAAACGCATCCCGCTGTCTTTGCAATAAATTTGCCAGTGAACCACAAGCTATTGTACTGAAACGAAGTTTATCATTTGTTTCACTCGGAAAATACATGCTGGAACTGATATCAACAGCAAGCACACATCGTAAATTTGTTTCCTCATCAAATTGTTTGGTATATAGCCGGTCTGTCTTTGCAAAAACTTTCCAGTCTATAAAACGCGTATTATCGCCTGGATTGTAATTTCTGTGCTCCGCAAATTCAACCGAAAAACCATGATAAGGTGATTTATGTTTACCCGTAATAAAACCATCAACCAGTTTTCTGGTCAATAATTCAAGATTACCATATTCGCGTACATCTTCTAAATTCATATCTTTTTATTCTGCATCAATGATAATACTGTCAAATCCTTTTTTCTTAAGCTCCGTTTGCTTTATTCTAATTGCTTCGTTTGAATGAAAGCCGGAATATAGTACACGAAAGACTTTTTTTCTGCGAACAGTAACAATTTCAATACATGGGTTTCCGATTTTAATACCTTGAAGTTCATTTATGCGTGACAAGGCATTTTCATACAACGAAAATGATCCAACCTGAAGAAGTGTTCCCGATGGGCGGGCAACAGGGCTTAAATCTTTTGTATAGTACCCATTTGATAGTGTAGTATGATCGGATTGCTTTTTTGTAGGGCTTTTAGGTATTGTATATTTGTCCGGAACAATTTCAATTTTTACTTCAATTATTCCGGATGCTATCATTCCTAAATCCTTAGCTGCCGCATAGGAAAGGTCAATAATGCGGTGATTTGAATAAGGCCCGCGGTCGTTAACTTTTACTAAAACCGCTTTGCCAGTCGCAAGATTCGTTACTTTTAATTTTGTACCAAAAGTGTACGTTCTGTGTGCAGCTGTATATTTACGTTTATCGTATTTTTCACCGGATGCGGTTTTTTTTCCCTGAAATTCATTTCCATAATAACTGGCCATTCCGGACATGGATTCTGATTGAGCAAAAACATGCGTGCCAACAATTAAAATGAGTAATAAAGAAAAAGGAAAGGATGAAGGTATGTTTTTGACAGTTAGGAGGTTTAAAGCTGAATCAAAGAATGTTATTACCCTCATTGATAATGGTTATTTTATTTGTAATTTAAAGAAAATAAATTAGTTTTACTTACATAGTAAATTTAACTTTTGAATTGTGGAAGAGAAAAAAGACAAGGATAATGTTGAGATTTATTCTCAACGTGTCAAAGCAGGCAAAAGGACCTATTTTTTTGATATTAAATCAACACGTTCTAATGATTATTACTTAACTATAACGGAAAGTAAAAAGCGTTTTAAGGATGATGGTTTTTATTATGAAAAGCATAAAATATTTCTGTATAAGGAAGATTTCAACAAGTTTATAGAAGCATTGAAACAATCTGTAGATTATGTAAAAACAGAGCTGATGCCTGAAGTTGATTTTGATGAATTTGACCGCAATGATGAAGATGAAGATGACAGTTCGGGCTCACTTGATACAGATTTGAAATGGGATTGATTTCTTACATTTGAAATACTGTTTAAACACGTAAATATTCTATTTTTTGTACATTAGAAAATTTTTTTGACGAATATTGACTACTTTTGTATTCGTTAAATTAAATTTTTTACAAAATGAGTTTACAATGTGGTATAGTTGGTCTTCCGAATGTTGGCAAATCGACTCTTTTCAATGCTCTTTCTAATGCGAAAGCTGAAGCAGCAAATTATCCTTTCTGTACAATTGAGCCAAACGTTGGGGTTGTTACGGTACCAGACCCACGATTATCTATTTTAGAAGGTCTTGTTAAGCCTGAGAAGGTGCTTCCGGCTATTATTGAATTTGTGGATATTGCGGGTTTAGTTAAAGGTGCAAGTAAAGGAGAAGGACTGGGAAATCAGTTTTTGGCTAACATACGTGAAGTAGATGCTATTGTTCATGTAATCCGTTGTTTTCAAGACGATAATATTATTCACGTAAACGGGAAAGTTGACCCGATTTCTGATAAAGAAATTATTGAAACAGAACTTCAATTAAAAGATCTGGATTCTGTTGAGAAAAAACTAGCAAAAGTTGAGCGTGCGGCAAAAGCAGGTGATGCTAAAGCAAAAAAAGATGTTGCTACGCTAACTTTATACAGAAGCCATCTTCTGGAGGGAAAAAATGCCCGTTCTTTAGATTTGCCACAGGAAGATAAAGTAGTTTTGGATGATTTACACTTATTGACAATAAAACCTGTTATTTATGCAGCTAATGTTGATGAGAAGTCTCTACCAGATGGAAATGAATATGTTGAACTTCTGAAAAAAGAAGTTGCAAAAGAAAATGCTCAGGTTGTAGTTGTTTGTGCTGCAATTGAAGCTCAAATACAGGAATTAACAGATCCGGAAGAAAAGGCACTATTCTTACAGGAATATGGTTTAACAGACTCCGGGTTGAATCGTTTGATACGCGCATCTTATGCCTTGCTTGATTTGATTACTTACTTTACTGCCGGTGTTAAAGAAGTTAGAGCCTGGACTATTACAAAAGGATGGAAGGCGCCTAAAGCGGCAAGCGTTATTCATAATGATTTTGAAAAAGGATTTATTAAAGCAGAAGTAATAAAGTTAAAGGATTACGAAATGTACAAGTCCGAATCCGGATGTAAAGAAGCTGGAAAGATTTCTATCGAAGGCAAGGAATATCTTGTTGAAGATGGTGACATCATGCACTTCCGCTTCAATGTATAGTAATCAAAATTAAAAAATGTTGAATATTTTTAATTTAATAGTATGAGAGTTCGTTTAATATTTGGCCTCGTGAATAAAGGTTCGTATGTTCCTTTTCACCACCAATATTTAATTTCAGAGTTTTTGACTCCTTATATCGAAAAATATCTTAATTCGATTAAGGAACCATCAAGAGTGTTTTACAACTTTTCTGCCCTTAAAGGACAGACACGTGTTGGTAAAGAAGGGTTACATTTCTATTCAAGTAAGGTAACACTTATATTCTCTTCAAATGATCCGGGTTTAGTTGAATCATTGGTAAATCAATTATTCAATGAAACAGAAGTAAATCTTGGTAAGTTGATTTTGAATCCGATCAACGTAGATCAGGAGAAGCTGGCAGATTTCACAAACGAAATGAAATACATTTGTTTGTCGCCGCTGGCAATCATTACACCTCAGGATAATCCGGTAGATGCGAAACGATTTATTAACCCATCATTTGATGTATTCTCTGATGCGTTATATGAAAATACTTTAAACCGTATGGAGCGGGCAGGAGCAACACCTGATGAGATTGCTCAATACTTCCAGTTTCAGTTGGTGCCTGATAAAGATTATTTAACAAAAATTAAAGGCGAAGAAAAGAAATTTGCACGCATCTTCCCGGTTTTTGTGAACGACGAAAAATATGAAGTAAGAGGGTATACGTTTCCATTTACATTCTACGCACATCCTAAAGTACAAGAATTTGTATTTACATGCGGTTTTGGAGTATTCGGAGAAAAAGGCTTTGGAATGTTAGATATTGCAAATACAGATCCCAACCTTCGCATTATTCCTTACCCAATCAAAAAAGATTAATTTCCGTATTTCTTACTGCTATATCCTATGGCACGATCGTACATATACCCTTGAACACGGGCATATACGATTATGTCATAGGTATTTTCCGTTAGAGAGGAATTACCTTCAAAATAGATATCATCGCGCTTTCCTCCATTCATTACAGTATAGGCGTAATTATAATACCCTTGTTTCAATAGAAAAGATCCGCTATAATATTTTTCAGCAGCATTATAGAACATTTTATATTCGGGTAATGCTTGCCAATTCGTAAATCTTCCGGTTAAATAAACATCACCAGGCGCAGGCTGGGGGCTCATTAGCTGAAAATGTACCAGCACATAATCAGGCTCTGTTGTTTCATTTAAAGATTCATACAACTGCGGGAAATATGCTCCGTCTAAATCATCATAAAAAGAGTATGCAACATTTCTGCGCGAAGTCTCGGGTAATATCCAGGCATCGCACTGGGCATTTGTCCGTACAACTTTGCCTATATACATTCCACTGAATAAAACGCTTCTTAAATCAAAATACCGGAACTCATTTCCTCCGTTAAAAGAACTCTCATTGTTATAAAACTGATAATCCAGAATTGGGTCAGCAACAAATACCGGCTTTAAATTATCGATTGAATTATAGTTTTTAAAATTTTGTCTGAGACGTACTTTTACATCTGTATAAATGTTGGAAATGTTGAGTTGTGCATAATTGATCTGAAAATTAACCTGTTGTTTTTTGAATGCATCTGCCGGAACCAGAGATCTGGATATTGTTAATGTTACAGGAGCCAGATCTTCGTATATTATAAATTGCCGGGTTAGTATAACATCATCTTCATCATAGTTGCGATATACCTTAATCAAAAAATTGCCACTGACTTTAACTTTAGGCATTGTTATTCTGTAGTGATAATAAGAAATACGGGTCTTGAAAGACATCTCGCCGTCCGGCGCTCTGTATTCATTAAAATCGTATAAATATTGCGTGGATGATAAATAAGACTGTGTCCAATCTGCATTGTAATGATAAATCTTATAATAAAAAAACTGTTGCTCGCCGCTAAGTTCATCAAATTCGAGTATTAACGGCGTATTCTGATCAAAAGAAGTAATAGGTATACCAATAGAAGTATCCGGTAATTCATAAAACAATACCGATTTGATTTTACTGGAATAAACACTATCTACAGGTTTTACATCACCTGCATACACATGTAGAATTGTTAGCGTAAAATTTAAAAGCAGTAATATAAAAAAACGTTTCATAGCTGTTTTATTGTTCTAATTTTTCGATACAAGACTCCCATTCATTTTGTAATTGAATAAGCTCTTTATCAATTTTATCAAAATTCATGCTGGCTTTTGCCAGTTTATCCGGGTTGCTGAAAACTTCCTGCTTAGACAATTCTTCTTCAGCTGCTGTCTTCTGTTTTTCAAGAACACTGATTTGTTCTTCCAGACGCGTAATCTGCTGTTGCAACTTTTTTATTTCCTGGCTATTTGCAGATGGTGCTGCTGTTTTTTTGTTTTCAGCGACAGGCTCTTTTTTCTCTTTTACAGGTGCAGCAACGTTTGTTGTCTTAATGTTTTCAATCCAATATTTATATTCATCATACGTACCCGGATATACTTTTATCTGCTGATCTTCTATATACCATATTTTGTTTGCCACTTTTGAAACGAAGTGTCTGTCGTGGCTAATAACGATTAATGTACCTTCATATTGCTGCAGCGCCTGTATCAGAATGTTTACTGAAACCATATCCAGGTGGTTGGTTGGTTCATCAAGCAGCAAATAGTTTGCATCAGAGATCAGTGTTTTAGCTAACGCAACTCTGGATTTTTCTCCTCCGGATAGTACTTTAATTTTTTTAAATGCATCATCGTTCGAAAATAAAAAACAGCCTAATACATTCCGCAGCTCTGTTTCAGAGCGGTTTGATCCATGCTGTTTTAATTCTTCCAGAATTTCATTGTTAATATTAAGAGATTCCAGTTGGTGCTGTGCATAAAAAGAAGGAATAACATTATGACCGAGGTTCACTTCACCTTCGGCACTCTCTCCACCGGTAAGGATACGCAATACCGTTGATTTACCTTTTCCGTTGGCACCGATCAATGCAATTTTATCGCCACGTTCAATCTTAGCATCCGTGTTTTTAAGGATATGCAGATCTCCGTAGCTCTTTGAAATATTTGTCAGCTCATTGATTACTTTTCCCGGTTGTGTTTTAAATGTAAAACGGAAATTTACTGTTTGATTATCTTCCACCACATCTTCAATCAGATCCATTCTGTCAAGCGCTTTTACGCGTGATTGCACCTGCGTAGATTTACTTGCTTTGGCTTTGAAACGTTCAATGAAACGTTCTGTTTGTTTAATTTTTGCCTGCTGATTTTCGAATGAAGCTTTTTGAATTTCAGAACGCAATTCTTTTTCTTCTAAATAAAAACTATAGTTACCGGCATAGATATTTAACGTCTGCTGTGCGACTTCAACAATTGTTTTTACACAGTTATCAATAAACTCTCTGTCGTGTGATACAACAATAACAGCACCCTCGTAATCGCGTAAATAATTTTCTAACCATTGAATGGATGGTAAATCCAGGTGGTTGGTAGGTTCATCAAGCATTAAGAGTGCAGGTTTAGCAAGCAGCATTTTAGCAAGCATTACACGCATTCTCCAGCCTCCGGAAAAATTCTTTAATGGTTTATTTAAGTCGTTGGTAGAAAAACCAAGACCCTCTAATATTTTTTCTGCCTTAGACTGTATTGAGTATCCTTCCAGTGCCTGAAAGCGTTCCTGCAGTATACTCAGCTTCTCAATCATATCATCGGTATACTCGGTTTCCATTTTATGGATCAACTGATCCATCTGGATTTGAATTTTAGTGGCTTCCTCAAAAGCTTCCATTGCAACAACCAGAATACTTTCTTCACTTTGAAACGAAAGTAAATCCTGATTTAAAAAACCGATGGTACAATCTTTACTCTTTTGAATATTTCCTTCATCGGCTGTATACTCGCCTGTTATAACCTTTAGCAGCGTTGATTTTCCTGTGCCATTAGCACCAATCAATCCAATTTTATCTTTGGGTTTAATCTGCAACGTTATGTTTCTGTACAAGGCACGGCCGCCTATGAAATAGGAGATATTATTTAATGTTAACATACTGCAAAAATACCGAAAAATGAGCAGTAAAAATATTTGTTTTAAAGAATTCAGTAAAGAATTACAGCTGATAAACATTCAGCATAGATCTATTCCTTCATACTTTTTATTTCTGGATAATGGTTCCCATCATCTGCTTATTTGCCCAACTTTTTGTATGTGATATATATGACAGATATATAGCAATAATATGATACGTATATGATATATATATGGGTAAGATATGGGACATATATGGGAAATACGTGGGACATATATGGGAGGTATGTGGGAAATATGGCTTACTCTCCTGATATTCCTGGCTTGGTTCCGGGCATATTCTCCGGGAATAACAGATTCATGAGACGAATCTGATTCGCAGCCTGTTTAATTACTCTTATGAAAGTGTATCTTTGTGGTGACTATTTTAATATAAAACGAATGCTTAAAAGACCTGATTTTGATGATATATACATGGAGCTTGCTGTTAATCTTGCCAAAAAATCGCATTGTATTAAAAGGCATGTAGGAGCAGTGCTTACGAAAGACACGCGCATCATTTCAATCGGTTATAATGGTCCTCCTGAAAAAACACATAATTGTGATGAAGAGTGGCCGGAAGAAGGCTGTCCGAGAGATTCCAAAGGTAGTTGTTCCCTGGCTTTGCATGCAGAAGAGAATGCTATTTTATTTGCTGTAAAAAACGGTACAGAAGTAAAAGGGGCTACTATATATGTCACACTTTCTCCCTGTATTTCATGTGCGCGTTTATTATTTGCATCGGGTGTTAAAAAAGTAATCTATCTGCATTCCTATGCCGAATATAAAGGGCTTGAGATAGATGAGGGGAATGCCTTTCTGGAAAAATTTGGTGTAATAGTAGAGAAATTTCAAGGCGATGAAAGCTTTCTTCATGAAGAAGAATAATTTAAAGAGCAGAACAGCATATATTAAAACTGAAAAAGCGTCGCATAAATCTGTTTATACGACGCTTTTTCAATTTAATAACATATCTAAATTATCAGATAATATTTACTTCAGGTTCGAGATCTATTCCAAATAATTCTTTTACAGATTTACGCACCTCAAGCGATAAATCAACAATTTCCTGTCCGGTTGCACCTCCATAATTTACAAGTACGAGCGCCTGTAACCGATGCACGCCAACATTCCCAATCATCTTGCCTTTCCAGCCACTGTGTTCAATCAGCCAGCCTGCGGGCACTTTTATCATTCCCTCTTTAAATCCGGGAAACGAAACAATGTCCGGAAATTTTTTCCTTAGCTCTTCGAATTGTTTTCCGGGTATTTCAGGATTTTTGAAAAAGCTTCCGGCATTACCCAGTTGAGCCGGGTTTGGTAACTTGCTTTTGCGTATATCAATTACGGCATTGCTCACATCACGGATAGTAGGAGCGATAATTCCTTTTTCATCCAGTACCTGTTGTATGGCCCCGTAAGATGTGTTCACATGTGCCTGTTTTTTTAATCGGAATGTTACATACGTAATGATGTATTTTCCCTTGTATAATTTTTTAAATACACTGTCTCTATAGCCAAAAGCGCATTCTGCAGCTGTAAATCTCTTTTTCGAATGTGTTTCAATATCGATGCATTCTACCGATTCGATCGTATCTTTTACTTCTGCTCCATAGGCACCAATATTCTGAATAGGCGAGGCGCCTACTGTGCCGGGTATTAACGACAGATTTTCAAGACCTGCCCATCCTTTATTCACGCAGTATACAACAAATTCATGCCACACTTCACCTGCACCGCATTTTACTAAAACAGTATCCGTATTTTCAGAAAGAATCTGTATGCCTTTAATCTCATTTTTCAAGACAACACCTGCAATATTTTGAGTGAACAGCATATTACTTCCGCCACCTAAAATCAGCAAAGGAAGCTGCAGTTTCTGTGTCTCTTGCAGTAATGTAAAAAGTTCTTTTTCTGATTTAAAAACAGCAAACCTTTCAGCCTTTGCAGAAATTGAAAAAGTATTGTATTTTTTTAAGTCTTTTTTTAGTTCAAATACAGACATGATTGTTTTTTTGAATTCTTGTAGTAACAAACTTCCGCATTTAGAATTGAAGGTTCAAATACTTTCGTTTAAATCGTTTTTTATAATAAAATCTACTTTTTTTCACGTTTTAGGGAACTTTTTTATTTGTAATAATTCTAAATTGTAATGATCATATATTTTAAATTCTCATAAAATTAAGTAAATCAAGTTTTTGCATTATTTCAAACTGTAGAAACTTGTTTTATTGCATGTAGAGGCAGAAAAAATGTTTGAATAATCGAATTGGCATGATAGATTTGTAGGACTTTTAGGTAAAGTATGGCCAAAATTTCGGAAAAAACAGTGTTAAACATGTCCAGATTAACTATTCTGATGAGTAGAATTTCGAGATCATTCCTTACGTTCGTAGCATTCTCTGTTGTAACCCTATCTAGCTCATTTGCAGCAGATTCTACAGCAGCGGCAGGTGCACCAGCGGCAAATTCGGCCTTAATAGGCAAAGGAGAGCAATTATTTAAGGAAAATTGTAAATCATGTCACAAAATCCATGAAGAATCTGTAGGACCTGCTTTGTCGGGTGTAACAAAACGCCATCCGGCAGACTGGCTTCATTCGTGGGTAAAAAACAATGCCGTTTTTAGAGCTTCCGGCGATAAAGATGCAATTGCTATTTATGAAAAGTACAAAAAAGCAGAAATGACTGCTTTCCCTACTTTTACGAATGAGGACATTGATGCAATCATGGCATATGTTGAATCCGTTCCTGTAACTGCAGCAGTTACACCTGGTACCGGAACGACAACAGGTGGTGATCCGGCATTTGAAAAGAAACAAGGTGAATACGATGTAATTATTCTTGCATTAATTGTAGTGGTATTAATCCTTGTATTCATTACAATGATTGTTTTCTTAACGGTAATCAAACGTTACCTGAAAGACAGAGAAGACAAACTTGATGAAGAAGATAAAGAATTACTGAATCAGAAGTTTGATATAAAAGCATTTGTTCAAAGTAAAGCTTTCATAGGTGTTGTTGTTACATTATTCATTCTTATTTCAGTACGAGCTTGCTGGATCGGAATGCAGTCAGTAGCAGTTGAACAAAACTATCAGCCGATACAGCCGATCGCATTCTCTCACAAATTACACGCCGGAGACAATAAGATAAACTGTAACTATTGTCATACAGGTGTATACAAAGGCAAACAATCAAACATCCCTTCTTTGAATATCTGTATGAATTGTCATACATACATCAAAAAAGGTCCTAAGTACGGAGAAACTGAAATTGCTAAATTGGTTAAGGCATACGAAGCAGGTACACCAATCAAATGGGTTCGTGTTCATAACCTTCCTGATCTTGCTTATTTCAATCACTCGCAACATACTCAAGTAGCAGGTCTTGAATGTCAGAAATGTCATGGTCCGATTGAAGAAATGGAAGTTGTTAAACAATATTCTAACTTAACAATGGGCTGGTGTATCAACTGCCACAGAGAAACTGCTGTGAACAGTAAAGACAATGCATACTACGATCGTTTGTTGAAAGTACATGAGGAGTCTAAGAAAAAAGGCGATATGACTGCTGAAGAAATCGGTGGTTTAGATTGTTCAAAATGTCACTATTAATCTAAGAAAATTCGAAAGCCTAGTTATTCATATATATGAAAGATAATAACAAAGTATTTTGGAAAGGTGTTGAAGAGTTGGGTAACACCCCTGAATTCGCTAAGAATGCTCAAAATGAATTTCCAGAATTCCTTCCTCTTAAGAATTCTTCTCAGGAATCAAATGGAACGGATAGAAGAGATTTCTTAAAACTACTTGGTTTCAGTGTTGCAGCTGTTTCTCTAGCAGCTTGCGAAGCTCCGGTAAAAAAAGCGATTCCATTCTTAAACAAACCTGAAGAAATTGAGCCGGGTATTGCTAACTACTATGCATCTACGTTTGTAGATGGTGGTGAATATTGCAGTGTGTTGGTGAAAACACGTGAAGGTCGTCCGATTAAAATTGAAGGCAACAAGCTTTCAAATGTTACAAAGGGTGGTACAAATGCACGTGTTCAGGCTTCTGTTTTAAGTTTATATGATACAGCCCGTATTCAAGGGCCACTTGTAACAGGAAAATCAGCTACATGGGCTGATCTTGATAAGCAAGTAGGCGCTCAGCTTGGATCGGTGGCTTCAGAAGGCGGAAACATCCGTATCGTTTCTCAAACGATTTTGAGTCCGACCACTAAAAAAGCAATTGCTGAATTTAAAGCAAAATATCCATCTACTGAACATGTTCAGTATGATGCCAATTCTTCCTATGCTATTATAAAAGCAAATCAGACATCTTTTGGCAAGGCAGTTGTTCCTTCTTACGATTTCAGCAAAGCTGATGTTATTGTGAGTTTTGGTGCTGATTTCTTAGGTACATGGATTTCTCCAATTGAATATATGACTCAATATGCTGATACACGCAGACTTAGCAAGACTAAGAAAACGATGAGTCAGCATTTTCAGTTTGAGACAAGCCTATCATTAAGTGGTAGTAATGCTGATTACAGACAACCAATTAAACCTTCACAAGAAGGGTTATTTGTTGCTGAGTTATATAACAGAATCGCATCTTCAAAGCTTGCAACTGCAGGTATTAAGAATGATGTATTAGATAAAGCTGCCGCTGCTTTATTAAACAGTAAAGGAAAATCATTGGTTGTGTCCGGTTCAAATGATGTGAACGTGCAGATCCTGATCAATGAAATAAACAGTGCACTAGGAAACTATGGCACTACAATTTCTCTTGCTACCCCATCCTTACAGAAACAAGGAAATGATGAAGTTATGAATAGCTTTATCAACGATCTTGCAGGTGGTAAAATCAGTGCTGTTATTTTCTACGGTGCAAACCCAGTGTTTGACCACCCGAGAGGAGCTGAAATTGCAAAATCATTAACAAGCCTTAAACTATCTGTTTCTTTTGCTGACAGAGCAGATGAAACAGCTTCACTTGTTCAGTTTGTAGCTCCGGATCATCATTATTTAGAAGCATGGAGCGATGCTGAACCTAAAGCAGGCTTCTATTCATTAGGTCAGCCAACAATTGCACCAATATTCAAAACAAGAGCTGCTCAGGAGTCTTTACTTTCATGGTCAGGTAATAACACAGATTATTATACGTATCTGAAATCAAGCTGGTCTGCTATTCTTAATGGCGTATCATGGGATAAGGCCTTACAGGATGGTGTTTTTGAAACATCAGTAGTTGGTACTGAATCTACTACATCTGCTTATTTTGATCACTCTTCTGTTGAAGCAGGCATCAATAAAAATTACACAATCAATACTTCAGGTATTGAATTGAAACTATACGAGAAAATCGGTATCGGAACAGGTTCTCAGGCAAACAACCCATGGTTACAGGAGTTACCGGATCCGATTTCTAAAGCAACATGGGATAACTATTTAGCTGTATCTGCGAAGTTAGCAAAAGAGAAATCGTTGGCACAAGGCGATGAGGTTCTGGTTAAATCCGGTTCTTATGAAGTTAAAGTTCCTGTGTTAATTCAGCCTGGACAAGCTGGTAATACAGCATCTCTGGCAATTGGTTACGGAAGAACGAAAACTGGTAAATGCGGTGATAACGTTGGTAAAAATGCTTACCCATTCGCACGTTTTGCAGATGGATCAGTACTGGATTTTGTAACAGGAATTACAGTAACGCCAACAGGAGAGAAGCTGCCAATTGCACAAACTCAAACGCATCAAACGCTAATGGCTCGTCCGATTATTCAGGATGCTACATTAGCAGAGTATATTAAAGATCCTTCCGCAGGAAGATTCAAACCAACGATTTCAACTCCGGATGGCAAAAAAGCTCCGGCATTAGTGGATATCTGGAAAGATCAGCATCATCAGCCAAACCATTTATGGAGCATGTCAATAGACTTGAACTCTTGTGTTGGTTGCGGAGCTTGTGTGATTGCTTGTCAGGCTGAAAATAACGTGCCGGTTGTAGGTAAGAGAGAAGTAATGAACTCTCGTGAAATGCACTGGATCCGTATTGACAGATATTATTCTTCAGATGAAGAACCTACAGAAACTGGTGAGTATTTCACAAGTAATAAAGAGGGAATGCTTTATGACAAATTAGAAATTCCTTCTGAAAATCCTCAGGTTACCTTCCAGCCAATGATGTGTCAGCACTGTAACCATGCACCGTGCGAAACGGTTTGCCCGGTTGCTGCAACAACACACAGTTCTGAAGGCTTAAACCAAATGACTTACAACCGTTGTATTGGTACTCGTTACTGTGCAAACAACTGTCCATATAAAGTACGTCGTTTCAACTGGTTTAAATATTTCGATAACGAAGAAGTATTTGATAAAAACGTTGCAATGAACACTTCATTAGGCCGTATGGTATTGAACCCGGATGTTACAGTACGTTCCCGTGGTGTAATGGAAAAATGTTCATTCTGCGTACAGAAAATACAGGAAGGTAAGCTTAAAGCGAAGAAAGAAAAACGTCACATCATAGATGGTGAAGTTACTACAGCTTGTGCTTCAGCTTGTGCCGCCGGCGCAATTCTTTTCGGTGATTTAAGAGATGTTGAAGGTAAAGTTTACCAGGAACGTCACGCAAACAATGAAGAGCGTACGTACACAGTTCTTGAAGAATTGAACGTACAGCCAAATGTTACTTATTTGACAAAAATCAGAAATATTTCTAAAGCCTAATTTAATCGAGATTTAAGGATATGCAAGTTACTTCTTCGGTAAGGCCACCGTTGGTTACAAACGGAAAAACCAAAAAAGACGTTACCAACGACATCTGTAAGCAGGTAGAGGGCGCACCTTCAACTGCGTGGAAAATATCATTTGCCATGGCATTATTAACCTTCGGTTATGGAGGATATTGCCTTTGGACAACATGGTATGAAGGTATTGGTATGTGGGGTTTGAATAAAACAATCGGATGGTCATGGGATATTACCAACTTCGTATGGTGGGTAGGTATCGGTCACGCCGGAACATTGATCTCTGCGGTATTATTATTATTCCGTCAAAAATGGAGAACCTCTATTAACCGTGCAGCAGAAGCGATGACAATCTTCGCCGTAATTTGTGCTGCTACGTTTATTATTGCACACATGGGCCGTCCATGGGTAGGGCACTGGGTATTACCTTTCCCTAACAACAACGGTTCTTTATGGCAAAACTTTAACTCTGCCTTAATGTGGGACGTGTTCGCAATCTCAACATACTTTACTGTATCATTAGTATTCTGGTATGTAGGTTTGATTCCTGATTTTGCAACTATCCGCGAAAGAGCTACAGGTATCCGTCGCGTTATCTATGGTGCATTAAGTATGAACTGGGACGGTTCCGCTAAAACATGGTCACGTTATGAAGCAGTATCATTAGTATTAGCAGGTGTTTCCACACCACTTGTACTTTCTGTACACACAATTGTATCCATGGACTTTGCAACCTCTCTTATACCGGGATGGCATACAACAATCTTCCCTCCATACTTCGTTGCAGGTGCTATTTTCTCAGGTTTTGCAATGGTATTAACATTAATGTTAGTTACGAGAGTATTGTTTGGTCTTGAAGATTATATCACAATCAACCACATTGAATCGATGAATAAAATCATCGTATTGACAGGTTCTATAGTAGGTATTGCTTATATCACAGAGTTCTTCATTGCCTGGTATTCCGGTGTGCCATACGAAAAGTATGCGTTCATTAACCGTGCATTCGGACCTTACTGGTGGGCATATGCAACTATGATGACCTGTAATGTAATTTCCCCGCAAATGTTCTGGTTCAAGAAAGTACGTACAAGCATTGCATGGACGTTTGCTTTATCAATTGTTGTAAACATTGGTATGTGGTTTGAACGTTTTGTAATTATCTGTACATCTTTACACAGAGATTTCTTACCATCTTCATGGGCATATTTCTCTCCAACTCAATACGACGTAGGGGATTATTTATTCACGTTTGGGTTGTTCTTCACATGTTTCTTATTGTTTGCGAAGTATTTCCCGGTAATTAACATGGCCGAAGTTAAAACGATTATTGATTCATCTTCTGAAAAGAAATAACCTGAGTCCTGAATACTTTAAATAATATGGAAAAAGGAAAGAATTTTGTAATTGGCGTATATGATGAGGAAGCAGTATTGATGACTGCTGTTGATAAAATACGTTCAAAAGGAGTAAAGATACATGAGGTGTATACTCCATATCCTGTACACGGACTAGATAATGCATTAGGTTATAATTATTCAAATTTACCCATTGCAGGTTTCTTATTCGGTATCTGCGGAACTATTACTGCATTGACAATGATGATCTGGATGTTAGGCTTTGACTGGCCTATGGATATTGGTGGCAAGCCACACATTCCGCTTCCGGCGTTTATTCCGATTACCTTTGAGTTAACTGTACTGTTTTGTGCTTTGGGTATGACTGGTACATTCTTCGTAGCAAGTAATTTAAATCCTTGGTCAACACCAAAAATGTTTGATCCAAGAACTACAGACGATAAGTTTGTTATTGCTTTTGATTTAGCATCAAACAAACAAGATTCAGCACAGCTGAAATCAATACTTTCAGAAACAGGCGCTTCTGAAGTTACCACAAAATCATTGGAAAACTAAGAAAGGCTTCATATACTATGACAATGAAAACCTTGAATATAGCCGCAGCAATCGTTTTTGCAGCAACCGTTTCTTCATGTAACCATAACTTTGATCAGATACCTGTTCATGAGACTCCACGTATTGAGTATGCTCCGAACATGTACGTTTCAGAAGCTTATGAACCAGTAACATTGGTTGAAGATTCAACTGATTATCCTGAAGCATACAATGTTATGCCATACAATAATGGCTCTAATTTACGTATGCCTGTTGCAGGTACAATTAAGCGTGGTGCAATACCTTACCACATTTCAAAAGATTCTTTAGCATTCGCAAATGCAACACTTGTTTCTCCTCTTCAGCCTACTGAAGATGTTTTAGCAGAAGGACAGGTATTGTACAGCAGATTCTGTTCACACTGTCATGGTGATAGCGGAGAAGGAGACGGCCCTGTTAATGATAAATTACAAGGTGTAGCAAATTTAAAATCTGCAACGCTTAAAGGAGTTAATCCTGGTCACATATTCCACGTAATTACTTACGGTAAAGGAAGAATGTTCCAGCATGCTTCCCAATTAGAACCTTTAGAGAGATGGAAAATTTCACTTTATGTGAAAGATGTTCTACAAAAAAAATAATTATTTAGAACGTAGGTAGATTTATGGCACATCATCACAATACTTCAGTTAATCTTGACGAAAAGTTTGTATTCTCTGCGGAGATAAAGAAAAAACTATTCTTTTTAATAGGAGCGGGGGTAATACTTTTAGTAATTGGTATTTTCCTTGCAATGAATTCTGGTCATCATGAAGAGCATGGTCATCATGCAACTGCTGAAGCAACTTCATTAATGACTGCAGATGCACACACTTCGGATGCACATGCAGCAGAAGTACATGGCGAGGCAGAACATGGCCATGGCGATGCTCATGCAGAGCAAGCACATGGTAAGCATGAAGGTGGCGAACATCATGGACACCACAAGCCAACATGGGCTTTACGTCTCATTAAAGATTTATGGCAGAATAACATATTCTTTGCAGGTATTGCTGTAATGGGTGTATTCTTTGTTGCGTTTAATTATGTTGCCTGGGCAGGTTGGTCTGCAGGTATACAGAGAGTACCATCTGCATTTGGTAACTATCTTTGGGTAGCAGCCCCGTTAACATTGGTTTTATTTATATTATTCGGACATGATCTGTTTCACTGGACACATGAAAGTCTATATATAAAAGGTTCTGAGCATTATGATGAATTACTGGATGGTAAAAAAGCATTTTTGAATACACCATTCTTCATTGTTCGTACCATTATTTACTTTGGATTATGGTTATTCAGCTGGACTACACTTCGTAAATACCAGAAGAATGAAGATCTTGCACCAGATACTAAATGGTGGCATAAAAGTGTTGTAACATCAGCATTTTTCTTAATCTTCTTTGGAGTTACTTCATCTATGTCAGCTTGGGATTGGGCGATGTCAATGGATCCGCACTTTTTCAGTACGATGTTCGGTTGGTACGTATTTGCGAGCTGGTTTGTAACTGCTTTAGCTTTTATTACCTTAATTGTAGTGATACTTAAAGACAATGGTTATCTTGGTATCATTAACGAAAATCACCTACATGATCTGGGTAAATTTATCTTTGCATTCTCTATTTTCTGGACATATATCTGGTTTGAGCAATTCTTATTGATTTATTATGCAAACATTCCTGAAGAAGTAGGATATTTTGTTCAGCGTTTGAAAACTGATGCGTATACACCAATCTTCTTCCTTACATTATTCTTAAATTTCTTCTTTCCATTCCTAGTATTAATGACAAGAGGAGCAAAGCGTTTAAGTATTATGTTGAAAATTGTTTGTGTGGTTGTAATATTAGGTCACTGGTTCGACTTTTATATGATTACTACACCTCCGGTATTGAATCAGGAAGGTGGCTTAGACGGAATATTCTTGTTTATGGAATTAGGTTTAGGTATGATCTTCGTAGGTGTGTTCTTGTTCATGGTTTTAACAGCATTATCTAAGCTGAACCTGATTGCTAAGAATCACCCGATGATTGAAGAAAGTGTTCACCACGATGTATTTTAATTAAAGCCATTACAAAACTCTATATATAAAATGACTTCTGTAATTATAATTGTAGCTGTTGGTCTGATTCTATCAATATTATATTTGATATTTAGAATCGGAGTATTGTCGAATGTGTTGAATGGCCGTTACCAGAAAATTGTTGGTGTTGGTAATACGGTAAACTCATTCCTGTTTATCGTAGTATTTGTACTTGGTATTTTAGCTTTCTATTTATCATTTATGTCTGCCCGCGATAAATTCTTACCTGAAGCTGCTTCAGCACACGGTGTAAGAACAGATTTATTATTCTGGGTAATTATGGCGGTATTGACACTGGCATTTTTAATAACAAATGCATTGTTGTACTTCTTTCCATATATGTATCGTTTTAAAGAGGGTAATAAAGCGTATTTCTATCCTGACAACCATACTGTAGAGCGCATATGGACAATTATTCCTGCAATTATTATGGCTGGTTTCGTTGTATATGGTTATAAAGAATGGCATGCTATTACTTCTCCTGCACCTGCAAACTCAGAAGTTATTGAAATTATGGGCAAGCAATTTGCATGGCAGGTAAGATACCCTGGTGCAGATGGAAAACTAGGGAAATATCACTACAGAAAAATTGATGCTGTAAATGAATTCGGTATTGATTTTAATGATTCTGCCAGTTTTGATGATTTTATTCCAATGGAATTACACTTACCAAAAGGTAAAAATGTTTCTTTACATATTCGTTCACGTGATGTAATTCACTCCGTATTCCTTCCTCACTTCCGTGTTAAAATGGATGCTGTTCCGGGTATGCCGACAAAATTCTGGTTTACGCCTACAATCTCAACTGCTGAAATGCGTGAGAAAACAGGAAACCCGGATTTTACTTATGAATTAGCATGTACTGAAGTTTGCGGTCGCGGTCACTATGCAATGCGTTTTCTTGTTGTTGTTGATGAGCCAGCTGATTATGAAAAATGGAAAGCTTCTCAAAAAACATGGGCTTCTTTAAATGCTGAATATGTAGCTACAAAAGCGCCAAAAGCATTAAAAGATAAATATTTGAAAGATTTTATGCCTACTACACCAGTAGTTGCAACAACAGATACACTGGCTGTTCCTGCCGCTGATACTGTTAAAGCTGCTGCTGTTAGCATGCATGAGCCTAAGCATTAATTATACAAAATGCTTTTAAACTAATTTGAATTAATAACAATTTATCATAAATACTATGTCGGCTGTAGATATGTCACATTCTGGTTCTTTATCTGATGCACATGCACATGATGAGCACGATCACCACGATCTGCCTTGGATTCGTAAGTATGTTTTCAGTGAAGACCATAAGTACATTGCTAAACAATATTTGATTTCCGGTATTGTTTGGGCTGTTATTGGAGGGTTACTTTCAGTATTATTCCGTCTGCAATTAGGTTTTCCTGATGCTGATTTAACATGGTTAAAACCATTGTTAGGAGAGTGGATTCAGAACGGTAAATTAGATCCAGAATTTTATCTTGCTTTAGTTACCATGCATGGTACCATCATGGTATTCTTTGTATTGACAGCAGGTCTGAGCGGTACATTCAGTAACTTCCTGATTCCACTGCAGATTGGTGCGCGTGATATGGCATCAGGTTTCCTTAACATGCTTTCATATTGGTTGTTCTTCCTGTCAAGTACAATCATGATGATTTCTCTGTTTATCAAAACAGGGCCGGCTTCAGGCGGCTGGGTAATTTATCCTCCATTGAGTGCGTTACCACAAGCGGTAAACGGTTCTGGTTTGGGTATGACGTTGTGGCTGGTTGCAATGGTATTCTTTATCGCTTCTACTTTGTTAGGCGGATTGAACTACGTAACAACAGTCATTAACCTTAGAACAAAAGGTATGACCTTCACACGTCTTCCATTAACGATCTGGGCATTCTTTATTACAGCAATTATTGGTTTATTATCTTTCCCGGTATTGTTCTCAGCAGCATTGTTATTAGTATTTGACAGAAGTTTCGGAACAAGTTTCTTCTTGTCTGAGATTTATATCGGTGGTGAAGCATTACATAACGAAGGTGGTAGCCCGATTTTATTCCAGCACTTATTCTGGTTCTTAGGTCACCCGGAAGTATATATCGTATTGTTACCTGCATTGGGTGTTACATCTGAAATTGTTGCTACAAACTCACGTAAGCCGATCTTCGGTTATAAAGCGATGATCTTCTCTATTGTTGCTATTGCATTCCTTTCATTCATTGTATGGGCGCACCACATGTTTGTAACAGGTATGAATCCATTCTTAGGATCTATATTCATGTTCCTTACATTGATTATTGCGGTACCATCGGCTGTTAAGGCTTTCAACTATATTGCAACGTTATGGAGAGGTAATATTATCTTCACACCAGCCATGTTGTTCTCTATCGGTCTGGTTTCATTCTTCATCTCTGGTGGTTTAACCGGTATTGTCTTAGGTAACTCTGCAGCAGATATTCAATTACACGATACGTACTTTGTTGTTGCCCATTTCCACATTGTAATGGGTTCTGCATCGTTCTTCGGTATGCTTGCAGGTGTATATCACTGGTATCCTAAAATGTTCGGCAGAATGATGGATGAGCGTTTAGGCTATGTACACTTCTGGTTAACCTTCATCGGTGTTTACCTTATATTCTTCCCAATGCACTACATCGGTATTGCAGGTTTCCCAAGACGTTATTACTCATGGACAGGTTTTGATGCTTTCAACAGCTTCACAGACTTAAATGAGTTGATCAGTATTGCTGCTATTGTGACATTTGTTGCTCAGTTCATCTTCATCTTTAACTTCTTCTACAGCATGTTCAAAGGTAGAATTGCTACATTGAATCCATGGAAATCAAATACATTAGAATGGACTACACCTCTTAATCCAGGTCATGGTAACTGGCCGGGAGCTATTCCTCACGTATATCGCTGGCCATATGATTACAGCAAACCAGGTGCTCCGGATGATTTCATTCCTCAGACAGTTCCGTTCTCTGCTACTCCAGAGTCTAATTTACCTCACGAGAAAGACGAACATTAAAAATATATAAAAGACTGACCTTCGGGTCGGTCTTTTTGTTAATATTCTTATCCAAAAGTATTAGTCCAGATTTTTTATAGGTCTTACTAACTCTTTTGGATTTTTTATTCTGATACTATTACCGTAGCTACATGTACACGAATCAAATAAACCGTTTCTACAACATAGTTCTTGTAACATTAATTACCATTTATCTGGTGATTCTTGCCGGAGGAGTTGTACGCAGCACCGGGTCAGGTATGGGATGTCCGGATTGGCCCAGATGTTTTGGCTCGTATATTCCTCCTACAGAAGAATCACAATTACCTGCAGACTATAAAGAAAAATATACAGTAAAAGGTCACCCGGCAGAATTCAATGTTTATAAAACATGGACAGAATATGGTAACCGCCTGGTTGGTGCCATTGCAGGCGTGATTGTATTTTTTCAATGTATTTACTCCGTAAAATTTATTAAAAAACGTCCTGCATTTTTCTGGATGTCGTTGTTGCTGGTTTTCCTGATGGCATCACAGGGCTTGTTAGGAGCAAAGGTTGTATCTTCTTTCTTAACACCCATATTGATCACCCTTCACATGGCTGTAGCATTACTGATTATGGGTATACTGATCTGGTTGTGCGTGGCAGTTAAACATGATAAGGAGCTTGCCAAAAATCCCAATGACCATTCGCTTCATAACCTTGTTGCAAATAAATATATTCTTGCCATGTGGTCTTTTATTGGTTTGACAGCGATACAGATTTTTTTAGGCACAGAAGTACGCGAAGCGATAGATGTTATTTCGTATGCATTATCTTATCAGGAGAGAGAAACATGGATTACACGTATCGGTAACATATTTATTATGCACCGCAGTTATTCTATTCTTTTAACATTGGTAACAGCTTATTTTACCTGGTTGTTGTTTAAAGATAAAAAATTGTATCCACAGGCGTACAGACATGCTGTTATCATAAGCACTATTATCGGAATTGAAATTGCTGCTGGCATAATCCTCGCTTATTTTGCGTTACCGCCATGGGCACAACCGCTGCATTTATTATTGGCTACGGTATTATTAGGTGCTCAGCTTGCATTTGTTTTTAGGTTTATGGTAGGACAAAACAGAAGGAGTGTGTAACTTGCGTACCCAAAATATACATACCGATCATTCATTGGCTTCTTTACTACAGGCATATTTTAAATTAACTAAGTTCAGGCTTACGTCAACAGTAGCTTTTTCTTCAGGTATGGGCTATATTTTAGCTGAACGTGGGCAGGTAGATTGGGTAAATCTGGCATTGTTTTTAGTAGGTGGTTTCTGCATTACAGTGTCAGCAAATATTATCAATCAGATCATCGAAAAAGATTCAGATAAACTGATGAAGCGTACGGCTAACAGACCTTTGCCAGAAGGTATTATAAGCGTCAATCAAGCTATTCTGACATCTGTATTATTCCTGATTGCAGGAACAGTTATATTAGCTGTATACAGTACATTAAATGCGTTGATATTGTCCTTGATTTCTCTCGTTATTTATTCTTTTATCTATACGCCTTTAAAATCCGTTTCTCCGGTAGCGGCCTTTATCGGAGCCTTTCCCGGAGCCTTTCCGCCTATGATTGGCTGGCTTGCAGTAACAGGGGAATATGGCTGGGAGCCGGGTGTGTTATTTGCTATACAGTTTCTTTGGCAGTTCCCGCATTTCTGGGCAATTGCCTGGGTACTAGATGAAGAATATAAAAAAGCAGGTATAAAATTATTGCCGACAAAAGAGGGCAGAAGTAAGCATACGGCAACAATTATCATGACGTATACGTTGTGTCTGTTACCTCTGGGTTTTCTGCCATTTATGTTTGGAATGTCAGGTATCACTTCTGCTTATATAGCATTGATCTGCGGAATTTTATTCTTTTTTCAAACATGGTATTTGTGGAAAGAATGCACCGTGAAAGCTGCTTTATTATTGATGTTCGGATCATTTCTCTATTTGCCGGTTGTGCAGATTGCCTTTGTACTTGATAAAATTTATTAGCCGATATGATTACTATGGAAGAAGAATTAAAACCAACATTTGCTGTAAATCCCAAGCGATTTTTACTTTGGTTATTTATCGTAACAATCATTATGTTGTTTGCAGCAATGACCAGTGCCTATTTGGTTAGAAGCACAGACGGAGACTGGTTGAAATTTGATTTACCAACAATGTTTACTGCAAGTACAGCAGTAATTATTTTAAGCAGTGTAATGGCACAGGTAGCTTTCTGGGCAGCTAAAAGTGATAATAAAAAAATGTTAATTACAGCATTGGTTGCTACAGTTGTTTTAGGGCTTGTGTTTCTGAAACTTCAGGTGGAAGGCTGGGGGCAGCTGGTTGATGAAAAAGTTTTTTTAGGTGGAAGATACAGTAATCCAGCAGGTTCATTTGTTTACATATTATCCGGCTTACACGGTTTTCATTTAATTACAGGCTTGATTTACCTGTTAATTGTTTTATATTCAAGTGTTAGAGGTAAAGTATATTCAGGGAATCTACTGCAAATTGAGATGTGTACAACTTATTGGCACTTTTTAGATTTGCTTTGGATTTATTTGTTTGTATTTTTACAAGTGAATAATTAGAAATAAGAACTAATTTATTATTTAAATATACTTTATGGCAACGGCAGTTATCGACGAAAAAGAAAACAAAGCCCTTTGGGGAGGAGATGCAGAACCACTAAAAGCTAGTTATGGTAAACTAATGATGTGGTTCTTTTTATTATCAGATGCGTTAAGTTTCTCTGGTTTATTAATTACCTATGGTTTCTCTCGTTTCTCTCATGATACGTACCATGGTTTACTTCATAATTTTAAAGCGTCTGTTAATCACTGGCCGGTACCGGAAAAAGTGTTTACACACATCCCGTTTTTCCATGTTAATGCACCGCTTGTATTCGTAGGTTTGATGACGTTTATTCTGATTCTTTCTTCCGTAACAATGGTATTGGCTGTAGAAGCAGGTCACCGTAACGATAAGAAAGATGTTCAGAAATGGATGCTATGGACAATTTTAGGCGGTATTGCTTTCTTGTCTTGTCAGGCATGGGAATGGACAATCTTTATTCAGGGAACTCCTGAAGGTTTAACTGTAACTGACCCGGATGGTACAATCCGCCATATTTTTGGTGCCAACCTGATTGAAAACGAATACGGTCCAAGACTATTTGCTGATTTATTCTTCTTTATCACTGGTTTCCACGGAACACACGTTTTATCCGGTGTCATCATTAACATTCTTGTTTTCTATAACGTATCATATGGTACATATGAAAGAATCGGTACATACGAAATGGTTGAAAAAGTTGGTCTATACTGGCACTTTGTCGATTTAGTATGGGTATTCGTATTCACGTTCTACTATTTAGTTTGATTGGTTTAGTCAATAATTAAAAATATTTATTACAATGGGACACACACATCACTCAGGGCACTCTAACGAAGTTCAACCAAGAGATCCTGCTAAAATCAAACACTTATTAGTTGTTACAGGTATTTTGGGTGTTTTAACAGCAATCGAATTCCTTCTTGCATTTACAATGGAAAGAGGCGTTCTTCTGACTTCGATTTTCGTAATCATGACATTGGTTAAAACATTTTATATTGTCGGAGAATTCATGCACTTGAAGTATGAAGTTAAAGTTCTAAAATGGGCTATTATACTTCCGGTATTGTTTATCCTGTGGTTAATTCTGTCTCAATTGATAGAAGCAACTCACGTATTTAACTCACGTTTGGAAATTTTCGGATAAATCTAAAACGGTCTTCCTTTAAAACGGGGAGATTTGAAAAACATACTTATGAATACTACTAAAAAGACCGTGTACTTATGCTTAGCGCTACTTGTACCGGTCTTTTTAATTTTACTTTTTACTTTTTTTGCAAGCACACAACATACACTTCCTGTTTATTTTGCTTATGATTCAACAGAAACAGAAAGAGGGTATATTATTACTGATGCTCATAAAATTCCTCCTTACACATTAACCGATCAGACAGGTGCTGAGTTTAATAGTACTAAATTTGATTCCAGCTTTAAAGTTTATGATTTTGTTTTTACACGTTGCGGAAGCATTTGCCCACAGATGACCACACAACTTATACGTGTACAGGAAGCATTTAAAAATGATCCTGATGTGGTATTAATTTCTCTTACGGTTGATCCGGAACATGATACCTCAGAAGTGCTTCAGCAGTATGCCAAACAATATCAGGCAATACCAGGCAAATGGTTTTTTCTGACGGGTGAAAAAGATTCTATATACACGTTGGGGCAAAGAGAATTTTATCTGACAGCAAAGCAAAATGAAGAAGATTTAACGGACTTCTTACATAGCGAACGTATTGTGCTGGTAGATAAAAATGGATGGATCAGAGGCTACTATAAAGGTACTGAAGAAAAGGATGTAGACCGTTTGATAACGGAATTGAAAGTTTTACAAAAAATTGAGCGGGATGCAAAGCGGAAATAATATCACAAAAGCATTAAATGATAAAACAATCAATATTGTTGCGATAGCGATACCTGTTGCCGTAGCTATATTATTGGGAATACGTGTTAAAGTTGATCTTGGGGCATGGACAAATGCATTGCCGCATATCAATGCGTTGATCAATACACTCACTTCCGTATTTCTTGTAATGGCATTTATTGCAATCAAAAAAAATAATATCCCGCTGCATCGTACATCTATGCTGATTTGTGTAGGTTTGGGCGTACTGTTTTTAGTAACCTATATTCTGTATCATTTGACACACCACTCTACATCCTATCCTAAAGATGCCGGAACTGTGATCAGATCTGTGTATTACTTTCTGTTGATTACACATATTATTCTTGCTGCTGTTGTTGTTTACTTTGTTTTAAAGGCTCTTTATTTTGCTTTTAACAGTGATTTTGAACGCCATAAAAAAGTAGTAAAATGGGCTTATCCGATATGGCTATATGTATCGGTTTCAGGAGTTTTAGTATATTTAATGATCAGTCCGTATTATTCTTAAAATAACTTATTACTACCATGAAAAAGGCTTATATAATCATTCCGATATTATTTATTTTATTTTTTGTCGTTTTTGGTATTGATGCAGATGCACAATGTGCCATGTGCCGCGCTCAATTAGAAACGGCGGATAAAGCAGGTATGGAAGCTAAAAATACAGGCATCAATTCAGGAATATTATATTTAATGCTTTTTCCATATATATTAATTGGGTTTATCGCATTCCTTTGGTATCGCTCTGCAAACAAAAATAAGGAGCAGGTAAGCGCTAATTAAATTGCTTAAATAAAGGCATATTTCCGTATTTTTATGGTATATGAAATTGCCATTCAATTCTTTTTCTGCTGTATTAAAACTACTCCGTTGGATCATTCTTTCTTTAGTAATAAGTTTAAGCTTATTATTATTTTTTAGAGACACTTGTATTCAATGGGATCAGTCTATTTTTTATTCGTCTGTTTCAGGAAGCATTCAAAAATCAATTTCAGAAGCTGAACTACAAAATCAAGCGGTTGCTAAAAAAATCCGTTCTAATGCTGTTTCATTTATTGAACTGAATAAACAGGAAAAGCAAATTCCCTTTTTTATATATGACGAAGGTAAACTTGCCTATTGGTCTGAATCAGAAAACATACCAACATATAAACACATACGGGGTACGTATTCATGGAAATACATCAGTAATAATTCAGGAAAATATATTGTTTGCCGTGACACGTGCCGGGCTCATGGAAAAACCATTGAAATATTTTCAATGATTGAGTTGGAACGGATTTATTCAGTAGAAAATACATTTATTCATAATCATACAAATGAACGCTATTTTAAAAATATTCCTGTCCGGATTTATGTATGGAATAAGCAAGCCGGCCATTCTATAAATGCCAATAATAATTACCTGTGCAGTTATGAATGTGTATTTCCTAATCAGGATTATTATTATAGTGGTTTGACTACAATCATATACGTGGCATTTATTTTTTTCATCTGGTTATATTATATGTTTGAAGTCTGGGATAAACAAAATAGCAATATGAAAATTATTGCTGCCCGGATCATAAGTCTGTTTGGATTGAGAGTTCTGTTACTCTATCTGAATTTACCTGAATATTTTTCATCACATCAGATATTTTCGTCTGAATATTATGCTTCATCATTTTTAAGTGAATCAATTTTTGATCTTGTTTTAAATATATTGTGGACAGTCTATTTGTTGTTTGAAGTAATAACAGTTATACAACGCAAGCTTATTTACCGGCATATTTATTTGAATAAAAAAATATGGCATGTCAGAGCTAAAATAGCATTCAGTGTAATCGCCTCCTGGCTGATTATAACGATATATTATTATTTATTGAAAAGCATTGTTACGAACTCTACCGTTTCATTGAATTTGATTGAAGATCTTGATTTTTCAATTGTCCGTTTTTTGCTGGTCTTTGCACTTATTTCTCTTTCTTTTATTTTCTTTTACCTTACTCACCTCACACTTCAGATTATCTGGCGGCTGTATAAAAGATATAAAATAAAATCATTTACTCAGATTGTGTTTATATATGTGATATGCATACTTATCAGCGCTTTCATTGAATCTGCTTTGGTGATCAGCAGTCTGGGGCTGTGTGTGTTTTCTGTTCTGAGTTTATTGCAAGGTTATCCATCCATTTTGGGAAAGATGAAATATCAATCGTTCATTTACATATTTCTTTTTTCTCTTACTTCTTCATTGATTATAGGTGGAACGATCTATTCGAATGGAAGAAACAGAGTTACACAACAAATGACAAAATACGGCGAACGTTTATTGTATGACCGGGATGAAATAACTGAGTTCTTATTACAGGAAGCTTCTTCCAATATTCAGAAAGATGGGTTTATCCGTGAAAAAATACTTTCTCCGTTTTCTGATTTAAGTGTTGTGAAAGAAAAAATTCAAAAGAAATATTTGTCTAATTACTTTAACGATTATTCTGTTCGTGTGGAATTGCTGGACGCAACAGGGGAGCCTTTCAATAGCCAGATCGGACAAATAACATACAATGAATATTATAATACTGTTTTAATTAAATCAACGTATTTGAATAAACTTGATCTATACAGCTATAACGATCACATTACAAATACAAGAAGATATATATCTGTCAATAAAATTAAATCCTCTAACACTGTTATTGCTTATATTATTATAGAGCTTGAGTCCGGGAAATATAGTAAGAATAGTGTGTTCCCTGAATTAGTACTGGATCAAAAACAAGTACAGGAAAATAACAGAGATTTTGACTATTGTATTTTTAGTAACGGGAAACTTGAAACCAGTTATGGGTATTTTAATTACGATCAGCATTTTATTAATTATATAAAATTAAAGCTACAGAATAACATACAGGAATGCAGATACGAAGGTTATTTTCATGTGTGGTTACATGGGGAAGATAATACGTGGATCATAGTAAGTAAGCCGTATGGTGTTATGGATATTATGATATCTAATGCATCGCTTTATTTTTTATTTCACATTGTCGGTATTTTATTTATTGTTTTAATTCACGTATACCGTATTAGTTCACAGAAGCGACAGGTAAGTTATGCTACTAAAGTTCAGATTTATCTGAACCTGGCTTTTTTTATCCCTTTAATTCTGGTAAGCGTTATTACGTTAGGTTTTGTTAACAGAAACTATGAACAAACATTGGTAAACCGGTATATAAATGATTCTGATAAACTGGCTGCCCTTATATCTTCCAGAACAATACTGGAAGACAGGATCAGTAAATCTTCTGTAACCGAATTGCTGCTTGAGTCTGATCTTACACGTGTGGAACAGCTTGATATTAATATCTATTCTGTTAATGGGTATCTGATTGCAACGAACCATCCGGAAGTATTCAGGAAAGAAATTCTTTCAAGTTATATTCAACCAACAGCTATTGCAGCGTTGTTGGAAAACAGAAATCAATATATTGTAACGAATCAGCAAACCGGTACTTTATCTTATAAATCAATATACCGATTGATTAGAGTACCTGGCACAGGCGCTGTTGCAGGCATTATACATCTTCCGTTTTTTGAATCGAAAGATGATATTACAAAACAGATATCAACGTATCTGAAAATTATTCTGAATATATTTTCAATAGGATTTATCATTCTATTGTTATTGTCTTATCTGGTTGCTTATTATCTTACTTATCCATTAAAACTTATTACACAGGGAATTAAAAAAACGGGTTTGTATGATAATGAGCCTATTCAATGGCAATCGTCAGACGAGATTGGTCGTTTAGTGCATGAATATAATTCGATGCTTGTAAAGCTGGATGATAGTAAATTGATTTTAGCAAATTCTGAAAAGGAGAGTGCATGGCGTGAAATGGCCCGGCAAGTGGCACATGAGATTAAAAATCCGTTGACGCCAATGAAGCTTAAACTGCAGTATTTATTGCAACGTTTTACGTATTCAGAATCAAAGCCTTCGGAGGAAGAATTAAAACAATCTTTCCGTACAATCTTAACGCAGGTTGATTCGTTAAGTGAAATAGCAAGCTCATTTTCTTCGTTTTATAAATTACCGGAACTGCATCTTGAAAAGGTAGAGATGAATGCCTTGGTACAAGAGCTTGCTGTCCTTCA
>FTDL01000032.1_pt1 | contig 49315 bp, 50 predicted proteins | sample 1639951 | NCBI WGS metagenome assembly FTDL01 (sample SAMEA3914869, study PRJEB12502) | metagenome | biome: forest; material: soil | place: USA | collected 2012-03-12 | depth 0.1 m
AAAAGATGCCGATAACAACTGGTTCAAAAATTTTATGGAATATATGTTATCAGGAACATTGGGTGAAAAGCTCGATAATTATTTCATGCGTATAACAGAACTATTCTGGAAAAAAAAATACAAACATTTATATACGAATCTCATTAATATAAAGTGTAGCAAACATGTCTCAAAATTTCATCCGAACGGGTATCAGAATAAAGTGCTGGTAAAGTTTGAAGCCAATATTCTTCGCCTTGAAAATTTACACCATATAACATTGAGCTAATGGCTGAAATATTGATAACACATTCTTACTTTTTGCGGTATGATCAGAAACAATGGAAAACGATGCAGCCATATCCGCCACTGGGTACACTATATGCTGTTGCTGCGTTAGAACAGGCAGACATGCATGTACATTTTTTTGATACAATGTTTTCTGTGTCGCCTCTGGAAATTGAATCCGTGATAGCAAAAGAGCGTCCTTCTCTTTTTGTGATTTACGATGATTGTTTCAACTACCTGACAAAAATGTGCCTGAGCAATATGCGGCATGCAGCGTATGAAATGATACGTATTGCAAAAAAATATGATTGCACAGTAATTATTTCAAGTTCCGATGCCACGGATCATGCAGCAGCCTATCTCAATAAGGGTGCCGACTTTATTGTAATGGGTGAAGGAGAAATAACACTGGTTAAATTAGCCAAAGCACTCATTTCCGGAATGCCTGCAGACTATGCTGCTATTGAAGGCCTTACATATAAACAAGCTGATGTGTTGATTCATAACGGTAAACGACAGGTTATACAAATCCTGGATCAGCTGCCATTTCCAGCATGGGATGTGATCGATATAGATTCCTATAAAAAACGTTGGATAAAAAAACATGGTTACTTTTCACTGAACATGGTTACAACAAGAGGTTGCCCGTACAAATGTAACTGGTGTGCAAAACCTATTTATGGAAACAGATATAATACGCATTCGCCCTCACGCATTGCACAGGAGCTAGAACATCTTTTAACAGCTTTTCAACCGGACCATATCTGGTTTTGTGATGATATTTTTGGTTTAAAACCAGGATGGATAAAAGAGTTTGCAACACGTATAAAAACAAGTGATCTAACAGTTGCATTTAAAATACAATCAAGAGCGGATCTTCTTGTACAGGAAGAAAATGTGCGTATGCTTGGAGAAATCGGCTGTGAGAGTATTTGGATCGGCGCTGAATCAGGTTCACAAAAGATTCTCGATGCAATGGATAAAGGAATTACAATTGAGCAGATTTATACTGCAACGCGGTTATTAAAAAAATATCATATTAAACCTTGTTTTTTCTTACAGTTCGGTTATCCCGGCGAAACGTTTGAAGACATTGAAACAACGATTGATATGGTCAACCAATTACTTCCGGAAGATATTGGTATCTCTGTTTCTTATCCGCTTCCCGGAACAGTATTTTTTGAAAATGTAAAAAGTGAATTGCAGACAAAAGCTAACTGGAGAGATTCGGACGATCTTGACCTGATGTTCAGCAATACGTATTCAGCTGATTTCTATAAACGCCTGCATCGCTACGTACACAAAACATACCGGACAAGTCAAGCTTATTTCTATCTGAAAAACATTTCGAATATTTCTTCTATTTATTATAAGAGGATTGCGGCTTTACCTTATTATTTCATAATGAAAAAGATCGAAAATTACAGACTGAAAAAATTGAAACATATAGCTGCTTCTTGTTAATAAGCACAAATAGTTTCCGGCTCTAAAATAAACGCTGGAGAAAAGCATGGCTGCGACCTTTCCCCAGCAGGATATTTACGATTAACTAACGTAGTTACTATTTGAGATAATATTTCACAGAGAAAAATATTCCTGTACTAACAACTTTCAGATTGCCTTCGCCGATTCCATTTAATGGTATTTTCACATATGGCTCTGCCTGTACTGACCATCTGCTGTTGAGGCGCCTCTCAATACCTGCAGAAATATTCGCTATAGTAAATAATGACCGGTTCTTATTATCAATCTCTGCCGTACTGGATGGATGGTTATGTGTATACTCAAATGTATATTTTTCCTTTAGCATCAAATAACTGGATAGACCTGCAACAGCATATATATTATACGATTTCTTATTCAATAATTTATAGCGGATATTAACAGGGATATCAAGCACACCGCAACTTGCTTTAATAGTTGAAGGTGCATAATTTTTTCCGTGATAACTATATGACGGAGAATATGGATATAAGCTACCGTCACATGTATACAGCTTCTGTGCATATAATATACCTGTAATGATACTTATACGCGGATGTATGTAATACTCCAGATTGAGGCCAATATTTATTCCAGGTTTATAAAAGCTAAAATCTGTTGTAGAATTAAATTCAGGGTTCAGAATAAGACTCAGGCTAAATCCTTTCTTATATAATTCTTTTTTAGCCATAATTTTTTCTAATGCTTCTGTTGTCTTTGCTGAATCGGTTTTCTGTGCAACAGAATCCGGAATCATTTCAAGCAATGAATCTGTGTTATGTGTTGTGTTTAATAAATTATTATCACTCACAAAGTTAATTGCAGCATCATCTGTATATGTATTCTCAGAAACCGACAGATGTGTTTCATTGGTTTTATATATTTGCGTACTGTCAGGTACAGTTGTATTATATGCATCCGGATACGCATCATCGGTAGTATTTGCTTTTGATCTGCTCACACGATTTGTATTTTTTAAAATTCCGGCATATGTATTGTTAGAATCTGCTGCACTTGTTAATTCAGTTACTCGTGCAATTGCGGCAGACTTTCGCATAGAATTATTTTCAGAAGTAGATTCTGTGCCTGAGTAATTCAAATCATTTGCATCTGCATCATGGAACACCATTGTGTCTTGATGCGTTAACGTTTTTATCTTTTGATCTGTATCAATAATTTGTTTACTGGCATGGCCTTTTTTACTAGCCAATGCAAGATCATATAAAGTATTATCCTGTGCGTTAGAGATTTTGTAAATAGCAGGTTTTTCAATAATATTTTTTTTACGCATCCTGTTTTTTGTTACGCCGTTTTTATGCAGGATACTGTTATGCTTTTCTGTATTATGTGCACGTTGAGTAGTATTCTTCTGCGAATATTTATTAGTCATTAATGCAGAAGAGTATACTGTTACATTTTTCGTTTTCTTATCAGAATCAGCATGATTATTATTTTGCTGTTCTTTTATTTTTGCTGGTTTGTTAGATGATACTTTATCATTGCTTTCATTAGCAGATGCAGAAGATTGATCTAAAGTTTTTAAGGATTGTAATTCTGTTCCTTTATTTTTTATATCCGTGTTACTGTTTTCTGATATATCAGCAGCATCACCTGCATGCAGTGTTTGTTTTTTATCCGGTGTATGTATTTCTGTTGAAGCCGTATGTTCTTTTTTTGTTTTTGTTTGGATGAAAAATAATCCGATGCCGCCAAGTATCATAAATACGGCAATACAGCCGCCAATGATATTGAAATAGCCGCCACGTTTGCGATCTTCAGCATCCAGTTTAGCCTCCATAGCTTTCCAGGCTTCCTCACTAAAAGGTATATCAGGATTAGCCATAGACTTTCTGAACAAATCGTCTAATTCGTTATCGTTATCCTGCATTTCGGTCATAGTCAATGTTGTAAATTTCTTTTAACATTTTCTGAAGGCTCACACGCGCCCTCGACAAACCTGATTTGGAGGTACCTTCAGAAATATTCATGATCTCAGCAATCTCTTTATGTGAATAGCCATCAATAACATATAAATTAAAAATGGTTCTATAAACAGGTGATAGATTCATGACCAGTTTTGAAATGTCTTCATAATTCATTTGATCCACTACGTCGTTGTGTGAAGCCGTATCATGTTCCAGCGATAAATGATTGTAGTGTTTTTTGTTTTTTCTATAATAATCCAGGGCCGTGTTGATTACGACTCTCCGGAGCCAGCCATTAAAGGAATTCTCTATCGTATATGTATCGAGCTTATTAAAGATCTTTAGAAAAGCATCGTTTATTATTTCCGTGGCTTCTTCTTTTGAATTGCTGTATCGCAAAGCAATACTCATACTAAGGCTAAAAAATTGGGTATAGAGTAGCCTTTGACAATTTCTGTCTTTATTTATGCAGCCTTTTATTAAGACTGCCAGCTCTTCTTTTGATATCGGATTCAATAGCAGAAATAATTACCTACAAGACGCACGTCTTTACAAGAAAGTTGCAGAACCTGAAATTATTTAGGGATCTGATTTCTTTTCGCTTTTATTTAGGTCTAATTAATTCAATTAAAATCTATCAATCAGCAAGATACAAATTCAAATTCAATAGAATATTTTTTACATGCACATGATTTTTTAGTTTTGTCAGCCTGGACAAATAGCATTTATTCAACAGTTTGAATACATTGATCGTACTATAAAGACCTATTTCTTACGCTTATTAAAGGCAAAATCACGGGCAATGGTAAAGCCGATTTTAAACTGGCCTTTTTGCCACGCTGAACGGGTATCTGATAGATATACATTCTCAATAATGCCGCCGTTGTTTGTAAAGAATATCTGGAATACGTGTCCGCCTGTTTCAATTTCAACACCAACGCCTAATGGTAAATAAAAGGAGTTTTTAGATGTTAAGTAATTAGAGAATGAATAATAATAATCTGCCAGCAACGAAAAACGTTTGGTAAGTTTGATGCGTCCTCCTATTCCTACTGAAAATAAATCGTTGTGATCTTTGGGATCGGCTACATAATTACGATGCAGAAATATTGGCATTAGCTGTAGTGAAAGATGCTCATTGAATTTGCGCGCAATGATTATTTCCTGTACATAAGAAAGTCTGTTTCCAAAATCATTATAAAGCACATTATTTTTCTGTGCTGTGATAACAGCATTAGCAAATAATGTAACGGATACAGGTATTGAATTATCTGTTGTTTGCTGCAGTAATCTGTACTTAAGAAAAAAGTCCAGGTTTTCCATAATTTTACTTCTTCCAAAACCAGCAGTTAAGCGGTCTGTAATCCCATATTCAAAACCAAAGCGTACATCGGCCGCCTGATCAAAACCATACAGCGTATGTACACCACCGCCTGTGCCGGAAACATCTCCGAAATGGTGTGTAATTTTAAAATCCAGCACTCCCTTGTGCACCGTCTCTACAGAATGTGCATTTACTATGCGTGTGCCTTTAAATGTGGCCAGAACTTTTGCCGGTTTTGGATCTTTTGTCAGAAAACTGTCAAGCTCTGTCTGTGCAAGACATATACACTGAATGCTCAGAAATACTAACCAGGAAAATAGAAGTCTGTTATTTAACATAAGGTTTACAGTCTGCGTGAATACGCACGTTAATATCCTGAGCAATGTTTGAAAGTTTATCGTTTGGAATAGCAATCTTATGAGCCGATACCGGCACCATAAAATCAGATGAAAGTGAGACTGTACCCGCGGCTATAAAGAGCGTACCGGCAATGGTACGCTGCACAGCAATACCATGTATGGTTAATGTTCCCGTAACTGTCACTTTATATTGTCCTGGAGTTGTCATATTTATGGTTTCATTAATCTTACCTTTGAATTGCGCATCCGGGTATTTTTCACTTTCCATATAGGTCTCATTAAAATGTTCCTGCATCAAACCATTCTTAAATACAAACGAAGTGATTAACACTTTGCAGAATACTTCTCCGGTTGTGGTATTGATAACAACTCCGCACTTGTTAGAAGTGGCTTCTATATTTTCTAAGCGTGCCGTTGAGAAAAAAGAGATCTGCCCTGTCTGGCTGGTGTATACCTGGCTATAGGCTTGCATAAAGAACAAAATGGATAAAAAGAGTAAAGCAATACGTTTCATATAAGTACGGTTTAGAGTTAGATTAATTTTCAGGTGCACCAATGGATACCCAATCCTGTATTTTCTGTATGAGCGAATCAGGTAACGGCTCCGGACTGTCTAACGGCATTCCGGGCAGCTCCAGATACTTTAAGCGTGCTATAAGCACTGTATATCCCGGGTTTGCAGGACTAGGTTTTAATGCTTCTGTCTGTAGTTGATCAAAGTGATTAAAAAAAGCATAGCCCGGCCGATCCGGATTTGTAGCTGTATCTGTATGACATTTATAACAATAGGTAATCAGGATAGGCTTTACATCCCGGCTATAACTTATATTTTTATTTTCAGGTACAGGAACTTCTCCTTTATTATAGAGACAGCCATTAGCCAGAAATACAAGAACTGCTGCAAAGAAAAAAACTATTGTTAATTTATGCTGTTTCATGGAATCCATTTTAATGTACACAGCAAACGGTTAAAATTCCCAAACCGATCTTTCTGCTGTTTTCAAAATCAATTACAAGACGTACGGTTTTGTTGTAATGGTTGCAGACAATAAAAATATTTTACGCTGATTTTAGATTCCTCAGAATTTACTGTTTCAAAAAATCTATTACCGGTAGATTATGTAACACAATGCGAAAGAGATGTAACAGTAATGATGCTGTAAAGAGGCATTTTTGATCTACTAAACAGTCACTCAGAAAAAATAACCTTTACAGCTATGAAGAATTTACTTCTATTCGTATCCGTCATATTTGTTGCATTGCATGCAAACGCTCAGTCCAAAAACCTAATGGATAAAGATGTTCCTGTTATTGTTAAAAAAGAATTTTCCAAAGCGCATCCGGATGCTATGGAAATCGGATGGAAATTAATTAATACAGATTATGTGGCTGAATATACGCAAAATGCTTTTACTAGCTATGCATCGTATTCTCCGGAAGGAAAGCTTATTGAGACAAGAGATAAAATTTCCACACTCGAACTTCCTTCACCTGCACACGATTATACAAAAGAGCATTATCAAAGTGTACCATTGAAAGAATATTTCAGAATCACAGATGCTACAGGAACAGTAACATATGGTGTAAAAGTAAAAAGCGAGCAATTAGTTTTTGATAAGAATGGCACGTATTTAAAAACAGTTGATTTTAATTTATAATAAGAATCAATTTTAAAAATTAAGATTTCAGGCTAAAAATAATTCTTATGAAAACACTTGCACTCACAATCTTACTATCTGCAGGAATAGCAGGAGCATATGCACAAACAGGTAACACTACAGGTTCCCTTGATCTGCCAACACCTTCTTATATGCCATCTTCTTCTCCCACGCCGGATATGAGTGGTATGCCGGATAATACTACAGGCACACAAAACTATAACAATACAGGAACAAATTCTTCTGCTACAACACCTGCGTATGTACCACCTGCAAATACAACTACGCCTGGCAATCAAATTTATAATCCGGCAGATCCGAACAACATAAACAATAATAACAGCAACCCGGTAAATCCACCACCAGTATATAATAATCCATCTGGTATTGACCCGAATTCAAACGGATCTAATGTTATCAAATAAGTTTCAATTAAATCTCCTATAAAATAAATCCTGTGAACGAAATCGTTGGCAGGATTTATTTTTTTATGATCAGTTAATAGCGATATAAATGTCTTTAACTAATAAATGAGATTGATATTTTCAAACAGCACATTTTAAAACGTGTTTCCATGTGGGAAAAAGAACTGAATGAAATGGCTTCTGCATTTCATCGTATATGATTAGTGCCGAACTGACACTTGATGATAGTTTCAAAGACCTTTAATTAAAAAAACAAAAAGACCGGATAAATATGCATAACATATTCAGCCGATCTTTATATAAGGAAACATTAACTCCGTTAAAGTAACACAGAAATTCTGTTTATTTTCTGAATGACAGGCGCTTTGTGTTTTAATTTTATGTATTAAGCTATACCACTATCTAAACTTATGCGGATTCTTAATTAAATGCCATTTGCCTAATCAATTCAAGTAAAATCCAGTATAGCTAAAAAATTTTTCATCAAAATATTTGCGTAGCTAAATAACTACATATACATTTGTAGCCAAATAGCTACACGATGAACTTAAGAAGAGATGTATTCCAGGCAATTGCAGATCCGACCAGAAGAGCCATTTTGTTATTGGTTGCATCCCAATCTATGACTGCAGGTGCCATAGCTTCAAATTTTGACTCTGCGCGACCAACGGTTTCAAAGCATCTGCAGATACTTACTGAATGCGGGCTGCTTAAACAGGAACAAAACGGAAGAGAAATACACTATCTCATAAATGCAAAAAAAATGAAAGAAGTTGCAGAATTCATTGAGCCTTTCCGCAATATGTGGGAAGATCGTTTCAACAAATTAGAAAGCATCATGAAAAAGCATAAAAGCTAATAACCGTTATGGAACAGAAAACAAAAATACATGCCGAAGACGGCAAGCAGGAATTGCTGATCACACGGGAGTTTGACCTGCCCGTGGAATTACTTTTTAAAGCGTATGTAGAACCTGAAATTGTTGCGCAATGGATGGGAACAAACGTATTGAAACTTGAAAGTAAAAAACACGGCAGTTATCAGTTTGAGACAACAGATCCGAAAGGCAATAAACATGGGTTCAATGGAACAATTCATGAGTTTGTTCCCAATAGAAAAATTACCCGTACGTTTGAAATGGAGAATACACCTTTTAGTGTTCAGATGGAGTTTCTGGAATTTGAAAAACATACAGACGAAACCAGCAAACTTACCATGCAGGTAGTGTACAGATCTTCTGCAATCAGAGACCAGATCTTGCAGATGCCTTTTGCGCAAGGCATAAATATGGCGCATAACAGATTAGAAAGTATCATAAACAAATTAAACTAACATGGAACCAACAAAAAGAAACAAAATCATCTACTGGATTGCAACTCTATGGCTTGCATTAGGCATGACATCTACCGGTGCGGTACAAATACTAAAAGGAAAAGAAGGTGCGGGTGGTGTAGATAACATTATCGAATTAGGATACCCGGTTTACTTTCTGACACTACTTGGTGTTTGGAAAATGCTGGGAGTTATAGCTGTGCTTGTACCTAAATTCCCGCTCGTAAAAGAATGGGCGTACGCCGGGTTCTTCTTTGCCATGTCAGGTGCAATATATTCACACATAGCATCAGGCAATTCTGACATAAAAGAAATATTTCCTTCATTATTACTTTTAGTGTTGACTGTATTATCCTGGTATTTCAGACCTGCAAACAGAAAAATTCATTCTGCGCATGCATAAATAAAATGTTAAACATGTATATTAGTTATATATCTGGTATGCAAATATGTTAGCTTGGTGTTCTTTGCGGTTATATATTCAATTGCAAAGAACATCAAGCTTTTGCAAAGGTCGCAAAACATCATCCATCATAAAAGTATGAATCCAAAAGTTGATTTTTATTTCACGAAAGCCAAACAATGGCAGAAAGAAATTGAACAATTGAGAACAATTGTGCTTGATTGTGGATTAGACGAAACGTTGAAATGGGGCTGCCCGTGCTATGTGCACGAAAGCAGCAATATTGTTTTGATTCATACATTTAAAGAATACTGCGCATTATTATTTTTTAAAGGCGCATTGTTAAAAGATCCCAAAGGTATTCTGATTCAGCAAACAGAAAATGTGCAGGCAGCACGTCAGGTGCGGTTCACAAATCTGCAGCAAATTGTTAAATTAAAAACAGCTATCAAGGCATGCATCAAAGAAGCCATTGCTGTAGAAAAATCAGGCCTGAAAGTAGAATTAAAAAAGACATCCGAGTTTGCCATGCCAGATGAATTTAAACAAATATTAAAAGAAGATGCAGCGTTGAACAAAGCATTTAAAGCATTAACTCCCGGGCGCCAGCGCGGATACTTGCTTTATTTTTCTTCAGCTAAACAGGCAAAAACACGCGAGACACGAATTGAAAAATGCATTCCGGATATTATGAAAGGAAAAGGCTTGAATGATTGATTTAAAAAAGTATCTGTTAACCGATTTTTATAAAATGACATATCTGACATATATTCGCTTCGCATCTTACTGTATTCTTCTATTTACATTCTATAGCTGCCATCCGTATCAGGTTATAAATGAAAACAAAAGCACGAATTATTATTTCAATTTTTTTAAAACCAATGTCCATTACATTCCCATGGGTAATTGGTTCGAACTTGGTGATGACAAAATAGATAGCATCGATATAAAAACAGTTGAGATTCTTGGCCAGAACTACATGAAAGATCGTACGCATGTATACTTTAAATCTGTTCTGATTAAAAATGCCGATGTGCAATCTTTTAAAATACTATGTTCTGATAATGCATCCTTTGCAAGAGATAAAAACAGGATTTATTATGAGAGCAATTCCTTTCAGAATATAAATGCCGACAGCGTTGTTTTTCCCGGTGGTGCATGCGGACCTGTTTTAAAAGATAATAAGTATGTATATACTACGTATCCGGTCAAATATATAGATAAAGGCAATGCTGTTATTTTACCTATACCTGGCGTTGCTGCTGAAACATATCAGTACATAAACGATTTATATGGGAAAGATACAGTGCATGTATATTACAAAGGTATTCCAATGAAGGATGCTGAACCAAAAACATTTATTCTGCTGAAAGAGTATTATGCAAAAGATTCAAACCATGTTTACTACGACGGATTAAACGTTGATGGGCTTGACGCAAATACGTTCGCGTTGATTACCGGAGGACAATATTGCAAAGATAAGAAAGGTGTTTATTATGGATTGGACGCTACCTATAATGAGCAAGGTGAGCCGTTACGCTATGCGGCAAAACAAGTAATTGGTGCAGACCCTGAAAGTTTTGTAATGATTCAATCAGATAAAATTGATTACGCAAAAGACAAAACAAAATATTACTGGGGAGGAAAAGCGCAGTAATGAAAGTACTGTTCTGCAAAACGATTTAATTACAGTTATACTATTACACGATGAACAAAGCAACGTCCGGTAAAAATAAATTATCTGTGCAACAACAGGATGAATTACTTGATATAGTAAAAACCCGTTTTGAAAAAAATAAGAATCGTCACAAAGGCATTGATTGGTTTGCCGTAGAAAAAAGATTGAAAAAATCTGAAAGCAAATTATGGTCGCTCAATGAAATGGAACGTACCGGTGGCGAGCCAGACGTTATTGGGTATGATAAAAAAACAGATGAATATATTTTTTATGATTGTGCTGCCGAAAGTCCGAAAGAACGCAGAAGTATGTGTTACGATCACGAAGCGTTGAATGCGCGGAAAGAAAATAAGCCTGCAAACAGTGCTGTTAAAATGGCCGCAGACATGGGGATAGAAATATTAACCGAAGACGAGTACCGTGCATTACAGCAGCTTGGTGCATTTGATCTGAAAACATCCAGCTGGATACAAACACCTGCAGCAATCCGCAAACTCGGTGGTGCGGTATTCTGTGACCGCCGTTACGATACCGTTTTTGTATATCACAACGGTGCCGAATCGTACTACGCAGCCAGAGGGTTTCGCGGTTCATTGAAAGTATAAAATTTTATTCAAATAGAGATTACAAATATTTTATAAGCGGAAACCATGCTGCACCGCGTTCAAAAACTTGCACCATGAATATTTTTTCTATCTGCTTACTTATAGATTAAATAGTTTTTTGAATAAATTCAAATAGCAATATGATTTATATTAGCCCGGAAAACGCACACCACTAATCTTTTCACACAATTCAAGAAGCCCATTCTGCAAATTGATAGTATTTGCATCAGAATGATATTGTTGTTCTGCTTTGTGAAAAAAATATCTGCCGCTTACTTTTGCTTTATCATCGCTGCTTACAGCCAGCCACGCTTGTGTTTCTGCACCTTTGTCAAGATTATCCGGAGCACCTTTACCTCCCATTTTTGTAGGCACCCAGCCTGGGTTTACGGCATTGGAATATACATCCGGCCATTTACGGGCAGCTGCCATAGACAATAACAAAACATAAAGTTTAGTATCTGAATAAGTTACATGATTCAGATTAGTAGCTTCAGGCAATCTGGAACTGCCTTGCAAATGCATACCGGAACTCAGGTAGATCAGGCGCTGCGGCTTTTCAATCAGGCACGTCAATATATAAGGGGCCAGTGTATTGACAGCAAACATTGTTTTTGAAGACTGATTGTATACACCGGCATTGTGTATTACCGCATCAAATATGTCCATTGTATTTACAGCTGATGCCAGCCTTTTCGTTTCTTCCATATCAGACAAGTCTGCTGTCAGAACGCCTGCTGCTTTTGGGATTTTACGTAACGCTTCTTTTGCACGTTCAGCATTGCGTGCATGCAATACAACCTGGTGCCCTTGGTCAGCCAGCCTCTTTGCTGCCAGATATCCGAGACCGTCTGCAGAACCTGTAATGAATATTTTTGCCATCCGTAATGTAATCTAATATATATTTCAATGATACAGGCACCCGCACCCTCCAAGGACTATTACTATGATATGAGTAACTAATTTGAGTTATCAAAGAACCCTTGGATAGATCGTGTTTAAAATTACGGAAGTCTGGATAGAATCGTAATTTAGCTATTGCTGTTTTTTTACGTACTGAGACAATATACGCAATGAAGTTTGTTGTTTATCTGCCGCAAAGAGGGGTCTGTTTCTATTTTCTTTCCCGGGGCATTGGTTTTTTATCTAAAAAAGGTACATTTACATTGTATTTAATTATCTTTCGTTAAATGCAAAATCATGCATTTAATCGCTGCAATATATTATAGTTCATCTGTTTACTAAATCCAACACCACTACTATCCGGGATTTAATTTTATTTTCCGATAAAAATATTACATAAAATGATGAGACGTGTCATCTGCCTGTTTTGTTTCTGCATACTAACGGGCTGCCTTTTTTCCTGCTTCGAAATCAAAGAAAATATCCGCATCCGTGAAGACGGTTCCGGAACATACTCTTTCCTGATGGATATGTCTCAGATGAAACCTCTTTTTACATTAAGCCGAGATTTCAAACGCTCCATGGCAGATTCTTCTGCACGTGTAAAAAATACTTCGGCAGTACCCAACCCGATGTTGCAGATGAAAGCAAAGTTCGATGCCCTGCGGCCAATGCTGGAAGGTGCAGGAGGTATTTCAGACTATAAGACAGTTTGTGATACAACGGCCTATATCATAGGTGCAACATATTCTTTTAAAGATATTGAATCACTCAACAACTCCATCAACGTATTGCGTGCTTCCAATGGCAGCTCGGGCGCAATCGAAACAAAACATTACAGCTTTGATCACAAACACTTTGAAAAGATTAACGACATTTCCAAAGCAAACCTTGGTGGCACAACCAGCAAGAACGACAGTCTTACAAATGAACTTTTCAGAGGAGCGCGTTATACACTAACCTGTACGTTTGAACGAAAAATAAAAGACGTAAGCAATCCTTTGTATTTTATAAGCGCCGATGGAAAAACGCTTTTATACACCGGATCTCTGCTCGACATCATGAATCAGAAGACAAATATCGGCAATACTGTTATTTTACAATAGCGCACAATGAACACGTCTATACTCCGATGCATTTTTATATTGATTCTTTGTAGCGCTTTCATACGGATCAGCGAAGCACAATGGATCAGCAGCGGCAGCACACGAAGCATTTCATTGGGAGAATCTGTGGCACGTGACGCTTCGGGAAATGTATACGGAACAGGAATGTTTACCTGCGATCTTATCCTTCAAAAGGATACACTTCATAATCCATCCTGCGGATCTGCAACAACCTTACCACTGCCTGTATCCCGCCTTGACGGGTATCTTGTAAAGTATACCGCAACCGGCCAATTGCTTTGGGCAACGCAGATAACTGGAGATGTTACAAATACTTTATTTGAAATAAAAGGCATTTCGGTTTCTTCTTCTGCGCTGTTTATAACAGGCGACTACAAAGGTTCTCTCACATTCGGAGGTACAGTAATTACCAATACAACTTCTGTCAGTGATGCCTTTATTGCTGCTTACGATCTGAGCGGAAATTTTCTTTGGGTAAAAACAAATTTTACACGTACTGCCTCTGATGGCATAACCGTAACATCTGTTTCTGCAGGCGCCGATGGAAGCGCAGTGTTTACAGGTAACTATAAAGGAGCTGTGATTTCTGAGAATGATATTGATACAGTTTCTTCTGCAACAAATGCCTTTTATCTGATGAAGTTGGATGTATCGGGTAATCACCTCTGGTTAAAATCATCCAAAGGAAAAAACACCGGATCACAGGCGGAAGGCAGAGATTTGTGGCAGGATACAAACGGCAACATCTTTCTCGCCGGCAATGTAAGCGATACTGTTTTTATTCAACAGGACTCTGTAAATATTCCAACAGGCAGCCTGGGTATTTTCATTTCCAAATTCTCGCCAAACGGAAAATTGTACTGGCTCAAAAAAGAAAATGCAGCACATGTAAATACAATAGAACTTGAAAAAAGTGAAAAGTATTTTCTGCTTGGCGGAGATTACAAAAACAATAATAAACTAAGCGGCACTGCATTAACAACTGCTGCCAGTTACGGTGCATACGTTGCGCGTTACGATACTTCAGGCATACTGCAGTGGGCAAAAACACTTACGGTACCGGCCGCCGATTCAGCGGCTGTAGCGTTCGGTGTATCGGGAGATATATACGGTGGCGTGTATGCAACAGGTATCTTCGGAAAAAAAACATCATCCGGCGCAGTTCTGTCATCAGGTACATCAAGTATTACAGCAAAGCCCGGCTTTACGTTTTATGTAGCTAAATACAAACAAGACGGTACGCCGCAATGGCTTCAGTCTTATGCTAACGGAACAACAGACACAGGCAATGATATTATTGCCTATGATTCGGCACAGGTGTTTATCACAGGCTATTTCAGCACTTCCATGCGGATAGACAGCTCCGTGGTGACAAACAGCAGCGTGGGTTTAAATTCTTTTGTGGCACAAATTGATGACTGCCCGTTTTTCAATGCAACTGTCAAAACACCGGCAGCAACTGTAGCCTGCAAGAAAGATTCTATATTGCTTCAGGCTGTTACCGGTTCCGGATTATTATATCAATGGCAGAAAAACGGGGTAAATATTACCGGCGCTACAGCACCTGATTTTTATGCCAAAGATTCGGCGTTATACAGAGTTGTTGTCCGGTCTTCTAATCCAGCTTTGGGCTGCACCAAGTATTCACCCGGAATCTTTATTACGATCAATCCGTTACCGGACACATCTATTAATCTAAGCGGCAAACTCCAGTTCTGCACAGGATCAAACGTGACACTCAACGCTGCATTTGGAAATACCTATCAATGGCTACTTGCAGGAGCTCCTGTTTCCGGCGCCACGCAGGCAAGCTATACAGCAACAGCTTCAGGCAGCTATCGTGTAGTGCTTACAAGCAATAAAGGCTGCAGCGACTCTTCGCATACATTCACTGTTGTTTCCGAACCTGTTCCGGCTCCGATTATTACTCCGGCAGGAAAGTTTATTGTCTGCCAGGGTGATACAGTAACCATGAACACAGCAATAACAGCTACCTACTCGTACCAGTGGTATAAAAACAACGTGCCATTACCAAATGACACACTCGCTGTTTATAAAGCATATACAAGCGGACGATATAATGTGTTTGTTAAAAACAGACTCGGTTGTGGTATGCTTGCTACAGAAGATACCGTATCGGTTAATTCAGCACCCGTTGCAACAATTACAAACAGCGGCAGTCTCACTGCGTGCTCATACGATCTTCCTACACTTTACACATCTGCAGATGCTTCTGTTAATACCATTCAATGGCTGAAAGACGGAACGGTACTGCCATCGGTAACAGGCAATTCTTACATACCATCACAAAGTGGTATGTATCATGCAAAAATTACAAACACGATTAATTGCAGCAATGAATCCCCGGATCTCAATGTAACTGTATTTCCTCAGCCGCCTGTAACCGCAACGCTATCAGGTAACAGTAATTTCTGCGCAAATGATTCTGTACGTATCAATGCTTCTTCAGGTGCCTACACGTATGTATGGCAACGCAACGGAACAACAGTATCCGGCGCTCAATCTGCCGTATTTTACGGTAAACAGGCCGGTACATACCGTGTTATTATTTCAGATATCAACCAGTGCAGCGATACATCTTCTACCGTAACACTTACTGCCTTCTCTGTTCCTGTGGCAACCATTCTGGCTTCAGGTAATCTTACATTCTGTGCAGGAGATTCCGTTACATTAAATGCCACATCCGGCACCGGGCTTTCATATGAATGGCTCATTAATGGTACCGATATAAACACTATGAACAGCCGCACAGAAACAATCCGCACAAGCGGCAGCTATGCGGTGCGCGTATACAATACCATTGGCTGTACCGATACATCAGCGGCAGTAAATGTGCATGTATATACTGTTCCGCCAAATACCATAACATCTTCAGGAGCATTGGAATTCTGCGACGGCGGAAAGGTAACGCTTTCTGCTGTTCAGGATGCGGCATTTGTATATCAATGGAGAAAAAATAATGTCAGCATTTCATCCGGAGGAAATAATGCTTCCTATACGGTTACGTCTTCCGGTAATTACACGGTTGCTATTTCCATTAATCCAACATGTGCAAGTACGTCTGATGCATATACAGTTACGGTGAAACCTCTTGTTAAACCCGTCATCACGGTCGACAATGAATTTATTTCAACATCTGCATTCCTTTCTTATCAATGGTATAAAAATGGTGCACCTATTGCAGGAGCAGTAAATCAGATTTATAAGGTAACAGACAACGGACAGTATTCCATACAAGTAACAGATGCGAGCGAGTGCAGTACGCAGGCTGATCCTGTGATTGTATGTATTCCTGTACCTTATATACAGGCCAATGGAAATCTTCTGAGCGCTACATCAGGTACGGCTTATCAATGGTATGTAAACGGCGTTGCCATATCCGACGCAACAAGTCAGTCTTATCTGGTTAATACAACAGGCGATTACAAAATACAAATAAGCCGCAACGATGGCTGTGTATCTTTTTCCAATACCATTCATGTCTGTATTCCTCCGCCGGTAATTACGGTTGGAGAAAATAATGTACTTACAGCTTCGGCAGGACTTACTTATCAGTGGTTTCTGAACGGAACACCTTTACCCAATGCAGACACACGTATTATTGTTGCAGAGCAAAACGGAGATTATAGTGTACAGGTTGAAGACCTTTCGGGATGTATTTCCACATCCGCATCTGTTTCAATAAATGTATTGTCTGTTACAAACGGATTAAAAAATACATCTGCACGGTGTTATCCCAACCCGTTTGAAAACCGCATTACAATTGATCTGCAATCGTATATGTTGCCGGCACAGGCATATGTATATACTACCAACGGAGTTCTTTTATCTGAATATGCAATCAATCATACGGAAGAAGAAATTGCACTTGATCAGCTCGCCCCGGGTTCATATATATTGCTGCTAGCTTCTGATACAGAAAGATTTTATTATAAGCTTCTTAAAATGCCGAAATAATGTACAGAGTTTTATTTCTTATGAGTTTACTTATTACTGCTTTGAATTCGGGTGCACAGAACAGCAGCCGTTATCTTAAAACAGAACGCTATACATTTCCTGAGACAGGCATGAGCATACAGGCCCCGCAGCATTTCGACACTACCTATTTATACAAAGGCTTGCTGCATAAAGCAACATCCAGTTCGCTTGTATCAACAAAGGCAACCGGCAGAAACCCCATCGCATTTAATCAGGGCCTTACAAAAGACTATTTCAGCACACAGCATCTGGTATTAGTAAAATCTGAAAAAATAGTAACTGCTCATTGGGAAGGCGTTTTGTATTATCTTTCTTTTGAAGTGAAGAACGTGAAGATGCAGCGGATGATGCTGGTTACAGGCACATACAACGACACAGATATTATCATGGCAAACTTTCCGGATATGTTCGCTTCACAATTAGTAGTGCCTATCAGGGAAAGTATGCTTACACTATTGTTTTAAACATGAAGCGTTTTGTAATATATATGGGTCAAAATCTTCAGGATTTTCTTTGTTTGGCAAAGGAAGCTGTATATCAAAACCCTCCACGGATTTCTTTGTTAAACAACGCAAACCGTATATCAGCCCCCCTGGAGGGGCTGCTTGTACAGGCTTTTCTGCTGATCACGATGCTGTTGTTCAGTACACATACGTATGCGCAAACCAAAACCGTTACGCATGATGTAGTCTTCGAGACAGATTCGATGCAATCCATGTGGGGGCCCGGAAATGATTTCAGTATTAACCGGACAACAAATTTGTTTGACCGTTTTGAAAGCTCCTATCCGTTTGATACACGCCCGGGTTCAATCTTTTCTGTTGCCGGTTTTAAATTCGGTGCAGGTATCTGGGGAAATTTTGCTTTCGGCATCGGCCCGCTTGCCTTTAAAGTAAGCGGCTTTGAAGGTGGCGGTGTAGGCGTAAAGTATCCGATTGAAGCCAGCCTTGTGCTTCCGGATGATTCAACGTTTAATGCCGGCGAAACAGTAACCATTAAAACAGACTATGTTGTAGAAAACGGTTACGAGCTCAATACGGCGTACCCTGCTACAGGAGAAGTAAGTCTGGATATGCCTATTATGTTTGACATGAAGGTTGGTATTGATGTATGTCTTTTTGAATGCTTCAGCTTTCAGATCTTCCCGCCTGATTTTGCCGGCGGTGCTATTCCTGATCCGCTCGTTGATGTAGACTGGGTGATTCTTAAAGTGAATAAAGATGATATTACATATCCCTGCCTGAATATTCCTCCGGTGTGTGATGTTGCAATCCCTGCAGGATCTACATCAGGCGTGTTACCTGCAAGCTCTCCGTTGAGCGGTACGGTAAAAATTCCGAATGTACAAACAACAGCGTCCTTATCAGGCAAAGATTTATTGGCCAGCGGTTCTGACCCGTATCTTATTCCAAGCCTTGATGTTATTCAGCTATTAAGCTTTGCACCACCACCAATCGGTACGTTTTTCGGCATTCTCAGTTCCGGTATTCAGATCCCTCCCGGCGGTGTGAGAGACTTCGGCGGCACACGCCGTTATATTGGTTTAAACTGGACCTTGTTCACAATGAATCTCAACATGCCGGTTTCGCAGTCACAGCAATTTCGTTTTCATCCGACAGTTAATCTCAAACTGCGCCTGCCTGTTGATGTACGCTATACATACACGGATATCACAGCCGGTAATGTCGTTGAAGGAACAGATTCTATTATTGATGTACCATTAGGTGCAGATCTCAGGATTCAGTATCCGTGTAACATGTCTCACATGGACATGCTTGCCAGCTATGTAATTTCTACCAATGAATTTTCAAACCGTACATACGATCACGTAGATGTAGAACTCGTCTTCACCGCATTTGAATTTGGTATTGATTTTCCGGATTTCGATATCATCCCGCGTTTCTGCATAAACATTCCGCTAATCGGTGATCTGTGCTTTCAGCTTACCGTACCAGGATTCTCAATCAGCATCGGTCCGCTTGTAGAGCCTCCGCCTGTGCACCTCGCAGGGTTTGACCTGCCGGATTATGTTAACCGCACCTGGGAGCTCGAAGGATTTTCGGAACAATTCATCGCTGATCCCTTCCGGCTTGTTCCCAGAGGAGTACGAATCAATGTGGTCGCCGCAAATGCCTTATGTTTCGGCTCAGCGACAGGTAGTGCCTCTTTTGATGTCACGGGGATCACAGCCCCTGTAACGTATCAGTGGTCAACCGGAAGTACTTCTAAAGACCTTGCCAATGCACCTGCAGGTATACAGTATGTAATTGCTACAGATGTGAATCAGTGCCGCGTGCATGCAGATGCCGTAATCACACAACCCGATGCGATACGCACAAGCATCTCTGCAACAAATCTTCTTTGTTATAATGATTTCTCCGGAACAGCTGCAGTTGTGGCATCCGGCGGTACACCTTCGTATACGTATGCATGGAACGGCGGACAATCTTCACCTAGCCCAACCGGCCTGCCTGCCGGGAAACAGACAGTCACCATAACAGATGCCAATGGATGCGAACAATCCGATTCTATCCTGCTTACACAGCCCCCGGATATACGTGCGGTAGTTGTGCATACAGAAAATCCCAGCTGTTTCGGAAAATCAGACGGCTCTATTTCACTTGATGTAAGCGGTGGCGTACAACCGTATTTTTATCAATGGACAAACGGGGCAACGGATGAAGACATACGGCTTCTGCCCGGCGGGAACTATGCCGTTACGATGAAAGATGCAAACGGCTGTATCCGCAACCTGAATACAACACTTGTTGAACCTGCTCTGTTAACGATCGATCTTTCCGTGCTCAGCGATGTTGCCTGTCTTGGCGGCAAAGACGGAAGCATCCTCGCGAATGTCAGCGGCGGAACACAACCGTATCAATATGCATGGAAAAATGCAGATCAAGAATTAAGCAATGCATCTAATCTTATAACCGGATTGCCGGCAGGTGTTTATTCACTGGCCGTTCACGATAAAAATAGCTGCGGGGCAGATAACAATATTGCAATTACAGCGCCACAGTTTTTGCTTGAGAGCAGCGTAAATAAAACAGATCTCAGCTGCTTTAACGGTACAGATGGCACCGCACAGGTGCAGGTAACAGGGGGCACAGCGCCTTACCTCATCAGCTGGTCGAACGGGGCAACAGGCCCTGCTGCTGCAAATCTTGCAGCCGGCACATATACAATCAGCATCCAGGATTCCAAAGGCTGTTCGGTTATTAATAAAGCAGTAATTGTATCTCCTTCGGGTATGGTTGTTACCATTATTGAGAAAGACATATCCTGTGCAGAACAACAGGATGGCGAGCTGCAGGCGACTGTCAGCAAAGGCACACCGCCGTATACCTATCTCTGGTCAACGGGCGCTGCTACTGCTTCTGTAAACAATCTTGCTGCAGGAATGTATACTGTCGCTGTTACCGATCAGAAAGGATGTGTCAGCACCACAAATGCTACTGTTGGCAGCGGCAACGGAGATTGTCTTTTTATTCCCGATGCCTTTTCTCCGAACAACGACGGTATAAACGATCGCTGGGTATTGCGCAACATTAAACTTTTCCCGAACAACACGATGCAGGTACTCAACCAATGGGGCCAGGAGTTATACAGTGCATCTCCTTATCTTGATCCGTGGGACGGAAGGCACAACGGCAATTTATTACCGCCGGCAACCTATTATTATATTTTCAGCAGAGGCGACGGTTCGTCTTCTGTTACAGGTACGGTAACCATTATAAAATAAGTACAGGAATTATGACAAGAATCTTTCTGTTCGTATTTGTTTTGTTCTGCATATCTTTTCGCAGTTATGCAGACTACGTTCCATGCAGCTTTACAGTTGCATTTGATAAGCAGGCGGTCAGGTGCCACGGTGAAAACAGCGGATCTGCCAAAGTCCGTGTGAGTATTCCCGCGGGCATCACGTATACCATTGAATGGTTTGACGGGGTTACTACCGATGTGCATGCGGATCTTCCGGCAGGAACTTTCTTTGTAAAAATAACCGATCAGACAGGCTGTAATGCAAACTACTTTGTTACTATTATAGAACCCGATCCGCTGGTTATTACTTCAGATGTAACAAACCTGCGCTGCTACCAGATTCCGGAAGGAAAAATAACAACAATCGTAACAGGCGGAAACCCCTCCTATTCCTATCAATGGAGCAACAGAGAAACGACAGGTGATATAGCAGGTTTACTTGCTGATACCTATTCTGTACAGGTAGAAGATTCAAAAGGATGTATTGCTACGCAAAGCAAAGCAGTTACACAGCCGCAGCAATTACAATCTTCATATGAAGTAAAAAATGTTTCCTGCTACGGAGGCAATGACGGGGCTATAGATCTGACAGCCTTTGGAGGTTCGCCTTACTATTCGTATCTGTGGGACGACGGCACTACACTGCAGGACGTTTATAATCTGAGAGCCGGTGTACATACTGTAACCATTAAAGATGTAAACGGATGCGCGCTGCTTACATCCATCCGCGTAAATCAGCCGGATCCGATCAGCGCAGTTGCAGACATTACCGATGTAAAGTGTTATGGTTTTAAAGACGGTGCTATTGATCTCACTGTAAGCGGAGGCGTTTTACCGTATACGTTTAAATGGTCTACCCCTGAAATTGTGCTGGGGCAAACAGGCGAAGATCTGACAAATATACCGGTAGGTACATACTATGTATTAATTAAAGATTTCTTCCAATGTGAATTCTATGATACACTGCATGTAAAGGAATCATTTCTGTTGGTTACCAATCTTGCAATCAAAGACGCGACCTGTTACGACAGTTCCAATGCCAGCATTGATCTTACCGTAACAGGAGGCTTGCCGCCTTACACGTACCTGTGGTCAAGCGGGCAGACAACACAGGATATCAAAGCTGTGCACGCGGGTACTTACAAAGTACTGATTGATGATGTAAACGGCTGTACAGCACTTGTGCAAGGCGAAATCAAACAGCCTGACGATCTCAGCTTTGGCTTTGCTGTAAGCGAAGTGTCCTGTAAAGATAATCACGATGGGAAAGTTGAAATGACCAACAGCGGAGCAACACCGCCTTATGTATATGCATGGTCAAACGGAGCATCTTCAAAAGACCTGAGCGATTTGCTGGGGAATAATTATACCATCACCGTAACAGATGCACATGCATGCCCGTTCTCCGCAACCGTTACTGTTCCTACCAACCCGAAGGCATGTATCAATGTCATTACCATACCGAATGCCTTCTCGCCCAACGGGGATAATACAAACGATGTGTGGGTGATCCGTGATTCAGATCTGTATCCGGATATACGGGTAAAAGTAATTAACCAGTGGGGCGAAACAATATTTTCTTCAACAGGTTATAAAGTGCCGTGGGACGGTACATTTAAAGGCAACAACGTATCGGGAGGTACTTATTATTATGAAGTGAATTTACATTCCGATGATAACGACCCTCCTTTCAGCGGAACAGTAACAGTGATCAGATAAATGCATTGGCATATGAAACGAATACTTATCCTACTTTCAATACTACTTATGAGCCTGAATGTTCAGGCGCAGCAATGGCCGCTATACAGCCAGTATATGTTTAACCAGTTTATACTGAATCCTGCCGTAGCAGGCTCAGATGAAAAGATTCCGGTGGTAGCAACCGTGAGGCGCCAGTGGCAGGGCATACAGAACGCTCCTGTTACGCAATCGCTTTCTGCACACGCCTATACCGGCCAGTATGTCGGGCTCGGTATCAACATCTTCAATGAAGTAGCGGGGCCAAGCAGAAGAACGGGATTAAGCTTTTCAGCAGCCCGTCACTTTCTGGTGAATAAGTCGAGCGATACGTGGTTCTCATTCGGACTCTCAGGCATCTTCTATCAGTATGGCTTTGATCCTTCCAAGCTGCATTTCGATCAGCCCAACGATCCGGTTATTACTACTGCTGCCATCTCTAAATTAATTCCCGATGCTGCTGCAGGTGTGTACTTATACAATGCACATTATTACGTTGGGCTCTCTGTACAGAATCTGTTCCATACACCGGTTAATTTATTTGATATCGCCGACAGAAATTATAATCCGTCGAGCCGTGTATATTTTCTTTCTGCCGGATACGAATTTGTTATCAGCGATCATTTAAGTATACAGCCTTCCACCCTTGTGCGCAAAGTATATGCTGCACCTTACCAGGTTGATCTGAATGTAAAGGCAACGATTGTAAATCATTTTACAGCTGGCGTATCGTACCGTACCAGTGATGCTGTTGTATTGCTTGTGGGTGCAAACATACCCAAGGTATTTGTCGGTTACAGCTATGACATCACACTGAATCCGCTGAAGAGCTACAGCAAGGGCACGCATGAGATCTACGTGATCGTGCAGCTGGATAATGTGTTACACAATAAAAAAGGAGCACATTTCAATAACCACTACAATACAAGAGGCCATAAGAAAAATCCATACAAGATGCGGGTAATGTAACTAGCCAATGCATATTTCATAACTTTGCAATACAACTATTGGTATAGTTTGTATTTTTTTAAACGGAATAAAATAAGGCTCGTACTAGATAGTATAACATGTTCACTCTATTCTATTGTTTGGTGCACCTAACTAAAACCTCCAAGGATTTCGGTGCATAGCAAATAACAATATTGCGTATTTCTAATCCTTGGAGGTTTGTGCGCTAAATCCATAGAATAGAGCTAAAATGTTTATAGAATATTTATTTATATCCAATTAACCGTAACAACTTCCGTATGAAAAATCAATTTAAAAGCATCGCCATTTTTGCAGTGGCATCTCTATGTATTTTCTCATGTAAAAAGAAGAGTGATTCAACCCCTACCCCTGCAGCAATTTCAGGCACTCAGATAACAATCAATAATAAAACATATACAGCGTCAACACATGTCAATGTTCCAAATGACAGTGCGCTTTTTTCTGGTTCGGTTCATCCTGTAATATCTTCTACAGGATCTTACCTCTCTTATACAGCACCTTTTACTGAAAACACTGGTAAAGTATATGCATTTGTTTTTTATCAGGCAAATATCTCCAGCCCTGGCGATACTATTTCAGCAGGCCTGGAGATTCAGTCTCCAACAGCCATTGCAGCAGGTACATATTCGCTGTATGGGCCTGGCAATATTCCGAATTCCAATACATTTGGTGTTGTCATGTATAACGATAGCAAAGGTAACTATAAGAATAGCATTGCAAACGGCACTGTAACTATAACACAAATAGATATGGTAAATAAGGTTATAAGCGGTACATATAACTATACAGCTACAGGTGCCAATGGAAGTTCTCCCGCTGCACTGACAGTAACAAACGGCGCATTTATAAATATACCTATTCAGGAATTTTAATAACCATTTCCTGACTGAACAAAATAGTAAAAGCCGGAACGTATTCCGGCTTTTACTATTTAAAATTATAGCTTTGGAGGAATTTATTTAAACAATAATCCGATTATCGAAATCTACATGAGATTATTAAATTTTCCATAAAGGGAGGTACCCTAAGTGAACAGCATCTTCTGCGTGTTCACTTTCCTCTTCTGAAATTTCAATAGAATATTTATCTGAAAAGATTTCAGGCAAAATTTCTTCCACACTGTATATATCATCTGCATCAATGCCATACGTATCGTCAATATGCGCAGATGCTCCTTTAAAACCCGTCTCTTTGTAAAAAGTCTCCTTCTTAGCCAATGCTTTTGCTTCTTCGGCAGTATTGGCAACTACAAGCATTTTATAATGCTGTTCTTCAAATGCATCTTTGCGGTATCCGCCCAGGTTGATGAAAAATAATTTCCGTATGTTATTCGCATCCGTTATTTCTGTTTTTGCCTGCACACGAATTGTATATTTCTGCACCTTGTTCACTTCCCTCCAGGCATCCAGGTGGATATTCTTTTTGGCTTCCGGCCAGAATGCATGAATAGCAGGTACAAGCTCTTTCAACGAAGAACCGATGCCGAAAAACACATCGTGTTGCTCGATATGCCTGCCCGCGGGCTTGCAACCCAGCAACAGCATGAATAATGTAGGATGTAATGTCATTGGTTATTTATGCAACTGCTTTTTATCTGCTGCGCCAAAGCTATAAGGAGCGTGAGGAAGTTGTGGAACATCGTATATCCTGCATGCTGCGCTCAGCAATACAGAATTAAAAATACCACTATTATTTACCTATACCTACTGTTAAACCCAGATTCAATACCAGATTGCTGTTCATCATTGAATTTGATCCAAACTTATTCTGTTTAAGTAATCCCTGGTAATACGCAATTTCAGTACTCAGCCACACTTCTTCCGCCAGCCTGAAATTAACACCAGCCGTACCCTGTACGCCCAGATCAAAGAATTTAAACTGATCGTTAACATGTGTTTTAGAAAGATTGTCTCTGTCGTCATCTTCCATACGTATTTTACCTCCGGTTAAAAATCCAACGCTCGGGCCAAGCGAAATTTTGGGCCTTACTCCTTTTGAATAGTCATTGAAAAAATACACCACACGTAACGGTACGCGTATAAAATCACTGCTTACACGTGTATCCATTGTTCTTCCTGTATAAGGACCTGTACCTGGATACGTGAATTTATATCCTTCCCTGGAATATTTTACATCTGCAGCAAAACCCCAGTGTGCATTTGTACTATAGACAAATGTGGCACCTACATTGCATGATTCTTTATGTACCACATGATTACCGCTGTTTGACATCCACCCGGTACCTGAACCCACTGTAATACCCGCAGACATGTGCTGTGCGTGTAATACAAGTACACTACACATAGCTGCACATACCATAATTATTTTTTTCATTCTGATAGCTGTTTACTGTTTAACTTAGTACAATACTACCACAGAATGCAAAAGTACCCGTTACAAATAATATGTAAATAATTACAGAATTAACAGCAAGAGGTTTGTATTTGTAATATAAAAAAACACCCTGCCGGATATTTGCGGCAGGGTGTTTATCTGTAAAGCTCACATACTATTGTTCTACAACAATTTTTTCCGTGCGGTTATCTGTTTTCAACATATATATACCAGGCTTCAGCGCATCTGTGCTAACGCCGGCTGCCTGTGTTCCGCTTAATACCGGAACACCTGCTGCATTATAGAACGTATAAGCCGAAACGTTTTCACCGAAGTTCAGGTAGCCTTTCACAGGATTCGGATACGATACAATGGCTGCAGCAACTGCGGGTGACAGTGCAGATGTGTTTGACTGTGCAGGTGTATGATTCTGATCCGGTACCGAAGCCGTACGTGCAATCGGCGTACCTGTAGACGCTGCAACAGCTATGTTTGTTGTAATGTTGCCGGCATTTGTGCCGTATCCTTCTGAAACAATATAATAAGTGCCTGCAGAAAGATTTACACTGATCGAAGATTTAAAGCTGCTGCATACCGGACCGTAATCATCGTCGTATGTAATCACCTGCTTGTTACTGCCCAGCAAATACATGTAGGTATCAGACAAATCCGATGAACAATGGTCTGCCGTAACCAGTGACGTTGAACCGATCGTGAATTTATAATATATATCATCGCTCGTATTTCCTAAATCATTATCAAAACCATTCGATGTTGAATTGTTCTGCGTGCTGGTATAGCTGGAACCTTGTGCAATAGTTCCTGCATTGAATGGAAATTCAAATGATGATCCAATACCTCTTTTAATCCCGGCAGTACTGGTTACCCATGTAGGATCGATGGTTTCTACAGAGGTAGAAGATCCAAGTGTTCCGTGATAGTAATTACCGGTTGCACTGTTATATGCTGTCTGGCCAGTACCCTCATCCAAACGCCAGTAACCGGTAAGGCCATATGTATTGCCGGCTATAGTCTTGTTATATGAAGCCGCAATATCCGAAGCAGAACGCGCTACGTTCCAGATGCGCACTTCTGCAATATCACCGTTGAAATAGGTGTTAGAAGCATTTGCCAGATCGTGACCAATACGCACATCACCAGCAGCTGTAATATTGCCTGTACCTGAAAGCACCGGGCGGCTCTCCTGGAACGTGCCATCTACATAAAATTTCAGCGTGTCATAATACCGAACAACTGCTAAGGCATGTACGGCATTATCTGTCAATGACGGGCAGGAAGCACATGGGTAATTTGTTCCATTAATATTGATCCATGGCTTACCCATCGTCCACTCATCTGTGCCAGGCACCAGAAACACGGTTGCACCGTTCTCGGTAGAAGCATTGCGGTCGGATACAACTGTCGGATATATGTATGATTGTGTAGATGAGGCTTTGATACGGGCCTCGTATGTAAAGTCGTCGTTACCTGTATTCAGGGATGCATACGTAGAAGCTTGTACATAATCATCGCTGCCGTCAAAGTGCAGCGCTTCGGCAGGAATGCTGTATGTTACTACAAGTTTCGGGCGCAGCGTAGGATCTGTATTATCTACCGAGCCGATTGTCATATTGCGGTACAGGTTGGTAAAAGATTCATCCTGCAAGGCAAGCTGAAAACCATTGAAGCTGCTGTTGGTTACCATGTCCTGTACCAGGTTGGTTACATCAACCGTGTAGTTTGTCGTAGCACGGTAACCGGTAGCGGCAATCGCTACCTGATTTGTAGATGTGGAGGTAGGTTTGGTAGACCAGGTTACCGTATTGTCTGCCCACGAAGAAGTAATACGGCTGATGTAAATAGAGTTATCATTCGCTAAGTTATAATTGTGCGCATTCATATCTGCACTGATAATATCGCAGTAGATATACAGACTGGCGCTTGAGACAACAGCATTTGAGGGTAATTGCGCAAGCTCCGGATACTGCAGCAAACCTCTTCCTACAGTGGGTACACCGCTGTGTGTCCACAAATACGGACGAAAGTTCGGAGACGTGCCATAGTTTGTTGTTTCGTATCCGCTTGTTACATTTTGTTTTTGTATCCAGGCATCTTTTCCTGCAATAAAAGTTACGGTTGTCTGTGCAGCGGCCTCCATGGCAGTGATGGCTGTTGTTGCCAGCAACAATTGTTTGAATAAATTTTTAAGCATAGTGTTGGTTGTTTGTTTGAAAAAAATTATCAGTTAAAAGAATTAAATGCATGTGTAAAAACTGATAAACCTTCTATAAGGCTTATTTAACTAATTGTCTTATGTTGAATTCATAGGCATTGGGTTTAAGTGAATAGTTGATTTTTAAAAACATGTGTGTGTAATATTTGCAGACGAATAAAAATCTGTCTGGCAAAAATTAAACAGCAATGCTACAAACACCTTGTGAAATAACTTCAAAAAAAAATATGAGTCAATATTGTTGTGGGATGATGCCTTAGATTTTATCAAATGATAATATGTGTTTTAACAAGAGATAAAGTCTTTAAGAGCGACTTGTTACATATGTTAAAATACTGTATTGTCTTTAACTACTGATTCATCTGATTGAATTGATCCGCCGCGGCGGACGCTGAATGAAGGTCCCGAAATCAGTTCTCCGGAATGTATATTCGCTGCGGTGAACCGAAGTCAGAGAAAAAGGTTTGTAATCTGCTTTCTCTGGCGCCAGTGTTTAACGCCGCGTGTAATACGTTATTAATCTGACTTATTTTTTAATTACCGTTGCACTCTTCGCCCATAGAGGATCATCAGACTGTAACAATACAGAAGCGCCTAATGTGCCGGCGCTTGAATTATTCTGTGCGCTGTTGTATACAGTCTGGCCTGCTCCTTCATCCAGCCGCCAGTATCCTGTAAGTCCAGGCGTATTGCCGTCGATAGTTTTATTATAAAAAGCAGCAATCTCTTCCGTTGTACGGGCAACGTTCCAGATACGCACTTCTGCAATATCACCTCTGAAATACGTCATGGAAGGATTTGCCTGATCATGCCCGATCTGTACATCTCCGGTAGTTGTTATTTTACCTGTGCCCGGCAGCACATTGCGGCTCTGCTGCAGAACGCCATTTATATAAAACTTAATCGTATCCTGCCTGCGTACAACTGCAAGTGCATATACACTGGCATTTGTCAGTATACGGCATTCGCCGCAGGGATAATTTTTACCATTGATATTGATCCAGGGTTTTCCCATTGTCCATGCTTCTTCGCCTGGTACCAGAAATACAATCACACCATTTTCTGTAGATTTATTCCGGTCTGATACAATGGCCGGATATGCATGTATCTGTCTTGCAGATGCACGGATGCGTGCTTCATAGGTGAAGTCGCCGTTTCCGGTATTCAATGCATCATAATGTGGCGCCTGTACAAAATCATTGTGTCCGTCAAAATGCAGAGATTTACCGGAAAGTTTCTGTGCAGAAGCCTGCATTGTATACATTGCTGTCAGAACCAAGACCCATTTTGTGCACCATATTTTAAACATAGAAATATTAATTTTAAAAACAGCTGTTAAAGAATACAAAGACTGGTGCAATAGTAAATCTTTTTAAAAAAGTTTGCAACACCTACGAGGCTTATGGATAGATTAAAACCAATACTGTTTGCACTTAGCTGCTCCATAACTTGCAGGTTTCAGTCTTTAGATGTCAGCTGGCCAGGCGAATGTCCATATAATTTTTTAAATGCAAATGAAAAATGTGAGAGGTCCTCAAATCCTACTTCAAGATATATTTCAGATGGTTTTTTATTCTCTTTACTGATCAGATAATGTGCTTCCTCCAGACGCTTTTGTACCAGCCAGTGGCCAGGCGAAACATGGAATATTTTTTCAAAGTCTCTTTTGAAAGCAGATAAACTGCGCCCGGTAAGATAGGCAAACCGTTCTATACGTACATTAAATCTGAAATTCCGATTCATAAATTCTTCCAGATTTATTTTTTCAGGATGACTGAAATCAAAAAAGACAGCTGCCAGCCCGGGGTCTGCTTTCAGTAACAGTAACAACAGCTCACTCCGTTTTATATCCAGAAAGTCTTCATCAATAATGCCTCTTTCATTAAAGTAAGGTATTACTGATTGAATGAAATGATCGATCCGTTTATTTTCAGGGAACAGAATGATTGTATCTGTCCGGCTATTTGTTGCGGGTATGTATTTGTATGTTTCGTTAAATGCTTTCAGGAAATCCTGTTCAAAGGAAATGTATATTTTTTTAAATGCACCATTCTCCGGGTGCTTGGTATATTTTGCCAGATGATTCCGTTTTCCTATTGCATAGTCTCCTTGTTTCAATTTATATTCTCTGCTGCCATCATAGACCGTCATTGTTCCTGAAACGAGATAGAAAAATGTATGGCTCTGAATATACTGTTCGTTAGAAAGCGATGGGCTCACATAACAATTTGCGATAGCAGTTTCTTTCGTCATAGCGTGTCAGAATATAGAAGATATACAATCAACATAACTGGTAACATCTACTTTTTTATTATCCCCAGTTTTAACAGGCTTTCTGCTGTGTCTGTTATTGCCTGTTCAACGGAACGTGGCGACCAAGCTAACACTTTTTTTGCTTTTTCACCACTCGCATCCATATACCTCCCAAGTAAGGGAATAATCCCTTTCACAACCGGGTTCCGTAGCGCAATAATCCGTAGCAACCAATCCGGTATTTCTCTGGAAGGTACTTTCTGAGCTGCAGTGCCCAGGTTCTTTTTTAACACCCTTGCCAGATCCAGCATCGAAAGACTTTTGCCTGTTGCAGCAAGGAACCGCTCTCCTTTTGCCGCCGGATGTACCATGGCACGAATATGCAAATCTGCCACATCACGCACATCAACATAACAAGAAGAAATTTTCGGACAAGCTGCTACTTCGCCGTCCAGCATACGTCTTGTCATTTCAATGGAATGCGAAAAATCTGCACTGAGTACAGGACCCAGCACACCTACCGGGTTAACCGTTGCCAATTCCAGACTGCCGCCTTCTTTTTGAATAAACTCCCAGGCAGCCTTTTCTGCCAGTGCTTTTGATTTTTGATAGGCAGGTGTTTTAGCATCCACGCTTGTCCAGTCCTTTTCCGTAAACGGTGTTCTTCTTGATTTGCTGTGACCAAAGCCAATCGCGCCAAAGGAAGATGTTAATACAACACGTTTTACCGATGCGTTTTTTGCTGCACGTAGTACACGTAACACACCTTCGCGGGCGGGAATAATAAGTTCGTCTTCATGCTTATATTCTTTTAAAGGTGTAGGTGAAGCAATGTGTAGTACATACGTGCAGTCACGAACAGCTTCTGCCCAGCCATCATCTTTAGAAAGATCGGCCTCAACAAAAGATAAATGGTAGCCTGGGACAACGTTGCCCTGTTTCAGCATAGCGCGGACTTCGGTTTCGCGGGTTACAGAACGTACGGTTGTGCGTACCGCATAGCCCTCATTCAGTAGTTGCAGTATGCAATAGGTTGCGATAAACCCTGAACCTCCTGTTACAAGTACTACTGTGTTGTTTGCTGTGTTTATCATATTGATGTGTGTTTGTATGACAAAGATATTCCTGAAATGGACAGCTTATTTTGTTGTACAGTCCAAAGTTAATGTATTGAAAAGGTCAAAAAATCATAGCCTATATATGAAACCAATATTGATTACACAAATTAATGCTTGACCGGGGTCTGTGGCACCAGCTCTCCGGAATGCGTAATTCCGAAGCCAGAGAAAAAGGTTTGTAATGTCTGAACCGCTGATTCATCTGATTGAATTGATCCGCCGCGGCGGACAGACATTTTGAATTGAGTAGTCAAAGACTACAAAATAAACGGCACGAGTCTCGCTGCGCTAAAGAATCGCGTCAGAGGATAAACTACACCTGGGCTTGTACACTTTATGCAAAACATGCCTGTAAGAAAGATAAAAATAAAACACGCTCCGGTATTGAAACCGGAACGTGTTTGACAATTAAAACATATTGAAAGTTGAATCAATGAATATGATTCAATTTTACATTTTTAATGATTTTACCATTGTCTTTTATCAGCAGTACATACATACCGTCTGCTAATTGTTCAGCAGGAATAGTAGTTGACTGTGTTATTGTATTCGTATACACAACAGCCCCTGCTGCATTTATAAGTTCTATCTGCAACGGGTTTCCGGAAGCAGAAAGATTTTCAGTGTCTATCGTTAAATGATCGGTGAACGGGTTCGGATAAATCAGCGCCATCTGATCAGCTGAAACAACAGAAGAAGTTGTAGAAATAGATGGTGTGTTATCTGTCAGATCACTGCCATTTGCTACTCTTCCGGCATCGCATGTTGGTCGGAAATAACAATAACCGTCCAATGTATGTACCTCCGTTGTATGTGTGCCCGTGTTGTTTTTCAATATATATGTAAAATCATTCAAATAATCGTGGTTTTGATCAAATATCAGGAATTCGCGGTTATCAGTAGCAGATACAGGAAGCGGTGTACCTGACTGGTTAATAAAATTCTGATAATTTCCCTGACCATCCAGTACCTGAATTTCAACCGTACCTGTGCCTGTATTATTTCTTAATATACCAACCAAATCCGGAGCACAAAGACCATGCAATGGATCATGGAGACGCTTGTTTAATTGAAATTCCCATACCCCATTTGCTGCCTGAGTAAGCGGTGTACCTGTTTCCAGAATATATCCCTGGTAATTCGTATATCCATCCATCACGTGCACTTCAATGGTACCGGTACCTGTCTGGTTTTGTTTGATCGCATAAATATCCTGATGGCCATCACTGTTGTAATCTCCAACAAGGAAAGAAAAATTACCATATACTGCCGGTAAAACTGTTTTGGTTTCAAGCAGAAAACTGTGATAATTATTGGCCCCATCCAGTACATGCACTTCTACCATATTGGAGGTAGTAGCATTCGTCTGAATGGCGAACAAATCATCATGCCCATCGCCGTTATAATCTCCCATGGAGAACACCACATTGTCACCGGTTTCTCCCAGGGCAGTTACTGTTTCCAGAATATAGTCCTGAAAATTTGAACTTCCATTCAGCATATTTCCGTCTAATACATGTACTTCCGTAGCATTTGTTGGGCTGCCGCTTTTACGGATACCTACAATGTCTGTTTTGGTATCAGCATTATAATCACCGGAAGCAAAAGCCCAGGTATTATCTGTTTCACCCAATGGTGTGGCTGTTTCAAGGTTATAGGGCACATACAATTTAACGGGTTGTTTTATTATACTGGAATAAGTATTTAAGTTATTACCTTCATCAATAAAGATATAACTTACTACCATGGAATATTCTGCGGGATCGCCGGTTAACAAGCTTGTAGGAATACTCATCCAAACTTCAAATCCAGCATACAAATCTGTTCCCGGCGCTATAGGAGTTGTATGAATAATAGGCTTATCGTTGAGTACTCTATTTTTTATATTGGGGAAATTAGGATCATAATCTCCCTGGATAATAACAACAGATACTGAACTCAAAAACAAATCTCCACAATTAGCTGAAGACACTATAGCATGAAATACAGCGCTACTTCCGCAGACCTTAATTTCCAAAGGCATTAAACCTGTACCTGCATTTGTGCCATTAATATCAAATACAGCAAACTCACCACAATCATATTCCGGATAATCCCAAAAGCCTGATTGATTAATACGAAGGTTTGCTCCGCAAACATCATTATCATGAGCAACTAAAGCAGGTGCAAAAACATTCCCTATAGTTGTTCCGTTAAGGGCTGAAGCTGTAGCAGAAGCACTATTAGGGACAATAACCGCTTGTCCTACACCACTATTGTTCATTGCATAGTACGCAGTAAGATTTGCTTCCGAACCTGTCAGAATCTTGTTCATTAAACTTGATATCTGTGTAGCTGTGTGTGCTGTATTCCAGATTCGTACTTCATCAATCAAACCATTAAAGAAGTTACCGAAACTTCCGGATGAGACTTGGTAAGCGCCGATTCGCATTGGGCTTTGAGATATAGCGATTGTTGAATTGCTGCCTGTTAGCGTACCGGGGACAAGTGTACCATCTACATATAACTGCACACCTGTAGATTTATGTACAACTGCCACATGTGTCCAGGTACCGCTGGTAAGCACTACATTGTTGCTGATATAGATATTTGGCGCTGTAGAACAATCACCATCGTTATCAAATACCCATTTCAATTTTCCATTGTCAATGCTCAGGTAAAAAGCCGACTGCCCGCCAGCACACCATTGTTTTGAAACAATTACAGTTACATCCGTAACACTGCACGGCTTCACCCAGGCTTCAATCGTTATATTATCTGTCAGGTGCAAGGCACTGTTATCCGGTACTTCCACATACGAAACCGTTCCATCCAGGCTCAATGCATTATTAAAATAAGCCCCTGCAAAAGTTGCTACTGTTGTAAAAACAGCATTGCCTGTTGTTATACCATTCAAGGCTGTTCCCGCAGCTGTTGCATTGTTTGCAACTGTCTGCCCTGCGCCTGTACCAATCTGGTCAAAAACATAATATGCGGCAAGACCTGTTTCCGTGCCTGCCAGTTCCGTATTCATCGACGCTTGTATCTGTGCCTGTGTGCGCACAATGTTCCACAAACGCACGTCATCAATACCTCCGTTAAAAAAGTTACCGAAGCTTCCTGAAAGTCCCTGATACGCGCCTATACGCATAGGAGTAACAGAAACATTTACCGTACCATAACTGCCGCTTGTAAGCGATGCCGTTACATCCTGCTCACCATTTATATACATGGTAACACCTGCATGTGTGTGCGCAACAGCTACATGGGTCCATACATTTGTATTGATGGTAACACCGCTGGTATACTGATTTGTGCTTGAACAGGAAGTTGAACCAGTAAGCTGCCAGTTCCAGACAAGCTTACCATTGTTTATACCCATATAGAAAGAATACTTATCGCTGCATTGCTGTTTGGAAACAATTACTGTTACTCCGGTAGTAGTGGCAGGATTAATCCATGCCTCTGCTGTAAAATTATCTGTCAGATCAATGGCACTGTTATCCGGAACCTGTACATAAGCATCCGTACCGTTTCCTACAAAAATATTCCCGAATTGAGCACTGCTACTATACACGAGTAGCATGTATGTAAATAAAACCAGACATAACCGGTTTGTCAGGTGTCGGACTTTTTCTGTTAAAAGTTTATTTGTTTTCATAAATACTATTAATTGATTGAATAAAGATTTTAAATACCTGGCTTTCATTGCTCAGAGCATTTTGTTTATGCTATGTATTCGTGTCTTCTTTTTTATTCATAGGCGTTGCGTTATGTTCTATAATCATTAAATATGTTGTGCAGAAAATAAAAGGCATGGCGGTGCCATACGGACATAGTTCTTCCATCTACCGCAAAACGGTACTTTTTTTTGTATCTGTTTATTTACTTGCTGGTCTTAAAGTTTATACACTACCACCAGTTTGGGGTGCCCGGTGGTGCTGGTGTTATCACTTGACATAAAAGTTAACCGTTTATAATATGCATCATCTGTTAACGAAATCATAAAGCCGTGACCGGTTGATGGGTCTGCCCATATATCCTGTACCAGCGCTGTAACATCAATATCTGTATAGTCTTCCATCTGTGATGTAGAAGCAGCCAGTGCTACCTGATTGACATCTATCACCGCCGGCTGTGTATTCCAGGTAACAGTATTTTCGTCCCAGGCTTCTGTTACGCGCCGGATTATACCTGTATTTACTTCTCCGTTTAAAGCTTCATGTCCCAGATCACTACAGTTTGAACACGCATATAAAGATAATTTTGCATCCACTATCGTAGCGTTAACTGGTATGCCGCTCAGGTCAAATTCCAGCAGCGCCCTGAAAACACCCGGTGAACCATCAAACGTCCAGGCAACTGCCGGAAGCTCCGGATCATTTCCGCCATTTTTTGTATTGGTTGCACCTTTAGAAGTTGTCTGGCTGTTAATAAATACAAGCGTGGCATCTTTGCCTTCCGATCCTGGCTGTAGTGTTATCGTTCCGCCGCTTCTGTAAACAGTATCTGTAACATACACTGTATCTCTAAAATGGTTTTTAATTGAATTAATAATACCTGAATACGAAACCGGTGTATGCTGCGGTACGGGACATTCCTTGTTCCGGCAGCATAAAACGCCTGTGCATATTGGTATAATAAAACTCAAAAGTATTTTTTTCATATTCTAAAATTGTTGATGCAGGAAATTTACAGGAACAATTTTGGCTTTTACTAATAAGTAAAGCATCTTCTGAAATGTTCCCGGATTTTTTGAAAAAAAATATACATACTGGTACACTGGTTAATAGTGCTGTTTTTATTTCTTAAAAAATTACTAGCCCTATTCAATGATTTAGCACACAAACCTCCAGGGTTAGAAATACGCAATGCTGTTATTTGCTATGCATGAAGTCAGATAAAAAGGATTTGTACTGTCTGAATGTATTATTTAGCTCTAGATAAAAAATCATTTCTTAATGCACAAATGAGCATGTATGATAGCTGTTCAAATAATGAGCAATCAATGTCCGCCGCGGCGGATCAATTTAATCAGTGTAATCAACGTCCGCCGCGGCGGACACACATTTTGAATTGAGTAGTCAAAGACTACAAAAATAAACGGCACGAGTCTCGCTGCGCTAAGACTCGCGCCAGAGGAAATTGTTACTTTTGAGGAATATGTTCTGCTAAAATTTCATTTCCTGCTTTGTCATAATATGTGCAGGTCATTGCTGCCATAGAAACGATCCATTTTTCAACACCCAATTTTGCACTTGTTCCAATAAACGTAGCATAATCTGTTTTGCCCTGCTGATGTTCTTTTAAATCTGTTTTGAATTGCTCTTTGTTACACACATCTGCAACAGTGAGGGTTTCATAGCGTGCAGGCGCTGTTGTTTTGTAGCTATCCGCACCATAATAATCCGTGTGTCCGTCTGTGACAAATGTTTCGTACCTGGTAACACCCATTTTTTTGATCTCCTGAATATAAGACGGGAAATCTGCACCTGATTTTACCTTGCTGTGCGCTGCTTTGATTTGTTCTACTGTAAACATAGTTTTTGGTTTTTTATGTGTTAACTGATTTGCTGAATAACACGCAACCATACTGCTCATACCTGCCATAATGATTGCTGATGTTACCATTGATTGTATCATTGTTTTTATATCAAGATTACCTTACAAAGGTGCACGGATTAAAATCCGTATAATTGTAAAAAATCGTTTTTCTATAAAATGTTCTGCGACAAACCGGCGGGGATTTGAGATTTTTATTTCTTCCTGGCGCCAGAGGACGGTAAGGTCTCATATATTCCACCTGTTAAAACTTATTTTACAGAAATTTGAATACAATCATCCGCCTTTTAGATATATTTATTTTATACTCAGTAAGCACTTTTGTATCATAAAATAATTCAGCAATGGACGTAACATTAATAACAGGCGCATCCGGTGGTATCGGAGAATCCCTTGCCAATAAACTGGCAGCCAGAAAGCACAATCTTCTACTGGTAGCCCGCAATGGCGAAAAACTAGCCAAACAAGCACTTTCACTCAGCCAAAAACATGGTGTTCAGGTAGAGTACATTGCAGCTGATTTATCAAAACCAGATGCACCTGAACAAATCTTTCAAGAGACGCAAAAGCGAGCGTTACATGTAACATGTTTAATCAATAATGCTGGTGTTGGTTCGGGAGGAGCATTCGCAGAACTCTCTTTAAAATCCGAACTGGAGATGATGCAGCTGAATAATTTATCTATGGTTGCATTAACCCATTACTTTCTACCGGCAATGCGCCAGCAAAAAAAGGGTACCATAATCAACGTGGCTTCAATGGCAGCATTTATGCCCGTGCCATATATGGCTATTTACGGGGCAACAAAAGTGTTTGTCCGATCTTTTACAGAAGCTATCACCGAAGAATGTAAGCCGTATGATGTTCACGTGATGTTACTTTGCCCCGGACTTACTAAAACTAATTTTAACAGCGCTGCCGGTATTGATAATAAGAAAGGGGAAGCTTTAACAGGAGGAGCATCTTTGCAAACACCGGATGAAGTTGCCGATGAAGCATTGAAGGCACTGGATAAGAAAAAACATGTTGCTATATCAGGAACTATGAATAAGGTTGGAGCAAATTTATTAGCATGTGTACCGAATGCCATGATTGCCAAAAATATTGCCGGCAGATACCAGAAAAAGATGAACATGTAATTTGCATTGTTTTGACTGGTGCCCAGAATTCAGCAGTCTTTGATTGCATGCTTTGTTGTTGTGAAATGTAATTCATATAGCTTATGGCAATATTGAATAAACGCATTGTGCAAATCCCTCCAAGGGTTTCTTTTTTTAAACGGAACTAGTTCTTGTTTAAAATCCCCTCTGGAGGGATGACGCTTAATCGCTGTAAACTACATTAGAACTAATATAACATATCAAAATGCAGTCAATAAATGACACGAGTCTCGCTGCGCTAAGACTCGCGCCAGGAGTAGTTTTGTTATTTGGAATTTGAGTCTTGCGTTTACTTCCATATCAATATCATCATCCCTATTAATATAAAGCTTGCCCCAACTAACAGTTTGGAAGTCATAGGTTCTTTCAATATCAAAAACGATAACAGAATGGTGACTACAATACTTGCTTTATCTATAGATGCCACCATTGAAACCTCGCCTTCTTTCATGGCCCGGTAATAAAATATCCACGACAGAGATGTTGTTAATCCTGAAAGTGCCAGAAAGATCAGATTATTTCTGGTAAGATTAGAGAAATCTTTTACTCCGGTAAATACGGTAACATTTAATGTGACCAAAATAAAAACAACTGCCGTGCGTATTGCCAAACCCAAATCAGAGCTGATTCCTTTCAGCCCTGATTTGGCCAGTACGGATGTAATCCCCGCAAACAGCATAGATATTATTGCATAAACAACCCATCTTTCCATGTGTATTATCTTTAGACTTGTAGAACTATTTATGCTAAATATATTAAAAAGTATGCCGGAACGTAAAAAAGAATTGTGTCTGTTCTTTTGATATGGTATGGTTCACTCATCAGCCTCATTGTCTAAACCGCTGATTTCTGTGATCCGCCGTGGCGGACGCTGAATGTGTTATTTAACTTTAGATGAAAACAGAATCGTTCAAGCATTTACTTAGTGCACAAATAAAAAAACTATGATAAGTGGTTGAGTAAAGAACAGTCAATGTCCGCCGCGGCGGACAGACATTTTGAATGAAGTAGTCAAAGACTACAAAAATAAACAGCACGAGTCCCGCTGCGCTAAGACTCGCGCCAGAGGAGTCCCGCTGCGCTAAGACTCGCGCCAGAGGATTTTCTTCGTGGCAGAAATTATTTACCCGATACCCAGTCAATGGCCAGCTGCTGGTCTTTGTGCTCAAATACGCGGAACTCGCCCGGCATCAATGCACTGAAGATATCGGTAATTGTTTTTACGGCACGCACGTCGGATATAATTGCTGCACGATGCCATTTGGTAAGGTTCCTGATCCCTAAGATGGCATCTTTAAACCAGGCACCCACGGTAAAGTTTGATACATCCGTATCCAGCACCAGTAAATAATTCAGTGTGTTTGTTTTTGAAACAAGCTCTTTCACTACGGGAATAACGCTGGTGTTGTAATCTTCCTGTGTCACTTCTCCTGTTGCCTTGAAGCCAACCATGTTGGCAGGCAAGTGCTGCATTTGTGTAATCATAGCTGTATGTATATTGGTTGATACCTAAAAGATACATACTGCCCGCACCGTAAAAAAGCAGAGATGGGAAACTTGCAACAAATAGGCTTTATTGTGAAAGCGGGTGAGACCGGCTTCCTGATTTATAATGTCTGAACCACTGATTAAATTGAGTAGTCAAAGGCTACAAAAATAAACGGCACGAGTCTCGCTGCGCTAAGACTCGCGCCAGAGGAGTATAATTATAACACAAGTGTCTTTCCCCGGTCAAACAATCCATGTTCCGCATATTTCACATAGCCAAGTTGATTGGTTAACATACGTGTGTTGCCAATCGTAAATTCCGTTACGTTACTGTGGTGATGGCCGTAAACCCAGTAATCCGGGCCATTTGATTCTATCAGATCAAATAGCTCTGTGGCAAAGGCTTCGCTTAATACACTACCTCTGTATTGTTCCGGGTAACGCTGAAACGTTGGTATGTGATGTGTCACCACAATCTTTTTTGCTGCCGATTTTTCCTGCAATGCTTGCCTGATAAAGGAAATATTTTCTTCATGTAGCCGGTTATATTCTTCTACTGAAAATCGTTTGTCTTTATACCGGATGCGGTGAAAATCACTCATGCCTTGTTGTATCTGCCATGCATACGCCGGACTGATCTTTGACCAGAGCGTTGAGAAAATAAACTGCATGTTAGCGTGTATCACTGTCGTATTATTGACAAGCGAAATATTGTCTCTGATTTTCTCCTGCAATGTTCCAATTCTCTCAGCAATATCTGCATCATAGTATTCATGATTGCCCGGTACCCAATAGGCATGCTGAAAGTGGTCGGATATATAATTAAAAAAGTCGGCATGCTTATGCATCACTGCAAAAGGAACGATGTCGCCTGCCAGCACTAGTATATCTCCTTCCGGAATAATGGGATTTGCTTTAACAAAATCTCTGTTCTGCGAGAATTCCAGATGTAAATCGGATGCGTATTGTATGGTCATTTGGTTTTATCGTGCTGTTTATAATACTGCTAATAGTAATTATTTAAAAACCTTTTTCAGCTTCCATACCCTGTCCTGTCCTTTAAATAGCATAGCAATTATCATTGTACTTAAAATAATTATAATAATGAAAAATCTAACTAGTGTTTACCTGCGATTTCCAAGATACGAAAACGTAGAAGAGATCACACATCTTTCAGTAATGACTATAATACCTGAAAAAGGTACTGTCATAAAATTAGAGCATGATCTTATTGAGCTATATGCTCAATATTTTAAAGGGATTGATATGGATGCAGCCAAATGGTATGTAAGTGAAATTACAGAAAGCATTGGTGTACAAACTCATTCAATCTATGTAACCATATATAGTGAGGCTCTTAATAAGCCATACTTTTTTGAAACTATGTATGTGTAATGTTTTGAGCAAGTGTATAAATCTATACACTTGCTTTTTTTAAATCTTTTCTTGACTGGTCGATCTGCCATGGTTGAGATACAATCTCGTCAAACTGTCCAATACCATTTTACCCATTTATCAGCCGTTGAAAAATAAGCTGTTCATGCATTTTCAACGCAAGCTCTTTTTCCTGCGCCATAAATGCGGCAACGTTTACATTAATCAACTCTTCCATCGTTTCCTGATACCAGTTGTAGATATCATCTGAGGTTTCATCAAAGCCCATTTTACGCAGAATGATTTCTGTGAGGTCTGAGTAAAAATTCTCGGCATGCAACCCTGCCTGCTCCAAACCCATAACCAATTTGCGGTTACGCATATCTATGCCAATAAGCGTGATGATTTCCTGTTTGTTTTGTGTAGTGTTTTCCATAGTTGTGAAAATTATTTAAAAGTGTTGCAATACTAATAATTAGTGTCTTAATAAACAAATTAATATCAGTAATAAATAGTATAAATATGCCTATTACGACACTTTTATGAAAATTATGACTATGTAAAAAGGTCTATATTGACACTTTAATTTACTTATATGCAATTAAAATGAGTGAACGGAAGATTTTGAACAGATTAAAATCTGTACTGGCAGAAAAAGGAAAAACAAATCTATGGCTCGCTGAAAAATTAGATAAGAATAAAACAACTATTTCTAAGTGGTGCACAAATGATGTACAGCCATCTTTAGAAACGCTTTTTGATATTGCCGACGCTTTGAATGTGGATGTGCGGGAATTGATTGTGTCGACGAAAAAATAACAGGAATTTTTAGAAACTCTAATTCTATTTTCTAATCTATCTATAATACTCTTCTGATACGATCAGGATGCTTGTACTATGGTTCTTCTTACCTTCTTCCTTTAACTCTGTATACTATTTCAGTAGACTTTGCATACAGTCGCCATACTCCTTTCATACTTTTTGCATACTGCCTTCATACTCTCATGATACTGTCTGCATACTTAACTCATACTTACCTGATGCGTTTTTAATACTTCTACAATACTGTTTTAATCATTAATGAGATGTAAAATATCTTCTTTTTCAAGGCCTGCATAGATACAGAACTCATCAATTGTAACAAAACTCTCTTCTGATTTATTCAACGAGCGTTTGATTTTACTAAGCATATTTCTAGCTGCTTTATACTTTTTACCTGTGATCAATTGAATATCGTGCTGATAAATTACTACTCTTTTTAGCCTTTTTTGTCCTTTCATGCTAAGATTGCCTAGGTGAATTTTTAACCGTTTTTATCTGCCGTAAAATTGCACAACAAATTATTACAGGCAATGAAAAAACAAACTATGTTATCCGGTCTATTCTCCACAAATCAAGTGTTTACTGGCTTGTGGGGAAAAGTGTACATGTTCGTGTACATGTTAATCAATAAAATTTCAATCCTTATTTAACAAAACCCAAATCAAAAAATGAAGAAGATTATTTTCTTTCTGGCCAGCTTATTTATATTAAGCATTGCCCATTCACAACAAGAGGCGCGTGTAATCCGCATCAAGGACGGAGACACATTTGTTGCCGAATGGAAACACCGAACTTATACCTGCCGCTTGGAAAACGTAGATGCACCGGAGCTTTCACAAGCTTATGGATATGATGCCTACCAAGGACTAAGTAGAATTTTATCGGGCAACAGAATCATGATAACTCCTCACAAGAAGGATCTGTATGGCCGTATGCTTGTTCGTGTAACCGTTAACGGAAAGCGGCTCGACAGTATGCTTATCCGAAGGGGTTTTGCCTGGCATTACGCTGCCTATTCCAATGACTCAGTTTTAAAACAATGCATGCAGGATGCCATACTTGATAAAACAGGATTATGGCGCTGCGGAAAAGAATCTGTTTGTCCGCCGTGGTTATACCGAAAATATGACTATCGAAACAAACGCAAATATTGTACGGGCTGTAATTAACCGGTCTGGCAATAACGGATAATCTATTTGTATACGCATTATGCCTGTAATGAAGTAACATATTCTTTAATCACTTAAACAATTTACACCTATGGCAAGACAGAACAGCCTGTTAAAAATTGACGGAACAATCGGAGGCATGACTTTTACAAGAACCAAAGACGGTTTACTTGTTAAAGAAAAAGTCCCAACAACAAAAAACAAATTTGCTACAAGTCCTAAATTCCAACGTACGCGAGAAAATGCCCAAGAATTCGGAATGGCAGGAACCTCAGGAAAAATGCTTCGCGATTCCATCCGAAGTTTCATGAAGAATAATTGCGATGGCAAAGTTACCTCACGTCTTACGCAAGTGATGTCCTATATCCTTAAAGAAGACAAGACGAGTACACGAGGAAACAGAAATGTTGCGACAGGCATCAAAACTGATATTGGTAAAAACTTTCTTCTTGACTTCAATTTCAACATAAACTCACTTTTAGGAAACGTTTTATACAAGCCTGTAGAACTCGATGCTGCAACAGGAAAAATTACAATTACAGATCTAATTCCTATCAATGAAATTGAAGGACCTCAAGGTGCAACACATGTAACAATCAAAAGTGCGTTTGTAAGTATTGATTTCAATACAGGAAAAGCCGATGTTAAATATTCTGTACCTGATAATCTCCAATTGGATACAACAATAAGTACAGTAACACTTCAACCTGCAGAAGTACCTGTTATTACAACCGATACAACAACAATGCATTTACTTGCACTGGAATTTTATCAGGAGATGAATGGTGTACAATATTCTCTGAAAAACGGTGCGTATAACTGTCTGCAGATTATTGAAGTTCAATAATGGAACTGCTTTTGAAAAGGACATATAAAACAGGATTGCCGACTAACGGCAACCTGTTTTATACTGGTAAGCTGATTTGCCATACTATTGAGCTTCCTTGGCTGGATAACGTTCAAAATATTTCCTGTATTAAGGAAGGAACGTATGTGCTTAACCGCTGTTACAGTGAAAAATTTGGATGGCATTTTATTATCAAAGATGTGCCTAACCGAAAATTTATTGCAATCCATCCGGCAAATGATGCGCTGAAAGAATTACGCGGTTGTATTGCTCCGGTATCTGACCTGTTACGAACAGGTATCGGAACAGATTCGCGGAAAGCGCTGAAGCTACTTACTGATCTTGCGTTTCCTGCATTAAAAAAAGGAGAAACAGTTTATTTAATCATCACTTCAACTCATTAATTTATGAATGTCATACAACGCGTAAAAGCGCCAACACCTAAGTTCTTTAAAGTGCTACGAACCATTGGCCTGAGTCTGGCTCTTGCAGGAGGAACGATCATTGCATCGCCTGTTGCTATTCCTGCTGTTGTTTCTACCGCCAGTTATCTTTTTATTGCCGGCACCGTTATGTCAGCAGTAAGCCAAACAACTGTTGAGACAACTAAAACCGTAGAGTTAAAAAAGAACCGACGTGTTGTAAAAAAAGCAACAGCACATGCACCAACCACCGAACAATAACGGAACGATCGCCTGCACTATCGGAGGAACATTCTTAAGTGTTCTTTCTACTATTCACTCAGATGATCTTCTTAAAACCTGTATACTGGCCGTTATCGGTGCCACAGTGAGTTTTGGAGTTTCATGGTTACTGAAAGCGGTGAGTAGATTTGTTAAGCGTGTCTGGTAAAGTAAAAGGGCTTCCTTATTGGAAGCCCTTTTACTTTACTGAAATGAGTGTACATATAATAAATACCTTATTTAAGCCAGCCCTGAATGCTGATGATATCTTTTTTATTAAACGTATATATCTTCATTTTTACATTCTTATAATCGCTATAGCTGTTTTTATAATGAGGCATTATATGAATGTAATCGGGTGTAGATGTCTCCTGAAAAACCAACCGGCCTACCATAAAAAAATATACATCATTAGGAGAATCTTTTTCATTTTCAATTTCTACCGGATGCCCTTCATCAAACATTTGTGTACCAAGGAAAATATCAATATATATGATCACTTCCTTGTATGAGGATATAGCATATAAGTTCATAATTTTATTTTCAATTAAAATTTATTAACAAGAAATTTAAACACGTTTATCCCTACTCTCTTTATCAAAGGAAATCAAATTAAACATCTCGCGCATGCGACTCCGAACTCTATTGCCATACATCTGCCCTATTTCAGGAGCGATAAGATTGGTAGTAAGATGTGTGATCATATTTTTTTCTATAAACAAATCATATCTGGATAAGAGAATTTCAGCCATCACATTACATTCATTGCCATAATATTTGAGCGTATTTTCTGAACCTAAGTCATCAAAACACCAGGTCTGTGGTGTCACAATTTTTTTATTATTTTTAAATGACTTATAGCTGTATTTATGAATGGCTTCAAACCCATTTGAAATGAAATCATAACTTATTACCCGACATGACCGGATCAGGTATCTATCTGTCATAGGATTTATATGATTCATAAGCCTCATCAACGTTGTTTTGCCACAACCAACCGGACCAGACAACATAATACCTTTATTCAAATCAATTTTGTGTCTTAGGGCATTCCTTTCGTCTTTTATTGTATATACCAGAATTTTAAAAATCACTTCGTAATCTGCCGGATCAATCACGAATTTTTTACCAAAAAGCTCATTTCCTTTTTGATTTAAAAACACAATGCATTCTTCAAAGTCAAGTATTTTTTCAGGCGGTACCTTGTTTACCTGTTTTTTATCCATGCAGGTTTCAGAGTGGCTCTGAATATTTTTTATTTCGGGTATCACCTGTTTTGTTTGTTTTTGCTGCTGATAATTTTGATTTGTTATTATTTCCATTGTTATCAAATTTTGATTTATTTAATATCCATTTATGTGCTGCCGCTTTCCAATCCACTATTTTTGTTTTATTTCCCGCACACCAGCCTGTTGCTTCATAATGAAAAAAGAACTTATCCGCTTCCTGTTCTTCCCATTTTTTTTCTTTAAAAAAATCCATTACTTCATTTTGGGTTGGGCCATGGTTTTCACCTTTACTAAGTTTATCTTGTTTATTATTGTTTATATATAGTAGATGTACACCATCATGTACAGACGGTGTACATGTATCTGTACATGTTCCTGTATCAATAGATGTACAGAAGCTGTACATGTTAATAGAAGAATTATAAGGATTACGGCTTGGATTGTAGTTTACATATTCCCATTCATGTAGTTCCTTCAAACATTTTGTGTATGTAGTAAGCGAACCTATGCGGGCACCTTTCATTATTTCCAGCCTTTTAAATACAACAGGATTTTTAAAGCGGTTTAAATTCCATTGCTGAAACAGGGAAAAATAGAGTGCAACATGATAAGGTGTTAGTCGTTCGTCGTCATAGATGATCTCAAAAACCTTATTGAGGTGTTTAATGTAATTCATTAAAAATGATATGATAAAATGAAAATATATTATGTTAAAAACGATTGCAAAATCGACACATATGCTATGCAATACAATACATAGTACTATGCATTTTTGATGTAGCAGGTATGCATTTGACTACATACCTGGCTCTACATACCTTCTACATATCAGGAAAAATACCTAGGTAAATAAGCTATAATTTTAACCGATGTTAAATAGTACAGATAATTATTGCCATAGGTTTAATCAGACAATGCGATTATGTAGGTACATATACTGTACGCATGCAAACAAATAACTGCTTAGATTTTAATCATTCATAACTTAACCAATGTTAAATTCTACACAAACAATAAAATTTCTCTTGTACATAGCTATAACATTATCTAGTTTTGAATAACTTTCAATTATTCATTTACCTCAATGATCGAAGCTACTTACTCAGACAGAAAATTAGCTGTTGAAATACTTTCACAATCTTTTGATTCAAACAAAAGCGTGGAGTATGTTATTAAGGGAGGTTCGAAACGTCAAGATCAGATTAAAGCCTTGATGCAATATGCATTTGATATGTGTATGCTTTTCGGAGAAGTATATATATCGGATGATAAAAAAGCCTGCGCACTGATTTTGCTTCCTCACAAAAAGAAGCTGACATTAAAAAGCATTAAACTGGATATTAAATTTTTATTATTCTGTAGCAGCATTAAAAAACTTTCGAAAGTTCTAAAAAGAGAAGAAGCAATCCGGAATTTTCATCCGGAAAATAAATATGCGCACTTATGGTTTTTAGGAGTTTTACCACAGGATCAAAAGAAAGGTTATGGAAGTAAGTTACTTACTGAATTAACCGAAGTTTATTCTAAAAAACATTTACCTATTTATCTGGAGACATCGACGCTTTCGAACCTTCCTTGGTACAATAAACACGGATTTAAACTTGTCAATGAATTACGCATAGGTTATTCATTGTTCATCCTTAAAAAAGAATTAAATATTTATCATGCTCTTGCCTGGAACTGAAATACATCTTTTTATTTTTTTTATTTTGCTTATAGAGTTCGTTTTTTTCTTATTTCAGATTCTATACTTTCTTGCCCGGCCAAACGACAAACAAAGGCGTTGGTTCCTGCTCCTGTTATTTTTTGTTGTATACTATAACACTGTCAGCGGCTTCTTACCAGATAAGAATATAACATATATATCAATAGAACTACAAAATGTCATCGCATATTCAGGAGGCCTATTTCTCTCGTTTTATCTGCCCTTCTATATATTTAAATCATTCCGTTTAAAAACACTGAAATTTTATGCGTATTGGGGCTCACCGTTATTTTTACTTATGCCTTTTATGATGTGCTTTATATTACCTTATTATGTAACCGGCGACTTGAATTTAAGCCGCAAGCTGGTAGTTATTGTACCTTTTGTCTATGCACTTAGTTTCATTTATTCTTTATCAAAAGCGCTTTATTCAGACTATGCATATTTGATAAAAATATTTTCAAAAATTGAAGTACTGGGTATTTACATAACGGTTATATTATGGACTGCCTTACCCATTATTGTATATTTTGACGGCAGCCAGTTGATAGAGAATACAGTTGTAAATATTGGTTTTCTTTTACTGATAATCATCGCAATCAGAAAAAACATTAAGCTATCCAGACAAGAATATGAAATGCTAACAGCTTCCAAAGCTGTTTCGTTAATTCCTAAAGTCAACATTGGATTAAACGAAAATCAGTTTCAGAAAAATTGTATAGATTTTAATTTGACTGCACGTGAGATACAGATGGTACACTATCTGGCAAAAGGCTATACATACAAAGAAATAGCTGAAGAATTATTTATATCAGACAAAACGGTTGCCAGGCATATAAGCAATATCTATGCAAAAACAGATGTGAGTCAAAGAGCTGATTTACTTGAAAAATTAGAATATTCGTTACAGATCGCTTAATACTAATTTCTTGCTGACAGTGTTTATTACAGCCAATTGATCTAGACAATGCTCTGCAAGTATGCGTAGCTGATTTTTATCATAGTATTCTAACAGTAATGCATGCTCATAGACCGTACAATATTTCATAAACCATGTATCGAATGCAGCTTCTGAAGTTATACCCATTAAGGCAGCAATTGTCCTTTGAATGGATGGTTCATACTGTGCTATGAACCCAATGGTTTCCATGCCGCTTAATAATTGCTGCAGACAAAGATCTTCCACAATTAGATCTATTAAAATTTGTTTATCTGTATTCATAGCTGTGTAGTTTGTTTGAACTAAAAATATATTCATAATAGAATAACCGACCTTTTAATAATTAAATCCGTGAAAGCCTGGGAAGCATTTCACGGATTCAGCTAATTTAATTTTTAACTCAGACAGGTTATCTTATCAATTCAAAAGTACTTGTATAT
>FTDL01000088.1_pt1 | contig 48138 bp, 36 predicted proteins | sample 1639951 | NCBI WGS metagenome assembly FTDL01 (sample SAMEA3914869, study PRJEB12502) | metagenome | biome: forest; material: soil | place: USA | collected 2012-03-12 | depth 0.1 m
ATTTAATTAAGTAAGAAGATGTTAAAGAAACAATATTTAAATATTTGATATAGTTAAATGTGAATTCAGGAGTATTAGTATAATGTCGAAAATACGTATTATGTTCTAAGTAAGCTTGAAAGTAATTTTTATAGTCTTGTATTGCCTCTAAACCAGTTTTAGTTTTTAAGTCTGCATTAACACTTGTAGATAAAAGTTTGATTTTATCTTGTGCTATAGCCAAATCATTTAATAACAAATTTATTCTGTCAAAATCTTTATCTGCTTTTAAAGCATCAAACTGCATTTTATTTGCCGTTACCTGTGCTTGAAAGGATTTATAAACCAGTATAGCAGCTACTATATTTATAATGGGTGCAGTAAACCCAGCGATAAAGTCACCTAAAGAACCAAATTCAGAAATATCAAATAAATCAGGATTGTATTTTAAAGTTAAAAATTGAATTAATAAAAAAGAAAAATACAAAGCTAATCCGAGTAAAAACCAAATCTTAGGAGTTATTAATTTCATATACCATCATCTGTTATAGTAAGGTTATAAAAGTAACTAATTTTATCAAACTCATACCTATCAGTCTATTATTGAATGATGTTGATGATAGAATAGAAAATATTTTGGCGGATAATAGGTGTAAAATTGGTGTATTGTTTATGTATTGGAATTGTCTAAAATATCTGAAAATCATTAGTTGTGTACTGTGTTGGATTTGTGCCTACTTTTATAATAAATACAATATGAGGTATGACTCCACATAAACAAAAACTCCAACTGTTTAATAACGGTTGGAGTTATTTTTTTATAGACCCGATCGATAGGGATACGTGTATAATAAATCATCTAAAGCAGGCTTCGGTGATTTAGCGCTATTTGCGAAAACTTTGTGACCTTTGTGGTAAATAATAGACGAAGATTTAACCGCAAGGAACGCTAAGATTCCACAAAAGATGCAATTGAAAGAAATGCTATTAACGAACTCTTCTTTAGATTATAAAAAAATATGATATAAAGACTCTGCACACACTGTAATTTGGGATTCGCGAATTGCGAATCGGTTATTTATATGCCGGGTTTCTATAAAATTATTTTGTATCTTAAAGCATGGATCAGACATTTGAACACTTAAAAGAATTTTTAGTACAGGCATTTGCAGATAAAGATACATTTGCTGTAAACTATACGGTTGATGCCGATAACAGTACCTGTGCATATTATCATCTTTGCTATAAAGATTCATCTGTATCTTCATGGAATACCGATGAAGCCAAAGATGCAGTACTTGTTGCAGACACCAACCGTATCTTAAATGCTGTTGATCGTTTGGGGAACGATTACGAAGTAGGAGATCCTGTTATTAACCAGAGCTATAAAGCCGACACCTCAGAAGTGATAACAGATTTTACGATTGAATACTTTGATTGATAAAGAAGTGCTTTCGCATGTATCTTTAAGAGTATTATCCATTTAATCGACAGGGAAATACATATCAAATGTAGCTCCTTTATTTAATACTCCGTTTGCTGTTATACTACCTGCATGATTGTCCATTATTTTTTTTACGATCGCAAGTCCGATACCTGTTCCTTTGTATTTTTCTGTTCCATGCAGGCGCTGAAATACTTCAAAAATCCGCTGGTTATATTGCGGTTCAAAACCAATGCCGTTATCTGTAACACGTATATGGCAATAGTTTTTTTTCGGCGCTAAGTTTTCATTGTTAAATGTACTACCTTTAGCAATGGTACTTTTTATTTTAATATGAAGTGATTTTTCCGGATTTGAAAACTTCAATGAATTACTGATTAGGTTATGCATGAGCTGACGGAACTGAAAAGGAATAATATTAATAGATGGCATAATACTCAATTCAACAACTGCCTGTTTGGTCTGAAGCTCTTCGTTCAATTCTTCTGCGATTTCCTGTATAATTTTACCCAAATCGGTATGTTCAAATATACGTTCGTCATTGTTTGTTCGTGAATAGTTAAGCAAGTCCGTAATCAGCGTCTGCATGCGTTTGGCAGCTTCGTGCATGCGGTTAAAATAATCTCTTCCTGTTTCAGACAGGTTGCTATATTCCTTTTCTAAAATGCGCCCTGCAAAGGTTTGTATTTTACGTAAGGGTTCCTGTAAATCATGACTTGAAATATATGCGAACGACTTGAGCTCATTATTCATCTTTTCAAGTTTTTCATTTTGATTTTTCAAGAGTTCTTCAATCTTCTTTCTTTCCGTGATATCCTGATAGGACGTAATTGTGTACCGCTCATTACCGAGGCGGATTGTCTCATACGAAACAATGGCTGGGAACTGTGTGCCGTTTTTCTTTGTATATAAAACTTCAAGATTTTTAATTGAGTCTGCTTGTTTTAATTTAATAAGCAGCTCTTCGGTTTCTTCCACAGACAGCTGCTGAAGTTCTTCAATACTGCGGCTTTCCTGCAAAGCATGTAATATAATTGTAACCACACGATCTGTTTCTTCGACAGATAACAGATTAAGCTCTTCAGAAGTACGTCCGATAACTTCTTCTTCGTTGTATCCAAAGACAGAATAAAAAAGATTGTTTGCGTATTTTATTTTATTGGTTTTGATTTCAGAGAATGTCATAGGAATGGGATTATTGTTGAAAATATTCAACAAACGTTCTTCACTCTCTTTTAAATCTTCTTCGTATTTTTTCTGCTCGGTAATATCCTGGCCGGTACCTGCGAGGCGAATAACGGTACCTTCCTTGTCTGTAAATGCTTTCCCTCTTGCACTGACGATACGTTGCGTTCCATCTCGGCGTATGATTCTATAGATGAAATGATTTGGCTGATGGTCTTTAAAGATCTTATCCAGCAAATCCGATACCATCTGTTTATCGTCAGGATGAATATGCCGGAAGAAATTATCATATGTGGCTTCAACTTCCTGTGGTAGAAAACCTAAAATCCGGTATAGTTGATCAGACCATTCTATTTTATTTGTTTTGAGATCCCATTCCCAGCTGCCAATAGAGGCCAGTTGCTGTGCTTCAAGCAGCTGAATAGTTTTATTCATCAATTGCTTGTTTGTCTCTTCTATTTTATCCTCGGCAAGTTTCTTATCCGTGAGATCGCGCGTAACTTTTGTAAATCCGATAATATTCTTTTGATCGTCCAACAATGCGGTAATTACAATAAATCCCCAGAACATACTGCCGTCTTTACGTACACGCCAGCCTTCATGTGTAGCAGTTCCATTTTCTGATGCATGCTTTAGTAATGCTTCCGGCAACAGTTTTTGTTTATCCTGTTCTGTGTAAAAAATATTAAAATTTCTACCGATAATTTCTTGTGCTTTATAACCTTTTATTTTTTCAGCGCCTTTGTTCCAGTTTTCTATTATACCATGTTTATTCAAGAATAAGATTGCATAATCCTGCACATATTCTACCATACTGTGGTAGCGATCTTCTCTTTTTATGATTTCTTCGTTTGCTTGTTTAAGCTCCCGGGTTCGCATGGCTACTTTTTTTTCTAATTCAATAGAAAAAATTTTTTGATCGTGTATATCCATACAGCCACTTGTATATCCGTCAAAAACATTCTCTGACGAAAAACGCGGAACGCCTTTATCAGAAATCCAACGGTATTGGCCATCGTATCTTTTAAGCCTGTATTCCATATAAAACTCTTCCCGTTTGTCGAAAGCAGAAGCATATATATTCAGGCATCTTTCAAAATCATCCGGATGTATACTTTCTGCCCAGCCATTTCCGGATTCCTGTTCCATTGTTCTGCCCGTAAAACTCAGCCAGCTTTTATTGAAAAAGTAACACAGCTTGTCTGTGCCCGACATCCAGATCAATGCCGGTATGCTGTCTGCTACATGACGGAATGTTTCATCTATTTTCTGAAGTTCATTAGCAGCCGGTATAATGCGTGATTTTGAATTGTTTTCCTGATGGCTTGATTTCATTATTCAACGGATTTTTCTTTTGAAGAAATCATTGAATTAAAGACAACAATGTATTCCTATATTAAATATAAAATTTTTAATCAAATATGCTACGTTTTGAAATGAATTTTTACCTGATCGTATCGTAAAAATAGTCTTGATGAAAATTAAAGAATCAGATATATCAGATCGTGATTGCAAGATATATTGTTTAAGAGTGCTCAATTATGATAGGCATAACCGATAGAAAAATACGGGTATGCAATACAAAAGCCGGACAATATTGTTCCGGCTTTTTGTATTGCTATATAGTCCGTTAAGGAATTAATCGTGTGTTTGTTTTTGCAAATTTATGTGAACATCTCAATGTATTACAACAACTATTTTTAATCAGATTATTTCAGCGAAATAAAAAATGAGTCATATAACATTCAATTGAGAAAAAATATTCGTTGATATATAGAACTGTCATCTCACAATCTCCACATATCCTGTATATGGTTCACTATATGCAGGACTCTTCAGATCTATGATATAGAAGTATGTACCTTCGGGAAGCGGATCACCGTTTCTGTAATTTGTGCCATTCCATAGAGTGGTATTATTGCTGTTCTTCCACACAATATTTCCCCAGCGGTTATATACCGTACACACGGCAAAAGGATAATCCTGCAGATGTTCAATGTTCCAGTTGTCGTTAAGTCCGTCGCCGTTTGGTGTGAGTACGTTCGGTATTTTAACAGCACTTTCTACTGTTATGGTTACGGTGTTTTCTGCCGGACACAAGCCTGTTGCATCCGTAGCAAATAAAGTATAGCTTACCGTTGTGGAAATCACTGTTGTTGGGTTTAGCATGTGCGGATCGCTGAGGCCTGTTGCCGGCTTCCAGATAAAATCAGCACCGTTGCTGACATTCCCCTGCAGCGTAACAGTCGTATTCTTACTTGCAGAAAAATCAGCTCCCGCAGAAACAACTGGCGGAGTTATACCTGTTACTGTTATTTTATTTGTTGAGACAGATGCACACGCATTATTCGATTCTTCAAACATATAAACATCGGTACCAGGTACCGTTGAAGATACGGTGTAGCTCTTACCTGTAGCGCCCGGCAATGGAGTTCCATTTTTGAACCATTGAAAAACAGAACCGGAAGATGCCGTATTTTTTGTGTTGACAGAAACGCTGCCTGGTATGCATATACTCGTATCTGTAGTTGCAATGAGCGGATCGGGTTTTGGTATAACAGATAAGGCATACACAGCTGATGTTGCAGTAGCAGTGCTTGCACAAGATAGATTTGTTGTCATAATAACATATACACTGTCGCCTTTTGCTGGTTTGGCAGCAGGAGTATATTGTATCGCATTTGCACCCGGAATACTGTTTCCGGTTTTTCCATTGTACCATTGATAGCTTGTTATGGTACCATTACCTTGTATAGGTTTAGCTGTATAGGTAACGGATTGTAATGTATCACAAAGCACTCCTGCAGGATTTGAAGAGACAGAAACTTTTGGCTGAATACTATGCTGTACCTGTAATATAACAATTGTGTCCTTAGGTCCCGCGTTACAAAGTTCAGACGATGCGACAATGACTTTATATACTGTGCCGCTATCGGCAGCCTGAGGAGCTGTAACGAGATACGTTGAAGTTGTTGCGCCGCTTATAACAGACCATGGCCCGTTAACAGAAGCCGACTCTTGCCAGGTATAAGCAGGTGTTGAACCGGCATTACTGGCAGTTGCAGTTAGTAAGAGATTTGTCGACTGACAGGTTAAACCGCTGCTGATTGAAACATGCGGATGACTTATTGTATCTACAATAATTGATAATGGTGCTGAACGTTCTGCACAGGATGCCGGATTTGCACTTCCATCCTGTACAATCAATTGGTACCGGCCGCTATCTGCAAGCGTTGCAGAAGAAACAGTCAAATCCTGATAGGTTGCAGATGCTGGTTTAACTACAATTGTTCCGAGTGTATTTGTGCGGATCCACGAATACGTATATCCATAAGTCGGGGGAGATACAGGGAAAGTAATTACATCTTTCTGAAGTGTTAACGCATTTCCCGGACATACATGCGCACTGCTTGTTGCGGCTACTTTAATAGAAACAGCGTCCGGTTTCGCGCAACCCGTTAAACATGTTTTAATAACCGTTATTTTAATCAGGATAGAATCCAAACATGTTGTTGCTGTTTTACCATCTTGTACAACCAGATAATATGTACCCGAATCTGCTTCTGTCACTGCTCTGCTTGTTGCCGGATAATCTGAATATTTTCCTGTAGTGCTTACAGGTACAGTTGTTGTTGAAGGTGCCTGTAATTTTTTCCATGTAAAATAATAACCACCGTTTAAAGAAGCTTTTCCGCTTGTAATGCTATCAATAGCTGCTTTTAATTGAAACTGATCACCCAGATTTTCACACAGTGTATCGTTCACAATCGGCTGAATACTTTTTAAAACCGGTTTGTTATTTACCTGTATTTTTAAAAAATTAGTGGCAACAGCTGCACAATATTTTACAGAATCTTTCCGGACGAAGTAACTGGTAGAAGTAAGTGCACCCGGATTATACGTACTACTTTTTGCTCCGGTAAGAAGTTTTGATAAAACAGGAACTCCTGTAGTATCTTTTGTTGCATACCATTGATAGTATAACGGACTTCCTGTATACCCCACAGCCGGGCTAACTTCAGTAAGTACAGCTGCGGAAGCAGTAAGACACAATTGCTGACTATTTTTAATGATGCCTTTTGTGGCTGGACTGTGATTGATACGGATAATTGTTTTGACGGAATCTTTACATGCCGTTGCGGATAAACCGTCTTGCACAACGAGATAATATGTACCGGAATCTGCGATAGATGCGGCCTGCACTATTGCCGGATATGTTGTTAATACCGGACCTGGGGCTGATACAACAGAACTTGCTGCTCCCTGTGTTTTTCGCCACGAGTAATAATAACCGCCATTTAAAGATGGTTGTGCAGCAGTATTTACATGACCCGTTAATTGAAAATTTTCACCTGCACATAATGTGTCGCGAAGGAGCGAAGTAATTGGATTTAAAACCGGCTTATTATTTACCCGGATTAAAATAGTATCTGTCGGTACAGGCGGGCAAGACCCTGATGAATCAATTCTTCTGTAGTACGTTGTTGATGTGATTGCACCCGGAGCATAGTTTATTGCAGCTGTGCTGTATGCTTGTGCAGTAGTCCAGGGGCCGGCAGCCGATGCGGAACGTTGCCATTTGTAGTTTTTTGTAGATACACCTCCGGTGCTTGCTGTCCCGGTCAATACGTTTGCAGTTGCCCCCAAACATATTTCCTGATCTGAATGTATTATGCCGGCAACAGGCAAGTCGTCGACAGTAATGGTAACACTTGCTTCCAGATAGCAGGCAGCATTACCTGCATTGCCATCTTCTACGCGAAGCGTATATTTACCGGCATACATGCTTGAAACAATGGATACCGTAATGTCAGTATATGTTTTGCTTGTTATGCTTGCGGGATCACCATCTTTATACCAGGTATAATAATAATTGGCATTGGCAGGACTTACAACAGCAGAAATCGTCATCGCACTTCCTGTACAATAACTTTTTGCTGAACCGGGAGTTAATACAATACTTGTAGGAGGATTGCAGGTTTGTATTAAAGATATATCGTCGTAATAACCATCGTTGTCTGATCCGGAAACGCGCACACTGATTAACCGTATGCGTATATTACGTGTTCCTGCAGGTGCATTGCGGGTATCTGTGTTGTTTGTCCAAGTATTAAAGACAGCACTTCCGGTATTATATGAGGTTAAAACATTTCCTGAAGCATCCTGATATTCCACAATGATCTGCGAGCGGTCCATATCTCCGCTGTAGGGAGATACATTGTTGTACCCTCTTCGCCAGCCTGAAAATGTATAACTTCCCGTTCCGGCATCAATAGATGCGGCATTAGAAGAGACATTTATATCCTGATATAATTCGGAGCTTGGAAGTACAGTAGTGCCCGGATAAAAATGATACAATCCGCTGTGCGGAGGGCGCTGAGCGCTCTCGTTCCATTGTTCAACAGGGTTCAGCTGGGTCCAGCCCATCCACAACGGTGATTCTGCACCGCCATTCACTACAAGTTCCTGCGCTATTGATGTTTGAAAACCAACAACAAGCAGCACAAGACTTATCAATAATCTCATTTTTACTATCAGGAAGGTAAGAGAGCTCTCAATTTATTTATATAGACGCTTAAGAAACGATTAAGTAACGTATTGCTGAAATATTCTATATATAGTACTATTTGAATCTATGAAATTGTATTTATTTAAGCAATGAAGTCTGGAAATTAAATCTGCCCAATTTTCAATGCAGACTGTATTAATATATAGGTGCGCGATAACCACAGTTGTGTATTAGATTTAACCTGTAAAAAAAACAGGCACATTTACTTTTGTATTATCTCCTTTGAAAAAAACTGAGCATTAAAGGAATCCGATGGCGTTTATTTTTATTATACGGTTGATAAGTAGTATTTTCTTAACTCAATAAAAAAAGGTAAATTATCTATAGGCTTTTACAGCTGTATACTTTGTTTGAATCATTTATGAACCGAGCTTTATCGTGGCTGCTTAATGTATGCAGAACCATTTTTGTACAACCTTTTACCTGGTATGCAGCACTTTCTTTCCGCAAAAAAATTATAACCGGCCTTGCTGCTTTTTTTTCTATCTGTCTTGTAATACTGATTTTGCCTGTGCTATTATTTTATGCTGTATCATCAGGTATGCTGGGAAAAATGCCTGATGATGCTGAATTACTAGCTGTTAAGAATTATCAGGCATCGGAAGTGTATTCGGCAGACAGTATATTGCTTGGCAGATATTTTGTTGAAAATCGCTCAGATGCAAGGTTTGAAGATGTTTCGCATTATCTGTTTGATGCCATTATTGCTACCGAAGATGCACGCTTCTATAAACACACCGGGGTAGATACAAGGAGTCTTATGCGTGTTTTATTCAAATCTGTTTTATTAAAACAAAAGGCAGGTGGGGGAAGTACCATTACACAACAGTTAGCTAAGAATCTCTTTGGCCGTAAAAGCTACGGAATGCTTACCATGCCCATAAATAAAATACGGGAGGCCATTATTGCTAATCAGCTTGAAAAACTTTATTCCAAACAAGAGATTATTACAATGTATGTTAATACCGTTTCTTTTGGAGAAGATACTTATGGAATTAAAACGGCAGCTCAGCGGTTTTTTCATGTAAACCCTGATCAGCTGGCACCGGAACAGGCAGCGGTATTGGCTGGTATGCTGAAATCACCCAGTATTTACAATCCACGCACAAAGCCTCAAAACGCGCTTCAACGCAGAAATATTGTGCTGCAGCAGATGTACAAATATGGGTATTTGTCAGCCAGTGAATGCACTGCTTTAGAACAAAAAAAGATGGTGCTTAATTATAGCCGTATGGATCATAGTGAAGGTCCTGCGCCATATTTTCGGGATTACCTTAAATCAGAAGTTGAACAGATACTTGCTCAGTATAAAAAATCAGACGGTACAGCGCATAACCTGGATACAGATGGATTGAAAATATACACAACGATTCAATCTGTTTTACAACATTATGCCGAAGATGCAGCGCTTGATCATTTAAAGCGTATACAACCTGTCCTTCAAAAAGACTTGCAACGCACTGCATTTTTCAAAAATCATAAAGATCTTATTGCAAACGGACTGAAACAATCGGGACGTTATCAGACATTTGAAACACAAGGCTTATCTGACTCAGAAATTATGCAACGCCTTCAGAAAAAAGACCGTCTACATATAAATACCTTATGGGGATTGCAGGAAAAAGAAATTTCTCCTGCTGATTCTGTAAGGCTGATGTTAAGTACATTGCAGGCAGGAATGCTGGTAGTTAATCCTCACACAGGTGCAGTATTGGCTTGGGTTGGCGGAGTTAATTACAAACAGGTACAATACGATCACGTTCTGGCTGTCAGACAGGCAGGATCTGTATTTAAACCGATTGTATATGCACAGGCATTAAAATCAGGAATGAGTCCCTGTGAATTTATTCCCAATCAGCAGGTCACGTATTCTCAGTACGATGACTGGACACCTGCAAATTCGAGTGAGAAAGTGAGTGGCAGATATTCTATGGCAGGAGCATTGGCTAATTCGGTCAATACAATTAGTGTGCAGATCTGTATGCAGGCAGGTATAAAGCAGGTAATTTCTTTGGCGCGATCTATGGGAATAAAAAGTCCTTTGCCTGAAAAACCTTCTATTGCGCTGGGTACAGCAGATATGAGTTTATGGGAGCTCGTTGGTGCATATACTGCTTTTGCTAACAATGGTATAAAACCTGAATTGCGTTTCATTACTGCTATTGTTAATGATAAGGGAGATGAAATTTTTACACAGAAGGTATCATCAAAAATAATCTTTACTGCAGAACAGGCACATGAAATGACAAATATGCTGTGCAATGTGGTAGATAAAGGAACGGCGCATGAACTCCGGGATATATTTGGATTTACGGGAAGTATTGCAGGAAAAACAGGCACTACACAAGATCATAAAGATGGTTGGTTTATGGGTTATACAGCCGGATTGCTGGCCGGGGTTTGGGTAGGTGCTGATAATCCGGCCATACATTTCAGCGGCATGCAGCAAGGTCGTGGATCTGCAACGGCTATGCCTGTCTGGGCAGGTTTTTACAGGCGTGTACGCCAAGATTCCCGGTTTAAATATCTGGTACCGAATAGCTTTTCTTTTCCAAATGATATAACTTGTGAAATGTATAAAGACGATACTTTTATTCAAAAACTTTTTCAGCGCAGGAATAAAACAAACAATAATACAGGTCTGGAAGAAACAAAGCGTGGACGTATGAAAAAAATAAAAGAACGGAAAAAGAAGAAGGATTAAACAAACAGTGTCGTCAAAGTAAAGTGATGCTATAATTAAGGATCATAGAATATAAATAGTTAAACAAGTATCTATCTAAAAAACGAGAAACAATGAACAAGTATGGTTTATTCACAGTTTTCAAAGTAAAGCCCGGCAAGCGTGCAGAGCTTGCAGAAATACTTCAGCAAGCATCGGAATTGATTGCTAAAGCAAAAGGAATTCATCAGTATCTTATTTACAACGATAACAAAGATGAAAACAAAATTTGTATCAGCGAGATTTGGGATACAAAAGAAGACCACGACAATTCTTTAAAAATAGAAGGTTGTATGGAATTAATCTTCCAGGCATTTCTGCTTATTAATGGTAAAGCTGAAAATATAGAACTGGAAGTATTAGGCGGTAAAGGAGTACGAGAATTAGCAGGTGTTGAGAAAGTATATTAATTTCTTATTGTTTTAATTTATTTTTTATAATTCATGCAAATCAGCACAGTGTTATTTTTACACTAATATTCTTTCAACTATACCATTTTAAAGTCCCTGTTATAAAGCAAAAGCGCTGTAACAGGGCTTTTGCTTTTCCTAATTTCTCACACTAGTCTTACTTGAATTATTGCATGATTAGTTTTACTACGTAGTTTTAATATATTTTTTTGAATAAATAATGTGCATGTATTAAGTAGTTTGTTTATATTAAAATCTGCTTTTGATATATAATTGTTTCATTTGTAGCCTTCTGCCTAATATAAACTATAAAACAATCTATATAATTATTGCAAGAATCTTCTTTAATCGTTTTGAAATACTTAAGTAGTTTTATAGTATTGTTTAAATACTTAAGTATTCATGTTTAACATCAAACAAAAAACGAAATGATTGGTACATGTAAGTTTTTACCTGCCCTTGCGATTACGGTGCTGCTGACTTCAGCATCCTATGCGAACGGACCTAAATCTGCAACTGGAGATGATCCGACTAAAAAGACCCCTAAATCGACCAGGCAGACCAAGAATGGCTCTGAAGGTTTTAGAACCATGCAAAAGACTCCCCGAAATAAATATATTTTACGTGAAGTACCGGGATATTTTTTTGAAACGGATAAGAGTGCAAAAGCTGCAGCTGATACAGTTCCTTTCAAGCCAAGTATTTCTGCCGGTGCTATCGTTCACATGCTTGGTAATTATTCTCAGGCAGGTTTCGGTCCGGGTGGAAATACCAGCACACAATGGAATAAGGGATTTGAGCTATACAGAGCCAGGATTTTATTGGGCGGACAACTTTCTAAAAAAGGAAGCTTTTTTATGGAAACAGAAATTCCTTCACCAATTGGTATTCGCACAGATAGTACTACTAAAAATGTAAAAGTGTCACCAATTATTCTGGACTGTCAGTATGAACATAAATTCAGCACCATGTTAACATTAATCAGCGGTATGCAGCTTGTATCTCACAACCGTAACGGTTTGCAAGGAGCTGCATCTTTACTGGCAAATGATTTTACGTTCTTCCAGTACCCATACAACTTATTTGCAAATAGTCCGCTGCAGGGCAATTTTGGTCGTGATCTTGGAGTGAATGCAAGAGGTTATTTTTTGAAAGATAAATTAGAATACAGAATAGGTGTATTTACAGGCCGCCGGTTTACAGACAATTCTCCATTAAGAACAGTAGGTCGTGTTGTATACAACTTTCTTGATCCGGATAAAAACTACTACTACTCAGGTACAAACTTAGGCAACGGAAAAACTATTTCATTGGGTGCAGGTTTTGATGTGCAAGGAACCTATTCAAATGTTGGTGCAGATCTTTTTGTAGATGTTCCGGTAGGTAGTCCGGGTTCTGTTACGTTAAGTGCTGCTTTCAGCTACATGACCGGTGGTAACAGCCCTACAACTGCAAACTCATTTGCATTAATGATTCCGAAACAAACAACACAATTGCTTGAATTGGGTTACTACTTCAAAGACATAAAGTTGCAACCATACATCCGTTATGAAAATCAAAGCATCACGGCTGATGCCAATCAGGTACATGGTGCACCCGATGCAAGTACATTCAACAAAATTAATTCGTCTTCTGTATTTGGCGGTGGTCTGAACTACTTCTTCAATGGTTATGGTACAAATTTGCGTCTGTCTTACACATCGTTCACGAAAGGTGTATACAACATTACAAGTAATGATGTAGATAGAAAAACATATGGTCAGATCTGGTTACAACTTCAATTCTTCATTTTCTAATGCATAACAGGAAACAGATTCTCTAACAAAACAACATACATTATGCTGACACCCATACTTATAGGTTTAACACATTCTATTGAATCGGATCACGTAATTACTGTAAGCAATATGGTGAATGTACGCCATAGTTTTTTACGGGAAGGTTTACGTGGTGCCTCATGGGGAGTGGGACACACGATATCTGTTATGTGTTCTGCATTTGTATTGCTGTTTATGAAAAATTTCATGGCATTTCCTGAAGCAATACCTTTTGAACTGGCTGTAGGTATCATGATGGTTATAATCGGAGTAATGCGTTTATGGTTTATCTCTGATAAAAAACATGTGCATCCGCATCCGGAAAAAAAGTATTTGTTTTTTAATGTTGGTATTGTACATGGTCTGGCAGGTAGTGGTACTATTGCCGTATTGCTTACAAGTCAGTTTAATTCCTTGTACGAACAAACACAATTTCTGCTCTTATTCGGAATGGGCACCATACTTGGTATGGGAATTATTGCAGGCTGCTTTACACGACTTAGATACATAAAGCCCAAATATCTGCTTGTGGTTTCCTACCTCATCGCATCTATGTCTGTACTGTATGGCATAAAAATTATCTACGAACAACTCTATACCTATATCAACTAAATGTAACAACTATGAAAACAGCATCATTTAATCTCATACAACTTTTTAAGTATGTGTGTATCTTACTGGTGGCAAGTCTTGTATTAACAAGCTGTTCAGAAGGCGGTAAAACTGCAGACGGAGAAACTGCAGATTCTGCAAAATCGCAGGAAACAATTAAAGTAGGTATTCTGCATTCGTTAAGCGGTACTATGGCGATATCAGAAGTTTCTTTGAAAGATGTTATTGAAATGGCGATCGAAGAAATTAATAATTCCGGAGGCGTATTGGGTAAAAAAGTTGAAGCTGTAATTGTAGATCCGGCATCTGACTGGGATTTATTCGCTGAAAAATCAAAAGAATTGATTCTTGATAAAAAAGTAACGGCTGTGTTCGGCTGCTGGACTTCGGTATCCAGAAAATCTGTACTGCCAGTATTTGAAGAACACAACAGTCTGTTGTTCTATCCGGTTCAATACGAAGGGGAAGAATGCTCTGCAAATGTTATTTATTCAGGTGCTACGCCAAATCAGCAATTGATTCCAGCAGCAGAATACTTAATGAGTGAAAAGGGTGGTGGTTATAAAAAATTCTATTTGCTTGGTACGGACTATGTATTCCCGAGAACAGCAAATAAAATTCTGAAAGCATTCTTATTGTCTAAAGGTGTTCCGAAGGATAATATTATTGAAGAATATACACCGTTCCATCATCAGGATTATCAAACAATTGTTTCTAAGATTAAGAAATTTGCTGCCGGTGGTAAAGCATGTGTGTTAAGTACAGTGAATGGTGATTCAAATGTTCCGTTTTATAAAGAATTTTCAAATCAAGGTTTAACAGCAGGTATCTGTCCGATCATGGCATTCTCTGTTGCAGAAGATGAACTACGTTCCATGGATACGGAATTTTTAGTTGGCCACCTGGCGGCATGGAATTACTATGAATCACTTGATACACCTGAGAATAAAAAATTCGTAGCAGACTTTAAAGCATACTGTGCGAAAAAAGGATTGCCAGGCGGTGAGAAACGTGTAACAGATGATCCGATCTGTTGGGCATACACAGATGTATATCTTTGGAAAAATGCGGTTGAAAAAGCAGGCACTACAGACATTGCTAAAATGCGCCCGGAATTATACGGTTTGGAATTTTTATCTCCGGGTGGGCCTGTAAAAATGAGTCCGATCAATCATCACTTAGAAAAACCAGTATTGATTGGTGAAATCAGAAGCGACGGTCAGTTTGATATCATCTGGAAAAGCAATGGGCTGGTTTCCCCTGAACCCTGGTCTAAATTAACTTCTCCGGATAAGAGTTGTGATCACGTAAGCCATGGGGGGACGTACACAATCAAATAATCATGCATAACCATGCAACGTATATGTGAAGAAATAAAAATGGTTATTGCAAATACATGTCTTCATGATTAATAGTTTATAATACATGTTAGAAGGGTGATTAAAGCCGGCTGTATGTATGGGTGCAACAGACTGCAGCCGGCTCTTTTAACATCAATGTTGCGTTCACTTTCTGTTATATTTCGATGAAACATCTTCTGTTTATATTTTTATTGCTTTTGGGAAGTCTGATGTCTGCATTCGCTTTGCAAAAAGATTCTGTATCCTATTATGTGCAAACAGTGCTTACCGGAAACGATTCATTAAAACAGTTGTCTGTTGAACGATTGGTTGCTTCGGGAAATACAGAAGTGTATCCGTTGCTTGCAGCTATATATGACAAAAAAATATACTGGTATAAAAATGCAGCAGTAACAACCGGTACAAAAAATACTGCAGAAGATGGAAAAGATTTTTATGAATTATATACACTTTATCCGATCAATCAACCATTGCATGAATCAAACGGTACTGTAATGATTCAACCTATTTCAGCATTAAATAGTATAGCGTTCGGCCGTAGCGAACGTTTGCTAATTGCACCATTGGGGCCATACCTGAATTTGTCGAGTGCAGACATTGAAAAAAGAAAAGCAGCATATGGTCAGCTTCAATCTGTAAGCGATGTAAAAGCGCTGCCTGCAATATCTGCTGCGCTGATAAATGAAAAAAAAGAAGACATGATTTGTCTTGCAAAAGAAACAATTTTTGCAATTAAATTGCATACCGCTACACAAGTAGCAGCTAAAAAAGCATATATGGATAGTCTGGTATTGAACTGGGGACCCAATGCCGAGTCCGTATTGGAAACATATAGTGCAAAAGAAACAAACAAAGAATTAAAGGATTATGCATTAAATGCCGTAAATGAATTGAATAGTAAGCATGATACGTTAAGCATTGTGCAAAATTTATTCAGTGGCTTGAGTCTTGGAAGTATATTGATTATGGTTGCGCTTGGCTTGGCCATTATATATGGACTTGCAGGTATTATCAATATGGCGCATGGCGAATTTTTAATGATTGGTGCGTATACTACATTTATTATTCAAAGCTTATTACCGAAAGGAGATCTGTTTTTCTGGATTTCTTTACCCGTATCTTTTTTAGTAGCAGGGGCATTCGGATTTATCATTGAACGATTGATCATCCGTTATCTCTATTCCCGCCCATTAGAAAGCCTATTGGCAACATGGGGTGTGAGCTTAGTATTGATTCAGCTTGCACGAACATTATTTGGGGACTTAACAGCAGTGCGTACACCGGCATTATTGTCTGGCGGATGGGAAATTACGTCGCATTTGGTTTTGCCATACAACAGATTATTTATTATCGCATTGTGTGTGTGTATGATCTGTATCACATATTACACACTTTATAAGACACGCTTAGGTTTGCGCGTACGTGCTGTGACACAGAATAGAAATATGAGTTCATGTTTAGGTATTGAAACAAGTAAAGTAGATGCAATAACATTTTTTCTTGGTTCAGGCTTAGCAGGTACTGCAGGTTGTGCCATGACATTGATCGGTAATGTTGTGCCGGATATGGGGCAAACATACATTGTAGATTCATTCTTAGTAGTTGTTACAGGCGGCGTAGGTAATATTGCCGGAACAATTGTATCTGGTTTCGGAATTGGATTTATGTTTAAAATACTTGAATCGTTCTTCGAAGCTGTATATGGTAAAGTACTCATACTTGTTATTATCATCCTGTTCCTGCAATTCAAACCGAAAGGCTTGTTTCCGGACAAAGGACGTATTGCTGAAGATTAATGTAAACCCCATTCTGATTTATCATTATGAAAAAATATTTGAATAGTAATTCTTTATTCTACATCATACTTATTGGTGTATTCTTAATTCTGTTGCCGATAGGTAATTTACTTGGCTTTGTTTCGAACAATACAATATCGTTGTGGGGGAGATATTTTTGTTTTGCCATTGCAGCATTAGGTGTTGATCTGATCTGGGGATATTCAGGTGTGTTGTCCATGTGCCAGGCAGTATTCTTTTGTTTGGGAGGCTATGCGATTGCTATGCACATGCTATTAGTTGCAGGCGGCGAATCAGCTAAAGGTATTCCGGATTTTATGGTTTGGAACCAGGTTGATTCGTTGCCATTATTCTGGGCACCTTTTCACTCATTTGGATTATCCTTTATTCTGGCTTTGCTGATACCCGGCTTGTTTGCATTTATTTTTGGATACTTTGTTTTCAGAAGCAGAATTAAAGGTGTTTATCTGGCTATTATCACGCAGGCCTTGGCATTAGCTATGTGGCTGATTTTTCTTCGTAATGAAACGATGTTAGGTGGCACTAATGGTTTAACAGGATTTAAAACCTTACTTGGGTTCTCACTTTCTAATCCGAATACAAAATTAAGTCTGTATGTACTATCCTTTCTGGTTATGTTTGGTCTGTATCTGTTTTGCAAATGGCTTGTCAATTCTAAATTCGGAAAAGTGTTGGTTGCAATCCGCGACAGTGAATCACGGGTAAGCTATACCGCTTACAATGTTGTGAATTACAAACTTGCTGTATTTGTTATAGCAGCTTTGGTTGCTGCTGTCGGCGGCATGTTATATGTGCCGCAAACCGGTATTATCACACCCGGACGTATGGATGTGAAAGCATCTGTTGAAATGGTTATGTGGGTTGCATTAGGCGGCAGAGGCCGTTTGAAAGGCGCGATCATCGGAGCGCTTCTTGTAAATTATTTATACAGTGTGTGCACCAGTATGTTTCCCGAATCCTGGTTATTCATACTCGGCACGTTATTTATATTGACGGTGCTGTTTTTTGAAAAAGGTTTCTGGGGTTTGATTGAAATGCTGGAAGCCAGGTTGGATACTTTATCGTTGAACAAAACAATTTCTAAAACGAATTCTTAACGGATACAGATATGTTACTAAACGTCAAAAATCTTCATGTGTCTTTTGGTGGCGTGAAAGCGTTAAATCTTTCAAGTTTCAATATCGAACAGAATGAATTGCGTGTAATCATCGGGCCGAACGGTGCCGGTAAATCTACATTCATGGATATTTTGTGCGGAAAAACAAAACCCAACGGAGGTGATGTTACTTTTAACGGGCATGAAATACTGGGCAAAAAAGAAGTGCGGATTGCGCAGATGGGAATCGGCCGTAAATTTCAGAAACCTTCTGTATTTCCAAGTTTAACCGTGTTTGATAATATGTTATTGTCTGTGCGGATGCATAAAGGTTTGCTTACATCCATGTTCTTTAAAATGAATGCAGAGATAAAAGATCGTATTGAATCTGTTGCAGAAATGGTAGGTCTTGGCAAGCATCTTGAATTGCTTGCAGGAAATTTATCACATGGGCAGAAGCAATGGTTAGAAATTGCAATTGTAATTCTGCAGGATCCAAAGCTGATGTTGATTGATGAGCCTGCAGCCGGTATGTCTGACGAAGAGACATATAAAACGGGAGAGTTGCTTACCAGTCTATCAAAAAAGCATAGTGTAATTGTGATTGAACACGATATGGGATTTGTAAAACAAATCGCTCAAAATTTAGTAACAGTTCTTGTTCGCGGGCAACTCTTAATGGAAGGTTCATTTGATCAGGTACGCAACGATGAACGCGTTATTGATTCGTATTTAGGCAGAGCAAATACTGCACTGGAGAAATAGTGGATTTAGTTACTAGTTGCTAGGTACTAGTTTCTAGACTAAAAAAATCACTATTAAAGCTGCATATAAAATATAATTATTATCTGTTTATTCATAGTCTGGTACCTGGTAACCAGAAACTAGCAACTAAAAAAGATATGAAAGAAATCATACTTGAATCCAACGATCTTCATGCTGCATACGGTCAGAGTATGATTCTCTGGGGCTTGAATTTCAAAGCAGAAAAAGGTAAAGTAACAACCATCATGGGACGAAATGGCGTTGGAAAAACAACGTTGCTTAAAACTATTATGAGTCTGGTAAATGTATCTAAAGGCACAATTATATATAAAGGCGAAGAAATACAAGCATTACCTTCGTTTAAGAAAGCAAATATGGGAATTGGTTATGTACCGCAAGGCAGAGAAATTATTCCGAAGCTTACTGTATACGAAAATATTAAACTTGGTATGGAAGCTCTGGGAGGAAAATCAAAAGCAAAAATTCCCGAAGATGAAATTTATACAATGTTTCCGATTCTGAAAGATTTCAGAAAACGCCTCGGAGGAAACTTAAGCGGCGGACAACAGCAACAGCTGGCTATTGCACGGGTACTTGTCAGTAATCCGTCATTGATTCTATTGGATGAACCTACAGAAGGTATACAGCCATCTATTGCACAAGAGATTGGTCAGGTGCTAATGAATCTTGCCGTAGAAAAAAATATTACCATTCTTCTGGTTGAACAAAAAATAGATTTTGCCAAACAGATTACCGACTATTATTATTTTATGGATCGTGGTAAAATGTTAATGGAAGGGAGTAAAGAAGAACTGAACTTGGATGATATCCGAAAATATTTATCGGTATAGTTTAGTTGCTAGACGCTAGTTACTGGTTTCTAGACACTAAAATAATTATCATACAGAACTTAGAGTAAGCAATAATATGGCAACTAGTCCCTGGAAACTAAATAATATATGAGACTTGCACCAAAGGATATTGAAAAACTTATGCTGCATAATGCAGGCGTTCTTGCTCAGAAAAGATACGCACGCGGTATACTGCTGAATTACCCCGAAACTATTGCGCTGATCTCTGCACAGCTTTTGGAATTTATCCGTGAAGGATATAGCGTAGCAGAACTGATGGATCTTGGAATGAAAATTCTGGGTGTAGATGATGTGATGGAAGGGGTTGCGCAAATGGTAGATGAAGTACAGATTGAAGGAACTTTTCCCGATGGAACGAAACTGGTTACAGTACATCATCCTGTATGTAACAAAGAGCTATCAAATGGCTATGCGCTATATGGTTCCGGACTTAAAAAATCAACAACAAAATTAATCATCGATAACACAATCAATCCAACACCGGGAGCAAAAGAATATGCAGCAGGCTCTATCGAACTGAACGCCGGTAGAAATACACAAACGGTTGACGTTATTAATTCAGGAGACAGACCTGTGCAGGTTGGTTCACATTATATTTTTTCAGAAACGAATGCTGCACTTAAATTTGACCGTGTTGTTGCAATTGGTTATCGGCTGGATATTCCGGCAGGTACAGCCGTTCGATTTGAGCCGGGTGAGAAGAAAACAGTGCAGCTTGTTGAAATTGCAGGTGAACAACTTGTATACGGTGGTAATGGCTTGATTGATGGCAGCATAACGGAAAATGACTTGCCGAAAATTCAACAACGTATGCAGGATAAAGGATTTATTTAAACCATACAGCTATGTCATATATCCTATCAAGAAAAAGCTATGCAGATATGTTTGGCGTAACAACCGGAGATAAGATTACTTTGGGTGATACGAATCTTATGGTACGTGTTGAAAAAGATCTGACAGTATATGGAGAGGAATGCAAATTTGGTGGAGGTAAAGTATTACGCGATGGTATGGGTCAGGCTTCCGGATTTAAATCTGCTGAAGTGCTGGATTTGCTTATTACCAATGCATTGGTCATTGATTACACCGGAATTTATAAAGCGGATATAGGCATTAAAAACGGATACATAAAAGCAATCGGTAAGAGTGGGAATCCGCATATTATGCCAGGCGTACATCCGGATATGGTTGTTGGTACCGTTACAGAAGTTGTTGCAGGTGAAGGAATGATCATTACGGCAGGTGGTATTGATAACCACATTCATTACATCTGTCCACAGCAGATGAACGAAGCATTGGCTTCAGGTATTACAACTTTTATTGGCGGTGGTACAGGTCCGGCAACAGGAACCAAAGCCACAACCTGTACACCCGGAGCATTTCATATTGAAATGATGTTAAAAGCAACCGATGCTATTCCCATGAATATTGGTTTTCTTGGCAAAGGAAATACGTCGCATCCTGAAGAAATTGAGGAACAAATCAAAGCAGGTGCGCTTGGCCTGAAGTTACATGAAGACTGGGGCACGACACCTGCCGCTATTGATAATTGTTTGTCGGTTGCAGAGAAATATGACGTGCAGGTTTGTATCCATACAGATACATTAAATGAAAGTGGATTTGTGGAATCAAGCCGCGCCGCTTTTAAAGGGCGTACTATTCATACGTATCATACAGAAGGCGCAGGCGGTGGTCACGCACCAGATATCATTGTATTGTGCGGTGATCCGAATGTGTTACCCTCATCTACCAATCCCACAAAACCATTTACGGTAAATACTATTGATGAACATTTAGATATGCTGATGGTATGTCATCATCTGGATCGCAATATTCCGGAAGATGTATCCTTTGCGGAGAGCCGTATACGTGGCGAAACGATTGCGGCAGAAGATATTTTGCATGATATGGGAGCATTGTCTATGTTATCATCCGACTCACAGGCAATGGGTAGAGTAGGAGAGGTAATTTGCCGGACATGGCAGACGGCACATAAGATGAAAGAGCAACGCGGATTGTTACAGGAAGACAAAGAAATAGATGCGGATAATTTTCGTGTCAAAAGATATATAGCTAAATATACCATCAATCCTGCTATCGCGCATGGTTGTGCACATATGATTGGTTCTGTAGAAGTAGGCAAACTTGCAGACCTTGTTGTATGGCAACCGGATTTCTTTGGCAGCAGACCGGAGTTAATTTTAAAGGGCGGCGTAATCGTACAGGCACAGATGGGTGATCCGAATGCATCGATTCCAACACCACAGCCTTTCTTTTCGAGACCTATGTTTGGTGCTATGGGAAAAGCAACAGGCGCTACGTCACTGGCATTTGTTTCTGCAGCTTCCGTATCAACGGTTGAAACGTATGGCTTGGATAAAAAAATAACGCCAGTTACAGGTTGTCGTTCCGTAAAGAAAAAAGATATGAAGTTGAATGATTTTCTGCCTGATATAAAAGTCGACGCAGAAACATATAAGGTTACGGTAGACGGCGAATGGATTACCTGTGCACCTGCTAAAAAATTGCCGCTGGCACAATTGTATAATTTATTTTAAATAAGAATGGAAATTAAATGTGCTTGTTGCAAGGCAGCAAAAATTGTAATCCTGATGGATCAATGATATAAACGAATGCATATACATGATTTCACACAAAGACAATACGCATTTATTTTTACTGCTTCAAATGGCAGACTCCGCATTTCCTGTGGGTGGTTTTGCGTATTCGTATGGCTTGGAGTCTGCGATTAAACATAATTTTATTTCAAGCGGAGAAGACTTACGTGAATATTTGATGCTTTTTTCTGAACAGATTATATCATTCGATTTTCCGTTTGTTGCTTCTGCTTATAATCAATCAATACATTCAACGGATATACTAGGATTGCAGGAAATACTACAGTCTTATAAGGCTATGTTGTTAAATCCACCTTTGTCTAAGGCAGGTTGCGTAATCGGTCGTAACTGGATAAAGATTTGCAAACAGATAACAAACAATTCTCTGCTGGATTATACGGATGAAATTTTTAAAAAAGAAAATTTTTCATTTGAATTCCCTATTGTATTTGGATTATGTATGAATGCAACAAATTTTACCTTACAACAAACATTGCATTTGTATTTCTATATGTCGATGCGCGATCAGATAAGTGCATTGATCCGCTTGGGATCTGCGGGCCCGTCTATGGCTCATACAGAGCTTCAGCAAATCCTTCATAGTTATAACGATGTTATAGAATTTTATACACCTGTACATTATTCGCATGCATATAAATCTGCCTATTTGTTAGAGATTGCACAACTCTCACACGAACGGGTTTACTCTAAATTATTCCAAAACTAAACATCCATCTTATGGCCCTTTTGAAAATGTACCGTCACTTAGATCATTTTGATTCTCCAGGTTTATTTCATCACCGGGAATTAATTCATGAAAAGAGAAATTTTAAAAAACGCGCGTTTACGGTTGGTATCGGCGGACCTGTCGGCACAGGAAAAACAGCATGGTTGATGCAAATCTGTAAGGCTTTGCGTGATAAAATGAATATTGCTGTTGTGACCAACGATATTTTTACGAGCGAAGATGCAGAGTTTTTAATTCGTAATGAAGCGTTATCGAAGGATCGTATTATTGGTGTGGAAACAGGTGGCTGTCCGCATGCTGCTATCCGGGAAGACGTATCGCAGAACATGTACGCGCTCGAAGAATTGATGAAACGTTTTCCGGATGTAGAACTTCTTTTTGTTGAAAGTGGCGGAGATAATTTAGCAGCGCATTTCAGTAAAGAATTGGTTGATTTTTCAGTGTATGTGATTGATGTATCCGGTGGCGATAAAATTCCACGTAAAGGCGGTCCTGGCATTACGCAGGCGGATTTGCTTGTGATTAATAAAATAGATATTGCACATCTGGTGAATGCAGATTTGGCTGTAATGGAAAGAGATTCTAAAAAAATGCGTGGAGAAGGTCCTTTCTTATTTGCGCGTGCAAAAGATTGTTTTGGTATCGATGAAATCATCAATCATATTTTAGTTGCAAGAGAAAAAGCATTGGAAGCAAAGCCAACGTATTCGCTGAGAAAAGAGTAGATGAATTATGAATTATGAATTATGAATTATGAATTATGAATTAGGTCTCTTAATGGATCAGTTTTTATAATTCATAATTCATTTTAATTTCGTCCTTCAAACGGATTAAATCCGAGCAGTTCTTCGTCGGTCATATATGCTGCTAAGGCTTTTACAAAAGGTTGCAGCAATTCATTATTTTTAGCAGAACAACGAATCATAAAAACCTGTTCGTTGACTTTTACGGCACTACCTGTGCGCATCAGTGTTTCTGATTTGTTTTCTATATGCTCATGAAAGTACATGTTTGATAAAAAACGTAATTGTGTTTCAATCAGCTTAACCCGCGTTAAATTTTCATCACCTGCTAAAAAAATATTTATGTATGAAGAATGATCCAGAAATGCGCCGGGAGAATTCATATTGTTTTTTAACGGATCCATTTTAAAACGATCCCAAACGATTGGTATTCCATTCGATTCTATTTTTAATTCTGTAAAAAAGGAATCAAAGGCAAACCGCTCTCCATTCAAGATACGTCCTGCTTCAAACCAATCTACTACTAATAAAACAGCATTCTTATCAAGTGTCCAATGTAAATATTGTTCGAACATACTTTTCTGATGCGGCACTACAGGATCACCCATGAATACAACGAATGCATCGTTTCCAATATGTCCTTTTATTTGTTGTCTGGAAGTTTTACCCTGTTCAGATCTATATATACGTGTATTTGCCTGACTTGAAAAGGCACATACAGTCTCAGCGTTACACTCGATACTCAGATCAATCTGGTCGCCTTCAACAAAGCCTCCGCCGTAATTAGAAAATATGAGATGACATGCTTGTTTTTTATCGATTGAAAATATTTTTAACGGTCTGAATATTTTCGAGCCTGTAAGAGCTGTTTTGCCATTAATATTTGATATTTCAAGGATAGATTGTGTTTTATCTTGAATCATAATCAATACGTAAGTATTAGATGTATATATACTAAAAAAAGTGCAAAAAAGTTCTCTGCAATTGCGTTAATTTAAGTAAATTTAATTAGTTGACAATAGTACTTAAGTTTATGAGGCTTTTTAAAAAGCAAATTGAAATAGGTGGACAAGAGCAGAAATTGTTTAAATACTCTGCTTTCATGTATACAATTGCATTGTCTCTTATTGCAATGATTACCATTCTAAGTCAAATACTGATTCAGCAATACTTAAGTAGTCAGGTTTCTGATTCGCATGTTATAAATATTGCTGCCAGACAGCGTACATATAGTCAATCGTTAAGTAAAACAGCGTTATTGCTTGAATCTGGTGTTGACATAGAAACCAATCGTAAAGAGTTTGCAAATACATTACGGCAGTGGCAGAAATCACACGAAGCATTAAAAGGCGGTGGCAGCGATTTTATGAACCTACCGGCCAATGACAGGGATGAGCTCAAGCAAATGTTTAACATCATAGAGAATCCATACGCTACGATTCTTCAGGCTTCAAATGATATGCTGAAAGAATTGTACAGTTCAAAATCGCTCGATTCTATGGATCTGAAACCATACGTGAAAATCATTCTTGAAAATGAACGCATGTATCTTCTTGGTATGGAATTAATCGTTTTTGATTACGATCGTTTTTATAGAAACGGTGTTAAAAAACTTAAAGAGATCGAATATATTTTGCTGTATATTGTATTGGTTAGTTTGTTTCTGGAAGCAGTTTTTATTTTTTATCCGTTAGCCATACGTGTAAAACAAAGTATGACAGATCTGGTGCAGTCAGAAATGAATGCAAAGACGCTGGCTTCACAATTGCAAGAGGCAAATTTAATACGTGAACAATCACACAAAGAACTCCGTGACATTAACTATGCACTTGAAAAGGCTACGTATGTGGTAAAGACAGATCAATACGGCCATATTATTTATGCAAATGATAAATATTGTCACGTAACACGTTACAAGATGGGAGAACTGATTGGAAAGCCATTGTTTTATAATAATATGGGTGGAGAAGAAAGTATTATATATGAACATATAAATAATCAGGACCGCAGAAAAGAAGTATGGCAGGGGGAAATTTTTGACCATGCCTCTGATGGCACAGGTTTTTGGCTTGATGTAACGATGATGCCTATTATTGATAATAAAGGAGCCTTATATCAGTTTTTGGTTGTATGTACCGATATTACAAAAAGAAAAAACACAGAAAGAGAATTATTGCTTTTGACAGAAGAAAAAATAAAACGTCAGGGGATAGAACAGAAAATAATTTCCTATTCAATTATTAACGGTCAGGAAAAAGAGCGCACACGTATTGCAGCAGAGATTCATGATGGTATCGGTCAAATGCTTACCAGTCTTCGAATGAAGATGGAGATGATTGAAAATAAAAATAAACATCTTGACGGAGATTTAACGGAGTTGACAGATTTGTTACAAATGGTTATTAATGAAACAAAGAAAATATGTTCGGATCTCTTGCCTAGTGTATTGGATGATTTTGGTTTGAGTGCAGCTATTCGTGAGCTTCAGAAAATATGTTCAACAACAACGGAAATTAAATTTGATCTGGATGATGAGCTCGAACCGCATGCATTACCAAGAGAAGTAGAAATTGGTATTTTCAGAATTTTACAGGAAGCATTGAATAATGCGATCAAACATTCAAAAGGAAACGAAATATTTATCCATATAAGCAACGATGATCAATACGTAAATTTGTTTGTACAAGATAATGGAAAAGGATTCGCATTTGATGAAAAAAAATTATTGAGTCGTGAATTTATTGCAAAATCAAATGGTTTGCGAAATATGAAAGAACGCGCTGAATTACTCGGCGGAAAATTTATTGTTAAATCTCAGATTGGAGAAGGCACAACACTTCAGGTACAGATACCTATTTAATATATTCCTTAATCGTAATTTTTTATAAAATTAAACTAACTGTAACCATGCATACTAAAAAAATTAAAGTATTTATTGCTGATGATCATGAGATTTTCAGAGATGGTGTCAAGCAGTTGATCTCCAATGAGCCTGATATGGAGGTTGTTGGAACTGCATCATCCGGCGAAGAAGCATTAGAGTTTCTTAAAGATAATTCTGCAGATGTTGTTATTATGGATATTCGTATGTCGGGTATGAATGGTCTTGAAACCAGTCGATCAATATTGCAACGTGATAGTAATACACATATTCTCTTTTTTAGTTTGTATGACCGTGACGATTATGTTATAACTGCCCTGGAAATGGGCGCAAGCGGATATATTTTAAAAGATACCAGCAATAAAATTTTCTTAAAAGGAATTCGTGCTGTATCAAACGGGCAGTTCTATTTTACCGGCGATGTAACGGATGTTTTAATCAAAAAATACCGTGAAATAAGAGATGGTAAGAATGCGCCTGAAATATCTTCCAGTTCCATACAGGCATCTTTATCCAAACGCGAACATCAGATTCTTAATATGATTCGCGAAGGGAAAACAAATAAAGAAATTGCAGAGCAGTATACGTTAAGTGTTCGTACAATTGAAACACATAGAATGAATATTTTACGAAAATTTAATGTGAGCAATTTTGATGATCTTATCAGGAATACAAATAGCGAAGTAACTGAAGAATAAAATTTTTAATGTGAGTATGATTGGTTCAACAATCATACTCACATTCTGCTAACGTATTTTATACGCCATTTTTGTTCTGGAATATTCAATAAAATAAAAATCCCCGCTTATATATCCTTTTTTTGGAAATGCCTCTCCATTATGCATAATATCAATAGAATTCAATTTTACTGGCATTAATATCGATTTATAAAATTTAGTTTCTTTTGACGCAAATGTTTCTCCGATATCGATGCTTGAACCATTTGCTATATTAATTCTCAGGTCTTCGACAAAAGGTATTTTTATTTTGGTATGAATACCTTCATCTTGTACAGTGGAAATAATAAGCGAATTATCTATACGTGTTATCTTACTGATGTTTTTTTCTACAAAGTTGCATATAGTGGCTTTTGCAAGTTTACTGATAGTGGGGTCTCTTTTATATAATTTTGAAATTTCAGCACCCGTTATAAAATCTCCGTTACTGAAGGTTTTAAAAAATGTAGTTATTTTAACTCTTGAATTAAATGCGTGCATATCCGGAAAATGATTTGCAGTCAGCGATCGCCCTATAGGCAACTGATCTATTTCGACAGGTGTTTTTTCCGGTTCTTCATTTATTGAATCCAATCCTGTAGGGGAAAAACTATTATGGGAATAATAAACAGATGATAACGTACTATTTGAATCAGCGTCTATGTTTTTTAAAACCAAATGATCTGACAAAGCAGAATCTTTTTCCAATACTATATTTTGAAAGGACGTATTTTGTATTGTTTCATCGTATACTGTAGGAAATCGTTTTGAAAAAAAAACTATAGATATCCATGCACCTGCACAAAGGATGGATGAAATAAACAGAAAAATTTTTAGGCGCTTTGATATCACTGTATAAACTGCAGTTAAAAGAAAAGAGACTGTCTTAAATGAATAACACAGTCTCTTTCAGAATTAAATATGTAAACAACTAGTTTATTTTATTGACTGATTTTATATCCTGAATACGGAGCATGTTTTTGTAGACACGTTCAACATCGTTTTCTTCCGTTTCAAATTCAATTATACATGTTGCATCCAGATCACCTGCCTGCTTGTAGCTTAAGCTGATCACGGATAGACCTCTTTTACGGATAGGTAACAAGATACGGTCAATGGTTTCAGGTGAGTGAAGACACTCAATTTGCCAGTTATTCAGAACTTTCATGGCTTTTACTTAGGTTGGTGTTATTACTACTAAACAAATATAGCTATAAAAAGGCTTTTTTTATACAAAAATCTAATTTCATTTAGCCTTCCGGGTGTCTTTCAACCTATAAATTTCGTAGTTTTACACCTTATTAGATTTATTTTACCAATGGCATTTTCATTAGATTCCGTTTTAAGGGATAATATTAAAAAAGTTAAGCCGTATTCTTCGGCCAGAGATGAGTATAAAGGGACAGAAGGAATCTTTTTAGATGCCAATGAAAATCCATATGGATCTGCAACGGTAAAACATGTAAACCGTTATCCTGATCCCTTACAAAGAGACGTCAAAGAAGCACTTGGTGCATTAAAACATATTCCGGCAGAAAATATTTTTTTAGGTAACGGAAGTGATGAGCCGATTGATTTATTAATTCGTGCTGCCTGCGAACCGGGTAAAGACAGTATACTTATCCTGCCACCTACATATGGCATGTATGAGGTAAGTGCAGGTATCAATGATGTTGAAATTATTGCAGTGCCTTTAACAGCACAATTTGATCTCAATATAGAAGCAATACTGGCTGCTGTAAAACCTTCAACAAAAATTATATTCATCTGTTCCCCTAATAATCCTACGGGTAATTTAATGGATGAACAGAAAGTGAAAACAATTCTTACATCATTCTCCGGTATTGTTGTGGTTGATGAAGCGTATATTGATTTTGCACATACAGAAGGTTTTGTTCCACTACTGGATAAATATCCCAACCTGGTTGTATTGCAGACATTCTCAAAAGCATGGGGAATGGCAGCATTACGTTTGGGTAAAGCATTTGCTTCAAGAGAGATTATAACCGTATTGAATAAAATTAAGCCTCCTTACAATATTAATCTTTTGACACAGGAGGCTGCCATGGAAGCTCTACAGAATGTTTCTGCAAAAGATGAAATGGTGCGTTTGATATTAAAACAACGCGATTGGCTGCGTACGGAATTAAGCAAGCTTTCTGTTTGTATAGAATTATATCCTTCCGACGCAAACTTTATTTTAATGCGTACTCCGGATGGTAAAAAAGTGTATGATTTTCTTGTTCAGCATACAGTGATTACAAGAGATCGTTCAAAGATCATTTTATGTGAAGGTTGTATACGTATTACTGTAGGTACAGAAGAGGAAAATAAAAGGCTTATCGACGTGTTGAAAAAGTATTAATTCCATACAAAATTTATAGATATGAAAAAGAAAGCATTATTTATTGATCGGGATGGAACCATCATCACAGAGCCGGCAGATGAGCAGATAGATTCACTAGAGAAGTTGGAGTTTCTTCCGCGTGTTTTAACAGCACTTTCAAAAATAGCAATCGAAACCGATTATGAATTGGTAATGGTTACCAACCAGGATGGTTTAGGCACTAATTCATTTCCGGAAGAAACTTTCTGGCCGGCTCAAAATAAAATGCTAAAAATTCTGGAAGGCGAAGGTATCGTATTTAAACGTATCCACGTGGACCGTTCGTTTTCTAAAGATAATCTGCCTACCCGTAAGCCAGGTATTGGTATGCTTACTGAATATATGAACGGAGCATACGATCTTGAAAATAGTTTTGTGATCGGTGATCGTGTAACAGATGTTCAGTTAGCAAAAAATCTTGGCACGAAAGCCATTTACATAACACCGTCAACCAAAGCATCTGATTGGGGGCTGGGAGAATTGAAATATGCATTGGCAACCAATGACTGGATGGAAATTTATAAATTCCTTGTAAAGTCTGAACGCATTGCACGTGTAAACCGCAAGACCAACGAGACGGATATAAATATTTATCTGGATCTTGATGGCGAAGGCAGAGGAACAATGAATACCGGTTTAGGTTTTTTTGATCACATGCTGGATCAGTTATGCAAGCACTCTGGTATTGATCTGAATGTTGAGGTAAAAGGCGATTTGCACATTGATGAACATCATACGATTGAAGATACAGCGTTGGCGTTAGGTGAAGCATTCTTACTGGCACTGGGCACGAAACGCGGCATTGACCGGTATGGTTTTCTGTTGCCGATGGATGAAGCATTGGCACAGGTTGCAATAGATTTCTCCGGAAGAAGCTGGTTGGTTTGGGATGCTGAATATAAAAGAGAAAAAATCGGTGACATGCCTACAGAGATGTTCTATCATTTCTTTAAATCTTTTTGCGATACAGCAAAATGTAATTTAAATATTCGTGTAGAAGGAGATAACGAACATCATAAGATTGAAGCTACCTTTAAAGCATTAGCCAAAGCAATTAAGGCTGCCATTCGTAAAGACCCTGCCAATACACGTATTCCTAGTACCAAAGGAGTATTGTAGAATAAGAACTGTTAAGTAAATATGTTGATTAATATTAAAAACATATTACTTAAAACATATTACGTAAAGATGAAATTAGCGATAGTAAAATATAATGCCGGTAATATACAATCTGTGATATATGCGTTAAACCGGTTGGGCATTGATCCTGTTTTAACGGACAATGTGGAAGAGCTGAAATCGGCTGATAAAGTTCTTTTCCCTGGACAAGGCGAGGCATCAAATGCAATGAACTATTTACGCAGCAGAGGCCTGGATAAAGTAATCAAAGATTTGAAACAACCAGTGTTTGGTATTTGTATCGGACAACAATTATTGTGTGAACATTCTGAAGAAAATAATACCGATTGTTTAGGTATTATTCCTGCCAAAGTAAAAAAATTCCCTCCGTTGGATAAAGTTCCGCAGATAGGCTGGAACACTATTACAAATTTTAAAAGCCCTTTATTTAAAGGGATAAATGAAGGAAGTTATGTGTATTTTGTACATAGTTATTATGTAGAAACTAATCCATACCAAATAGCAACAACAGATTATATTCTTCCATATGCATGTGCCTTGCAGAAAGATAATTTCTATGCTGTACAGTTTCACCCCGAAAAAAGCAGTGAAGTAGGAGAACAGATTCTGAAAAATTTTATCGAATTATAAATATATTCCTGATACGCGTTTGGCTTTAAGTTTAAGCTTTTCGCATTAAGCGTAACCAATGATACAGATAATACCTGCAATAGATATAATAGATGGTAAGTGTGTGCGATTAACACAAGGCGATTATAACCAGAAAAAAGAATATCATTCCAATCCGGTTGAAGTTGCTAAAATGTTTGAAGATGCAGGCATACAGCGATTACATCTGGTGGATCTGGATGGTGCAAAACAAAAACAGATTGTAAACTATAAAGTACTTGAAAATATAACTGCTGCAACAAAATTATCCATTGATTTTGGAGGAGGTTTACAGTCAGATGAAGATTTAAAAATAGCATTTGATTCAGGTGCAAGACAAATTACCGCAGGAAGCATTGCTGTAAAAAATCCTCAAAAAGTAAAAGATTGGTTAACATTATTCGGTAAAGATAAAATCATACTTGGTGCAGATACAAAAGCCGGAATGATTGCCGTACATGGCTGGCAGGAAACTTCAGATCTCAGCATTCAGCAATTGATGCACGAATTTATTCCGTATGGCATATCGTACTCTATCTGCACCGATGTTGCTAAAGATGGTCTGCTCCAGGGGCCGTCATTTGATTTGTATAAAGAATTGTCTGGGGAATTTTCTCAGATTAATTGGATTGCAAGCGGCGGTGTTGCTGAATTTTCGGACATAGAAAAGTTAAATGAAATGAATATTTATGGCGTTATTGTAGGTAAGGCTTTTTACGAAGGAAGAATTACCTTGCAACAATTAGCTCAGTTTAATGCATAGCTTGTAAGAGTATTTAGTGCTCTTTTTAAAACTTATTACGTACAACTTAATACATATAACGTGCTTACGAAACGTATTATACCTTGTCTGGATGTTAAAGATGGAAAAACTGTAAAAGGTGTAAATTTCTTAAACTTACGTGATGCAGGCGATCCGGTAGAGTTGGGTGCCTTGTATTCTCAACAAGGAGCTGATGAATTAGTGTTTCTGGATATTACAGCTACGCTTGAAAAAAGAAAGACACTGGTTGACCTTGTAAAACGCGTGGCACAAAATATTAATATTCCATTTACAATTGGGGGTGGTATCGGTTCAATAGAAGATGTGTCTGCATGTTTAAATGCCGGGGCAGATAAAGTTTCGGTGAATTCTTCTGCAATAAGAAACCCTGCGCTGATTGACCAGCTATCAAAAGAATTCGGTAATCAATGTATTGTTGTTGCTATTGATACCCGCTTTGTTGATGGGAGCAATCTGGTACATTCACACGGAGGTACCAAACCGACTGCCATTGATACAATTGCATGGGCAAAAGAAATGCAGGAGCGCGGAGCGGGAGAATTGCTGCTTACATCTATGGATCATGATGGTACTAAGGCTGGTTTTGCAAATGAACTAACAGCATACATCTCCGGTCATGTTTCTATTCCGGTAATAGCATCGGGCGGAGCAGGTGCTATGGAACATTTTACGGATGTATTTACTGCCGGTAAAGCAGACGCAGCCTTGGCGGCAAGCATCTTTCACTTTAAAGAAATTTCTATTCCTGAACTGAAAGAATATCTATCGGTAAATGGAATTCGGATGCGGGTTTAACTATTTCTTTATATTTAGTAAATAACTTATTTTTCGCTTAGTAAAAGCTGAGCTTTGAATTAAATAAAAAAAGTATGCGTACGTTAGGTCTTATTGGATTTGGTGGTTTTGGCCAGTTTATGGTAAAATATTTGCAGCCATATATTTCTGTAACAGTCCATGATCTTACAGATTTGTCTCATATTGCAGCAGAGAATAATGTAACGTGGGGTACCCTTAAAGAGACTGCATCAAAAGATATTGTAGTATTAGCTGTACCGGTACAATTTTTAGAACCACTATTGATCGATATTAAAAGCTACTTAAAGCCAGATGCGTTAGTAGCGGATGTTTCCTCTGTTAAAGTTAAGCCTATAGATCTGATGTTAAAACATCTGCCTTCAAGTGTAGATATCATGGGTACACATCCATTATTCGGGCCGCAAAGCGGTAAGCACGGAGTGAAAGGATTGAATATGGTCGTATGTCCGGTGCGTTCGAAAAAAACGCGCGCAATCATTCATTTCTTGAGTAGTGTATTACAATTAAATGTTCTTGAAAGAACACCTGATACGCATGACAAACAAATGGCATATGTGCAGGCATTAACACACTTTGTAGGAAGATCTATTAACGAAATGGACATTCCGGATGTAGAACAGAAAACACCCGCTTATCAATATTTATTAGACATTAAAAGAAATTTAGGTGGTGATTCGATGGATCTGTTTCTTACGATTGAATTGGAAAATCCATACGCTAAAAGTGTTCGCGAAGAATTTATGGCCGCATTGAAAAATTTGAACGACCGGTTGGAGCATATTAAAAGATAGTTTATTAGTTGTCAGGTGCTAGTTTCCAGTTACCAGAAAAATTAGTATTAAACAAAGAAGGTCCCGGATATTATCCGGGACCTTCTTTGTTTAATTGGTTTAGAAACTAGTACCTGGCAACTGGTAACTATTTTCTTTTATCAATGCTAACATAATCTCTTTCTGTATAACCAGTATAGATCTGTCTTGGTCTGCCGATCGGTTCTTTAGCATCTCTTAATTCTTTCCACTGAGCAATCCAGCCAGGAAGACGGCCAATAGCAAACATTACAGTAAATAAATCGCTGCGTAAGCCTAGCGCTTTATATATAATGCCGGAATAGAAATCTACGTTTGGATAAAGTTTGCGCTCAACAAAATAAGGATCACTTAATGCTGCCTGTTCTAATTCTTTAGCAATTTCCAGTGCAGGATCTTTTACACCTAATTTGTTCAAAATATCATCACATGCTTTTTTGATAATTTTAGCACGGGGATCAAAGTTTTTGTAAACCCTGTGACCAAAGCCCATCAAACGAACTTCTTTTGTTTTAACTTTTGCGATATAATCTTTTGTTGAAATACCTGAAGCTTTGATTTCTTCCAGCATTTCAATCACTTCCTGATTTGCTCCGCCATGTAATGGTCCCCAAAGTGCGTTAATACCTGCTGCAATAGAAGAATATAAACTTGCATGCGCTGAACCCACAATTCTTACAGTAGAAGTTGAACAGTTTTGTTCGTGATCAGCATGAAGAATAAATAATGTATTTAATGCTTCAACTACAACCGGGTCTAATTCATACTCCTCATTCGGTTGTCCGAACATCATGTAAAGGAAGTTTTCGCAATACCCTAATTTTGCTTTTGGGTACATCAACGGTTGTCCTTTTGAATTGCGGTAAGACCATGCAGCAATTGTTGGAAGTTTAGCCATTAAACGAACAATCGTCATATCAACTTCATCGTCATTAGCTGTCGGATCAATAGAACCCGGATAGTATGCAGTTAATGCACTTACAGCAGATGATAAAACACCCATAGGGTGAGCAGATGAAGGAAAACCGTCAAAAACTTTTTTAATATCCTCGTGAAGATTTGTATGTTTTTGTATACGATCTTTAAAATTGTCTAACTGACTGGTTGTAGGAAGTTCTCCATATATAAGCAGATAGGAAACTTCAAGAAAAGAAGCTTTTGATGCTAATTGCTCAATAGGATAACCTCTGTATCTTAAAATACCTAATTCTCCATCCAAAAAAGTGATAGCACTTTTAGTGGCCCCGGTATTTTTATAACCCGTATCCAAGGTAACGTAACCCGTCAAATCCCTTAGTTTTGCAATATCAATTGCTTTTTCTCCTTCAGATCCTTCAATTACAGGGAACTTATAACTTTTACCGTCTAATATTATTTCCGCTTCCTTCGACATGATTTATGTATATATTTTAATTAGATTGATAAAACTGTTTAACTCTTAAAAATACATATCCGATGTTAAAATATAAAATAATGTAGGCAAAAATATTCATCGAAGTGTAATTTTTATTTAAACAGGAAAAGTATCATCCTGTCACGTTTTTAATAAAAAATACGCACAATAATTTAAGATTACACAAATGAATATGTAAACTCTGATAGTAGAAATTTTACGTGAGGCTATTTTGAATTTATCTGATAATTAAATTAAAAATAGTCTGCTATCTTACATGAGAAATATATCTTTTTTAACTTTTATGCATCTTTAATTTTCTATACCAATTATTGTTATTAGAATATTTTATAGTCTATATCTTATAATAAATACTTTTTTACACGTGGTATTGTACTGGTAAATTACTGATATTAGATAGTGAATAATAACTTTAATTTATTGATAATTAAATGATTATTTTTTTGTTAATAAAATTCTGTAGCAATTATGTAGTTTTGTAAAATTTAATTTGTATCCTTGTGGGATTTTAAAGACCGAAATAATACATCACGGGGTCATTAAGATTGCTAAATTATTTAAATGAAGTTAAACAATATGTCTAAAAGCATGCGAGTAAGGGTTCTTACATTGCTTCTAGTTTTGGGGTGTGGAAGTGTATCTGCAAAGAGCCTTGGGGATGGAGATAGTGCCCGGGTAACAAATTACACACCGGTTGCTACTTCGAATTTGGGGAGAAAATGGTTTTCCTTTTCGCCTTCTTTACGAATCTCTGCAACTAGTCAAACCGAAGAAACGAGTACAAAGCAGTATAAGAGATGGACTGGTCTAAAGTATTCCGGTTACATAAGATCTTATAATCAATACCGGGATATGCCGGTGCATTATGCCGGTGCACCACAAGCGGATCAATTATTGACAGTGAATGGTCTTGACATTGTTAATAAGGTGTACACAGGTTATCAGGAACCAATGATGTTGTTAAGATTAGAAGGTAGTCCGACTGCTAAAACCTGGTTTCAGGTTGAATACATGTTTGATAACCAGATGATGGGCATTATTAAGGAAGATAGTGTTGCCAGTCAGGTTCCGGGTATTGGACAAACAACTAACCGCAGAGCAATGGTATACCGTATTATGCAATTCAAAGGATATGCGAATACAAAAGTCGGTGACTTTACCCTGGTTGCCGGTGGTGGTGTTAACTGGGCAAGAATGAGCTCAATGACACTATCAAATTACCAATACCGCGATGATTTGTTTGAGCGTTATCCGTGGCAGCCCGAAGGGAATTCTTTCAGCACGTATAACCGTTTTTACAACGAAAAAAATATTGCCCGTGACCAGCGTTGGGGTAACACCGGTACTCAAGGATTTATGTTAATAGGTAAGAATTTACCTAAAGGATTTGGTTTTCAGGTGATTGTTGGTAAATCAGATAACTCGGGCGGTTTCCAGACATACTTAACCAGAACACCGAAGAATATGTTTGCTTTACGAGTAGACAAAACATTAGGCGTACATAAAATCGGGATGAACTTTTTTGATCAGTTCGGTACATATGATAACGTAGGTTTTACACTTGATACACGCTATGCAACAACAGATCCGCACTATCTTGGATCAAAAGTAAGACAGCAGATCATCACAGGTGATATTAAATTGAATTATTCTAAGTTTAAGATTTACTCCGAATTGGGAATGGGCCGTTTTCAGGATGGTTTATTCACAAATGCAGATTATGAGTTGCTTTTTGGCAAAAAACAAAGAAAAGACTCTGTTACCGGTTTAAATTACAACTGGAAGAATCCTCTAAAAGCACATTGCTTTAATTTTCAGATGGATATTTCAAAGTCCTGGTTTAAAATACCATTATCTATACAATTATTCTCTATTCGTAAGACTGTTGCCAACGTAAACAGTGACGTATTAAACAGTGCAAACAATCATACTGTTGCAACACCAACAAACATTAATACAAACAACGATATTACTGTTTTCCCGGGAGCGATTACGGATATCGGACAAATGGTTAACAATAGATGGGGTGGTTATTTAAAGCATGAAGATTCGTATGGAAAGTTAAAAGTATCTGCAGCGCTAGGTTTCTCTAAAGAATGGGAAAATGTAGATTCCTTATTCTCTAACAGAGGAAACAGTATTGCTTACTGGCACCAGGCAAATGCATTTACTACTTCACGTTTTACATATTTTCAGAAATATACAGGACCATATCAGCGTACGACAAGTATTTACAGAAGAACTTACGAATCTTTTGGTATAACAGATACCGTTGTTAATTATCTGAAAATGTATCAGACATTGAATTTAGCATTAGCTTATAAAATTAAATTCCTTGGTCGTGATTTGATCATTAACAACTTTAACACATACAACTCTGTAACAGACCAAAATTTCAATCCAATTCCGGTATTTACGGATAAAGCTTTCTTAAGAACGTTTTATGAAGAGTTCATGACATTCTATAGCCTGCATCCGAAAGTTACCATTGTAGCATTTGCAAGCTTTGAAAGAGTAGTTGGTAATAACCGCGTTGAGAAAGCATATACAACTTACGGTGTAACACCGGATGGTATTGCTTATGCACCGGGCGACCTTATTCAGGATTTACATGGCAATCCAATTGTCAGTAAAACAGGTGATAAAGGTGCAACAATCAACCAAACTGGTTGGGGATATGGTCTAGGTTTAGATTATGATTTCTCCAGCAGAGCCGGATTATATCTGAGAAACAGATGGTTCGGACATAAAGACAATCACTTCCTGCTGGATAAATACAGAGGGATTGAATCAACAGTTGAATTAAAAATATTTTTCTAAAAATATTAGTATAGATGTCAATAATGAGAACATTTGCTAAAAAAGTTCTAATACTAGCAGCGATGACTGCTGGTACAATGATGGTTTCAAACGCTCAAGTAGTATATTGGAACGGATTAGGTCGTGCGTTGGTAACTGGGAGTTATCTGAACGGTAATATATTAAAGCCGTATACCGATACGTCTAATGCAAGTAACCCTATTCATCAGACAAAAGATACAACTTCTGCCAGAAAATCGACAGATGGTTACACAATCTTTGATTTGGGTGTGAATGCTCAGCCAAATGAGTTATTAAGAGCAAGTGCCATACTTCGTTTGAAAAACAGTTTTGGTGGATTCTATGGTGATGGTTCACAGTTTATCTTCCGTCAACTTCGTTTAGATGGTTTGATTGGTAAAAAGGTAAAATATGAAATCGGTGATATCGATCTGGAATTAACAAAGTATACATTATTTAACTCAAACGAGATTTATAATGACTATGAGTCAGACATTCTTGCGCAAAGAAGAAGTGTTGTAGAATATGAAAACTTCAACTTTGGTAACAAATGGCGTTTACAAGGTGCTCATTTGCAATCTAATTTAAGATTTACAAATGGCATCGAAAAAATCAATCTTCGTGGTTTTGCTACAAGAAACAGAAGATATACTCCTGCTGTTAATCCGGATCGTTACATGCTTGGCGGTAAAATTGAAGTGATGCAAAGCAGATTTTTACAAGCAGGCGTAAACTATGTTTATTTATATGATGCGGTAGGAACAATTGCTGCTCCGGTTCTGACAAACCAGAACCAGGTGTTAACAGGTGATTTTAAGGCTAATTATTTTACAGACAAAGTTGATTTCTCTGTTTACGGTGAAGTTGGTAAGTCAACAAATCACTACAAAAACCCAAATACAGCTGCCAGCATTGATTCAACTTCAAGACCTGCTGTACACGATCATTTCTATGATTTAGGTGTTTCTGCCAAATACAAGCCGCTTTTATTAAAAGTATTTGCTAACTATAGAAATGTCGGTGCAGATTTCTTCAGTTCCGGTGCTCAGACAAGAAGAACATTTGATTATGCAGGTGCTGATTTATTTGCTACAATCAATAACAATACAACTTCAAGAACAGGTGCTGCAATGGGCGGCTTAACACTTATGGATTATATTTCTGATCAGGGTGTACGTAATTTAAGTCTGCAAAATACGTTAATGATGTACAATCCTGCTTATAACAACATTAACCCATATGGACAAGCTACTGCAAACCGTAAAGGTTTTACATTTGGTGCGTCATTGGGTAATGATGAAAAAGTACTTAAAGCAGATATCGTAGCAGATTTATTATCGGAAATCAACTCTATCGGAGATACAATCGGTAAAGCATTACGCAAATATACAGGTGTTAAAGGTGGTTTAATGTTTAATGCGCACAAATTGTTGAGATTTGAAAAACACATTATTTTAACAGCTGGCGGCCGTTATGAAAGCACAGTAAGAACGGGTGCAGCTCCTGTGAATCTGAAATCAACATTAATTGATGCAGGTTTAACAGTGGAAATATTTAAACAACTTGATTTAGTAGGAGGTTTAAAAACGATCAATGCGAAAGGTAATGAGTATATCAACCATAGAAATGTATATAATGAAATTGATCAGATATATAACTTCAATTTAAGTCAAACACAAATGATATACTCTTATGGTGTCAGATATAGATTCAGTAAGAATACATACTTCACTGTAAATGGTATTACACAGCAGGTTAAATTTAAAGAAGCAGCTTATCAGAATTATAAAATAAGCCAGATCTTCTTTAACTATACAATGGTATTCTAATTTAATTTTAACCAGAAATTAATACGATGAATATAGTACATAAGAGTTTTGCTGTTCTTGGGCTTTTAATCTGCATGGCATCTTGCAAAAGAGATCATAAAGAGGGAAGCGTTATAGGACCGGCAAACATTGCAGCAAGTAGTAAATTCGCAATAGTATCACCAGATACCTTCAGAATTATAACTGTTACCGATCCGATTACGGATGTGTATTTAAGCACAGCTTCACCAAACTTTGGAGCAAAGTTTAACGAAACGGTTTCCTGGAAAATCATTTTAACAGGCTTGAATTCAACAGCTGTTAAAACCTTATCCGGTACGTCATCTGTTATTGATGCATCAAATTCTGTGTGGACAGGAAATCATGACGGATTATATTATTTCGAAGACAACGAAACTATTAAGGCGGATTTAATTATTGCAGGTAGGGAAGGTATCTATAGCACAACAAATTTTTTGTTGGCGCAGTCAAGGACTTTTCAGAGAACTGCAACATTTAGTTTATCACAAACTGCGTCTAATACACCAACTACTTTTGAGGGCATTCTAAACTTCCCTACATTATTTAATGTAGGGGGGACTACGACTATTAAATTACAGGATTCTATTATACGGGCACCTGAAGGTACGCATTATGTACATATTGAAGGTGTTTCTACTCAGGCAAATGGCTTCTTTGTAGGAGGGCTTCAGTGCAGAATGGATCCTAGCGCGGATACAAGTGTACCACGTTTTATGCCAAAGGAATGGACAGATCCAAATAAAATTTATTTGAATATTTACATCAGAGGTATTGATCACTTACCTGTCGGTACTATGCCATATGCAGAACTTAACTTTGAGTGCCATGAAGATGATAATTTAAATCCATCTACTGTTCAGAATTGTACCTATTATGCAATTTCTCCTGTTGGTACAGGTACAGACTGGTTCTGTCCTTCTTCAGAAGATGCCTGGGTGTCTGTAATACCAATTACACATGTTGGTTGGAAATTATTCTCCATCAGATATTCGGATTTATTACCTTCAGCCGATTTGAATAACGGTGGACACGGTAATAAAAAGCAGGAGCCTCAAAAAGTATGTAGAGTGCAGTTTGGATTGGTGTCAAGTCCTCCGTTTAACCACGTTCAGGCAGATATTGATTTTGCGTGCTTTACTTACGGAGCTCCATTAGATCCAACTAAATAATTTAAAGACATAAGAAATGAAATTCTTAGCTTCAATACTTATATTATTAGCTGTTACAGCAAAGCAATGCGCCTCTTTTGAGTCGCAGGTGCTGGATGACAACAGCCAGATTGCTGTAGCAGAAGATCCTGAAATTGGTACGCCTGCTTGTCAGTATCAAAAGGGTACGCTTGATGAATTCAATGGTGAGATTTACAGCTGGTGGGTTAGTAATGATCAGACAAAATTATCACGAACAGGAGATACCTTAAAAGTTATTGGTAACGCGATTGGTTCTAAGTGGGACTGTTTCGGTACGGAAACTACTTTATTGGATATGTCTACGTGTCCGGTATTTAAAATCCGTTGCAGAGCTGAAGGTGAAAAACCGCCAACGGTTATTATTCACGTGAAGGATGTGAACCAGATGGATGCAAATGCAGATTCTCCTAAACAACGTATTCATTTAGGTAAAGACTACCGTGATTATTATTTTGATTTTAATGGCAAGTGGAGACAATCCTGGCCGGATAATCAAAAGGTTGATGAGAAAATGATCCACGACTTCCTGATCTTTATTAACGGTGGTATGGCAGACTGGACAGGAACGTTATATATTGATTATATCAAAATTGTTTCTGCAGACCAAATGCCTAAAGTGGTTGCTACAGCAGGTGGTATGGTAGATGATTTTCAGGATGAATTATACTCCTGGTGGGCTGCCAATGAAAAACTAAACCTGGAGAAAAAAGGCGATGTAATGTCTATTGAGTGTACAGGGGTAGGTCCTGGATACGAAACATTTGGTAGATCCATTACACCCCTGGATTTTACAAAAGCTCAGATTGTGCGTGTAAAAGCTAGAGCTGAAGGTGGTACGCCGGATCTGCGTATGGATTACAAAGATAAAAACGGACATACAACCAATGAATTTCCATTGATTCAGAAAATTCAGGAATCTTCTGAATTTAAAAATTACTATTACAATTACGCAGGAAAGTATTCACAAACATACCCGGATGTTCAGACTGTTGACCCGACAAGTATGAAGGATGTCATTTTCTTCGTAAATCCAGGCGGAGCACCATTCACCGGTAAAATCTTCATTGATGAAATTGAAGTAATTACAGACAAGCAATACCAGGATCTGACATCAGGTCAGAAGTAAAAACAATAAAATACGATGTCTTAGTGAAATGAGGCATCGTATTTCTATTATATAACAATAATATTATTTAATTGTATTATTTAAATTAAGCCGGAAATTATGGTTTCTATCAAAAAAATCAGATCAATAGGGTTTATTGTCATTTGCTTATTAGCAAATGCTGCTTTTGCTCAAAAGGCCACGGATAAAATTCGTATTAATCAAATAGGTTTCTATCCTGTTTCAGATAAAATAGCAATAGTTACAGATTCAACTGTTAAAGAATTTTCTGTAATTAATGCTCAGACAAAAGAAAAAGTATATACAGGTTCTTTGATTCCGGCAGGTGTTTGGGAATATTCAAATGAATTTGCAAACAAAGCTGACTTTTCAAAATTCACTAAGCCAGGAACCTATTATTTGAATGTACCAGGTGTTGGAGATTCGTATCCGTTTAACATTTCAAATCAGGCAAACCTTACTGTTGGAAAGGCTTCTCTGGGCTTTTTATATTATCAGAGAGCTTCAACCGATTTGCCTGCTCAATATGCCGGTAAATGGGCAAGAGCTGCCGGTCATCCGGATAATGAGGTAATTGTACATGCATCTGCAGCTACTGCCACAAGACCGGAAGGGACTAAAATTAATGGCGCAAAAGGTTGGTATGATGCAGGTGATTATAATAAATATATTGTAAACTCAGGAATCAGTACGTATACCTTAATGGCGTTATACGAGCAATATCCTAAATTCTTTGATACACTAAAATTAAATATACCTGAAAATACAAACAATGTTCCGGATTTATTGGATGAAATACGTTGGAATTTAGATTGGATGGTTACTATGCAGGATGAAGACGGTGGTGTATATCACAAGCTGACAAATACCAATTTTGACGGATCTGTAATGCCTGCGGATGCAAAAAATGCACGATATGTTATTATGAAAACAACTGCTGCTACATTAGATTTTTCAGCAGTAATGGCAGTTGCATACAGAGTATATAAGAAGACAGATAAAGCTTTTGCAGATAAATGTCTGGCTGCAAGTATTAGTGCATATGCATGGGCTAAGAAAAATAAAAGTGTGATTTTTAACCAGGGTGTTATGAATCAAAAATTCAATCCGGATATTAATACAGGTGCATACGACGATGGAAATGTTTCAGATGAATTCCAATGGGCTGCTATTGAATTATACATTGCAACTAACAAATCAATGTATGCAGAAGATGCTAATATTGAATTTACAATCCGTACTGAATTCGAATTGCCAAACTGGGCAAAGGTGAATACATTGGGCTTATACAGCCTGATTCAAAACAGAGATAATTTACCGGAAGAATATGCACCCACAATTGAGCTTGTAAAAGATAAGGTATTAACGTTAGCTACAAGACTTCAAAAATATCAAAAAGGTAAATCAGCATTTGAAGTTGCTATGGGATTAAGCAATGGTAATTTTAACTGGGGAAGTAATTCTACAGCTGCCAATCAAGGCATGCTGTTAATGAATGCATACAAATTATCAAACGATGGTAATTACCTTACTGCTGCTATCTCAAATTTAGATTATTTACTGGGAAGAAACGGTACAGGCTATTGCTACCTTTCCGGTCATGGTTCAAAACAAGTAATGAATCCTCACCACAGACCAAGTGAAGCGGATGGAATTGTTCCTCCGGTACCGGGAATGCTGGCTGGCGGTCCGAACCCTGGACAAGAAGATGCCGGTACATGTACAGGTAAATATACAACCAAGCTTCCTGCAAAATGCTATATTGATGAACAGTGCAGTTATGCTACAAATGAGGTTGCTATTAACTGGAACTCACCTTTTTCTTTCCTGGCACTGTCTATTGAAGCAACAAAAGGTAAAAAATAACAATTGTTAAAAAATATGTGATGTTTAATAAAAAAAGGGGCTTGAAGCCCCTTTTTTATTAAACAAATGGAACAACCCTATTCAAATTATCGTAAACAGATTCATAACTATAGATATTATGAATCACTTCAAAACAACAGTATTTTTTATAATTACGCAGTTAGCAGCAGTATTATCTGTTAATGGTCAGTTGTTTTTAGAAGATTTGTCTTTGTATCCGGATCAGTTTATTCAGAAGAAAATTCACGAGAATCCGGATATAAATGAATATTACCCTTTTGTCGATGGGCACGGAAACTATCCGAACCTGAATGCTCAGAGTCAATTTCCGAAAAAAGTAGCATTGATTTCATTTTATGTCTGGAACAACGAGCTTGTGACTACAGGCAAAACAGTTCAGGATTTCTGGAACGGATCTTATTGGATAGATTCGCTGAGAGGTAATAAATTAGCTTCATCATTGATTGGTTATTCATTAGAATCTATCGTTCACCGATTCGATTCTTTGGGAACTGTGCTTATTACTCCAAGCAATTTTACACCTGAGCAGCAATTGGTTTATGATTCCATTCAGATACATTATTTAAAATCATATCGTAAAAAAGTACCTGACTCAATTCAATATGATTTATGTTCAGCAGAACCTTTCCGATTTATTAAATTACCTGCACAAAAACTTGATACTGATTTTTCTGATTCATTTAAAGATCTCGCAAAGGCATTGAATGTGGATGCCGTTTTGATTATTGAAAATCAGGTGTCTTACACAGGTGCTTTGGGTTTGATTAATACTATTTCAATGAATATGTATGGTTTTAATCCGTTGAAGAAAGAAGATGGCACGGCACCTGCTTTGAAAAAAGGATTAAAATTCAATGAGTTTCTTTTGTATGCATCTATTGAACTTGATGTTGAAGCAATTATCAGTCAGTATAATGAATTGAAAGAACTGAAATATGAAAATTATATCGGCTATGATCGTTTATTAAATTTAATGATTGATCAATTGTATCGTAGTTATCAGGAGCGGTCTAAAATATTACCGAAAAAATCTTAACATGCTGCACAATTTTTACCTGCAATATAACCTGTTGTCCACGCAGCCTGAAAATTAAAACCGCCTGTAATACCATCTATATCAAGCGCTTCTCCTGCAAAAAATAATCCCTTGATTTCAGTAGATTCAAGTGTTTCAGTATTGATGTTAGAGAGTGAAATTCCTCCGCATGTAACAAATTCTTCTTTGAAAGTAGTTTTACCAGATGCTGAAAGAGGATAGTTTTTCATAAGAGAAAACAACATTGAAAGCTTTTTATTTCCAAGTTCGGCCCAATTTTCAAATTCACGAACTTCAGCCTGATTACAAAATACATCCCAAAGTCTTTTAGGTAAGTTGAAAGGAACTACATTCCGCACAAGTTTTTTAGCTTGCTGTTCGCGTATATCTTTTAAATCTTTTTCTGTAACAGATTTTTGCTCAGCCAGCCAGTTTACTTCTACATCAAAAACATATTTCTTTTTCTCCAGATCTTTTGCTGCATAAGCTGAAAGTTTTAATACTGCCGGGCCGCTCACACCCCAATGTGTTATTAATAAAGGTCCTTTATAGGTATAAGGAGTTTTTTTTACAGACACTTCTGAAAAGTGAGAAATGCCCATAAGTTGTTTTATTGGCGAAGCCGGAATATTAAATGTAAATAAAGAAGGAATAGGTTTTTCTATGTCTATCCCCATTTGCTGTATCCAGCTATATTGCTGTATTTGAGGATATCCGCCGCTTGCGATAATTACACGATCAGCAATGAGGGTGGTATTGTTTAAAGATGTAAGAATGAAATTTGTGTCTGCATTTTTTTTTATTGCCTGAACAGAAAACCGGGTGCGGATTTCAATATTATATTTTTTTGCTTCAGAAACTAAACAATCAATAATGGTTTGTGAATTATCTGTAACAGGGAAAATTCTTCCATCCGCTTCCGTTTTAAGCTTAACGTTTCTTTGGCTAAACCATACAATTGTATCCTTATTATTAAATGTTTTAAATGCATTCAATAATAAGGATTCTCCTCTTGGATAATTAGCTGCGAATACTTCAATTGGCTCACATGCATTTGTAACGTTGCATCTGCCGCCGCCAGATACTCTTACTTTAGCGAGCAGCTTATCTGTTTTTTCAAGAATAATAACTTTCGCATTTTTATTATTTGCAGCGCATGTAATTGCACTAAAAAAACCTGCTGCTCCACCTCCGACAACTGCAACAATCATTTATCTGCGTCTCTTTCTTTGAGTAGTATTCACGCCTAACACACCGAAAATACCACGAACAATTTCATGAACCAATGTTCGGCCTACCTGTTTTGCTATGGGGCTGTTTATCGCCTCTTCAAACGTACTTTTTTCAGGTCTGCTGCTTTTCTTTTGGATCGTTTTTTCTTCAGCCGGTACTTGTTCTGTTTCTTTTACAGCATACTTTTCATTTAAGATTTCATAAGCACTTTCACGATCAACAACTTCGTTATACTTTTTTGTTAAAGGGGAAGACGAAATGATGGCATCTATTTCACTATCTGTCAGTATATTCATACGTGATCTCGGGGCACAAAGAAGCGTATGTGCGAGAGGGGAAGGGGTACCTTTTTCTGTCAGTACAGTTACTACAGCTTCTCCAATACCAAGAGATGTTAATAATGTTTCAGTATCGTAGTACTTTGTTAACGGATAATTAGCAGCTGTTAGCTTGATCTGTTTCCGATCGGCAGCTGTAAATGCTCTGAGGGCATGCTGTATTTTAAGACCAAGCTGTCCTAAGATAGAAGCGGGGATATCCATAGGGTTTTGTGTACAGAAAAATATACCTACACCTTTAGATCGTATTAATTTGATAATGGTCTCAATCTGATTAAGTAATGCATCCGAAGCTTCATTAAAGATTAAATGTGATTCATCTATAAATAACACAAGCTTTGGTTTTTCCAGGTCGCCAACTTCAGGAAATGTATTATAAATTTCAGACAACAGACTTAACATGAATGTAGAGAACAGTTTTGGTCTGTCTTGTATATCCGTTACTTTCATAATGGATACATAACCTTTTCCATTGCTATCTGTGCGCAGCAAATCATCAACCTCAAAAGAATACTCGCCAAAAAATAAATCGGCGCCTTGTTGCTCTAATTCAATTACTTTTCGAAGAATTGTTGAAGTAGAAGTTGATGATATTTTTCCGTATTCTTTTTCGATACGTGCTTTACCTTCGTTTGTTATATATTGAATTAAACGTTTAAAATCTTCCAGATCTAAAAGAGGCAATCGTTCATCATCACAAAACTTAAATATTAAAGAGACAATTCCACTTTGAGTATCATTTAAATCTAAAATTTTAGAAAATAACACAGGGCCGAATTCAGATACCGTTGCTCTAAGTCTTACACCTTTTTCTTTCGACAGACTGAATAATTCAGTAGGAAACGCTTGCGGCTCAAATGGAAGTCCGATTTTTGCTTGTCTGTCTTCAATTTTACTATTCGATTCTCCTTTTGCAGCAATGCCACTCAAATCACCTTTTATATCCATTAAAAGCGTAGGTATACCTTTTAATGATAATGACTCTGCAATTGTTTGAAGGGTTTTTGTTTTACCTGTTCCTGTTGCGCCGGCAATCATTCCATGCCTGTTCAATGTTTTTAAAGGAAGTTTGATAGATGTTTGAGGAATAGATTCTCCATCCAGTATTGCATTTCCTAATACTATATAATCACCGGATGTAGTGTATTGTGTTTGAATTTCTTCGGTAAACGATTTTTTTAAGTCTGCCATGAGTAGAGGAAATAATTATTGTAAAAATACTAATTTATTTATATTCGAGAAGACCTGTATTAAAATTAAGATTTAATTGGATTATTTTATTTTGTTATTTAATTATTTATTTGAA
>FTDL01000093.1_pt1 | contig 47600 bp, 39 predicted proteins | sample 1639951 | NCBI WGS metagenome assembly FTDL01 (sample SAMEA3914869, study PRJEB12502) | metagenome | biome: forest; material: soil | place: USA | collected 2012-03-12 | depth 0.1 m
CAACTCTAATACCCCTTAAACACCGTTCGCGTTTTATCGGGTTGCAAAGGTGCAACTTTTTACTCTATTCTCCAAATTATTTATTAAAGTATTTTGCTACTTCTTGTACTAAATCTAGATGAACTAGTGTTGTTATGTTAATGAACATTTCCCAAAAAGTGCCTTATTATCAATTTGGGAGTGCAAAGGTAATTTTTTTTGATTTATGATCCAAACAGAGATTTGAATTATTTTAATTGCTTATATACCGGAACGGTACTACATGGTTCTCCATACATGATACTTGAGACGGCTGGAAGCAGCTTATTTGTCAGCTCAACATACGCAGAAACAGGAACTTCTAACTTTCCACAGCCCTTAATTACAACCTTTGCCTGGACATAATCAGCGACATTTATTTTAGCAATTGCATCTGAAAATATTTTTACATGAAGATCATTTAGTGTACCAAATACAATCAAATTAGCATAAGGTTGAAGTTTTGTTGTAACCAGCATATATGCCCAGGTAGGTATAATTGCATCCACAGAACATGTAATTGCTATATTTTTCCCTGTATACTGTTCCCAATTATGTTCTTTCAGAAAGCCTCTGAAGTCTTTTTCCTTCAAAATAATACCTTCATATAAGTACTCTTTTATGTCAAAAAGTACTTTTTCACCGGAATGAAAGTAATCTTCCAAATCAATTGTTATTAATCCGCTTTGTTGAACCTTGTTTATGATAGTATCTGTACTCATAATAGTTTGTTCTTTTTAAGAATTCATTTTGCTAGTAGTATGAAATTCTTTGATATAATTGGGTTCAAAGTAGGCAATATCTTCGAATTGTTGATTTTCAAATTTTTCAAATGCTTTTTCCCCCATGAATAATGCGGATGGATAAGTACCAATAGCAAATAAAGCATTAGGGCTATTGCAAATAGTTTGAAATTTTGCAGAGCCGTCGCCTCCAAATAACATTTTTTTATCTAATAATTGTTCCGCAAAAGATTCTTCCGTTAATATACGTGCTTCTTCTTTGGATAATTCATTGAGTTCTGAATCGAATGTAGCTGTATAAACTTCCATTCTTCGTGCATCAATCATCGGACAATAAAATAAGCCAGGTTGTTTATGCGACAATTGTGCTGCAAGGTTATATAAAGAAGATATGGAAATAAGTGGTTTATCTGAAGCAAAACAATATCCTTTGGCTGTTGAAGTGCCGATTCGCATGCCTGTATATGATCCCGGGCCCGCAGAAACAGCGATTGCATCTAGTGACCGTATATTAACTTCACATATATTTAATATGTGATCAACCATATGAGAAATGTTTCTTGAATGAGACCGTTCCAGAAACGTTTCTGTATGTGCCACTACTTTCCCGTAATTGTGTAATGCAACGGAACAGATGGACGTACTTGTATCAATACTTAATATATATGCCATGAATAATAAATGCGTGCTTCGATTTAATGACAAAGCAGGAAAATCAACGATATGACTTTCCTGCTCTTAATTGTTTATTCTTTGTAAGCTTATTTTCCGGATAATATGGAATTATATTTCGTTTTGTTATTCAGCACCTCAAGCGCTGCCTGTATATCATTATCACTATCAAAGGAAGCTTCGATAATACCTCTTTGCAAATAATATCTCGATGCTATTTCTTCTTCCAGGTATTCTACAATCTGAGGTTTAAATTTTATCAAATCATTTTCTTTATCTTGGTCGATTACTTTTTTCATTTGATCGAGCTGTCCTTTCATTGCATCGTAATATTTTTCCTGCTTTGACTGCTTTGTCATTTCTTCCAGCGTCTTTTCAACTTTAGTTGTATAGGTATAATCTTTGCCTTTTAAAAAGCCGACAAAATCCTGATAATCTTTATCTGTAAGATTGAATGTTCTCGCATCGCCTATACTCGGATGTGAAGCATGGTATTGTGTCGCATAATCGAACAACATGTTTTTAGAAACCAATGCAATTAATATAGAGGCGATAGAATCTTGTGTGACAGAAATATCTGGCATTACACCACCTCCATCGTATACTGTTCTGCCATTTGTTGTTTTAAATGCAACTTTAAGTGAGTCTGCAAATTTTGTAACGGAACCATCGGCGGCTCTGTGTGCATAGTCAATTGCCTGAATACAGCGGCCGCTTGGCGTATAATATTTTGCAGTAGTAACTTTAATCTGTGAATTGTATGGCAATTCTCTTGTTGTCTGAACTAAACCTTTACCATATGAACGCTGGCCTACCACAACACCTCGATCATAATCCTGTATAACGCCTGCAACGATTTCAGATGCAGAAGCACTTCGTCCACTAACAAGCACAACCATTGGAATGGTTAAATCATCGGGCATTAATTCGGTAATGTATTTTGTGTTCCATTCAGATACTTTTCCTTTTGTACTTACAACAAGTTTGTCTTTCGGAATAAAAATGTTAGAGATATTAACTGCTTCATTTAACAAACCTCCCGGATTGCCTCTAAGATCTAAAATAATCTGTGTTGCTCCTTTCGTCTTTAAATCTAATAAAGCTTTTTTCACTTCAAGTGATGCTGCCTGAGTAAATTCGGATAATTTGATATAACCTGTATTTGCATTTACCATGCCATAGTATGGTACGTTGCTGATTTTTATTTTTTGTCTGGTTAATGTAAACTCAATCGGTTCAGTGTGATTGTAGCGTTTGATTTTAATTTTTACTGGCGTCTCTGCCTGACCTCTTAACAACTTGCTTACATCGCTGGAATTCTTACTTGTGGTCATAACTCCATCAACACTGATTATTTCATCACCAATCTGCATGCCAGCTTTATTTGCAGGAAATCCTTCATAGGGCATAAGAATGATAATCTTATCTTTACGTTCACCGATTACAGCTCCAATACCTCCATATTGACCGGTTAACTGTGTACGGAAGTCTTCAATTTTATCCTCGGGAATATAGTTAGTATATGGATCAAGTGACTCAAGCATGGCATCAATACCTGTAGTCATGATCTGTGACGGGTTTATTTCATCAACATATAATAAATTCACTTCTTTATACACGGCAGAAAAAAGCTCCATGTTTTTAGCAATTTCAAAATACTTATCTGTTTGTCTGAATGCAGATAACGATGCGACTAAACCGATAGTAACAAACGCAATAATTCCCCAACGCTTAATTTTCATTTGTATTAAAATAGAGTGAATTTGATTACTGTTAAATGTATGTACAACTGTACGCCTTATTTAGACGAAATATTGCCTGTCTGGCTCATTTTAATTATTAAATATAGCTTTTTTTTCAATTCCTCCAGTTGAATTTCTTCTTTGGCTGTATAAAGAATAGCCATGTAAGCCGGTTTTTCCGGAAACAAACCAATCAGCTCGTTTTTCTGAAGACGATATGCTTCGCGGATTAATCGTTTAATTCTATTACGATCAACAGCGCGTTTAAAATTACGCTTACTTACCGAAATAACTACTTGTGGAAATGATTCGGAATACGATGTATCCGATAAAAAAAGTACCCTGAAAGGATATTTAAATCTTGCTTCACCTTCTTTAAAAAGGCGATCAATAATAATCTTACTTGTTAGCTTTTCCTTCTTAGGAAAAGAAAAAAGCTTGTTACCGTTCGTATGTATATTGTTTTGGTGCATGTTAACTATAACTGATCACCCAAAACGGTAACAAGCTTCGAAAATTATCCTTTACGAGGAGTCTCGTCTGATACCGTTAATCTTTTACGACCTTTAGCTCTTCTTGCAGCTAAAACTCTTCTACCGTTAGCAGTTTCCATTCTTGAACGGAATCCGTGCTTATTTTTTCTCTTACGGTTTGATGGCTGAAATGTCCTTTTCATAATTGTAATATCGTTATCCTACTTTATTTGAAGACAAGAATCTGTTCCTTTCGTATAAATAGGGTTGCAAATATACCAATCGTTTTTCGAACTAACAATATTGTTTTTAAAAATAACTTATTAATCTTTGTTAAAAGTAATGCTAATCTCTTCTTTCGTTATGCAAAATATAGCAAATTCAATTGATTATCAAATAGATACTATTAACCTACCAGCAAGTTTCATCCGGATAAGTATTTCGTTTGAAGCTATCAAATCGAACCCGGCCGTGAAAATACCTTCCTGGAGACCGGGCAGATATATGTTGCAGAATTATGCGGCCAATATCCGGGATTGGTCAGCAAAAGACAAAGACGGCAATTTTCTTTCCATTAATAAATCTGATCGCAATTCCTGGCAAATTGAAGCTAATGCCGGTTCAAAAATAATTTTCAGTTATTTATACTATTGTCGTCAAATGGATGCCGGCGGTTGCTGGTCGGATGCGGACTTGTTCTACATTAATACAATAGCATGCTTAATGGCAGTAGACGGGCAGGAAAATACTCCATGTTCTTTAAAAGTGAATCTGCCATCAACTTTTATTATGCAGACAGGAATGCAAAAAGACAAGAATGTATTATCATTATATAAGGCAGACTCTTTTCTTGCATTAAGTGATTATCCCATACTGGCCTCTCCAACGCTTACAACATTTACCTATTCTGTAAATGGAATTTCGTTCTATATACATTCAACAGTTGACGAAACATATTTCCCCGCTACCATCACAGAAGATTTTAAGAAGTTTACAGAGGCACAGATTAAAGACTTTACAAGTTTTCCGGAAAATGACTATCATTTTCAATTATTGATTCTTCCTTATCAGCATTATCATGGTGTTGAACACAGAAACTCTACCGTTATCTGTCTTGGGCCTGCAACAGATATTAAAGAAAAACTCTATACAGAACTTGCAGGCATTTGCTCTCACGAGCTTTATCATAGCTGGAACATCTGTAAAATAAGGCCTGCAGAGTTATTTCCATATAACCTTTTTGAATCTCAATATTTTAAAACAGGCTTTATTGCTGAAGGTATTACTACTTATCTTGGAGATTATTATCTGGCACTTTCTAGTGTCTTTTCATCTGAATGGTATACAAACGAATTAAATATTTTATTTAAACGACACTTCTATTCTTTTGGAAATTATCATTTGTCTTTAGCGGATAGTTCGTATGATTTGTGGGTTGATGGTTATGATGCAGGTGTTCCCAACCGTAAAGTTTCCATCTATGTCAAAGGTGCAATTGTAGCATTTTTGCTGGACACAGCCATTCGTAAATCAACAGCCAATGTCTCAACGCTTCGCGATATGATGCGAACACTTTGGCAAACAGTTGAGACAAAAAAAGAAAGTTATACGGAACAGTCTATTGCAGATCTTTTTCATTCCATTACGTTAAATCAATATATTGAAAAATACCAGCGCTGGATTTATGGTTTGGGTGATTTAAAAGAAGATCTTATTGAAGCGTTTAATTACCTGCTAATTCCTGTGCACGAAGAATCACACACAAATTTTTTTGCCCGTCACTTCGGTTTTTTGTGCGATACACATTACGTTGTTCAATCTGTAGATTCTTCTTCTCCTTATATTCATTTATTGGGAAAAGGAGATCGGATTCTTCGTATCAATGATGCGCCGGCAGCAGAATTTTCTGTTGAACAATTACAAGAACCTAAATCAATCTTCATTACTTATACAAACGGAATTCATGTAAAGGAAATTGACCTGAATATTTCTGAAATGCTTTACTTTAAGACGCTGCAGATTAAGCTTACAGAAGAATCCATTTTGTTGAAGTAACCATTCTCAGTGTGATGTACAATGTTTTAGTATTTCAGAGTTTCAGTCTGTTTGTCCACCGAAAATAATATGTGACTTAGTTTTGATTAAATAATGTAATGCATTCTTTATTAAGGGGCGGCTAATGAAGCATTTATTTGCTGATTGTTCTGAAATTCCTATTCAACTTTTTCAATAACTCATTCTTTTAAAATAATTGACATGTTGAAAACTTTTGAATATCTCATTTTTGTTATTAGGTAACTTGTAGTTCTTACCATATATACAAATATGCCTGATTTCGCACATTTACACGTCCATTCACAATTTTCTTTATTAGATGGCGCTGCCAGCATAAAAGGTCTGGTTAGCAAAGCTGCGTCTAATGGTATGAAAGCGCTTGCTTTAACAGACCACGGAAATATGCATGGCATTTTTCAATTTGTTGCCGAAGCAGTAAAACAAAATATCAAACCTATTGTTGGCTGTGAGTTTTATCTGGTTGACGATCGTTTCAAAAAATCGTTCACGAAAGACAATAAAGATGTTCGCTATCACCAGTTATTATTAGCAAAAAATCCGGAAGGTTATAAAAATCTGATCAAGCTTTGTTCCCTTGGATACATCGATGGTTTGTACGGTAAGTATCCGCGGATTGACAAAGAACTTATTCTTCAGTATCACAAAGGTTTAATTGCAACTACATGCTGTCTGGGTGCAGAAGTGCCGAGAACGATTTTATCGAAAGGAGAAGAAGCAGGCGAAAAAGCTTTTAAATGGTGGCTGGATCTTTTTGGAGAAGATTATTATGTAGAGTTGCAACGCCATGATATTAAAGAACAGAATATCGTTAATGAAGTATTAATCAAACTCGCACATAAATATCAGGTACCTATTATAGCTTCGAACGATTCGCATTATGTAGATCAGAAAGATTCGAATGCACACGATATTCTTTTATGCATAAATACAGGTGAAAAGCAAAGCACGCCGACGATGAAGGATTTTTCGGACGACGAAAGTATGATGAAAGGACGTCGCTTTGCATTTGCCAATGATCAGTTTTATTTCAAAACAAAAGAAGAAATGTCAACGCTTTTCAGTGATCTGCCGGAAGCTATTGACAATACCATGCAGATTGTTGACAAGGTAGAAATACTCAAGCTAAAGCAAGACATCCTTCTTCCGAATTATGAAATACCAACAACATTTTTAGATCAGGATAATTATTTGCAACATCTAACGTATGAAGGTGCCCGCAACCGCTATGGTGATATAAGTCCTGAAATTAAAGAACGTCTGGATTTTGAATTGCATACCATACGCACAATGGGATTTGCAGGGTACTTCTTAATTGTACAGGACTTTATTAACAAGGGCCGTGAGATTGGTGTGTTTGTGGGGCCAGGCCGTGGATCGGCTGCAGGCTCAGCTGTTGCTTATTGTATTGGCATTACAAATATTGATCCGATTAAATATAATTTACTGTTTGAGCGTTTTCTGAATCCGGATCGTAAAAGCATGCCCGATATTGATACAGACTTTGATGATGAAGGCCGTCAGAAAGTTATTGATTATGTAGTAGAAAAATACGGTAAAACTCAGGTGGCACAAATTGTAACCTATGGTACAATGGCAGCTAAAATGAGTATTAAAGATGTAGCACGCGTGCTTGATCTTCCTTTGCAGGAATCAAATGCGCTGGCCAAGCTTGTTCCCGATAAGCCTGGCATTGAATTGAACTGGGTTATGAAAGGCCCGATAAAAGCATCAGACAAAAAGAACGAAAAAGACAAAACGCTTTCAGAAGAGCTTGCGCCGGAAGATCTGGAAAATGTACTGAAGCTGCGCGAAATGTTAGATAATGATGGCTCGCTTGGTTCTGATGTGCTAAAAGAAGCGTTGATTCTTGAAGGATCCGTTCGTGGCACAGGTATTCACGCTGCAGGCATCATTATTGCTCCTAAAGATCTGTATGATATCATTCCGGTATTTACAGCGAAGGATTCTGAGTTATTGGTTACACAATTTGACGGCAAGGTAATTGAAGATGCAGGCGTAATCAAGATGGATTTTTTGGGCCTGAAAACCCTTACCATTATTCGTGATGCACTAAAAATGATTGAAGAAAATCATGGTGTAAAAATTGACATTGATTATATCCCGCTTGATGATCCCAAAACATTTGAACTCTATCAGAAAGGTGAAACGAATGCTACTTTCCAGTTTGAATCGGCCGGGATGCAGAAACACCTGATCAATTTAAAGCCCGATAAGTTTGAAGATCTGATTGCCATGAATGCTTTGTACAGACCTGGCCCGATTGAATATATACCAAAATTCATTGCCCGTAAACTTGGGAAGGAAGAGATTATATACGACTTGCCTGAAATGGAAGAATATCTTGGTGATACGTATGGTATTACGGTTTACCAGGAACAGGTAATGCTTCTTTCCCAGAAACTCGCAGGATTTACCAAAGGCGATGCCGATGTGCTTCGTAAAGCAATGGGTAAAAAAGACCGTGCAACACTTGATAAAATGAAAGGTAAATTCATTGAAGGCGCTACTGCCAAAGGTCTGGATCCAAAGATATGCGAAAAAGTATGGACCGACTGGGAAGCTTTTGCGCAATACGCATTCAACAAATCGCACTCTACCTGTTATGCTTTTGTTGCATATCAGACAGGCTATTTAAAAGCAAATTATCCTTCCGAATATATGGCGTCTGTATTGACGCACAACTTGAGTAACTTCGATAAGATCTCATTCTTTATGGAGGAATGCCAGCGTATGGGTATGGCAGTTCTTGGACCGGATGTCAATGAAAGTAGTTATCAGTTTTCTGTAAATAAAAACGGACAAATTCGTTTTGGAATGGGTGCTATAAAAGGAGTTGGTGAAGGTCCGGTACAGGCAATTGTAGAAGAACGCAAAGCAAATGGTGGCTTCAAAGATTTCTTTGATTTTGTTTCACGTGTTAACTTACGGGCTGTAAGTAAAAAAACATTTGAATCATTAGCTATTGCAGGCGCATTCGATTTCTTCAGCGAACTTCATCGTGCTCAGTATTTCAATATTGCAGAACGTGAAACAATTTCCTTTTTGGAAAAAGCGATCCGTTATGGTAATGCTTTTCAAACAGAAGATGACAGTAATCAATCTTCTTTATTTGGCAACAGTGTAAGTGCAAAACCTGCCCCCCCGAAAATAGTTGCTTGCGAAGAATGGGGCAGCATAGAAAAACTGAAGAGAGAAAAAGAAATCGTAGGTTTCTACATTTCCGGCCATCCGTTGGATCAATTCAAACTTGAAATTGATAACTTCTGTAATTGTCCGCTCGAAAATGTAATGAGTAGCTCTCAAGGGAAAGATTTGACTGTGGCAGGAATTGTTACTAAAGTAAACGTACGTCAAAGTAAAAACGGAAAACCATTTGTCTTATTTACAATTGAAGATTACAGCGGCTCTCTTGATCTGGCTTTATTTGGCGAAGATTATCTGAAGCATGCTCATTTTATCAATATTGGTGAATTCTTATTTATGAAAGGTAGCCTTAAGCCTAAATGGGGCAGAGAAGGTGAATTGGATTTTAAAATCATGAATACCCAGCTTCTGGCAGATGTACGTGCTAAATTATGCAGAAGCGTCAATATCAGTGTAAATCTGGATCAGATTAATGCTGTTACCGTTGTTGAAATTGACCGTATTGTTTCTGAACATAAAGGTTCTTGTTTATTGTATCTTACCTTAACAAAAAATACCAACGAACATACTGTAAAAACGTTTTCACGCAGTTATCGGGTTGACCCGAGCAATGTCTTTTTGGAAGAATTGACAAAACTGGAAGGAGTAACTTACAAAATAGGTGCCTAAGGAACTATTTTCAGCAAAATTTCATTAAGTTTACAATATACAGTATACAGTTAACATATTTGCAATTATGGGAAAAGCAGTAGAAATAACAGACGCAAACTTTGAAGAGATAATCAATACAGATCAACCCGTTTTAGTAGACTTCTGGGCTGAGTGGTGTGGACCTTGTAAAATGATCGGACCGGTAGTTGAAGAACTTGCCGGTGATTACGCTGGTAAGGCTGTAATCGCAAAATTAAATGTAGACGAAAATCCGGTTGTATCAGCAAAATTTGGTATACGTTCTATCCCTACATTATTGGTATTGAAAAAAGGCGAAATCGTTGATAAACAAGTTGGCGTTGTACCTAAATCAGTACTTGCTCAAAAAATTGATGCGCAATTATAATTGCTGCTCAAACGTAAAACAAAATGGTCACGCTTATAGGCGTGACCATTTTGTTTTTACGACAACTCATTTACATATTATTTTTCTGATCAGATGTAACCTTTATTTTTTCATTGACAGTAAAGTGGATACAATTATTAAACCGATATTTTATTCCCAATTGTTTCACAAGATTAATAATTGAGTAGAGTTTGCATAACGATAACGCAATACATGTGACGTATATTTATAATACAAAAACATGTCAATTGCTATTATGTACAACATCTACTCTTTCGATTCTGAATTTATAAAGCTTCACGGCCTTTATGGCACTGAGAATTTCTATATAAGAAGATATAGCTATGCGTGTGTAAAAAAAGGATATAATTTTTTGCTGCGCTTAAGAAAGAAAAGCTGGTTACTGCGGTTGATTAAATGCTCAAAATTTTTTGTTGCCTAAATGTATTCTAGTATAGCTTGTAGTGGTACTGAATAAACTTACATAAGAATTCCTTCTAGGATGCTTTTTTAAGTATAAATAGTTTTTATTTGAATAATTTTTGGATGATTGAAATTTTTAATCACCGTAATTACATTGATAGTTATTTTTATAAAAGAAAACAGAAAAAAATGAGGGCGTCCGTCTGACGCCCATAAGATTAAAAAATTGAATAGCTCTGTTTTCAATTCAAAGGTACGCCGGCAATATTACCTTACAGATAACTATATATTAAGTAAAGGTTATGGAATTGTTAAGAAAATCTGATTATTCATGTATAACTTTCCAGCTTTTTGCATTTTTATCAAAATAACAATGCTCATCAGGAAATTCGATATATTTATTATTGCCTACATATTCGGTAATATTTCCTTTTGTAATCATTGACTCAAATAATTCTTTCCCTTTTTCCAGTGCAAGTTCTTTATTCATGACAGGCATCCAGAAAAGCTCTTCATATTCATATATGGTGTTATTGTTTTTGATTTTATATCTGCCACCCACTGTACGTCTATCATCTTTATATAAGCTGATACTTGGCTTACTAATTAAAAAATAGTGTGTGCTGTCTTTATCAATAAAATAATAATCAATAGAAGATTTGTCACGTATAGCCGCATAATATGGATAAAATTCTTTGTCAAATTTTGTGCTATCTGTTGCCAGGTCATAACGTTTAGCATCATATACTGTTATTTGATAAAGAAGTGTATCCTGCATGCCATCTGAAAGATATTTTTTAGATTCATACGATGTTCCGCATGAATAGCATAGTAAACTGATGATTGACAGGTAAAGAAAGTTTTTCATAAGAGTTATTATATTAAATAAACAAAGAAAATGGAAGACGAATATTCGTCTTCCATTTTCTTAATGGTATTATTGATATGTAAGATTAATACTGAGCGCCGTAGTTAGCGTTATTTGCATCAAACTGAGTCCAAGTAGAGAACCAGTTATTTGCTACAGCATTTGATTGATCACCAGAGAATGCTCCGATATAGTTTGTAGGTGTGAAGAATGAATTAGAAATTCTTGGGCCTGAAAAATTCGGAATGTTAGTTGGAGCATTGTAGCTAGCAAATTTATTTGTTGTGTCAGTATTGATAGCTTTGCTAGGATCAAACGGATACACATTGCCAGGGAATGTTCCAGACTTGATATAAGAAGGCAATGCTTTGCTGTTGTATACAATTGGAGAAGTTGTAGTAGGTACAACACTTGGGTTTGTAAGGTTGTATGGATTTGTTAAACGAACGTTATCAGAAGTTGCATATACTGCATTCATGAACGCTTTTGTCATCAACCATGTTTTTGGACCTGCAAACGGGTTATATGCACCTTGAGTTGTATCAGCCATTGTAGTAGTAGGTGTTAAGCTTCCCGGGCCTTGTACAACTAATACTACGTTTTTCTGATCGCTTCCTGAGATAGGACCTGTAGGAATACCTGCGATAATTGTATTTCTTACTCTCATACTATCTGTTGTTCCGTATGCAGCATAGAATACATTTGGATGTGCAGCAGCAACGTCATTTAAAATACCACATGGGTAACCCATAATAACTGAGTTATATAAAGACAACTGAGAGTTTCTGCGAATATGAGCACCTGCAACATACTGAGGGCTGATGTTGTTTGTAGGAGTTGCAATCAAACATGTAGCATTAGAGAATGCACATTTAGTAACCGGAAGCTGTGCACCGTTGTTTGCATCATTATCTGATTCGAATGCTTTAGAACCTGATTGATCTGCTGCATATGGATCTCTGATACCAACAAGGAATTGGTTCATACCAGAGTAACCGCAGTCTGTATCAAAATCATCATCCCATGTACGGTGAGCGATAAGGTATTTTGTATTTACGATACCACCGAACCATTCAAATGAATCATCACCTGAATAAGATACCTGCACGTGATCAATTGTTGTACCTGATCCTACACCGCAGAATGTTAAACCATTGATCTCGTTGTTTGGAGAGAATGCAATACCTGCAAATTCAATACGAACATAAGATACGATACCAGAGCTTTCGCCGTTATATGTATCATCGTTATTGCTACCATATGTACTTCTTGGGCCACCTTCAACAACTGGTGCAGTGTTACCTACGAAGTTGTTTACACTTGCACGTCCGCAAAGAATAAGTCCACCCCAGTCACCATAGTTTCTGCTTCCGGCAGGTTGGTTGGATGTGAATACAATTGGATTAGATGCTGTCCCTTGTGCAAATATCTGTGCACCTTTTTCAACAATTAAAGAACCTTTTGAATCTTTATCGCCTCTGATTACACAACCTGGCTCAATTGTTAATTTTGCGCCATTAACAACATAAACGTATCCGTTTAATAAAATTTTATCTGTTGCTTTCCATGTAACATTTCCTGTAACAGAATCTTTAACAACAGTAGTACCTGCATTAGGAACAACTGTATTGCCACTGTCATCATCGTGGTGTTTTTTACACGACAAAGCCATTAAGCTTAATCCGGCAAGAACTGCCAATTGAATAATTTTTTTCATAGTATATGTTTTAATTTTTATAGCACAAAGGTCTATACTGAATGTTTACTTATTGTTATCAAACCTTTTCTTGTTTGTTAATAATAAATTCATTAATTGAACGTTAACTTGGATTATATCAATTTGAATTGTATTCCAACAAACCAATAAGAACCTCTTCTATAATCAACTAATGCAGGATCAGAACCATTACGCTGGTATCCATTTCTATTAAAGTCTTGAACAAACAATACGCGCTGGTTCAGTAAATCATTTACACCTAATGTTCCTGTAAGTCGTTTTGTTAATTTTTGCTGAATAGTAATATCAAGCGTATTACGAGGCATTTCAACCACATCTGGATATTGATTAGAACCCACATATACAATGCGGGCACCGAACACATTGTACATAACTGTAATCTGTGTTGTAGCAGAATCATTCTGGAAGTAAAGACCTGCGTTAACTACATAAGGAGACTGCCCTTGCATTGTTCTGGTAGTATTCCAGGAAGGAGAACCTTCTGTTGGCACCACTTGACTTTTAATAAGTGAGGCATTCATTACGACACTGAAATTGTGTATCCATTTTGTTCTGAAAAACGATTCCATGAATGCAAGATTTTTACGGACATCTAATTCGACCCCTGCAGATTTTGCATGTTGTGCATTCGCAAATGTATATGCAAGGTTTGTTGTAGGAACGACTACAGACTCAATGGGATTATTAAAATCTTTGTAGAATACACCAAAGCTTATAACTTCTCCTGCAGATGGATAATGTTCGAAACGAACGTCGTAATTATTGATTGTACAAACTTTTAGCGGACTGTTTGGGTGAAGATAAAGAGAACCGTAATTCAATACATTAAAATCAAAATCATAATATGTGAATGGTGCCCACTCTCTGAATTCAGGCCTGTTCAGTGTTTTTCCATATGCAAAACGCACTAAATTTTTCTCATTAAAATTATACGCAGCATTTACTGACGGCAGGAAGAAAGAAGTTGTAACACTTGGGTTTAATAAATCTCCTGTGGTAGATTTTGTATGTAGTGTCTGTACATTGAATTCATGACGTACACCGCCTACTATTTTGATTCTTTCTCCGATCGGAAGGTCTACAGATACATATTGTGCTGCCAATACATTACTTGCTGAATATTTATATGTGTTATTAATATCTTCATTTATAATAAACCCGTTTGTAGTGCCAACATTAGAAGCATTGAAAATTTGCCCTACAGGTAAATGCGATAAAGATGTATCATACACTGCTGCATTTTGATATAAATATCCCAGCAATCTTGCCTGAAAGTTTCTTGATTTAAGTTCATTGTAAACACCCGCATTGGCTCTGAATTTATATGAACCTATTTTAATTTTACGGCTATAATTAGCTGCGGCGGTATATACATTTTCCTGAAGGTTTTGATATAAACGAGAACCTCCAAGCGGTGGCGGCGTACCTCCATTAATAACCTGCGCAGTATAGCTTTGTGTTCCATCCTGAGCCGTCTGAACAGAATAACCCAAACGTCTCAAATCCGGATCATTTCTGTTTGTAAGACCAAAGCCTAATAACCAATCTAGTTTTGTTGAATCTTTTTGAAAATTATAATCTCCTGCTACCTGAGCTGTATATAATGTTCTTGAAGAATATCCGATTGAATATTGTTTTTGCGTTTGTACATCATTCACATCATACAAATCTCTTATCACTGTTTGATTTCTTCCCGTTTGATTAAAGAAATTTCTAAATGAATATTTATATCCTTTAGGTGTAACCATATCAAAATTTGCAATCAACCCCAAACGTACGTTATTCGTGCACTGGAGATCACGGCCTTTATCTGTAAGGTTACCGCCGGCATCAAAAAATTGTCTCTTTATATGGTACGTTGTTGTTACGTTTGAATAATTCAATGCGCCAATCCCAAAAAAAGTATTTTTACCAATAACTTTCTTATCATTATACACGACCGTTAACCGTTGATCCGGTTTAGCCATTGTATGCTGTATGCCCCAATCATTCTTAAATTGTGTTGTGTATTCTAATTTGTCTGATTTAGAAACATTACTATTTATACTTGGCAAATTATCCGGCAAATTTCTACTGCCTGCACCAAAACCTAATGCATCTGCAAACGTTCCTTTGTCTGAAGAGTATTGTTTAAAAGTAGTTCCGGCACGATAATTCATTCCATAGTTAACTACAAGATTCCTTTTTTCAGCAGAATTTCTTGTAATAACTTTAACCATCCCGCCTGCAAAATCACCCGGCAGTTCTGGAGATGCTGTTTTATAAACAAGAATACGATCTACCATTGGGCTTGGTATCAGATCAAAAGAGAATGATTTACGGTCAGTCTCAATACTAGGTGCACTGGCTCCGTTCATCCATACTGAGTTATAACGTTCACTCAATCCGCGTACCTGAATAAAGCGCCCGTCAACTACTGTTACACCTGGTATACGTTGTATAATTTGCCCGGCATCTCTATCTTGGCTTTTTTGTATTTGCTGTGCAGATATACCACTTACAACATTATCACTTTGTTTTATTTCCTGAACAACGGCTTCTTCTGTATTTGTTGCTGTTTTGCCCACAATCTCTATAACAGGAATCTCTTCATCAATTTTCATATTGATTACTCCAAGATCTGTTGTTTCGCCAGGTTTGATAACAACATCTGTCAATAAAATTTCTTTATAACCTATATAAGAAATTTTAAAGTTGTACGTTCCAGGTTTAATATTTGAAATAACAATGTTTCCATCCAGATCTGATTGTGCGCCAATATTAGGAAATTCAGGCGATGACATGATTGCTCCGAATATTAATTCATTTGCAGTCGAATCAATTAAGTTGGCTTTGAGTGTGCCTGTCTGAGCGTTGGATGTAAGAGAAGAGGCAATTAAAATAGATATAAAAATGATTGCAGGGGTCAACCATTTTTGTAAGTTTAGGGTATTATTCACTATTGTAGTTTAGGTTTTTTTACGCTACAAAACTACAGAGATGCTATTACCTTATCTTTAATTTGGTATTAATACAAAATAAAGGGATTGTTATGTAAATGTTATCAGAGATTGTTTTCTTAACACAAAAAAAATAGTAAGAAAACAATCCGATAATTATTCGGCATGTTTTTCATCCAGATTTCCGGTCATGCCTGCAGAAACAATAAATTTCATTGCTTCTGCTCCGGTTATATTTAGTGGCAAAATTCTATCTTTTGTTACGAATATAACATTTCCTGAAATGTTATATGAATGCGGGAAATATACGGCAACAAGCTCTTCCATTCCCTTAACATTAAATTCATCCCGCGTTACAAATCCAATTCTGAATGTGCTTGCTTCAGCACCCAAACGAACAAGTACGGGGTGTTCAAATCTTTTTTTATCTCCAACAATAGCACTCACAACATCTTTGGAAGACGAATAAATTATGTTTATAAAAGGTATTTTATAAACATAATTTTCAAGAAAACTAAATGCAGGTTTAACCAATAATAAAGACATTAATGCACCTGAGAGTGTTACAAAAGCAACGATGATAAGTATACCAAGACCTGGCGACAGTTCTATGTTAAATAGGGCAGGAATAATTCTATCCAATAAACTAAAAATAAAAAAAATAATATATACAGTTATAAATATCGGAATCCATAACAGTAAGCCTTGAATAAAATACTTAATAAATACTTTCATAACTTCAGTACAGAACGATTTTCATCAGTTAATTCCAGGAATGTTCCTGTATGTATTTTTTCACTTGCTCCATAAGCCACATTGGTGTTGATGTTGCACCGCAGATGCCTACATTATCTGTTGCCTTTATCCAGCCCGCCTCTATTTCTGACTCATTCTCTATAAAATAACTGCGTTCGTTTTCCTGTTTACAAACGCCATAAAGAGCTTTTCCATTCGAACTTTTTTTGCCGCTTACAAAAATTATAACATCAAACTGATGAGCGAATTTCCGTAATTGCGGTTCTCTGTTTGATACCTGTCTGCAGATACTGTCGTTATATTCAAAATCTTCGGCCACGTTTTTACCGGCATCTTTTACACGTGCTTCTATTAAATCTTTCATTTTATAAAAACCCTGTGTACTCTTCGTAGTCTGTGAATATAATGTTACCGGTTTTGTGAAATCAATTTTATCAAGATCCTGTTCACCTGTTATAACAATGGCTTTATCGCCTGTTTGCCCTGCAATGCCAATTACTTCTGCATGGCCTTGCTGTCCATATATTACAATCTGTCCATCTTTAGAATCAATGGCATCAAACGAAGCTTTTACTCTATTCTGAAGTTTTAAAACTACAGGACACGATGCATCTACTAATTCAATATTATTCTGGAGTGCCAGTTGATATGTTTCAGGCGGTTCACCATGTGCACGGATAAGCACTTTGCAATCAGACAATTCTTTTAGTTGTTCGCGATCAATTATCTTAAGGCCTTTTTGGGCAAGCCGTTCCACTTCCATTGCATTGTGTACAATATCTCCCAGGCAGAACAATGGTTCACCCGAAGCCATTTCATCTTCTGCCATTTGGATAGCAAATTCGACACCAAAACAATAACCCGAATTTTTATCTATGCTTACTTCCATTTCAGAAATCAACTAGCGTGACAGACTCTTATTTAATATTTGCAGAACAGGAATATGCTTCTCAGATGTCTTCTAATTTATATTCCAATTCAATCATTTTTCCAACTGCGATATTCATGATACAATCTACCTGTTCTTCAACAGTAATATATGTAGTATCAATTTCATACGCATCAACTGCTTTCCGGAGCGGAGATTCGGCACGGGTAGTATCTATAAGATCGCGGCTCTCAATGTTTGCAATAATATCATCCAGGTCAACAATCTGCTTGCGTTCAAACAATTCCTGCTGCCTTCTGTATGCACGCACCTGCATATCTGCCACCATAAATATCTTAAGTTCTGCGTCAGGAAATACATGTGTACCTATATCTCTGCCATCCATCACTACGCCTCTTTTACGTGCCATCTTTTGCTGCAGATCCACCAATCTTTTGCGTACTTCCGGTATCGCGCTTACTTCGCTTACCTTTTCAGAAACATACATTTTACGGATTTCACCTTCAACATTCAATCCATTAAGATATGTGTCGCAAGATTCACTCTTATTATTGTGAACAAAAGAAATATGAATTTGGTTTAATGCTTCCGTTACAGCTTTAGGATTGGTGCTGTTTATATAGTTCTGAATAAAATATAACGCTACAGAACGATACATAGCGCCTGTATCAATATAGACATACCCTAGTTTAGCAGCCAGTATTTTGGCTGTTGTACTTTTCCCGCATGCTGAATACCCATCAATTGCTACGATAATTTTTTTCATGGCAATATCCCTCCTTCTCTTATCTTAATGGTTGCAATTCAAATATTATAGATACGCTTTTACATTCTGAATAAATTATCTGCGCGTATTTTGATTACCTGTTATGACCTGGTTTAGGCTTCTTCCCTGTTTTAGGATGCCATGCCTGATGAGAAGCTCCGCTACTGCATGATGACAAAATAAGTGTCACTAAAAAAGTACTTATTACTATTACTGCTGCTGCCTTTTTCATACTGTAATCTTTTATTAAATATTGATTAATTATCCTAAATAAACAATTTAATTAATGATGCTTTTTATGCTTCATTTTTGACTCTTTGTGCGGTTTAAAAGGCTGACTATTTGCCGCTTTTTTTTGCTGCAGGCTGTAACAAGAAACCATGCTTTGCATTATGATACCAACCAAAACGTATACGATTATCTTCATAGATTTATTATGTAATACACTCAACCAGAGAAATATGAGCACGACAAATACTATTTCACTACTAATCTTCTGCCTGATATTGAGCGGATCGACAATCAACGAAGTTGTAAATATACAAAATCAGGGATTTAAAGAACAGCCCAGCATCAAATTAGCAATAAATGTGCTTCCTTCAGTTGTAGAACGCTTTCCATGTCCGAATGGTTACTCCAGAGATGTAATTACTGCGAATAGTTTTGCTGACTGGCTTAGAAAAATCCCTTTAAAAAGTACAAAATCAAGTGTTTATTTATTTAATAACGAATTAAAACAAAATCAGTCTGTGCATGCAGCAGTTCTGGATATTGATGTCGGCACAACAGATTTGCAACAATGTGCAGATGCCATAATAAGGTTACGCGCTGAATATCTTTTCAAAAAGCGAGTATATGATTCTATTGTCTTTACGTTTACGAATGGCACAAAGGCCTGTTATTCAAAATGGCGGGATGGCTACAGAGTGCAGATTAATGGGAATACAGTTTCATGGATAAAAAAAGCACAGCGTGATACCAGTTATACCTGTTTCAGAAATTATCTGAATACCGTTTTTATGTATTGCGGCACGTATTCACTTTCTAAAGAACTCAGACCTGTCGCTGCAGCGAATATTCGGGGTGGTGATGTATTTATTTATGGCGGATTTCCAGGGCATGCAATGATTGTGATAGACGTCGCGATAAATACATTAACAGGTAAAAAAATATTTATGCTGGCACAAAGCTATATGCCTGCGCAGGATATTCATATTGTTAAGAATTTTGCCAATGCTCAAATAAGTCCGTGGTACGAAATTCCTCAAAACGGCATTCTTGAAACACCCGAATGGACGTTTGACACAGCTGATCTGAAACGATTTTAAGCGTTATTTATTCCCGGCTAGTAAATATAATACAGCCATTCTTACAGCAACTCCGTTCTCTACCTGATCTAAAATAATAGAGTGCCCGCTATCGGCAACATCACTGCTTAGCTCCACTCCTCTGTTGATCGGTCCCGGATGCATAATAACAATCTCCTTATTCAATGAATCCAGTAATTGTTTGTTGATGCCGTAATATTGTGCGTATTCACGCAGCGTAGGGAAATATTTAATTGTTTGTCTTTCCAATTGAATACGCAGCACATTCGCAACATCACACCATTGAAGTGCTTTGCGTAAATCGAATTCGACTTTGACACCAAGGTCGCCGATAAATTTCGGAATCAATGTAGATGGTCCGCAAACCATAACTTCTGCGCCTTGTTTCTGCAAAGCAAAAATATTTGATAAAGCTACACGTGAATGCAGAATATCGCCGAAGATGCACACCTTTTTACCTGCAACACTACCTAATTTTTCACGGATTGAGAAGCTGTCCAATAACGCTTGTGTCGGATGTTCATGTGTACCATCACCTGCATTTACAATGTTCGCAGTGATATGCTTTGCTAAAAAATGCGGCGCGCCAACACTTGCATGGCGCATTACAATCATATCTACTTTCATGGCTAATATATTATTAACCGTATCAAGCAAAGTTTCTCCTTTTTTAACAGAACTCGCTGCTGCTGAAAAATTAATGGTGTCGGCAGATAAACGTTTTTGTGCTAATTCAAATGATAAACGCGTACGTGTAGAATTTTCAAAAAATACATTTGCAATGGTAACATCTCTAAGCGAAGGAACTTTCTTAATTGGTCGGTTAATTACTTCTTTGAATTGCCCTGCTGTTTCTAATATAAGCTCAATATCTTTTGGTGTAAGATCTTTTATTCCTAATAAATGCTTTACGGATAATTGGCTCATTTTAGTTTTATTTCTTTACTAACCAGATTAATTCTTTTTTATCTTCAACTTCGTTAAGATCTACAACTACTTTTTCAGATTGCAGACATATAACTTCTCTGCCTACATAATTAGGCTGAATCGGCACATCACGGCTGTATTTACGATCAACCAATACAAGTAATTCAACATCTTTTGGTCTGCCAAATGCCATCATTGCGTCCATTGCTGCACGTACCGTACGACCGGTATATAATACATCATCAACCAAAATCACCCGCTTGCCTTCAATTAAGAAAGGTACTTTTGTTGCATTTGCTTTCAGCGGGCCATCGTGTCTCCTGAAATCATCTCTGAAGAATGTTGCATCCAGATAACCCAGATCAATTTTCTTTTTTACAGCTTTCTCCAGTTTTTTATGAATTCGTTGTCCTGTAGCTACTCCACGGGGCTGAAGTGCCAGAATAACCGTGTTGGAGAAATCGTCGTGCGACTCGATCAATTGCTGACAAAGCCGGTCCAACATGACCTGCAACAAATCGTTGTCGATTATAATGCGTTTGGACATAAAACTTTGTCTTTAAATTTTACAAATATAAAATTTTATAGAATAGCGACTGCGAAAGATTTGCTTTTTTTATTCACCGGCCATTTCCAATATCAGGTCAAATTCCTCTTTACGAACAGGTTGTACCGATAAGCGCATCAGCTTTACCAACGCCATATTTGCTAATCGCTTTTCTTTCTTAACCATTTCAAGCGTTACCGGATTTTTTAACTTTTTAACCGGCGCTACATCTACAACCACCCAATTGGTATCGTCTGTTGTCGGGTCCTGATAGGCTTCTTTAACAATTTTAGCAATGCCTACAATCTCTTTTCCTTCATTGGAGTGGTAAAATAACAACAAGTCGCCTTTCTTCATTTCTCTTAGATTATTGCGTGCCTGATAGTTGCGCACACCGTCCCAAAATGTTTTTTTATCAGACATAAACTGATCAAAAGAATATTTAAAAGGTTCTGATTTTATAAGCCAGTAATTCATTGTCAAAGTGTACAGTTTAGCGTGTAAAGTGTAATATTGCACATATTGCACCATGCTTAAAATTAATTAAAAAATAGAAGTTTATCTGCAAAGTATAGAAAACCGCTCTCTTTTTTCACTTTACACTTTACACTCTTATCTTTACATATTCCATTTAAACTTTTACCTCTTTGACCAATCAGGAAATAGCCGATATACTTTCGTTTACTGCTTCACTTATGGAGCTTCACGACGAAAATCCGTTTAAAGTCCGCTCTATACAAAGTGCAGGTTATAATATTGAAAAAATAGAAACCTCATTGTCTTCACTTTCGCTTGCCGAGTTAGAAAAACAAGAAGGTGTCGGCAAAAGTATTGCAGCTAAAATCATTGAGTTAAATCAGTCTGGCAAATTAGCCGAACTTGAAGCTCTGCAATTAAAAACACCGGAAGGTATTGTTGAATTACTTCAGATTAAAGGAATAGGCCCGAAGAAAGTAAAAACACTTTGGAAAGAATTAGAGATAACCAATAAAGAAGAACTGCTAGATGCCTGCAAAAATAATTCGGTTGCCAAACTAAAAGGCTTCGGGGAAAAAACGCAGGAAAATATTATTCAGGTGCTGGAGTTTGTCATGAAACAATCGGATAAATACTTGTACGGTGATGTGGAAGTATTAGCATTTGACTTGAAGAAAAAATTAACCGCTGCATTACAAACAACTGTAGAACTGAGCGGCGAGATGCGTCGCATGATGGAAGTAGTCGACAATATTTCTTTTGTTGCTGCAAGTATGGATTTCACTGCAACATTTACTGCTATAAACAATCTTTCTTTTTTATCTGAAATACCTGCACAATCAGGATTATACAGATGGAGCGGTATAGAAACATCAAAAAATATTCCTGTTGAAATTTATGTAACTGCTACTGATAATTTTGGATCTGAGTTATTCAAACAATCGTCGGGCATTGGTCACTTACGTTTGAAAACCAATACAGGAAAAACTTTTCTTCAAACGGTAACTGCCGGCAAATTCGCTTCAGAAGAGGCCGTTTATCAAAAACTTAATCTTCCTGTCATTCCTTCCGAATTAAGAGAAGGCCACCGCGAATTAAAACTTGCAGAAGAAAATTTATTGCTTGAACTTATTACGGACAAAGATATTCAGGGCAGTTTTCACAATCACTCTACCTATAGTGATGGTATACACTCTCTTGAAGAAATGACCAAACAATGTATTGCCTTAGGTTATTCTTATTTTGGCATATCAGATCATTCGAAATCGGCTTTTTATGCAAACGGCCTGGATGAAGAACGTGTTGCGAAACAACACAATGAAATAGATGCATTGAATGCTTCTTTAAGCGGCATCAAAATTTTTAAAGGTATTGAATCTGATATTCTGAATGACGGCTCTTTAGATTACGCAGATGATGTATTAAAAACATTTGACTTTATTGTTGCGTCGATTCACTCGAACTTAAAAATGAATGAAGAGAAAGCAACACAACGCTTGATAACTGCCATTGAAAATCCGCATACAACAATGCTCGGTCATCCGACAGGCCGCCTGTTATTAAAGCGCGAAGGTTATCCGATTGATCACAAAAAAATTATCGATGCTTGTGCCGCCAATAATGTTATCATTGAAATAAATGCTCATCCGTGGCGATTGGATATGGACTGGAGGCACATAGGCTATGCTTTAGATAAAGGCTGCATCATCAGTATCAATCCGGATGCGCATGAGAAAGCAGGCTTATCTGATGTCCATTTTGGTATTTGTGTTGCCCGCAAAGCCGGCCTTTGCAAAGATCAAACATTTAATGCATGGCCATTGGAAAAAGTAAGTGCCTGGCTGCAATCAAAAGGAAAATAATTTCTGTATTCTTTTTCTCTGTATGAAAGTTTTAATCCTGCGTTTTTCTTCCATTGGCGACATTGTTTTAACTACTCCTGTAATCAGGTGTCTGAAAAAACAATTGCCTTCTGTTGAAATTCATTTTGCAACTAAGACTTCTTTTAAAAGCATCATTCAAAATAATCCATATGTAGATAAAATTCATTTGCTGGAAACTTCTACCGGCAGATTAATTGATGCCCTGAAAACAGAAAATTTTGATGTTGTAATTGATCTGCACAGTAATCTGCGCACCCGCAGAATTAAATGGGCATTAAAAACTAAAAATGTCACATTCGATAAGTTAAATATCCGCAAATGGCTGTATGTAAATTGGAAATGGAAAATCATGCCAGCAATACATATTGTTGAACGTTATCTTGCTACTGTAAAACAGTTAGGTGTACAAAATGATAACGAAGGTTTGGATTATTTCATTCCTGCAAAAGATATTGTTGACATACATTCGTTCCCCCAGGAATTTCATCGCGGTTATATAGCAATTGCTATTGGCGCACAGCATGCGACAAAACGTTTACCAGAAGCAAAACTGATTGAACTTGTCGGTAAAATTTCTCTGCCGATTGTTTTGCTTGGCGGCAAAGAAGATTCTACTGTCGCAGCCAAACTTGTCTCCTGTTTTCCTGACAATAAAGCTATTGTAAATGCCTGTGGTGCTTATAATTTAAATCAATCGGCCTCTATTGTTCAGCAATGCCTGTATTTATATACACATGACACAGGCTTAATGCACATTGCATCAGCTTTAAAAAAGAAGATTGTTTCTATCTGGGGAAATACCGTTCCTGCATTCGGCATGTATCCCTATAAAACAGAGCATATAAACTGGCAAGTTGCGGATCTGTATTGCAGACCGTGTTCAAAAATTGGTTATAAAAATTGCCCTAAAAAACATTTCAGATGTATGAATGAACAAGCACTTCCTGTTCATGAAATTGAAAACACATGGAAATAAAAAAAGGTCACGCTAAAAGCCTGACCTTTTTTTGGCATGTGGCAAGATTCGAAATTAGATTTTTTTCACTTCAACTGCATTAACACCTTTTTTACCTTCAACGATTTCAAATTGAACTTTGTCGTCTTTTGTAATTTGTTCTTTCAGACCAGAAACGTGTACAAAAATTTCCTTGTTGCTGGCGCTGTCTAATATAAAACCAAAACCTTTGGTCTCATTGAAGAATTTAACTGTTCCCGTATTCATAATGGTATTGTAATTAATTGAATACTAAAGTTATGAATAAATTTCAGAATAAAAAGGAAATGGAGTTTTTTTTATCATTTGAAAAAATATCCTTCAAAATATGTTTTTAATCTTTTCGGAATAGCTGTTAAATCTGCCTTTACGCCTTTTAAATGCACTATTTTGCATACTTAAAAATATGTTTTCATATAAAGCTCTTGGTATATATTTATATGTTTGAGCTAATCTTCTTACCCGATTTATTTTTGAAAATTCTAACATCAAAACAATATTCAAACATCTACATTATATTTTTTTAACTTGCAGATCCAATCCATTGGCCGCTTAACGTATTTTATAAAAACCCTTTTATGTATCAAGCAATTAAATTACCTCAGCTGATCTCTTATTTTTCGGGATTCCTGAAAAATAATTATGTAGTGGCGATTATTTCTATCATTATCGGCGTTATTGTTTTTGGGCATTATTTTGACTTTACAGTAGTTGAACCTAACAATACAGCCTGGATTATGAGATTACAGGGCGACCAATCCCAGCATTATCTTGGTAGTGTTGCATTCCGTTCAGATGAATGGCATTTTCCTTTTACAAAAACGACACTTATAAACTATCCGGAAGGTGTTTCTATCATTTATACAGACTCGAATCCATTATTGGCATGTATTGCCAAAATTTTCAAATCTGTATTTTTGCCAACATATCAATACACCGGTATTTGGTATCTAATCTGCTTCATTTTGCAAAGTTTCACGGGCTTTATACTTCTGAAAAAAATTACAGGTAATAATTTATTTGCTCTTTTATCGGGAGCACTATTTTGCCTTTTACCGCCAATCATTCACCGTTATGGCCATGAAAACCTAATGGCCTTTTGGATACTATTAATAAGTCTGTATGTATTCATTCATACAGACTTAAGTATACAACGAAAATCTTTTCTTTTTTTTACAGTCATTACACTTTCCGCTTTAATTCATGCTTATCTCACAATAATGATTTTAATAATAAGCGGAACCTGGTATGTACAGCAACTAATCATTTTATTACAAGAGAAAAATAAAAGTGGTTTATTGAAATTCCTTTTTACGAATGCTGCTTATGGATCAGCATTTATAATTCTGTTGTGGAGCGTTGGCTATTTTTATAATGCTCCTAAAAATATGGGATTGCTGGGATTTGGTTTTTTCTCAATGGATTTAACAGCTCCTCTTAATCCGATATACGACAAATATTCATCATTCATAAATGAAACTACTGTTGGCAACGGGCAATACGAAGGATTTCAATATTTGGGATTTGGCATCATTCTGTTACTTTTATTTGTTGTACTTACTTATTTAAACAAATATTTAAGTACCCTGAAAGGTGTGTACGGTTTTTTTGTATTAAGCGTGTTTATTGCAATTTTATTATTGAAAAACAACGAAGCTTCATTTTATGACAGAAGTTTATTTGCACTATTTTTTGCTATATATTCAATCATTCCATTTGTATTGTATAAAGAAAAACACTACATCTATTTTATTTTATTTATACCTGCAACTATTTGTTATGCATTGGCATTATCAAATATAGTAACACTTGGAAGCACTGTTATATTTGAATATCCATTAAATGAGTACGACGAAAGTTTGTCTTACGCATTTTTCAGAAACATCCGTTCTTCCGGAAGGTTGTTTTGGGCAACAACTCATATATTAATCATTTCTGCATTATATCTATTGTTTAAAATAACATCTTTACGAAAAAGCATTATAATACTTTCCATTATTGTGCTTATCCAGACAATGGATTTGTTGAAACTTTCATATGTTGTAGACAGCAAAAATAAAATATATTCTTCTCCGTTGAGTGAACTCAATCAAAAAACAATTCTCGCCAGCAATAATATAATTTCTTTAGGTGAAATAAACAGTGCAGTAGTAGATTTTGCTATACTCAATCAAAAACATATAAATCATTTTTATACAGCACATGATGCAGGGGCTTTAACGAAACCTAAATTAAAACAACAGTTTACTGATTGGCAGGAAAATAATATTAAGAGTTCTGATTTGTATCTCTTTAAATTATATGTTTTACAAATAGATAAAAAAGTATATGCAGAACCTTTTGATGCAACTTTTTTAAAATCTTCTGCACTTGAAAATGGAAAAGTTCAAATTACAAAAAATGAAATCGTAAAGAAAAGATACGATTCATGCCGTGCTATTTCTGATCTTATAAAGAATGAAGAGCTTGTTATTATTTCTTCAAAAGACAAAGTCGATGCCAAAATAGATAACGCACTCATTGCAACATTCAACAAACAATTAAATATGCACTTTTCTGATTCAGAATCCCGAAAGTCGTATGTTGCTGTATTTCATCATGGAATGCTTATAGATGAAACAAATGGTGTAAATGGCTCAGCAAATTATACTTCTGTGATAGACAGATTTGATCTTGTTGCTAAAAGTGGTGATCCGGCTCCTGAAAAAATAGCTCATATTAAAATAAATGATTTTGATTATTCTATTAATGAAACTGGTTTTAATATCGTTTCCGTTTCAAGGCGCGCAGATAACAGCATAATCATACATACAGGCAGTATTGACATATTTGAAAAAACGCATTGATATAATTAAAATCATTTTATGTCAATATTTAAATTTAATTATTCAATAAAAGGCATTTTTATTTTCTTTTTATTTTCAGTGTTAGTGCTTTTTGTATTAACTGAATTTCTGGACACCCTGCCTGTATACGTATGGGATGAATCCAGACAAGCTGCAAATGCTATAGAAATGTATTCAAACCACAATTGGCTTGTAACCCATTATGATGGTATACCTGACATGTGGAATACAAAGCCACCTTTATTAATCTGGTTGCAGGTATGCTGTATGCATATATTCGGAATCACGGTAACGGCCTTAAGGACACCTTCTGTTATCGCTGCTTATGTAACTTGTTGTGTTCTTTTTTATTTTATAAAGAAAAATACCGGCAATTTACTAGTCGCCTTTTTGAGTGGTCTTGTATTAGTATCTATGCAAGGTTTTAATGGCTTTCATGTTGCACGCACAGGTGATTATGATGCATTGCTTACACTTTTCACGCTGTTATTTATCATTCAGTTTTATTATTATGTACAAACACGTAACCGCAAAAACATATTATTATTTTTTGTTTTTCTATGTATGGCATCGTTGACAAAGGGTATTGCGTCATTGCTTTTCATGCCGGGTTTACTTATATATATTTTATTGAGCAAAAAAATAATGTCTGTGTTAAAAGATCCTTTTTTTTATATAGGATGTGCAGGCTATATTCTTATAATTGCATCTTATTACATATTGCGTGAACAGTTCAATCCCGGATATCTTGCTGCAGTTTATGAGAATGAATTAACCGGCCGGTATTTAAAAGTAAATGAAGGACATAATGGAAACCTATTCTCTTACATTAAACTGTTAAGTAGTGTGCAGACATATTTCTGGTTCGATCTTTTTTTACTATGTATTGCTATCTATCCATTTGTAATAAAAAAATTTGATTTCAATAAACTTTTTCAATATTTCTTATTATTAACAATTTGTTTTTTTATTGTTTTAACTTCTTCTAAAACAATTATTGATTGGTACAGCGCACCGGCACTGCCTTTGTTAGCATGCATGTGCGTTTTGCTTGTATTTAATTACTCTTCACTACTTGCAAAAGTATTACATATTAATTTCTATTATAAAAATAATAATATAGTCGCTGCATGTATTATAAGCATACTAACAGGGATCAGCTATGTTAATATTGCTCAAATCAACCGTCGACCTACATACAAAGAAGCGTGGGATAAAGAATTTTATGCGATGAGTAACTTCTTTCATGAAAATGCTTTTGATGTTTCAAAACTGCATCTGAAAGTTATTGATCACAGCAATATTAATCAACATCTGTTCTTTTATATTCAGCGTCTGAAGCTATCTAAGTGTTCTATTGATTTTGGCGATTACAAACATTTAAAACCGGGAGAAGCCGTCATCACACACAGCAAAGATATCAGTGCATATATAAAAAGAACATATTCAACAAACGAGTTATATAATAAAGATGGGGTTTATATTTTCGCTATTAAATAATAAAACATCTTTTATATTCGGCTTCATTTATGCTTATACAATCCTCTCATTTAAAAAATAACAATATCTTTATCGCTGCATGCATTGTAATAATAAATGTAGCTTTTAAATTAATAAATATAACGCACGACCCAATCTGGTATGATGAATGTTTCAGCATTTTCTATTCTCAGGGAACATTTACAGATATTTTACATGTAAGTGAATGGGATATTGCACCACCTTTTTTTAATCTGTTACTTCATATCTGGATAAAATTATTCGGACTGTCAGAACTAAGTATGCGGATTGTGCCTGTATTACTTAGCTCACTAACAGCTGGTGTTCTATATCTTTTTTTAAAACAGTATATCAATTTCAGAACAGCCATTACTGCATCTGTTTTATACCTATTTTCCAATATTTCTTTTTTTTATGCTCATGAAGTTCGTGGTTATACATTCATATTATTTATAAGTACCATTTCAATATGGTTATTTATTAAGCTTATAGATAAGCCAACATATTTAACCTGTATTGCACTGGGTACAACGTACTACATGCTTATTATGACGCACTATCTAACATTTTTTATCTTATTAGCACAAGGCATATTATTTTTGTTTTTTTTGAATAAATCTTTATTTAAATTTTACCTCACCGCTGTTGTGTCTTTTTTTATTCTATTAATTCATTGGCTGCCCCGTATGATAGAAATATTCACAGGAGGCAGCAAACACTGGCTTCAAAGCCCTAATCTGGCAAATCTGGTTGAATTTATTTTTTCCATTAATAACGGCGACATACAATTTATTGTAATCAATGTTCTTGCTTGCCTTGGTAGTGTATCAATCATCCTCAAAAAAGAAAAATGGTTTCCTGATAAGATCACAAAAGCAATTTTAATCTACTCTATATTAATAAGCTTTGTTACCGTGTTTTTAAATTATATCATTTCTTCAAGCATTCCGATTTTTCTTGACAGGTATTTATTATTTACATTAATAGGTTTTATCATCCTTTATGCGATTTTTATATCAAGAATATCTTTAGCAGATACGTATTATTATCCGCTTATAATAGTGGTTGCAATATGTGCATTTAGTCAGGTTTCAATTAATGAACCAATTAAAAAAATGGATTACCGAAATGGCGTCCGGTACATAAAGTCAGAACAAGACTCCAATAGTATTGTTTTCATTCAGTCTGTAGATGTGGGTGCCTTGTTCGCTTATTATTACGACAAAGATGTTTTTACGCATTACATGGATCTTGAAAATACGTTAAAGCAGAAAAATGTTTTTATGGCAAATGACTCTACAAAGATGAGCTTTCTCAATGATTCCAGGCACAAAAAAATTATTCACGTCGAAACATTCAGTGAATATTCTGATCCCAATAAAACATCACAAGCATGGCTTAGTAAGAATGGGTATAACAAAATAAAAGTGAAAGATGATCTTGTCGGTGTGAAAATAACTACATACAAAAAAGAATAAAGCATAAAAAAAGAATCCCGCCATTAGCGGGATTCTTTTTTTATTTCAATAAAAATGCTTTCAGCTTTTCAAAGTCATTTTCAATTACAATCGACTCTTTCTTTTTTCTTCCTACCTCTAATAAACTTTCAGGAATTTCAACCTCTTTTTCAATGATGTCATTCACTACTTCTATAAATTTTGCCGGGTGTGCTGTAGCAAGAAAAATACCTGTAGCATCTTTCCCGCTTTCTTTAAAATATTCTTTCAAGCCTAAGTATCCGACTGCACCATGCGGATCCATGATATAACCTGTAGTTTTGTATACAGATTTTACTGCTGCTGCAGTTTCTTCGTCTGTATATGATTTGCCAATTACATCTTTACGTAACGCATTAATATCTTTATTGTACAATTCAATCACACGTGGATAGTTGCTTGGGTTGCCAACGTCCATCGCGTTACTAATTGTGGCAATAGAAGGTTTTGGTTCGAATATGCCCGTGTTGATATATTTTGGCATAATATCGTTCACGTTTGTAGATGCTACAAAAATATCTACTGGCAAGCCCATTTTTTTAGCAATTAAGCCGCCGCAGATATTTCCAAAGTTCCCACTCGGCACAGAAAAAACCACTTTTTTATCCAGTTTTTTTGCTTGTGCATACGCATAGAAATAATAGAAAGACTGCGGAATTAATCTGCTAATGTTTATAGAATTTGCTGAAGATAAATTAATTTTCGCTGTAATTTCTTTATCTAAGAATGCCTGTTTTACCATACGCTGGCAATCATCGAATGTGCCAAGTACTTCAAGTGCAATAATATTTTTGCCAAGTGTAGTAAGTTGTTTTTCCTGAAGATCGCTTACCTTTTTGCTTGGATATAATATCGTAACTTTTATGCCTTCGCGGCCTAAAAAGCCTTGTGCAACTGCACTGCCTGTATCACCTGAAGTAGCAACCAGGATCATGATCTCTTTCTTTTCTTTTTGCAGAAAATAAGACATCAAACGCGCCATGAAACGCGCTCCGAAATCTTTGAAAGCCAACGTCGGGCCATGAAACAATTCAAGCACGTAAATATTTTCTTCAACCTTTAATACAGGTGCATCAAACGTCAATACATCATTTACGATGTTACGGATTTCTACTTCCGGAACTTCGCCACCAATCAATGCTTTACATACTTCAAATGCAATATCCTGAAAAGAAAGTTTGTCGATGTTTTCAAAAAAAGAAGCGGGTAATGCAGGAATATTTTCCGGCATAAATAAGCCGTTATCATCCGGCAAGCCTTTGAATACGGCTTCTTTTAAATTTACGTCTGGTACCTGATGATTTGTGCTATATAGTTTCATTTTTTTATGCTTTAAGCCTAAAGCTGAAAGCTGAAGGCTACTATTTATTTTAACTTTTTTTGCGTTAAGCTTTTGCTTTAGGTCTTCGGCTTTAAATAACTCTCGGTCCTTCCTGATTAACAGTAGACACATATACATCGCTTCCGATATTAATTGCATCAAAACCTTTTTTCATTGATTGTCCGATTTTCTGAGCAGCATCTTTGCTTGTACTTAATGCAAAGATAGACGGACCAGAACCTGAAATAGAACATCCTAATGCACCTGTGTCAAGTGCTGCTTTTTTAACATCATCAAAACCCGGTATTAGAACAGAGCGTGCAGGTTCAACAATATGATCCTGCATCGAGCGACCGATTAAACTTGTATCGTTCATCAACAGGCCTGCCACCAAACCACCTACATTTCCCCACTGTGCAACAGCCGTGCTCAATTGAATTTGTTTTGGTAAAATATTGCGTGCATCTTTCGTCTGTACTTCTACATGGGGGTGAATAATTGTAGCATATAAATCTGCCGGAACAGAAAGCTTTACCACATCCAGCGGATCATAGCTTCTTACCAATACAAAACCCCCATATAAACAAGGAGCAACGTTATCAGCATGCGCCGAACCACAAGCCAGGAATTCACCTTCCATTGCAAACGGAAGTAAGTCTTTAACCTCCATTTTATTTCCTAACAATTGATTAATAGCATAAACGCCGGCAACTGTAGAAGCTGCACTTGAACCAAGCCCGCTACCCAAAGGCATTTTTTTTGTTAATTCAATTTCAATGCCTTGTTCAATGCCTAATTTTTCTAAATAACGAAGAATCGAAATGCTAACCGTATTCTTTTCTACTTCTTTTGGCAAACGACCGTCATCTCCTGTAATGGATGTAATACGAATACCTTTTTTATCAGACAAACGAAGAAGTACTTCATCACCCGGATTATCTACAGCAAAACCTAACACATCGAAGCCACACGAAACGTTGGCTACAGTAGCAGGTGCAAATACTTTTATACTATCTCTCATATTACGTTCTAAGTTTTATGTTTTACGTTTTAAAGGTGAAATGCTGATAGCTTGTTGCTATCACTTTTCTTATTACTTAAAACTTAAAACGTATTACCCTTTAAGGTAATTGCTGATGCGTATGATATCTCCGAATACACCAGCAGCCGTAACTTCAGCTCCGGCGCCAGGACCTTTGATTACCAATGGTCTTTCTTTGTAACGCTCGGTTGTATATGCAATCATGTTGTCGCTGCCAGATAAGGAATAGAACGGGTGTGTACTATCTACAGATTGCAGACTCACTTCGGCTTTTCCGTTTTCAAGTTTTGCAATAAATCGCAACACTTTATTTGCTTTGTCGGCTTCGTCTCGTTTTTTAGAAAATACACTGTTGTTTTTTTCTAATTCAACAAAGAATTCTTCTACTGTTTTTGCTTTCAGACACGGAGCCGGAAGAATATTTTCTACAACAACATCATCAAACTCCAGATTGAAACCTGCTTCACGGGATAAGATCAAAATCTTACGTGCAACATCTTTTCCGTTTAAGTCATCTCGCGGATCAGGCTCTGTGAAACCTTTTTCCTTCGCTTCTTTAACAATATCGCTGAATTTTTTATCTCCTTTAAAGTTGTTAAAAATGTAAGACAGCGTTCCGGATAAAACACCTTCTATACGGATAATTTTATCGCCACTGTCTTTTAAATCATTTAATGTGTTAATCACCGGAAGGCCTGCGCCCACATTCGTTTCATACATCAGTTTCACACCACGTTTGAAAGCTGTCTCCTGAAGTTTTTTGTAGTCTTTGAACAAACCGGAGTTAGCCAATTTGTTTGGTGTAACAATAGAAATGCTTTCATCTAAAATATCGTGATAGAATGAAACCACATCTTTGTTTGATGTATTATCAACAAAAATTGAATTACGAAGATTCAGATCAATCATTCTTTTTACAAACTCTTTCAGGTTTGCTTTTTCTCCCTGTTCATCCAGTTTTTCTTTCCAGGTTGTTAAGGCTACACCATTTTCGTTGATCAGCATTTTTTTGCTGTTAGTTAAACCAACAACATTAATTTTGAAATTTTTCTCCTTCTGAAGATATGTCGCCTGTTTCTGCAATTGCTTTAGCAAAGCGCTGCCGATCAAACCAACACCAACAACAAATACATTGATTGTTTTCACGTCACTCAGGAAGAATGATTCATGAATAACGTTTAACGCTTTCGTTAAATCTTCTTTACCGATTACTACAGATAAATTAATCTCTGAAGAACCTTGCGCAATAGCAACAACGTTGATGCCATTTTTGCCTAACGAAGAAAATAATTTACCTGCAATTCCCGGTGTATGGCGCATGTTGTCACCTACAACTGCTACAATTGCTAAATTATCTTTTTCGTGCAGCTTATCTATTTTACCTGCTTTAATCTCATGTTCAAATTCTTCTTCAACTGCAGCTTTGGCTTTCACCGATTCTTTTGAATCAATTACAAAGCAGATGGAATGTTCAGATGAAGCTTGTGTGATTAAAATCACATTGATGAAGTTTCTTGCCAATGCTCCGAATAAACGTCCGGAAACACCCGGTACGCCTACCATACCGCTGCCGGTTAAATTCAGCATAGAGATATTTTCAATAGATGAAATACCTTTTACAGAATGATCGGTTGCGCTTGTTTTTTCATTGATCAACGTTCCTTCAAAAGAAGTATTGAATGTATTTTTGATCCAGATCGGAATATTTTTTTTAAATGCCGGCTGCAGAGTTGGCGGATAAATAACTTTTGCGCCGAAGTGTGACATCTCCATTGCTTCAATATATGAAACCTGCGGGAGTGTAAACGCACGTTTTACTTTACGTGGGTCTGCTGTCATGATCCCATCCACATCTGTCCATATTTCTATGCCTTCGCTATCCAGTGCGGCTCCAAATACAGACGCTGTGTAATCTGAACCACCGCGTCCTAATGTTGTTGTTTCGCCTTTATCGGTTGAGCCTATAAATCCTGTTGTAACAACGCTTGTTTTGACATCTTTGAAATAATCTTTTATGGCTTTGTCGGTTTTTTTGAAATCAACTTTTGCAGCACCAAAAGCATTATCTGTAACAACTACTTTTCTTGCATCTAAGAATGTAACATCAACACCTTCCTGTTTTAAAAATTCTGAGACAAGGTACGATGATAAGCGTTCGCCAAAACTTAATACCAAATCGTTTGAGCGGGGAGACAATTCTTTCAATAAATAAACACCATGTAGTAGATCATGTAATTCATTTAATACTAATTTAAGTTGCGCAATTACTTTACCCTGATTTTTAACATCAATCAACGTCTTTGCCGTACTCACATGTTTCTGTTCAATCGTTTTTAAAATCTGCTGGTATGAAATATCCGTAGCAGATGCTTTCTGACCTACTTCAACCAACAAATTTGTAATTCCTGACATGGCAGAAAAAACAACCACAAATTTTTCTTTCTTTTTATAAGAAGAAAGAATCTCTGCAACTTTACGGATACTCTCTACAGAACCTACAGAGGTACCACCGAACTTTAACACTTTCATAGTATTGGTATTATCTTAATAAAAATACCTGCAAAAATAGTGTTTTTTAGGTTTTTTCGAGAACAAAAGACTAGTTTATTCCATGTATCCGACAAAAAAATCAACAAACAACATAGTTTTATCAAACCGTTGATTTTTATGCATAAAAAAGCCTTCTCTGCTATGACAGAAAAGGCTTTTTATTTATATGCAAACCAGCAATCTTATCTGCTAAAAGAATTCTTTCATTCTCTCAAAGAATGACTTATCGTTTTTGCCAGGATTTGGTTTAAAGCTATCTGAATCTTTAAGAGAAGATAAAGTCTCTTTTTCTTCTTTTGTAAGATCCTGAGGTGTCCAGACATTTACATAAATCAGCTGATCGCCTTTTTGGTAGCTGTTTACATCTTTCAATCCTTTTGAACGTAACCGGAGAATTTTTCCGCTTTGTGTACCCGGTTCTATTTTAATTTTCACCTTGCCGTCTACTGTAGGCACTTCCACGCTTGTACCAAATACTGCATCAAAGAATGTAACATATAGTTCGTAGATGATATTTAATCCATCACGTTTTAATTGTTCATCTTCAATTTCTTCAATCAAAATCAACAAGTCGCCCGCAACACCACCTCTCGGAGGCATGTTGCCTTTACCACTCATTGAAAGCTGCATGCCGTCTACAACGCCTGCAGGTATCTTTATTGTAATAGTCTCTTCTTTCTCTACAGTACCTTGCCCGTGGCACGTTGTGCATTTGTCTTTAACAGTTGTTCCTTCGCCGTTACAGGTAGAACATGTAGTTGCAGACATCATCTGACCGAGCATAGTGTTTACCACTTTCTTCACCTGGCCGGTACCATTACATGCGGTACATTTCTGTACAGCTCCGTTTTTAGCGCCTGTGCCGCTGCAGTCGTCGCAGGCAACCTGACGTTTAACTTTTATTTTCTTCTCGCAGCCGTTTGCAATTTCCTCTAAGTTTAATTTCAACTTAATACGCAGGTTTGACCCTTTGCGAACACCTCTGCCTCTGCCTGAACCGCCGCCACCAAAGAAACTTTCAAACGGAGAACCACCGCCGCCAAATACATCGCCGAACTGAGAGAATATGTCATCCATATTCATACCACCACCATAACCTCCGCCGGAAGCCTGATGACCGTATTGATCGTAGCGTTGACGTTTTTCAGGAGTGCTTAACACCTCATATGCTTCCGCTGCTTCTTTAAATTTTTCTTCTGCTGCAGGATTATCAGGATTTTTATCGGGGTGATATTTAATCGCTAATTTGCGGTAGGCTTTTTTTATTTCTTCTGCAGAAGCTGATTTAGAAATTTCTAATACTTCGTAATAATCTCTCTTTGCCATTTCTTAAGCTCCAATAACAACTTTCGCGTATCTGATTACTTTATCTCCTAAAAAGTATCCCTTTTCAACTTCATCAACTACTTTACCTTTCAGATCTTCAGAAGGTGCGGGGATTTGCGTAATTGCCTCGTGCAGTTCAGTATTAAATACTTCACCTTGTGCATTCATTGCTGTAAGGCCTTTTTGTGTAAGTGTTTTGTTGAATTTGTTATGAATCAATTCAACACCTTCACGTAATACTTTTGTTTCTTCTGTTACAGGAATATTTTTTAAAGCCCTGTCAAAATCATCCATCACAGGAATTAAACTGGACATCAAATCTTCGTTTGCCGTTTTTAACAGATCAATACGTTCTTTACTTGTACGTCTTTTATAATTGTCAAATTCTGCATACAATCTGACATATTTATCTTTCCATTCAGCTGCATCGGCAACTGCTTTATCCAACTCAGACAATTCCGAAGTTTGCTCTGCAGCTTCTGCAACAACTTCTTTTTCAGATGAATTATCTTTTTGTTCTTCGTTTATTTCTTCGTTAGCCATAAGTATAATATGATTTGCCAGAAAATGATTGTCAATAAGTTTGCCAGGCTATTTTTCTGACAATATGACACCAAAATTCCATTTATTGAATTATTTTATAAAATCGTCTTTCTGTTTCGTCATGGTTGTCCACAACAAATCTTTCAATTCTGTAATTCCCTGATTCAGGTAAGAAGAGAAGAAAATTGTTGGAATACCTTTAGGTAATTCTTTTTTAATCTCCCCTTTCAGTTCGTCATCCAGCATATCAGATTTTGAAATCGCCAGAATCCGGTCTTTATGCAGTAATTCAGGATTATATTTCTGCAGTTCGTTTAATAGTATTTCGTATTCTTTGCGGATATCTTTCGAGTCTGCTGCGACTAAAAATAACAAGATTGAATTGCGTTCAATATGTCTCAGGAAGCGAATTCCAAGACCTTTGCCTTCTGCAGCACCTTCAATAATACCCGGAATATCGGCCATAATAAATGAACGGTAGTCACGGTATTTCACAACACCAAGATTCGGTACTAAGGTAGTAAAAGCGTAATCGGCAATCTCTGGTTTTGCTGCAGAAACTTTTGACAAGAGCGTGGATTTTCCTGCATTTGGAAAGCCAACCAAACCAACATCTGCCAATACTTTCAATTCCAGTATCACCCAAGCTTCAATGCCCGGTTCACCTGGCTGCGCATAATGAGGCGCCTGGTTGGTAGATGTTTTAAACTGTTCGTTACCTAAACCTCCTCTGCCAGCCGGAATCAGAATTATCTCCTGTCCATCTTCTGTAATTTCAGCTATTTTTTCGCCTGTTTCCGGATCGCGCGCAATCGTACCTAGCGGCACTTCCATAATTTGGTCTTTGCCTTGTGCGCCCGATGCTCTGTTTGTCCCCCCACGTTCGCCGTCTTCTGCAATAACGTGCTTTGTATATTTTAAATGCAATAATGTCCACAACTGAACATTGCCTCTCAATATAATGTGTCCACCGCGACCGCCATTTCCGCCGTCGGGGCCGCCAAGCGGTGTATGTTTTTCTTTGCGAAAATGCACTGCACCTGCACCTCCTTTACCGGAGCGACAACAGACTTTTACGTAATCTATAAAGTTGGAAGAGGCCACTTTTTTTTGCTTAAAGCGAAAAGCTTAACGCTTAACGCATGATGTAACTAATCGCGCATCGCTGCCAACACAGATGTTGCATGCAAATTTGCACTATATGATTTTATTTTGCTGAATCAATCGCTTTACAGATTTCTGTAAAGATCGTTTCAATTTCGCCGATACCTTGCACCTTCACTGCTTTTCCTTGCGCCTCGTAATACGGAAGCACATGAATTGTTTTATTGAAATATTCGTCAATGCGCTTTAATACTTTTTCCGCATCGTCGTCTGCACGCCCGGATGTTTGTTTGCGGATTTCAATACGTTTTTTCAATTCCTCTTCATTCACATCCAATGCTACTACGGAATGAATTTTTGTACTCAAGGTAGCAAGCATATTATCCAACACTTCAGCCTGATGCACTGTTCTTGGAAAACCATCAAAGATAAAACCTTTTGTCCCGGCATTTGCTTCAATAGCAGCTTTCAGAATACCAACCGTAACTTCGTCCGGCACTAACAGGCCATTATCAATATACTCTTTCACTTTTATGCCAAGTTCCGTTTTACGGGAAATATGGTCACGAAAAATATCTCCTGTAGATAAATGAGCTAGTTTGTATTTAGCAATCAACTTTTCACTTTGAGTTCCTTTACCTGCACCAGGAGGGCCAAATAAGACAATATTCAACATACGGGGTATTAAATTAAATTTGAAGGAACAAAAATACGCTTTTTTGGCGAAAGGGTAAGCATGGAATGTAAAAAGCTTAAAGCTTAGGGTTTAACGCCTCAAGCAAAAATGCGTATGAATAATTAAAAGACTGCTTGAATTTAGAATTATTTAAGTCATTTTAAAATCTCATTCAGCTTCAGAATACCTTATATCTTTCCTTCTATAGATTCTTTTAAACCAACATCTAAGCTTCAATTATACAATTTGCTTTATTGAACTTATAGCAAATATTCAACTATAGAGCTTTAAGCATTTAGGCTTTCCGACATTAAAGTTTTTCCATCAAATACCTGTATAACGCCAGCATTGCATCAATATCCTTCTTATGTACGCATTCGTTAGGCGTATGCGCATCTTTTTCGGGTGCGCCGATAAAACACCAATCCCATGGATAAGCCGAAAGTTGCAATTCACGTCCGTCACTTGCTCCTGCACCTTCTACTTCTAATTGAAACAGAATACCGGATTGCTTTGCCAATTCAATAATACGGTTTACATACTTTTTTCTGGGTATCATACGATCTCGCATTGAGATAGCAACGCCTTTACCTGCTTCCACACCTTGCGTAACCCAGGTAATATCGCAGATCAGTGATTGTTTTACCTGAAATGTTTCATAAATCCAGCGAGCCAGGTAAGCTACAGAGCCGCCGCCATGCTCTTCCCAGCATGTAAAAGCAATAATCCCATGTTCAAGTGTTGAAGCAAGCTGCAGGGCTGTCCATACACCCAGGCGATCATCTAAATAAGGTGTCAAAATAAAATCTTCCTCCTCTCTGAAATCCGGCTTAAAGGTTAATTCTGTTCCTCGTTCAATAATCCGATCCGTTTCTATAGTCCATTCATCTTCCACAACTTTTAAAACACCGTTTATCTCGCCGTTCGAATCTTTTCCGACTAATTGATAGCCGTCTTTTGCATATGGAGAACCTATTGGGTGTAACTGATTGTTATAAGCAACAGTAAAACCTATTGAATCCATATGTGCAAAAACGGCCGTTCGCGGCGTTCCAAATACTAATACAATGCAATCCTGAAACTCTCCGCCTTCATATATTCTGGGTTGATGTGCCCACGATGCAACATTCTTACGTATATAGTCAAGAAGAAAATCTTTAAGCAGTTCTTCATTGCCTGAAGGTGCGTGAATGGAACATAATTCTTTTAATAGCTGCATACTTATATATATTTGTAAGAATGAATAAACGTATAATAGTTTTCGTTAAAATTATACAATGATTTTGAATACTAAAATTTACATGGCAAAGCTTCTGTTTTCATTATTCGTAACAATATTAGGATTTTCCTGTTTTGCACAACAAGACACAACTATGTTGTTATCAGACAAGGTCGTTCAGATCGAAGCTACAGATGCAATTAATGACATGTATAATTTTAAATTTGAACAGGCTGAACTTTATTTTCTTCGGATTAAAGCTCAGTATCCTGAACACCCGATGCCTTACTTTTTAATGGCATTAAGTAATTGGTGGAAAATGATGCCTTATATTGACAATGAAGATTACACAAATACTTATGAAAAAGAATTCCTTTATTATACAGACATTGCAATCGAAAAAGGTGAAGCAATGTTTAAAGAGGATGATAAAAATATTGAAGCAGCATTTTTTCTTTGCGCGGCACATGGATTCAAGGGGCGTTATTATTCTGAAAACAAAGGCTATATAAAAGCTGCGCTTGAAGGCAAAAGTGCTTTACATTATCTCACATTTACAAAAGGCAAGGGAGATTTAAGTCCGGAGTTTTTATTCGGAGAATCAATATTCAATTATTATTCAGAATGGATCAAAGACGAATATCCGTTGCTCAAACCCTTGGTTGGATTGTTCCCAAAGGGTAATAAGGCTATTGGCATTGCACAACTTAAAGAATGTTCAACAAATGCTTTTTACACACGCATTGAGGCGCAATATTTTCTACTGCGTATATATAATAACGAAGAAAACAACCCTCGCGAAGCCTATCCGTATGCAAAATATTTATCGGAAAGTTTTCCCGACAATCCATATTTTCAACGTGTATATGCCCGATTAGCATGGGAACTCGGTCATTATTCTGAATGTGAAAAAGTGTGTTATGATATTAACTATAAAGTTAATATTGCCATGCCTGGCTATGAGCAAAATACCGGGCGCTATGCCAGTTATTTTCTTGGCCGCATTTTATATGAAAAAAATGACCTGGAAAAAGCGAAGTTTTATTTATCCAAAACTGCAGCATTTGCAGAGTCGGGTAATATGACTAAAATGGGCTATTCGCTTTCTGCTTATTATTATTTAGGAATGATTGAGGCAAAGATAAACAACAACAGCGAGGCTGAGAGACAATTTTTAAAAGTGATAAAATTAGGGGAAGATAAGGGAGATGATGGAGCTGTCTATAATTATTCGTATGCATCTTATCAGCTTGGTGCATTATATGAAAAACTGGATTTTACAAAACGTGCGGAAGCGTATTATGATAACGCTATAAAGCGTATTGAAAAGCTGGATAATAATAAATACGCCTTTGCCATTTTGGATGTTAAAACAAAATCACTGGCAGGTATTGAACGTATCAAAAAACTCAAGAAATAGGCATTACTTTAGAATCCTTGTATGTAGAAAGAATAACCATTGACTGCATGTTGCCGATTTCTTCTATGTCTACTAATTTGTCGAGAATCAATTTTTGATATGAATTAATATCCTTCGCTAATATTTTTAACAAAAAGTCACCTGAGCCTGTAATATGATGGCATTCTACAACTTCAGGTATCGCATTCATCTGATTTACAAAAGACATAATCTGGTGCTTTTTATGTCCGGATAAAGAAACGGAAACAAAAACAGCTGTACCTATACCTAGCAATTCCCGTTCAACCTCGGCGTGATAACTTTTAATTATTCCAAGATTTTCGAGCTTGCGAACACGCTCAAGCGTTGGCGCAGGCGACAAGCCAATTTCTGTAGCCAACTGCGAATTCGTTATTTTAGCATTCGCTTGAAGAATCTCAAGGATTTTCTTATCAATAGAATCTAATTTAATGCTCATTATCCAAGGTTTTATTGTCCAAGATACAATTTATTCGTTAATTTCAAGAATATAAATAGCTGATACTTTTAATAAATGGCCCTTCTGAAACTTTCTGCATATGAGCTTTCGATTTCCAAGAATCTAATAAGCTCGTATGAATATGTTTTGCTGCCTGTATATATATTTCTTTTTTTTGTTGCCACCAGAATCATTGTTGAATTATTCTACAAAGATCAAACTATCCAGAAATACATTTATTATGGTTTATCACTAAAAGTATTTGGTGGGCTATTTGTAACATTTGTCTTCAATTTTTATTACAAAGGTGGCGATATAGGCACGTATTATAATGAAGGGCGTATATTAACTAATCTGATTTTAGAAAGTCCGGAATACTTTTTCAGGATTTTCTTTTACAACCCAACCGGAAACGACACTGAACTTAAAAACATATTTTTAGGCATGCATTATGCAAATTCCACAGATACGTTAATTGTTCTCAAAGTAACTGCTTTTTTAAATTTCTTCTCATTTAACTCATATCTCGTAACAACTTTTCTATTCAGCTACATTTCTTTTTGGTGTATATGGAAATTAGTAACATTGTTTTTTGAATTATACCCAAAACATAAAAAATATACCATATGGGCATTCTTTTTTGCGCCAAGTGTTATTGTCTGGGGTAGCGGAATTCTCAAAGATACCATCTGCTTTTCCTGTTTGTGCATCACGCATTATTATCTTTACCGAATATTTATAGATAACCGATTTAAATTCAGTTATATTATTTTTATTGTTTTTGCCGGCTACATTATACTTACCATTAAACTATATATTTTATTGGCCTATGCACCATGTTTTTCTTTCATGATAACACAAAAATATAAACAACATATCCAGAATTTATTTTTACGTGCGATGATTGCGCCGTTTATTATTGTTGTCAGTTTGATTGTTAGCTATGTATTGGTAACACAGATCGGTGCACAAAAAGAACGGTTTTCAAGTGAAAAAATAATGGAGACAGCAAAAGTTCAGCGTGAGTATCTGCATTCTATATCTTTACGAAGCGAAGGTTCTACCTATGATCTTGGCGAAGTTGAAGAAGGGCTCCTCGGATATATTTTAAAAATTCCTGCAGGAGTAACGGTGAGTTTATTCAGGCCTTATTTATGGGAATCAAGAAACCCTATTATGTTTTTATCCGCAATAGAATCTTTTATTGTCTTATTTATTACGCTGCGTTTATTGTATAAAAGGAAATTTAAAAACACTGTCGCTCTTTTATCTAAAGATTGGAATATTCAGTTTTGTTTAATTTTTGGTCTTACGTTTTCTTTTTTTGTTGGTGTCACAACGTATAATTTTGGAAGTCTGGTGCGCTATAAAATACAAGGTTATCCTTTTTATATCATAGCAATTTTACTTCTTTATTATTTGCAGGAAGATGAAAATCCTCAAAAGATAAAGAAAAAAATATTTTATCATAAAATTGATTAGCTATTTTAAGGATTTAAGAATTTTCAAATATGTGTCTTTATTGGCACGAACTGAATATTTTTTTTCTACTTGCTTGTTTGCATGTATACCAATCTTTTTTCTTTTTTCAGCATCGGAAAGTAATGCATCAAAGGCCTGCAGCCATTCTTCTTTTGAAGTAACTAATAAACCTGAGATGTCAGTATCAATAATTCTTAAATTAGCGCCGATACGTGTAGCGATTGTGGGAATACCAAGAGCCATATATTGAAGTGCTTTTAAACCACTTTTTCCATACACCCATTGTTCGTTTAATGGAAGCGGATAAACACCTATATCTATACGCTGTAACGTTTGCACTTCCAGCTTTTCATCAAATGGTACAACCTCAATATCCAAGCCTTCTATCTTGCATTCCTGCACGCCAAAAATTAATATCTTAAAGACATATTTCTGTTTTAGTTCCAGTAATATATCTTTTAACAGAAGAAAATATTTCAATGTACTGTGACTGCCAGACCAACCGATAGTCAATATTTTATCATTGCTATATGTATTAACAGGTTTGTAAGTATCTGTATTAATTGTTGAAGAAATATCTGTAATGGCATCGTTTTGCTTTAATGCAAACTCTGCCAGATAAGGCGTACAAACAATCACATGTTTTGCATGATGCATCAAATAGGTATATTTCTCCGGGCGTTTTAATAATGCAACCCATTTATTTACGTTGGATGTATTACCTAAAAAAACAAGATCATCTATATCGTATATTACATATGGATTCATCCAGATATAAACGCTTTCTAATAATGGTTTACCGAAAGGAGTTACATTCAAAAAAATGTACACGCCATCATAAAATGGTAAGAAGGGAATAAAAGCTATTCGTTTCAGATAACCATACAGTGTCCAAAAGATTTTTTCCAGTATGTAGCCTTTTTTATAGACGATCTTCCAAAAACGATCTGACATGAATGGTTTAACATCTATTTCAAAATCATTGTCGCGAAAATACTGGAAATACTGCTCATACTTCAGGCGCTGACCTGGAGCAACACCTTCGGGGTGCGGACAGATTACAACAATTCTTTTTACACTCATTTCTTTTGTGCTATTACTCTCCAGAATGGCGCATTATCTGCAAAAATAATATTTGTGCAGCCTGCATGAGCAAGCATGTCTGTGATTTGTTGTTTTGAAAACCGCTGTTCGAGCGGTGTACCAAACCGATCCAACGCATCGTTGCGGATAATATGAAATGATTTATCTGCATACCAGGATAATGGTATTTTAGAAATAACACTTGAAGATAGCTTTAGTTTTATACACATGCGTGACAGCCAGACAAAGGGTAGATAAAAAAATACAGCGAATATATTGCATACAGCTATTTTGATAGCAGCAGGCAATTTGCTAACCGACCAGCGAATTGAATTCGACAGATGAAACAGCATCTTGAATAACAAACCTCTGTTCTCAAGGCTATAATATAGATACAGCAATATATATCCATTGCGCTTTAATTTATGTACGCATTTTAAAATAGCTTCTCCTGTATCCGGTACATGATGCAATACACCCAGACTGAATACCAGATCGAATGTCTCGTCTGCAAAAGGAATATTATCTACTGATGCCTGAGAGATACGTGTATTATTTTTATTGATCAATAATTTTGATGCTGAAAGAACTGCTTTACTTGGATCAATACATTCAATAAAACCTACTTTATCTGCAAGATAGTAAGACCAGCGGCCTGTACCGCAGCCAACATCCAATGCTTGCGTATCTTTATTTAAAATAAATTCAGGAAGTATGTCAAAATAGTTATCTCCTGCATTATTAATTTCTTCTTCGTTAAACGTATGAAATTCGAACCATTCTTCACCAAAGGATTCAACGGTATTCATATCTATATTGTCTTCTAACGAAAACACATCAATTGTTCTATTGTCAATGGCAATAGATGAAACAGCAGATTGATTGTATGGAATCATGAAAACAGTTCTGAATAAATTTCTGAATATAATGTAACGCCGTTTTCAAGTGAAAAATTCTCTCTTACAAAATACAACGCAACATTTTTTTGATATACATCATCTAAGTTATTTTTCAATGTCTGAATGGTATTTTCATACACTGCTTTTTCAAATGTATGTAATATCACTCCCGCTTTAGCTTTTAACAGCTGCTCTTCTACGTCTCCTACATTTGCATTGCATATAACAGGCACTTCCATGGCCATAATTTCTGCAAGTTTAGTAGGCGAAGAACTCTTTTTAGAATACGAAGGTTTTATAAAAAACAATGCATAATTACTCATGGCAAGATAGTAAGGCACTTCTTTTCGCTGTGCTTTTACGACACGAATATCGTCCACATTAACACCGTGCTTTTGAGCAATAAGATGAATATCTGATTCTTTTTCAGGAGTTATAAATAAAAAAACTGCATCCGGAAAAGACAATTTGAATTGAATGAAATAATCAAACATTTCATCAATCATATACCACGTTCCTACAGACCCGAGATAACTTAGTACGGTATGACCTGTGGTATCAGTCTCCAGAATTTTCTTTTGCAATATATCATTTGAAAGATTATTCCTCGAGAATATGTTCAGATCAGCACAACAAGGAATAATTTTAAATTTTATCTTACCAGACATGTATTCCCATGTCTGCATTTCAACATAACTGTTCTTTGTTAATGTCACAACATAGTCTGCGTTGAGCAAACATTTTTTTTCAATCCATTTAAAAAAAACATATACTGTTTTAAAAACCGGATTCTTCAGATTCCACAAACCACCATCTAAGCGCTCATCAGCCCAAAAACCTCGCATATCAAAAACGAACTTTGTTTTAAATAGTTTTTTTGAAAATAACCCCATCATAGCAGAGATATAGCTTCTGCAGTGAACCATATCAAATGCATCTTTAGCATGAAAACGAATCAAAAACATGCACCCGACTGACAGATCAAACAATGTTGCCAAAATTGAAAATTGTTTGTGGTATTTTTTAGGATACCAGGCAATATTTTTACCTGCGATAAGTTCCTCAATAACATTCTTGTTTGCGTTGAATTTATCCGTTTTTTCAAAACTCAAAATGGAGAATCGATAACCTTTTTCTTCCAGGCCCAAAATATATGGAAGTACCTGAGACTGCCCCAAAAAATCAGTAAGGCCATCGTATGAGATGTATAGTATATGTTTTTGCTGCATGTACTTAATATCTCACCTGATGACCTTTAATAAATAATTCATTCTGGTTTAAACGCTTCTTTATAGACAGAAGTTATTCCTTCTTTCAAACCTATTTTATATTTCCATCCAAGCTTTTCGATTTTTGACACATCCATCAGCTTACGTGGTGTGCCATCGGGTTTGCTTGAGTCAAATACGAGGTCTCCTTTAAAGCCAACAACATCTTTTACCATTGTTGCTAATTCTTTTATGCTCAGATCAACCCCGCTGCCAATATTCACAAAACCTTTATCATTATAGCTTTCCATCAAAAACACACAGGCTTCTGCCAGGTCATCCACATGCAAAAATTCTCTTAACGGAGATCCGGAACCCCAAACCTCAACAGATTTTGCACCATTCATTTTTGCTTCATGAAATTTACGCAGCAATGCCGGAAGTACATGTGAATTGTTTAAATCATAATTATCATTCGGACCATACAAATTTGTTGGCATAGCAGATATGAAATTACACCCGTATTGATCTTTATATGCCTCGCACATTTTTATCCCTGCAATTTTTGCAATTGCATACGGCTCGTTTGTAGGTTCCAGTATACCTGTAAGCAGATAATCTTCTTTCAATGGCTGAGGCGCCATTTTCGGATAGATGCATGAAGAGCCTAAGAATAATAATTTATCAACTTTAGTTTCAAATGCCTGATGGATTATATTCGCTTCCATGATAAGATTATCATAGATAAAATCTGCGCGATAAATATTGTTTGCCTGTATACCGCCAACTTTTGCTGCTGCAAGAAAAACATAATCCGGTTTTTCTGTTTGAAAAAAGGTCTTAACCTGATCCTGATTTCTTAAATCAAGCTCTTTGGATGTACGCGTAATGATATTGGAAAATCCTTTTTTCTCAAGTAAGCGTACAAGAGCGGAACCAACCATACC
>FTDL01000124.1_pt1 | contig 44809 bp, 45 predicted proteins | sample 1639951 | NCBI WGS metagenome assembly FTDL01 (sample SAMEA3914869, study PRJEB12502) | metagenome | biome: forest; material: soil | place: USA | collected 2012-03-12 | depth 0.1 m
GCATAAGGCAGTGTCAATATGATTTAATCTGAGAGGAGCGCCTCCATTATTTAATGAAGCTGCTGCATAGCACGTATCGGCGTTCCAGGTAAGTGGATTTACGCAACTACCACCAGCAAAATATTTATCATCTTTTAAAACAGTACCGTATTTAAATGTATTCCATGAAATAAAACAATTTGTCTGACTTGCATTTTGTGCAAGGGGAATTTGTTCAAATGCTTTTTCTGAAACAGGCATACCTATTAAATAAGCTGCTACAAATTGTTTTTGAATTTCTTTTCCGTCAATAAGTTCTTTAACTAACTGTTTTAAATGTTTAGAACCCTGACTATGTCCGGCGATAATAAAAGGTCGGCCATTGTTCCAATTTTTTAAATAATATTCAAATGCATTTTTAACATCGCTGTAAGCAAGATCAAGCGCCAGAGGCCCACTTGTTTTATTAATAAAAGATTTCAATACGGCTTGTCTGTATATAGGAGCATATACTTTACAACAGCCGTTAAATGCACTTGCCTGAGACTCCGTAATTGTGCCGATACGTGCTAATAAATGTTTGCTATCGATGCGTGCATTCCATTTTGTACCTATTATATAGGCTGTCGGATAAACATAAAATACATCTATAGCTGCACTATCCTGTATATCCGGTGTCGGGCATTCTTGTGGCACGCAGTCTGCCGCATCAAATCTCCATGGTAAAGCTATCCAACTATCTTCATTCCCATAATCAGGTACTTCAGGATGTTTTGCATGCACAAATTTTTTGCTTGGCAAGCACGATTGCAGTATAATAAAAAAGCATAAAAACAGAATAAAAACTGTGTGATAGAATATAGCTCGATTCATGGCAAGTAAATTACATTAAATGTAATGTATTCAAATACAAAATAGTGTTGATTTGTTTAATTATTTAGTTCCACTTAACGTTGGATTCATTTTAGAAGTTCGGATTTTACAGGAAACAATTCCCATTTGAGTATACGTATATATACTTAATTATATATAGACATATATTATGTGCAGAAGGACAGCGAATTTCATTGTGATTGTGTCTTAAAGTGTTTACCTTCAATCTGTATTTAAATTAAATAAGTCATGTATTGCGGTGTGCCGGAGCAGGATCCGAATAGACTTGTGGCGCTGATTTTAGCTGGTGAAATACGTACGCGCGTGGATAAGAATATTGACAGGCAGCTACCGGATGAACACAAATTGATGGAACGCATGGCAATTCTTTCTGAATCTGTACATTTATCTGCTTTTTATTCTATCAGTACTTATCAGGCAGAATACTATTCAGCCTTGTTTCCTTCTGCGAATATCATCATTGATTCTGTAACGGTTAAAGGCCCGTTGGCGGGCTTATTTTCATTTTATCTGAAACATCCGGAAACGGATGTGCTACTACTATCTTGTGACATGATTCAGTTAAATACAAGTATATTAAAAGGGCTGACAGACATTTATGATACGATCAATATTGGTCATGATATAGCGGTATATCAGCATGGAAATGGGGCTGTAGAACCAATTCCTGGAATATACACCTCTGAAGCATTGAAAAAACTGTACTGGTTATTTGCATCTAATAATCTTGACAAACCTGAACTGGAATATTGCATTGAAATCAGTAATTCTTTTTTATTACCGATACCTGATGAACAGAAAAGATTTTTATACAAGCAGATACACTAGCGAGTGGTATGAATAAAGATATAATCTTCTAAAAATCACTATAAATGAAAAAAAATATCGGATACATTCTTAGACAAGTTTTTAAATTCTTACTGCTTACTTTTTTGCTGATCATCCTGTATATCGCTGTTGTTGTTATAATCGCTTACATACCTGTCAACTCTGATTTTACAATTTGTAAAAATGATTGTGTTGAAGTTTATCTGCGTTCAAATGGAGTACACACAGATATTGTATTACCTGTAAAAGATTCAATAAATGACTGGACCGTAAAAATTAATCCTGCATTAACAAAATCCGGTCGTACTGATTTTCGATATATAGCTGTTGGATGGGGTGATAAAGGTTTTTATCTGAATACACCCACTTGGAATGACTTAACGTTTAAAACAACATGTAATGCATTGTTTTATTTAGGCAGTTCTGCAATGCACGTTACATTTTATAGCACTATGAAAGAAGGAGAATACTGTAAAAAAGTATATATAACGAAGAAAAACTATCGCAACATTATTTCATTTATAAACTCAAGCTTTGTGGAAGATGATAATAAGAATTACGTGCGTGTCCCAAATGCTTCGTATGGAAGTAATGATCTCTTTTTTGAAGCCAAAGGGAAGTATAGTATGTTTTACACATGCAACACCTGGACTAATAATTGTTTGAAAGCCGGTAATATGAAAGCATGCTTGTGGACATTGTTCGATAAAGGTATATTTTACCACTATAAATAACAGGCCTTAATTGAATATCAATATGAAATCTGCTTTTAAATTTTTGATAGTTGCAACTGCTGTTTTTTTGCTGCTTTGTCTTTTAATAACCTGTATATATGGACATAAAATTACTGTGCTGTTTTTAATACAATCGATAGGCGAAACAAACCGTACTGATAAAATTCTAAACCTGGTTTCGATAGATAAGTTCCGGATGTTACAGTTAAGTCTCTTTATTTTTAGTCTGTTGTTGCTTGTATTTGCTGTATTTATGAATAAGATCTGGAATTTTATTGCAGCCTGTTTGTCTTACATACAGAAAAATAGTTATGCTTTATATGTAGATTTTATAAGTACAGAAATTAAATGGATTTTACTCTTACCATTTATCAGTTCTATTTTTTTTGCTGTGTATATGCCAGTATCATATGATGAAGCCTGGACATATCTGCAGTTTACTTCCAAATCGCCAATATCATCACTTTGTTATTATCCTGCACCTAATAATCATGTTTTGCATTCACTTATAACGAACGGTACACGATACATACCATTTCTTACACCGTTATTATGCCTTAGAATATCAAGCATTGTAGTCTCTTTTATAACCGGCTTATTGTGTTTTTCTTTTGTGAAAAAATATTATTCTACAAATATTGCTCTGTTTATAACGGGCGTTTCTAACATGTTATTTATGTCTGTTTATTATAGCTATATGTCGAGAGGATATGGTTTGATAACATTTTTTTTCATATTGTCTATGTATGCAGCTTTTAATATTATTTACAAAGGCGACAAGATAAAATACTGGATGTGCTTTGCTATAAGCAATCTGCTTGGCTTCTTCACAATGCCTTCATTTTTATATGCCTTCGTAATATTGAATGTGATTATTTTAATAAACAATAGATTAAATATTAAAAAACAATTTGTATTTAATCTGATTACACTTTTTGGAGTAGCACTTTTGTATACGCCGATTATTATTTTAAATGGAGCAGATGCAATTATTAATAATCGTTTTGTTGTTCCAATATCAAGGCTTGAAGTTCTTGACCAGATTATGTTTTTTATAAGCCAAACAATTACAGATATTTTTGGCTTTAATTATTTAGTTGTTCTGGCTGCTCTATTTATTTCCGTGTGTTTACTGATTAAATACAGGATGATGTTTGAGCTGAAACTGGCTGTAGTCTTTGTGATATTTCCCTTTTTACTTTTGATTGTACATTCTGTTATACCTTTTTCAAGAACATTTAATTATTATGGTTTTGTTTTAGTTTTCTTAATTGGTGTTCCTTATTTTAAACTCGCTGAAAAAATATCTGCTGCATATATTCTTTGTATTACATTGCTTATACAAGTGTGTTTTTTTGTGAATTTTTATTTGAATATAAAAGAACATGAAGAATTTAATGTTACATATCACGAAATCAATAATCAAATCGTGGGTAATCACAGTTATTTTTTTTCAACAGTTTTATTTGAAACAAATTTTATGTTTGAAAATGAAACGAAAGGATACAGCATGTCTAAAGCTGAGTTTCATTTTCCTCAAATTGATGTAGATGCAGATACGTTAACAGGTTTTGACTATTATATCATTGATAAAAAATATGATTTTACGAAACATAAAAAAGCTGCATACTCAGATAGCCGCACAAATGTTTATACCAGATAATATCTGTTAGACTAACTTCCAACATTCATATAGTAAAGAGTAGCTATGATTTTAAATGGTAACTCAATACGTACATATACGTAGTTTTATACTGAACACATTTTAGATGTTTTAGCAGGAAAAATCAGTACATAAGGAATTTTAGTTTGATAATATGTGTTAAGCAATAATTAATCTTATTTGATATATAGAATATGCCAGATAAGAATTATTTGTTAGCCATAAAGAAATAGAAATATGAAAATTACGAAGGACGTACAGATAGGGGAAGAAGAAATCAGTGATGAACATATTTCATCGAATCCGGAAACACCTTTGCGAGCTGATGCATTTGAATTAGATGATGATATTAAAATTGAACTGATTGCTAAGAAGTTTAAAGATATTATGGAGGTGTTAGGACTTGATCTTTCAGATGACAGTTTAAAAGATACACCTGCGCGCGTTGCAAAAATGTATGTAAAGGAGATTTTCAGTGGACTGAATCCAGCGAATAAGCCGGGGGTAACGTTATTTGAAAACAAGTATCAATATAATGAGATGGTGCTTGAAAAGAATATTACATTTTATTCTAACTGTGAGCATCACTTTGTACCGATTATTGGTAAAGCACATGTTGCATATATTTCCAATGGAAAAGTTATCGGTTTATCAAAACTGAACCGTATTGTTGAATATTTTGCAAAACGTCCGCAAGTGCAGGAACGGCTAACGATACAGATTGCAAATGAATTAAAACAGATTCTCAAAACGGAAGACGTTGCAGTTGTGCTTGATGCAAAACATTTGTGTGTATCTATGCGTGGCATAAAAGATGAATCAAGCACAACTGTGACGGCTCACTACTCAGGGAAATTTAAAGAAGAGAAAACCCAAAGAGAATTTCTGACTTATATACGTTAAAATAAATAAGACATATGTATTTATTGGAGCGTACACAGAGATTACCTATCACGATAGACGAAGCCTGGCAATTCTTTGCATCGCCGTCAAATTTAAAAACGATTACGCCCGCTTATATGGGCTTTCATGTGTTGACAGGTGGAAATGCGGAAATGTATGCAGGCATGATTATTACATACAGGTTGACACCTTTATTTAATATCCCATTAACATGGGTAACTGAAATTACACATGTGCAGGATAAAAAGCTTTTTGTAGACGAACAACGGGTTGGACCTTATACTATATGGCATCATCAGCATCATTTCAAAAGCATTGAACATGGCATAGAGATGACAGATATTCTGCATTATAAATTGCCGTTTGGAATATTGGGCAATTTAATACATATACTTTTAGTTAAACGTAAGATTAACAAGATCTTTGAATTCAGAAAAAAGAAGCTGGAAGAGTTATTCGGTGTTTATAGTGTATAAAGTAACAAGATTAACTATAATCATTTCACCGCAGCGAATCATAATTTATAATTCCATTAAGCTTTTCGCACAAATTCAGACTTTATTGCCATCGCTCCGAAACCATCAATTTTACAGTCTATATTATGATCACCATCTGTTAACCGGATATTTTTAACTTTCGTGCCGGCCTTTATTGCTTTAGGGGCACCTTTAACCGGCAGATCCTTAATAATTATAACTGTGTCGCCATCTTTCAGTACAGCTCCATTTGAATCTTTTATAACGTTATCCGTGCTAAGAGCTTCTTCAATATCTGTTGGATTCCATTCGTAATTACACTCCGGACAAATCATTAAAGAGTTTGCCTCATATGCATACGGAGACTTGCATTTTGGACACAGTGTAGATATATCAGACATATTATTTAGCATACAGTACAGCAAATATACTAAAAATCAGAGTGCTCACTTTAATATCTTATTACACAGAAATAAAATAGTCTAATAACTTGAATAATTTCAATAATGTGTACTATACGCTTGGTTGACAGTTTACTAAGTGTAAATTGGTAGATTTTTTTTTCTAATAAAGTTTTATATTGTAACTCTATTTCAATCTTATTTTGTATGTATAGAATAGAACGAAAACAACGGCTACCGGGTAGTATAGAAGAAATATGGAAATTTTTTTCTTTTCCTGACAACCTGAAAAAAATTTCACCTCCGGCTTTAGGATTTAATATCGTATCCGGATTAGAAGGCCCTATATATGTTGGTATGGTTGTTACTTATACGGTTAATTCGGTATTCAGTATTCCTTTTACGTGGGTAACAGAAATTACGCAGGTGGAAGACAAAAAGCTTTTTGTCGACAGGCAGCGTTCAGGACCTTATGCATATTGGAATCATCAGCATTATTTCAATGTAATTCCTAACGGAGTTGAAATGATTGATATATTGGAATATAAAATGCCCTTAGGTGTTTTGGGAAGCCTGGTGCACCCCTTTCTGGTTAAAGATAAAATTGAATCAATCTTTGAATACAGAAGAGAAAAACTGGAAGAATTATTTGGCGTCTATGAGCCGTCATCATCAGCTGTTGAAGAGATATAAAATCAAAAGCGTTCCGGTCTTTATAATAAGAAAACTGGAACGCTTTTGATACTTGTTTTTATGTAATCGACGCTCTGTAAATTTTATCTATTGCTGTCAACAACACTTTTGAAAATTCTTCCTGACTTTGATTCACTCGTAAATCATCAAGCAACGCTCTTGAAAAGCTCGCGATCATTCCATTGTTGTGAGAAAGAACTTCAGCAGCTTTATCTAATTCATATCCTCCGGAAAGCGCTACAAGTCTGACAACTTGTGGATGTGTTGTGAATTCTTTGTAAAAATTGTCAATTGTTGGTAAGCTTAATTTTAGCATCACTTTTTGATTTGAAGCAAGTGTATTTAATTGCTTCATGATAGCATCTTTAAGTGTTGCTTCAATTTCTTTTTTATCAGCCGAATGAATATCTACTTCAGGTTCTATGATTGGTATAAGTCCATTTTCGATAATAATTTTTGCAAATTCAAATTGCTGCGCTACAATTTTTGAAATCGCTTCTGCATTATTTTCAACTATTACAGACCGCATTTTTGTGCCAAACACACCTTTGCTTTTTGCATCCTGAATAATACCAGCAAGGTTTGGTATTGCTTTCATCAGTTGTACACCTTTATCTTTATTTTCTAATCCTTTATCTATTTTTAAAAAGGAAAGAATGTTTTTTTTCCATAGATATTCTGTTGTCGGAATGTCTGCCACTTTTGAATTTAATGTCTTATCAAATAAAATAACACCAAGAATTTTTTCTCCTGTAAAAGAAGCATCTGTCATTACACGAGAACGCATAGCATGAATCAACTCGTACATTTCGTCTTCATTTTTATAGGCGTCTTCTTTTATTCCATATCCCAGTAAAGCCTTTGGTGTGCTTCCGCCACTTTGGTCTAAGGCTGCAATAAAACCAGCATCATTATGCATTCTGTTGAGTTGCTTTTCAAATAATTCCATATAAATTGTTTGTTGATTTTTCTATGTTATAAATATTTAAATATTTTACTGAGTGCCAATGTTTGATAATGAACCGAATTTCTTAATAATCATTATCAAACCAGCCGCATTGAAGTGCTTTTGCTGTAAGTTCTGCCATGTTTTTAACTTCGCATTTTTCAAACATATGTGTCCGGTGATGCTTAACAGTATTTTCGCTCAATCCCAACTCGTACGCAATCATTTTAATACTTTTACCCTGCGCAATCAATTCCAATACTCTTTTCTCTGCTTTCGATATAGGTAATTTCGTTTTTTCAGGAATGAGTCCCAGATGTAAGGCCTGTTGTTTCATTTCCTCAGGAATAGAAGTATCTAATAAGAAAAAGCGTAACTGAGGAGTAGGATCCAGATGACTGATATCTGTGATCAGATCAAACTGATATACACCATTTCCCATTTTGTCAAAAAATATTGTAGAACCTTGTTGTAACGCATGAAATTTAGTTCCGTTTTTCCGGATAAACTCATATGTGAAAGATGCCTTAATGTAAGGTCTGTTCTCTATTGGCTGACTGTAAAAATATTGCCAGAATTGTTCGGCTGCCTGTAATGTTACAGATAAATGCTGCGGGTTTGTGAATCTTGCTGCCTGTAAAAAAGATACGTTGGTAAATTCTTCTGCAGCATAGCCCGTAAGTTGTTCGATAGCTCCGCCGATTTTTAAAAACTTAGCTGTATGAAGATCTGAAACAAACCAACAATAAGATCCTACTGCATATATCTTATCAATAACATCCGTAAATGAAAAATCATCTTTGTATAAATTGAGTTTAGGATCGCGACTGAGCAAATCATAAAAACTCTTTAGTTTTTTATATTGACCAACCAATCCATGAGTATTTTCGTTAGCTTTTTCCATAATTATTTAATTTGTATTTAAATACTGTTATCAGATAATACTTATTGCGTTTTAAATATTATTATGATACTAGTGGGTTGGCCTGTTCAGTTAAAATTGCTGAATCAGATCAGATTAAAATGAGGGGTTACTAAATTTACTGAAAAAAAATTAAAAAGATTACATACTGAATTATTTTAATGGAAGTAATTCAGTATGTAATTTTGATATATTATTTAAAATTCGTCTTCATCAAATACCAGATCTGCATCTTTTTCCCATATCTCCATTTCGCAAGCCTTGCAATTGAATTTTAATTTATATTCATTTTCGCCATGCTTCAATACTAATGGTTCTATAACTTTTTCGCCCATGCTTGCACGCTGATATTTCGGACATTTTCCTAATTCATATTTTACACAGTATTTGGTTGTCATCACGCGCGCCTTGCCCGGATCCCACTGCAATTCAAATGCCTTTTCAATTTCAGTTACGCCATGTCTGTGATAAAATGTGCGGGCCATTTTATTTGATACGTTGTACATGAAATCCAATTTCTCGACAGGATATGGATGCGTTGTTTTTTCAATTTTATATTCTTTACGAACATATCCTTTTACACGTACATCAATCAATTGTTCCAATACTTCTCTGCGAATCTCATTGATCTTTGAAATAGGCAGGAACCACGCATCAGACAATTCAAGTACGATCTCGTCTGCAATGAATGGGGTATTGCCCGTTTTGGAAAGATTCTTTTTTATGTTTTCGAACGCAGCATCAGCATTCTTACTTAGTTCTTTGTTGTATTCAAGTATAGCAATGCTTTCATGACCGTCTTCGTCAACCGCTTTCAGCTGAAAGCCCGCAGATGTTTCGCTGAAGATGAGTCGCACACTGATCTTACGGATGGTGCTGTCTTCGCGCTCAACCAATTTGTTAAACTCTGCGTCAGCATTTCTGTAAATCATCGTACCAACAGCAAGTGGTTTAAACGTATTCGGAATAACCACATTGTTTGTAATGGTATTAATTTGCGCACCATCTGCTTCTCCCGCTTCGTTGATGAAATACAAACCATCGCCGTTGTTCAGTTTGTCAGAGTTTTCAATTACATAGCCGTTGCTTTTAACTTCCTTAACTTTGCCGATAACCTGCCCCTGTGATTTCGGTGTGTCCCAGGATCCGATTTTCTGTGTTCTGTGGTTGACAAAATAATCGGTGTAGCCTCTGTTAAAGCTGCGGTCCATCTCTGCTTCAAAATTATAGAAAGTTCTTCCGGAGGAAGCTTTTTCAAATTTGTCGTTGTCCTGCAGAAATGTATCCAGCTTTCTGCGCAGATAGGATACGTTATTTTTTACATACACAATATCCTTTAAGCGTCCTTCAATTTTAAAGGATGTAATTCCTGCTTCAATAAGATTGGGTAACTGATCGCTCAGGTCAAGGTCTTTGATGGATAATAAGTGGCTATTTGCAATAAGTGTTTTTCCGGTACCGTCGATCAGATTATAGGGCAAGCGGCAATTCTGTGCACAGGAACCTCTGTTCGCACTGCGTTCGCCGCCGGCAATACTCATATAGCAATTGCCGCTGAATGAAACACATAGTGCACCGGAAACAAAAAATTCCAGTTCAATATCTGTTGCTTCATGTATGTCTTTGATCTGATCCAGATTTAATTCACGCGCCAGTACAGCACGCTTCATGCCTGCGTCGGCAAGGAATTTCACATGTTTCGGGTCGCGGTTGTTTGCCTGTGTACTGGCATGTATAACGATCGGAGGGATGTCCATTTCCATGATGGCCATATCCTGTATAATCAATGCATCAACGCCTATATGATATAATTCATGTATTAATTTCTGACACGTATCCAGCTCGTTGTCGTACAAGATGGTGTTTAAAACCACAAATACCTGCGCTTTGAATAAGTGCGCATAGCGAACTAGTTCTGCAATATCCTCCACAGGGTTTGTTGCATTGGTACGTGCTCCGAATTGAGGTGCACCAATATAAACAGCATCTGCTCCGGCATTTATAGCAGCCATTCCCTGATACAGGTTTTTGGCAGGAGCAAGTATCTCAACTTTCTTTTTCATGGGAATGCAAAGTTCCGCAATTATTTACGGGTTTACAAGAACGTTTGAGCCGTGATTTGTATGATTTGTATGATAAAAAGTGATTTTAATTAAAATAAGGTTGAAAAATATATATGACGTCAATTATAAGTTTGAAAAGGATGATTTGCATTTTTTGTAAAAAGCTTAAATTTTAAGTTCGGCTCTTCAAAGGTTATTAGTAAAAATGAGTATTGCGGCTCTGTTGTTTATTTATTACACGTTTAAATTCCTTTTGTATATCTACAAGGACGAAAATAAAGCAAAGAAGTCCAGCAAATTAATATTTACTGAACTTCTTTTTCAAATCTGAAATCATAATAATCATCTGAATCAGCTTAATCACTGTTCAGACAATTTTACACGATCGCTTCTTTTTTCTGAAATACCAGCAACGATCTGCTTGGTGTATAAATACTAAGCTGACCTTCTTCGTTGGTGTGATACTCAAGTGTGTCGTCCACACGGCCGTGGCCACCGAAGCGTGCATCGTCGCTGTTTAATACGATCTCAAATGTACCTGAACCGAATGATTTGAATTTATAATCGAACACGGAATTACTTACACTAAAATTGAACACAAAAATCATGTTGTTGCGTTCGAAAATAATTACTTTGTTGGTATCATCCATGTTCAGCTGCTGTGCGGGTTCTGCGGCAAGCAAACGTGTTTTACGAACCAGACGCATCATGGCTTCATCAAACGCGCCAAGGTATTGATATTTTAATCGTGGATTGTCTACCAGCGACCATTGCCTGCGTGCATACTGATAACTCCAGCCATTTCCTTCTCTAGGAAAATCAATCCATTCAGGATGGCCGAATTCATTACCCATAAAGTTTAAATATCCTTCGCCACCCAAAGCAAACGTGAATAAACGCAGCATTTTATGAATAGCAATTCCACGATCAATAACCGGATTCGGATCATCTACCTGCATGTGGTAATACATTTCCTTATCCATTAACCAGAAGGCAATCGTCTTGTCTCCAACCATTGCCTGATCGTGTGATTCAGCGTAAGCAATGGTTTTTTCTTTGTAACGGCGGTTCGTAAGTGTATGCCACATTTCATAAATGTTCCACTGTTCATCCTGCAAATGTTTCAGGTACTTAATCCAGAAATCAGGAATTCCCATGGCTAATCTGTAATCGAAACCTACACCACCGTCTTTAACAGCGCGTGAAAGGCCCGGCATGCCACTTACGTCTTCAGCAATTGTGATAGAGTCTTTCAGGTATCTATGTGTAACCTCGTTTGCTAATTGCAAATAGGTAACAGCATCAAAATCTACACCGCCTTTGAAATAGGTGTCATAGCTGTCGAATGATTTCATGCCATGATCAAAATATAACATGGATGTGACACCATCAAAACGGAAACCGTCAAAATGATATTCTTCCAGCCAGTAACGTAGATTTGAAAGTAAAAAACGTTTCACTTCCAATTTTCCGTAATCAAACAGTTTTGAATCCCAGCCGTTGTGATAGCCTCTATCGCCCGGATGGAAATACTGATGATCACTGCCATCAAACGCATTCAATCCTTCGGATAAATTTTTCACGGCATGTGAATGAACGACATCCATTATTACCGCAAGGCCATATTTGTGCGCGCGATCTACCAGATACTTAAGATCCTCTGGTGTGCCGAAACGGGAAGAAGGAGCGAAAAAATTTGATACATGATAACCAAATGAACCGTAATACGGATGCTCCATAACAGCCATTAATTGAATGCTGTTGTAGCCCATCTGACGGATGCGTGGAACGATCTTATCCGCAAACTCGCGGTACGTACCAACGCCTTCTTTTTCCTGCGCCATGCCTACGTGTGCTTCGTAGATAATCGGGTTCTTGATTTTACGCAAATTGAAATCGCGGTCTGTCCATTCAAACGGTTTTTGTGGAAACCAAAGCTGTCCGGAGAAATCCGTTGTTTCTGGATCCTGTACAACACGTGTAATGTAGGCCGGTATACGGTCATATGTACCATTGGCGCCTACGATCTGAACTTTTATTTTACTTTTATGTACAAAGCGTTTCTGATAAAGATCAAATGGTAAAAAGATTTCCCATACACCAAATTGATTTTTTGTCAGTGCGTGAGAACGTCTGTCCCAGTCATTGAAATCTCCTGTAAGATAAACCTCATATGCTTCGGGCGCCCATTCTCTGTAATACCAGCCACGTTCGTCCTCATCGAAATTAATACCATAGTATTTATGTCCTGTGGCAAACGTCAACAGATCGCCATAATGTTCCTTTATTTCTTTTAGAGCACGTTTGTATCGTGTAATGCGATCTTGAATTTCTGCTTCATACGGTTCCAACCACGGATCATCTTCAATTAAGGCGATTGCTTTTTTCTCTTTCATATGTATTAAATTCTTGCGCGTAAAAATTCAATATTAAACACGGTTTTACTTGATACTGCTTCAAAGGTTTTAGCAGCTTAGTATCGTCTTTACTAAAATAAATTTTTAAAGCCGAACAAACTAGTAAAATGATCAAATGTGTATAGGTATTTTGCTCAGTGTATCTAACTGTTTATCTATTTGTTAGTTAAAACAATAGAAGGCCTAATGGCTGTTTAAGAATGTGTTTTCCAAACAGCGGTTTGTAAAATCAATTTAATGCAGACTTCAGTAATATAAATTATCCCTTCAGGGGTTTCTTTAACAACCTACATTAGGCATTATCCTATCTAACCCTTGAAGAGACTGTTATGACCGCAATCTACATTAGTAATAAATTATTTTGAAAAATTTTGAAGCGGGAGATTTATAAACGTACCTGTTATTACATTTTTTTCAGGAGTGCTACCCTTCTTTCCTGTTTGATTGATAGAATATGTTCCGCTGACAATATTTTTTGTATAGTCGATTGAAAGAATAGAAACTGTTCCTGTACTTATACTGTCCTGATATGTATTAGCAGCATATGTATCATCAAAATATACAACGTTTGATATTGAATTAGGTTCATTGTAATCTCCATATACATTGTATACGCCTGTATTAATAGGGGATGCAGCTGTAATTGTTATGCCGGCGCCAAGTGTATCTTTATTTACAATATTTCCCTGGTAAATTGCCAGCGAATATAATTTTATTTTTTGACCTGAATAGGAATATGTTGTATCAAATGCAAAACATATGAATGATCCGTTACCGGAAATCGGAGGATTATATGTATCTGCATCAAATGATGCTAAATCCGGCAATTTTATTGCGTCACTGGATTTGTATGTAGTATCATTAAAAACAATTTTATATGATGCAGGTGCATCGTTAGGCGTTGGTGTAGTATCACTGTCTTTCTTTTTACAAGAACAGAAACTTAATATTACTAAGAATGTACAGATCAGAATTTTATTTTTCATAAAGGCAACATTGAATGATAAAATATAAATTATACATAAGTAAGTATAATAGTATTTCAATAAAAAAAGAAGGCTTATTTTATAAACCTTCTTTTGAATCTGTAACACTATAATTTAATAATAAAAGCTAAAAACATTAAATAGCATAATGGGTTACTTGTGAAGTTGCACCTTTTTTGCCACGTTCCACACTTTTATGAATCTTCTCGAACATATAAATCCTGTGCAATTGATGCGGTGTATACTTGTTTTTAACTGCAGGAGAATGTCGCTCAGCAGGTCTGTCTGGTGATATTTTTAGCGGTAGTATTTTACTGATATCATAAAATACAATTGCACTAAACAGGAAGTGTGCGGTCTCAACAGAAAAAAACAATAGTGTTAAGATATGGAGTAATTTCTTTTTCATAATCAATCTCCTTTCTTTTAGCTAACGTTTCTGTATAAACGAAAAAAAGAGCGTAAAAGTTTGTTGCCTCTTACGCTCTTTCCTAAAGATGTGTTTAATGCGTTTAAACCGCGATTTATTTTAACCCTCCGAAATTCTTTAATTTAATCTGCGTCAATTTTTTCTTTGTATCCTGAGGAAAATCACCTTTCATGATCCAGTCATAATACATCGGATCTTTCAATAGGGTATCCTTTACTTTCATGCCTTTGTATTTTCCGAAATTAAAAAGTTCTTCGCCTTTATCGCTCATAATCATACGGCCTGCAAGATCAATCATATTTCCGACAGAGAATTCGTGCAGTACAGCCATGTCGTTTTTGATTGGTACAGTAATTTTACCTTCAGCATCTTTTACCTGCTTATCTGCATAACGTGCTACCTGAGCCTTTAATATTTCATAGGTCGCCAGTGTGTCAGCTTCTGCACTGTGGGCGTTTTCAAGATCTTTATTACAATAGAATTTATAGGCAGCGCCCAATGTGCGCGGTTCCATCAAATGGAAAATACGTTGCGAATCGATTAATTTTCTTTTTGTAATATCAAAATCAATTCCAGCCCGGAATAATTCTTCAATCAATAACGGTATATCAAAACGAATGCTGTTAAAACCACCCAGATCACAATCTTTCATGAATTGATTGATCTGTTGTGCTACTTCTGCAAATAATGGCTTATCTGCTACATCTTTATCGTATATGCCATGTATTGCGCTGGATTGATCGGGGATAGGCATGCCGGGATTTACGCGGAAAGTCTTGATTTCTACTTTCTCATCGGGAGGAGAAACACGTACAATACAAATTTCTATTATCCGGTCCGTAGAAATATTTACGCCTGTTGTTTCAAGGTCAAAGAACGCAATTGGCTTATTGATTTTCATTTTGAATGCATTTCCGGCATCGAATAAGGGAAGTTGATCTGTCATTATGCGTGGTGATTCAGTACGTGTGTGGTTAATTCTTTCAGGTCAATACCGCCGAAATTGCCAGAGCTCATCAATAGCAGATTTGTGTGTTTCCAATCGTGTGAGAAAAGAAATGCTTTCAGTTTTTCACTTTCTGTAAATACTTTTAGCTTCGGATTATCAAACGCTTCTATGATATCTGCTTCCGTTATTTCAGCCAAGCGCTTGTGTTTAACAGTTTCGGGGCTAAAGTAAACAATAGGCTCATCGGGTGCTTTATAGGTATCTTTGTATTGCGATAAGAAATCTTTATTGAGACTGCTGAATGTATGCAGCTCCAGCACAGCCGTAAGCTTGCGGTCTGAGAATTGTTTCTTTACGGCTTTGGAAGTTGCTTTCAGTTTTGAAGGTGCATGAGCAAAGTCTTTAAATACCACGTTATTCTTGCTTCTGCCCAGTATTTCCAAACGGTTTGCAGCACCTTTGAATGTTTTTATGGCTTCATAAAACATTTCTTCGGTAATGCCGATTTTTACACAAACGTTTTTGGCAGCATTTATATTTTTAAGATTGTGCTTTCCGAATACTTCCAGTTCAACCTTGCCTTTATCGGTTAATAAGTATGTGATACCATTGATAATTTCATGCTTGTGTGTTGCATAACCGATGGATTGCACATCCGGTCTTGGCTTATCAGCAACCAATGCAGCAAGATCGTCTGACTCGCTGTATATCAGAATGCCGCCTTTAGGAGTTGCATCCGCAAACGCATCAAACTGTTTTACATATTCTTCAAATGTGGGATATACGTTGATGTGATCCCAGGCCACACCACTGATCAGTCCAATATGGTGATGATAATGCAGGAATTTAGGCGTGAGATCCAGAGGAGACGTTAAGTATTCATCGCCTTCAATAATGATAATCGGCGCATCGTCTGTAATCTGTACCATGGTATCAAAGCCATCGAGCTTTGCGCCAACCAGATAATCAAATTTGCGTTTATGTGTTTTCAATACGTGCATGATCATGGCTGTAATGGTTGTTTTACCATGACTGCCGGCTATGACAATGCGCTGCTTGTCCTTCGACTGTTCGTATATGTATTCCGGGAAAGAATAAATTTTAATGCCAAGGTCACGGGCTTTCTGTAATTCAGGATTATCGTTACGGGCGTGCATACCCAGAATAACGGCGTCCAGATCGGTTGTTATTTTTTCAGGAAACCAACCCATTGCAGGCGGTAAAAGATTGTACGCTGCAAGCCTTGTTTTGGAAGGTTCAAAAATCTCGTCGTCTGATCCTGTAACGTTATAGCCTTTATGATGTAGCGCAAGCGCTAAATTGTGCATGACTGCGCCGCCGATTGCAATGAAATGAACCCTGTTATTTGCCATTTTATTTAATAGTAATCCAGCAAAAATAGAAGAAATCGGGATAAAATACCTAAAGTGGATAAAGGAATACCAAATGTGTTGATAAGTATAGTCATTTTATGAAATTATGAACGCAATCCTTTTGTATTACTGAAGTACAGACTTGTGGGTAATGTGTTGATTGTGCGTTATAATCTTGTGTGAATATGTTGAATTTCAAGTCGTGCCAGAAGCAGAATAAGCAGTACATTTGAAGTATGGAGTTAGGAAAATCGAGAACGAAGTCTACCGGATTTGTAGCTAAGAATACCATCGCGAATGATTTGTTAGCGGGGATGGGAAAATTGCCGCCTCAGGCAGTTGAGGTGGAAGAAGCGGTATTGGGTGCATTGCTATTGGAAAAGGATGCATTAACTTCTGTCATAGATATTTTAAAGCCCGAAAGTTTTTATAAAGAGGCACATCAGAAAATATATTTAGCTGTTTTAGAATTATTTGACCGTTCTGAACCAGTAGATCTGATCACGGTTGTGAATCAGCTGCGGTCAAAAGCTGAACTGGAATTTGTTGGTGGTGCCTATTACATTACAGAACTTACTACCAAGGTAAGTTCGGCTGCCAATATTGAGTTTCACGCACGTATTGTATCCGAACAATCGATCAAAAGAAATCTGATAACGATTGCTTCGAAGATTCATAAAGATGCGTACGAGGATACGACTGATGTATTTGAATTGTTGGATAAAACAGAAAAGGATCTGTACGAAGTTTCTGAATCCAATATCCGTAAAAACTATTCAGAGATGCGAAGCCTTATCGGACAAGCGTTGAAAGAGCTTGCAGATAAAAAAGATCAGGCCGATGGTTTGACGGGTGTACCAAGTGGTATGTCTGATCTGGATCGTGTAACATCTGGTTTTCAGAAAAGTGATCTGATTATTATTGCTGCTCGTCCGGGTATGGGAAAAACAGCCTTTGTCTTATCTGCCATGCGGAATGCAGCTGTTGATTTTAAAAAGCCTATTGCTTTGTTCTCTCTGGAGATGTCGGCTGTTCAGTTAGTGAACCGTTTGATCGCTTCTGAAGCCGAGCTGGACAGTTATAAAATTAAAACCGGTAAGCTGGAAGAATACGAATGGCAGCAACTGCACTCTAAGATTTCTCCGCTTACATCGGCACCGATTTATATTGATGATACACCCGGCTTATCTATTCGTGAACTGCGTACTAAAGCACGCCGTTTGAAATCGCGGAACGATATTCAGATGATCATTATTGACTATCTGCAGTTGATGTCTGCAGATACGAGTAACAAAGGCGGCGGTAACCGTGAGCAGGAAATTTCTGCTATTTCCCGTGCATTAAAGGGATTGGCGAAAGAACTGGAAGTGCCGGTTATTGCATTGTCTCAGTTGAGTCGTGCGGTTGAATCAAGAGGCGGCGATAAACGTCCGCAATTGTCAGATTTACGTGAATCGGGTGCAATTGAACAGGATGCAGATATTGTAATGTTTCTGTACCGTCCGGAATATTATAAGATTGAACAGGATGAAGAAGGCAATCCGACAGCAGGTACAGGTGAAGTGATTATTGCAAAACACCGTAACGGTTCGCTGGAAACAGTGAAGCTGAAATACATCGGTAAGTTTACAAAGTTTGCAGATCTGGGCGGCGACTTTATTGATATGGATAACAACAGCTGGAGCGGCGATCAGAATAAGTTCTTCGGCGGACAAACACTCGGTAGTAAAGTCAATGACTTTGGCGGCGATGATGATGGGCCGGCGCCGTTTTAAAAGAAGTTATGAGTTATGAAAATATATTTAGTCGCAACGAACTATATTAATAGTTTAAATATATGATTGAATACTCATTTTCGATGCTTTTTAAATCTCGCCTTTGCCGGAGTTTTCCTCAAGCTAAATAGTGTTCAATGTGCTAATTATCTGCACGATATCCAACAATGGCGGTACAATACATAGAATAGAAAAGCAAACATTAATCAACATAACATATGCGAAAGATCGTTGCAGCGATTAATATGACAATTGATGGTTTTTGCGATCATACGGTGGTGCTGCCGGATCAAGAAGTGCATGACCATTATACAGAACTATTGCGTAATGCAGACGTTATTCTCTATGGTAGAATAACCTATGAACTTATGAAATTCTGGCAACCTCTGATTAAGCATCCTTCCGGTGAAAAAGCAATGGACGACTTTGCACAAGCCATAAACAAGATTCCTAAAATTGTCTTTTCACATACATTGAAACATACAGAATGGGACAGTGCTGAATTGTCTGATAAACCGCTGGAAGAAAAAGTCCGCGAACTCAAACAACAATCAGGTAAAGATATTTTAATCGGCTGCCGCAGTTTAATTCTACAGCTTATGAAGCTTAATCTGATTGATGAATATCAGCTTTGTGTACATCCAGTTGTTTCAGGTGGTAGCTTGCCATTGTTTGAACACGCAGACAGGACTATTTTTAAACTCATAAAGACTAAAATTTTTACTGGCGGTGCTGTAATATTTTATTACGAACCTGCGAAATAAAAAATAACATTTATTATTTTACCTGGCGTTATATCAGAAACAATAAAAATAACTTTATGAAACTATATATTTTCTGTGCATTCTTTTTATTTTCTTATAATGGGTTCAGTCAGGATAATATAAATTCAATTTATCAGGTGAATACAGATACAAGCCATGCCTGGGCAGATGCATCTCATGCTGTAGTTGCATTAGATTTAACAGGAATAGTTGGTAATCGGTTTTATGTAATATTTGATAATGGCAATCAGGTAAATCTGGAAACGATGTTAAAGCTTCCTTTTAAGCCAGGTTGTAATTATATAACATGTCCTCAGGTAACAAAAAATCTGCTAACTGTAATTAATTATATGGAAAGCAAAGGTTATGTTTTAAATGCCGCAGCGGGTTATCACGATATGAGATATTTTGCACAGTATATATTCAGTAAAAAATAAAAACGGCAATTATCTTACAGTTTAATTTTGCGTAGCTGTTTGTAAGTATTAATGCTAAGATTTTCTGGAATAACTATTTTTACACATGTGTAATAGACTTTAAGTGTCATGCCACCAAAATCAAAAAACATTCCTGTCAATACATGGCTTTCCATGTTCAGCGAAGGCATTATTATTTCAAGGACATCAGTTAATGGTTCTGCTAATGTAAAGGAAGAGGGGCAGGCTCACCGGGATGATTGGCACTTATTTTTATTACAGGAAGAGGGTACTACATTCATTGAAATTGACTTTCAGAAATACAAAATAAAACCATCGTCTGTTCTTTACATTCATCCAGATCAGGTTCACCGTTTAATAGCATTTGAACATGCAACCTTCAGCAGTTGGGCTATTAATAATGAAAATCTTAAACCTGAATATCTGAAATTACTGGAAGATATTACACCTGTAAAACCCTTGTCTTTGAAAAAGGAAACGTTTTCGATTATCTCCGAAACCGCTTCTCTCGGTATAAAATTTTCACAAAGAAAATACGAAAAGCTCTATCATTCTTTATTGAAGGACAGTTGCAATACTTTGGTGGCATTCGTTGTTTCACAATACTTAAGAAAAGTTCAGTCAAAGGATACGTTTACCCGATTTGAAAGTATTACCAAAACATTTAAATCAGCATTGGAAAAGGATTTTGCGACCGTTAAAAGCCCGGCAGAATTTGCTGAAATTCTTAATATATCCACATCATACCTGAACGAATGTGTCAAACATACAACCGGATTGTCCGTTTCGCATCACATACAACAACGCATCATTCTGGAAGCAAAACGCTTGCTGTATCATTCTGATATATCCGTAAAAGAAGTTGCATTTCAGTTAGGCTATGATGATTATTCATATTTTATACGTGTTTTTGTGAAAAATACAGGAATGACACCGTTGGATTTTCGGAACAAAAACCTTGATTAGTCCTATACTTACTTTGTATTCACATTGTCTGTATTTTTTATATGCTGTTTCTTTGTAAAACAAAAAACAACTTGAACAATGGAAACATCAGAAATACATTTACTGCAAAATAAAAAAATAGCAATTGTTGGCGGTGGCCCGGGAGGGCTAACACTCGCCATACTCCTGCAGCATAAAGGAGCACATGTAACCATTTATGAACGGGACTTTAGCCAGGAGTCCCGTGTACAGGGAGCAATTGTTGATTTGCATTTTGACTCCGGCTTAAAAGTAATTAAAGCTGCAGGTTTAATGGATGCATTTAAAGCGAATTATATGAAGGGAGCTGACAGATACCGTATGGTTAATAAGGATGCAGCTATATACATTGATGAAAAAAGCGATGGCTCGGATGACGATTTTTATAACGAACATTTCAGGCCGGAAATCGATAGAGGAGCGTTAAGAAACATTTTGATTGATGCATTATTACCGGGAACTGTTGTCTGGGATAGTCAGTTTGTGAACATGGTGCAGGTTGATAATGTCTGGGAACTTACATTTAAAAATGATACAACAGCTACGGCTGATATTGTAATCGGTTCAGATGGACACCGTTCACAGATCCGCCCGTATGTTACAGATATCAAAGCATTGTATTCAGGTGCAACAATTATTCAGGGGGAGGTCGATCATCCTGAAAAAGATTGTCCTGAAATATATGAGTTGGTAAATAACGCTAATCTGATTGCAATGGACATCGGCAAGACCATTGCCGTGCAACCGAGAGGTGATGGGGGATTAACCTTTTATGCATCTTCTCTTTATCCTGAAGACTGGGTCAAAACCAGCGGTATTGATTTTAATATAAATCAAGAGGTGTGTTCCTATTTAGTTAAATTTTATGAAGGATGGAATCCACTGTTCTTTACACTTTTTAATGCAAGTTCACATTTTGTTCCACGTCCATTGAATTATTTTCCACCCGAACAGCAATGGGAAACAAAATTAAATACTACACTTATCGGAGATGCCGCACATTTAATGCCGCCATCCGGAGAGGGTGTTAATACGGCTATGTTAGATGCATTGGACTTAAGTGAATGTCTTACAAGTGGAGCGTTTGAAGATGTGCACAGTGCCCTTGCGGCATATGAAAAATGCATGCAGGAGAGGGCAAGTATTCTTGCAAAAGAATCCCTTGAAGGAATTAAAGGATTTGCCTCGCCTTCAGAAGAATCCGTAAAAGAACTTATACAGCAGTTGAATCAAATATAATCAGAGTGAATTATGAATCATGAGTTATGAGTTATGAATGTACTCATAACTCATGATTCATAATTTACACAAAAGCCTGTAATGTTTTACTCAGGTTGTTCTCATCCATGTAGCCGGAACCACGCCAGACAATTTTACCCTCTTTAAATAGAATCATAGTTGGTACGCCTTTTACCTGATAAGCTTGTGCTGCAGCTGAATTTTTATCCACATCTACTTTTATCACTTTCAATCGTTGATTAAACGTTGTTGCTACTTTCTCAATCACGGGAGAAAGTTGTTTACAAGGGCCGCACCAGGTAGCATGGAAATCTACGAGTACAGGTTTTTCAGAATTGATTAAATCGTTGAATGATGCCATAGCTGTAATTTTTAGTTATATAAAGTAAAATGAATGTGTCATTTCTTCTTATATAAGTTACATAAATTTATTGAATATGTTTACGGGCTTCTATTTCTGTTTTAACAGCGCTGTAGCCACCTGCAACATCGATTACATGATGAATGTTCCTGGATTTCAGAATAGATTCAGTAATAACAGAGCGATACCCGCCGGCGCAATGCACATAATACGTTTGATTTCTATCTAAGATGTTTGTCCAGTTATTGATATAATCCAGTGGTGCATTTTCAATAGCATCTAAATGACCGGCTTCGTATTCTGCCGGTTTACGCACATCCAGGATATTTAATTGTTGTCCGCTTATTATTAACTCTGCAAATTCCTTTGCTGTAATAGTTGTAATTACATCTTCGGGTTTACCGGCATTTTTCCAGGTTTCATAACCATTCTTTAAATACCCGATCACATTATCTACACCGACACGTGCCAGGCGGATGATTGTTTCTTTTTCTTTCTCAGGATCGGTGATGAGCAGAATGGGTTGTGTATGATCGGTAATTAATACACCGGCCCATGGTGCAAACTGTCCGTTTAACCCAATGTTTATGGAACCCGGAATGAAACCTTGTTTGAATGCCGCAGGGTCGCGTGTGTCAAGCAGCAGCGCATGCGTCTGTAACTGTAGTTTTTCAAATGTATCTGCATCAAGCGCAATGCTTCCCTGTTTGATTACTTCGGCCGTGTTTCTATAACCTTCTTTATTCATTAATGCGTTTACACTGAAATAATCCGGAGCTGCCTGTAATCCATCTAATACTTCAGCGATAAATGTATGTTTATCCGTTGCTTTTAATGCATAATTTTTTTGTTTCTGATTGCCCAGCGTATCAAACGTGTCTTTACTCATATTTTTACCACAGGCAGACCCTGCACCGTGTGCCGGATAAATAATGATAGAATCGGGCAGGGGAAGTATTTTCTTGTGCAAAGAATCGTATAACATGCCTGCAAGATCTTCTTTTGTAAGATCGCTTTTTATTGCAAGATCCGGTCTGCCGACATCGCCTATAAAAAGTGTATCTCCGGTAAAAATTGCATGTTTGTTTCCGTTTTCATCATACAATAAATAGCAGCTCGATTCTGGTGTATGGCCGGGTGTATGAAGAATTTCAATTGTAAGTTTTCCCAGTTTTAATTTTTCTCCATCGTCTGCAATATGGCTTTTAAATGTTGTTTCCGCTTTCGGCCCATATACAATTTGCGCACCTGTAGCATTCGCCAGATCTACATGTCCGGAGACAAAGTCTGCATGAAAATGAGTTTCTAAAATATATTTTAAGGTGACTTTGTTACGCTGTATTTTCTGAATATACGGTTGGATATCGCGTAGCGGATCAATGATAATCGCTTCACCTTCCGATTCAATGTAGTAAGCAGCTTCTGCTAGGCAGCCGGTATATAATTGTTCAATTTTCATAAGCATATGAACGTTCAGAAGAAGTATGGAGTTGGGACAATGGCAGTACTATTTATCAACTGAAATAATAGTAGTTCAATATAACTAAAGATGCTGTGATATATGAATTACTGAAACGTGTATAATAATATAGTACCACAAAATCGTTGTTTCTGTATAAAAATAGTAATTTGGAGAATACGAAATCGTGATTAAAATACTATTATGCTGACAGATTTTAAAGCGGAACAGCTTGCACATGCCGCACTTGCTCAATATTACAGATGGTACCAGGTATATGAAGTTCCTTTTACTGTAAAGCGTATTGAAAACCAAAAGGATATTCTGTCTGATGAGGTAGAAATTATTACACATGTAGGTACAACCAAAGGCAAAGATGGACTGGATGAACGATTGCGCGTGTATGAAGGATGGCTGAATGCGCATCATGTTCAGCATACAGAAATTAAACAGGTATCTGAAAAAGAACTTTCGTTAGAGGCAGATATTATTTATCAGAATATTCGTCCGGATCAAAGTAAATATTGTTATGCCATTCATTATTCAGCTACGTTACAACTACGGAAAGGCGCTCTTCCGGTATTTACAATGTTGCGGTTAAGTCCTGCAGGAGAGATAAAAGATTTTATCTTCAAATCTGCCTATGCAGAAAACAGAAGCAAGTCATTTTTATATTACTGGATGTATCTGATGGAAACTACTTCAGAAAACAGTAAGCTATTTAACGAATTGTTAGCAGCCGATTTCAGCTTGAAGACCAGCGGTGAAAAAGAATTAAATACAGTTGACGCTTTTAACGGATGGATTCAAGATATCTCAGCAAACATCTCTGCCGGCAGTCATACATATAAAAACTTAGTTATTCTAGAACGCGAAGAAGATTTATTTGCGGTTTCTGTAGATTTCGACTGGACCGGAGTCAATACAGATAACAAAAAGATGATTGGTGAAACACATCACGAATGGGTGCTGGTGAATAATAAAGACGAGCGGTTTGCGCGTCTGAAAAAAATAACAATCACAGTTATAAAACCATTTCAGATCGTTAAATAATTATATGGCGGTCAAGCATTCTTGTTTTATTGAAATTTGTATAACTTGATTTTGATTTAAAAACAACGTTGTAAAATTTAGCCATTATGAAATCCGTCACAGTAATTCTTTCTGTTGCAATACTATTTTTGCTGTCATCTTGCCTCAAGCCCGATCATTTCGTTCGGATAACAAATAATAATTATGATCCGATAATAAATGTAATGGTTGGCCCGGCTTCTTTTGGAGAAGTTGATCCACTCAGGACAACCGATTATATGCATATTCCGGAAGGTACAAGTACTATTTCAGGGGTAGATAAAAATAATTCTTCCATTGTATTAACCGGAAACGTTTCTGTAACAGGTGATGGTAAGCATCGCTGGACGGTAACGATAAATCAAAATGGTACGCTTTCGATTCAAAGAGATAAATAGTACTGTTGTCAATATTCAAAATATTATGAATGTAGATTCCTAAAACGTTGAATGTATGTTACAATAAATCAATTTCCAGATTTTGTTTTGCATTTTTGAGTTCTGCCAACGTTTTTATTTCATTTAATGAGGTTGCAAGCGAAATGCCGTGTTCATAAATGTTTAGTGCTTTTTCATAATAGCCTCTTTCTGCAAAATATTCTGCTGCCTGATAGTACGTTGCCAGATAGTCAGGAAACAAACGTAATAACTGATCAAAATAAATTCCCGCTGCAGAACTGTCTGTTTTTTTATATTCAAGAGCAATTCCATAAAGTAAAAACGGGTCATCAGGTTGTTCTTTATGCAGTTGCAATAGATAGTCTAAGCGATTCATGAATTAATTGTCATTTTTTGATAAAAAATGTAACTTTTAAGTATATAATAGAGTTAAATATAATAAATTGAATTGTGTATTAGCTCATTCAATGTTTTCCGTCAATAATTTAAAACAGTAAAGTTTCGGTAAGAGACGGATACCGATTCAATAGTCATTAAATATACATATAACCGATGAAAATTTTAGTTTGTATCACTCATGTTCCGGATACTACTTCCAAAATTACGTTTGCAGATAACAAGTTCAATACAGCAGGTGTGCAGTTCATTATCGGTCCGTATGACGAATATGCTTTATCACGAGCAGTTGAATTAAAAGAACAGCATGGCGGTACTGTAACTGTATTAAATGTTGGTGATGCTGAAACGGAGCCTACAATCCGTAAGGCATTAGCTATTGGTGCAGATGATGCTATCCGTATCAATGCCCAACCTAAGGATTCCGGATATGTTGCTGCACAGATTGCAGCAGTAGCGAAGACAGGTGGCTACGATTTGATTTTAATGGGACGTGAGTCTATTGATTATAACGGAGGTTTGGTGCATGGCCTGGTTGCCGATTTATTAGGAATGCCTTCAGTAACACCAATCATGAAATTAGATATTGAAAACGGTGTTGCTAAAATGACACGTGAAATTGAAGGTGGTAAAGAATCGGTTGAATGCCCCTTGCCATTTGTTGCAGGTTGTCAGGAGCCGATAGCAGAATGGAAAATTCCGAATATGCGCGGTATTATGTCGGCACGTACAAAACCCTTAAATGTAATTGAGCCGGTTGCAGTAGCAGATGATGTGGTATATGGCACATTCTCCTTACCTGCACCGAAAGGCGCATGCAAGATGGTTGATGCAGCGAATCCGGTTGAGTTGCTTACATTGTTGCGTAACGAGGCGAAGGTACTTTAATTCTTGTTTTACTTTATTTAGAAAAAGATTATGTCAGTATTAATATATGTTGAGTCTAATGGCTCTGAAATAAAAAAATCTTCGATGGATGCCGTTTCATACGGTACGCAGGTTGCTGCCAAAACAGGAGGTGCTGTAACAGTTATTGCTATTGGCTCTATTCCACAGGAACAGCTTATAGCATTAGGTAATTTCGGTGCGTCAAAAGTATTGCATGTTCAGGGAGATGCATTTAATCAGAATGCTCCGCTTGCGTGTGCGGCAGCAGTTGTTGAAGCTGCTAAAAAAGCAGCAGCAAAAGTAATTGTATTGCCAAAATCAACATTGGTGGATTCCTTTGCAGCTAAAGTTGCATCGCAGTTGAAAGCAGGTATTGTAACCAATGTAACGGAGTTGCCTGATACAAGCGCAGGTTTTCAGGTAAAACGCTCAATATTTACAGGTAAAGCCTTTGCAACAGTAGCAATTAATACAGATGTAAAAGTCATTACACTCGCCAAAAATGCTTATCAGGGAACTGAAACCGGAGGCACAGCAGCCGTTGAAGCATTATCTGTTTCTGTATCTGATACAGATACAAAGATGAAAATTACAAATGTGGAAAAAATGTCCGGTGAGTTGCTTTTAACAGAAGCAGAGATTGTTGTTTCCGGTGGCAGAGGCCTTAAAGGCCCTGAAAACTGGGGCATACTGCTTGATTTGGCAAAAGCTCTCGGAGCTGCTACAGGTTGTTCTAAACCGGTTTCTGATATGGATTGGAGACCACACCACGAACACGTTGGTCAAACAGGTGTAAAAGTAGCGCCGAATTTATATATTGCAGTCGGAATTTCAGGGGCGATTCAACACTTGGCAGGGGTGAATGCATCCAAATGCATTGTTGTTATTAATAAAGATCCTGAAGCACCTTTCTTTAAAGCCGCAGACTATGGCATTGTAGGGGACTTGTTTGAAGTATTACCTAAATTGACTGAAGCTGCTAAATTGCTTAAATAAGCGTACCAGTAGTGGAGAAAATTAGATTAGAAATTATAGGCTTATCATCCAGTCAATCGCAAACAGGCTCGTTTGCTTTGGTATTAGGTGAGGTAAATGGTAATAGACGATTACCGATTATTATTGGAATGTTTGAGGCGCAGGCAATCGCCATTGAGATTGAGAAGGTAATTCCGAATCGTCCAATGACACACGATTTATTTAAATCTTTTGCTTTGTCGTTTCATTTTATTGTAGAAGAGATTGTTATTTCTGATTTAAAAGAAGGCGTTTTTTTTGCGAAAATTATTTGTTCAGACGGAATTAAAAATATCGAGATCGATGCACGTCCTTCAGATGCCATTGCAATCGGCTTACGTTTTGATGTTCCTATTTATTCATACGAAACAATTATGTCTGAAGCAGGTATTGTGCTGAATGATGAATCGGAGGATATGGATGAAGAAGAAGAGGACGAAGACGAAGATAACATGGAAGAGGCTACAATTAGTTCTAATAAGCCGGAGCCAAGTTTAACAGGTAGAGAAGATCAAATCAAAAATATGTCGCTGGATCAGTTGCAGGCTATGCTTGATGATGCTATTGAAAAAGAAGATTATGAAAAGGCTGCACGTGTAAGAGACGAAATGAATAAGCGTAATTAAATCTTTACTTATTGTAATAAAATAGAAAGCCCTGAGATTTTTCTCAGGGCTTTCTATTTTATTTTAGTAATTGGAAAACCACAAACGCTGCATAATAAAAAAAGTCCCGCTTTTGCGGGACTTTTTTTATTATGCAGATAACAGATTCTTAGAAAATAGAATTGTCATTTGGAGTGAATAGTTCACCTTGTGGTTCATCATCATCATCGTGTTTTGATGATTCTTCCGGTGCTTTGTAAGAAAGAATTTCAACTTCTTCATCTTTCTTTTCTACCGGTTTAGCTGCTGTTTTTTTAGCCGCCTTCTTCTTTGGGGCTGCTTTTTTAACAACAGCTTTTGCAGGAGTTGCTTTCTTAGCTGCAGCTTTCTTAGCAGGCGCTGCCTTTTTAACAACCGCCTTCTTAGCTGCTTTTTTAACAACTGCTTTTTTAGCAGGCGCTGCTTTCTTAGCAACCTTTTTAGCTACTTTCTTAGCAGCTTTTTTAACTGCTTTTTTAGCAGGTGCCGCTTTTTTAGCAACCTTTTTAGCTACTTTCTTAACAGCTGCCTTCTTAGCAGGCGCCGCTTTTTTAGCTACTTTCTTAGCAACTTTACTTGCTACTTTTTTTACAGCTTTTACAGCTTTTTTTAGAGTCTTCTTAACTGAAGATTTCTCTGCTTTTTTTACTTTTTTTGCCATGGTACGTCAGTGATATAAAAATATTCTCTTTTGACTAAAGTTAATTTATACCCTAAAATAAAAAAAATGTTTTATATTAAAATTTGTTAGACATAAAATTTAGAAAAAAGTTGAAAGTATTTTTCATCTCTATCTAAGTTGCGGAATATTTCTCACATACTGAATGATGAATACTATACAATAGAAGTTGGGCTCTTAACCGCTTTGAGTAAGGCTTCAACGATTTGAGAGATCAGTACAAATGTTTGCTCAACAAAAATGTATACCTTACTAAATATTTTATGACACGGCTCTTTGCTCGGTTAATACTCACGTTTAGCTTTTGTTTATACATATTTTTAGTGCATGCTCAGGTGAATTGGGAATCACAACTGAGGCCGATCTTATCCGATAGTTTGCTTAAACGTGCACAAGTTGGTATCTCTATCCGGAATATTCAATCAGACAAACTTGTTTTTGAGCAGAATGCCACACAATCCTTTACTCCAGCTTCTAATTTAAAGCTTGTAACTACTGCAGCTACATTAGAAGGTCTCGGTGCTGACTATCGTTTCAAAACGTCTGTAATGTATTCCGGAGAGATTGCTGCAGGCATATTTAACGGAGTTCTTTTGGTAAAAGGGAGCGGTGATCCTACTTTAGGTTCAGACAAGATGCCTAAGCAACTAAATTATCAGACGTTGATCAAAAACTGGATCACAGCTTTTAAATTAAAAGGCGTTACAACTTTTAAAGGTAATCTGCTGATAGATGCTACGCATTTTGGGTACAATCCGGTTCCTAAAGATTATACATGGGGAGATATAGGTAACTATTACGGTGCGGGAAGTTTTGGCTTAAATCTGAATGAGAATCAGTATGTGGCAACATTTAAACCCGGAGTAAAACCAGGAGCTCCGGCAACTGTCATTTCGCTTGTTCCATGGGATACTTCATGTATTTTCATAAATCATGTTATTACTGGTCCGGCAGGTACCGGCGACCAATCCATCATTTACGGATCTCCTTATAACAATCTTATTTATGCAGAAGGAAGTATTCCTATAGGTAATAATTATCTGGTAAAAGGCAGCATTCAAGACCCTGCCAGGATATTGGCACAGCTCATGATTGCTGAAATGAAAGCCCAGGGTATTGTATGGTCAGGTACATATAGTATTGTAAACACTGATGAAAACATACAGGCGGCCCAATGGCAAATATTGACAGAGCAGTATTCACCGGTTTTAAAAGATATTGCAGATTATACAAATCTGGTGAGTAATAATTTATACGCAGAATGTATGTTAAAAGAACTGGCATATATAAAAACAGGAAAAGGAATTACGGAATCCGGAACAAATCAGATAAAAAAGTACCTAAGCAGTATTGGCATAGACACGCTGGGCATTATTTTAAGAGATGGTTCAGGTATGTCTCCTTTTAATGCAGTCTCACCCAACCAGCTTACGCAGCTTTTAGGCACACTGTATTCAAACGCTATTTTTGTTTCTTGTTTACCTGTTGCGGGAAGCGAAGGAACTGTATCGCATACTTGCAAAGAAACGAATGGAAGTATAAAAGTAAAGAGTGGAACGATGAATGGCACTACCTGTTACAGTGGCTATGTACGGGCAAATTCTGGCATCTCTTATGCCGTCTCTTTAATGGTAAACAAACATGAAGCTAAAAACAGGCAGATACAGCGTGTCTTGGAAAAAGTCTTGCTCAAGATCTTGGAAAACTAGGTAATGAATCTTATAGACATTGAAAGCAAAAGGTCTTCTTAAATTTTTAGAAGACCTTTTGCTTTCAATGCTGATGTATGTTAATTAGATCAAAAATCCAGTTCTTCATTTTCCTTTTTAGGGAACAGCCACGAAGCAAGTACAGATAAGCCTAATGCTGAAATAACAAACAATAAGGCATACTTATGAGGGATTTCATACCAGGAGTGAATAAGAAGCTTTACACCCACAAAAGAGAGAATTACAGCCAAACCATAGTTGATATAGTGAAACAGCTTCATTACACTTGATAATGCGAAATAAAGCGAGCGCAGGCCTAAAAGCGCGAATACGTTTGATGTATAAACAATGAACGTATCTGTTGTGATGCCAAGGATGGTAGGAATTGAATCTACTGCAAATACAACATCCGTGCTCTCAACAATTAATACAACAATGAATAATGGTGTGGCATATAAAATACCTTCTTTCCGAACGAAGAACTTATCACCTTCATACGTTTTTGTAACACGGATAAATTTATTTGTAAGCTTTAAAATGTAATTGTTCTCCGGATCAATTTCATCGTCATCGCTTGAGAATAACATTTTGACACCCGTGTACATTAAAAAGATACCAAGTATGTATAGTAACCAGTCAAAATGCTCAATAAGCTCAATTCCTACAACAATAAACAAACCTCTTAAAATAAGTGCGCCTATAATTCCCCAGAATAAGACCTTCCGCTGATATTCAGAAGGGACACGGAAATAGCTGAAAATAAGCATAAAAACAAAAAGATTATCTACACTCAACGATTCTTCAATAATATAGCCCGTAAAGAAAAGTTCCGCAGCTTCCTGTCCTTTCCAATAGTAAACAAATATGTTAAAAGCCAATGCTAAACCAACCCAAAAAGCACTCCACTGAAGTGCGGATTTTGTTGTTACAACTTTGTTCCCCTTGTTAAAAACGAATAGATCTAATGTAAGCAATGTTAAGATACTAACATTGAAGATAATCCAGAATGAAGCTTCGTTATTCATATATAAAATTCTAGGCAATGCCTTTCAAACAACTACAATAATACTGTATTATTTTGTACCAACCATATAAATACAGATAAAATCCGATATGATAAATACAATGGTAAGGGATTCAAATATTTACCTGTTCGGCTTCTTTTTTGATTCGGTTCCGTTCTTTGAAATAGGTAATAACAACCGGAATCCAGGTAATAATTACAATTCCTAAAATGATATATTCAAGATATTCTTTTGATTTCGGAATAGCTTTTCCTAAAAAATAACCACCATATACAAGACTTACTACCCATAATGTTCCACCTATAATATTGTATAAGAAAAACCTTCCATATGGATAACGAACAATTCCCGCAAATATTGGTGCAAATGTGCGGATGATTGGCAGAAAGCGTGCCATAATAAGTGCCCATGCACCGTAGCGGATAAAGAAAGCTTCAGCCGCAAACATATATTTTTTCTTAAAGAAAAGAGAATCATCTTTTGTAAAGAGCCTGCTTCCGGTTTTTTCTCCAAAAAAATATCCGAATAAACTTCCTAAATATGCAGCTATAGATATTGTAATTAAGAGAGTTGTTATCGGTACATCAAATTTTTCTGTAGCAGATAATAATCCCGTGGTGAATAACAGTGTATCACCCGGCAAAAAGAATCCAAAGAAAACACCATTTTCAGCAAAAATGATAAGGAGGATTAAAAATAATCCTCCCGTTTTAATAATTACCTCTGGATTGGTAATGTTATGATATAATTCTAAAATTGAATCCATTTAAATATTCATTCCGATCTGCACTAAGATATCCGGCAATAAGCCTATCAGTACAACTAATACTGACATGATTACAAGGATAACTGATGTGAATCCGAATGCTGGGTTTGAAGATGTAGAAACTTCTTCGCCACTATACATTGCTATAATAGTTTTGAAGTAATAATAAACACTTATTAGTGAACCCAAGATAGCAATTAAAACTAAAGAAACGTTGCCGGCATTAATTACTTCTGTAAATAAATAAAATTTACCAAAGAAGCCTGCAGCAGGTGGAATACCTGCTAATGAAATCAGTGATAAAGCCATTGCAAAAGCCAGGAACGGATTTGATTTCGCTAGTCCGCTGAAATTATCTATATGTGCATCGCCTTTTGATTTTTCAATGACCTGCACAACATAAATTGCAATTAAGTTAGCAACTGCATAGCCTGTCAGATAAACAAATAAAGATGTTTTTGCACCGGCTGTTAAAATAGGAAAGACCATCAGCATGTAACCAGCTTGTGAAACGCCTGAAAATGCTAACATGCGTTTTACATTATCCTGATAAGATGCAGCAAGGTTACCAACAATAATTGTTAAAGCAGATAAACCGATCAATGTATTTGATAAATAGGCAGGAATCGTGTCAAATATACCATCCAGCATCAGATAGAATGCACCGAATGCGGCTACTTTAACAAACGTAGACATGAAAGCTGTAATGAATGTTGGTGCCCCTCCATATACATCCGGCACCCAGAAATGAAAAGGTACTGCAGATACTTTAAATGCAAAGGCTATAGATAATAATGTAATTCCTACATAGAATAACGGGTCAGATGAAGCGGATTTTGCAATCGTAGGAAAATCAAAAGAACCTGTAGCACCATAAATCAATGCAATTCCCAATAACATAATGCCGGTTGCAAATGAACCAAGAATAAAATATTTAATAGAAGACTCGACCGAACGTAAATCTTTTTTTCTGCTTCCTGCTAATATGTATAATGGAATAGAAAGAATTTCAACACCAAGAAACAACATAGACATATTGGTAAATGAAACCAATACAAGGCCGCCTACTGTTGAAAACAGAATTAATGCATAATGATCTCCCTGATTAAATTCACCCTCACTATACGAAATTCTGGATAGTACAAACCAAAATAAAGTAATGATAATTAACAAAGATCCGAATGCAATGGAATAATTGTTGTGCATCAACATTCCATAATGTAATTCAGCATTGTTCCAGAATGTACAGATGTTATAACCAAGTATTCCAATTAACGAAATCAGGATAAGCGGATAGATAAATTTCTTTAAGCCAATGAATTCAGACATCATTGCCAAAATACCTAATATAGATATAAGAATTATTGCGTTCATATTCCTTTAAATGTTCTCTTAGTTTGCAGCAGGTATTGAATTATGTACTGTATGTAAAATTCCATTTACAGCAGGTTCTGTTAAATCTAAAATCAGATTCGGGAACAAACCAAGTACGAAAATCACGATCACTATTGGTATTAAAATACTTTTTTCAACAAGCGATAAATCCAATACATTGTTATATTCAGTCTTTGCTTCGCCCAGCATTATTTTCTGATACGAACTCAGCATGTAAACTGCACCCAAAATAATTGTTATGCCGGCAACAGCCGCCATGTAAGGATTTGCATGGAAAATACCGACAAATAATAAAAACTCTCCAACAAAACCATTGGTTGAAGGAAGTGCAATACTTGCCATCATAATAACAACAAAAAATACAGCGAACTGTGGCATCTGGTTTCTCAATCCGCCAAGTTTATCTATTTCTAATGTGCCTGTCCGGTTTAATAAAATTTCAACTACAAATAAAATACCTACCACATTAACTCCGTGTGCAAGCATTTGAGCAACTACCCCCTGAAGTCCTTCAACAGAATTACTGAACAAACCGGCAGCAATTAAACCAACGTGTGCAATAGAAACATATGCAATCAATGTCTTATAATTTGATTGCTTAATAGCAATGACGGAAGCATATATAATTCCGATTACTGCCAGTAACATTGCCAGCCAGCCCCAATCCATTAATGCTGTAGGTAAAACAGGTAATATCCAGCGTATAACACCATAGATACCCATTTTAAGCATGATACCACTCAATAACATAGTACCGGCAATCGGCGCGCTTGTATAGGTTGATGGCTGCCAGGTGTGTAAAGGAAACACAGGCATTTTAATACCGAAAGCCAGAAATAATGCTGCAAAAATATATACCTGCTCACACGCAGTAAGCTGCGCATTATAAATATTTTCGAGTGCAAAAGATTTTTCAGGAGCTACTGTATACAGGTAGATAATAGCTGCAAGCATGATCAAACTACCGAATAACGTGTAGATGAAAAACTTGAACGTAACAAACTTGCGGTTTGAATCGCCCCATAGCAGGCAGATAAAGTAAATCGGAATTAATGCAAGTTCCCAGAAAATGTAAAACAGGAATAAATCTTTTGATGTAAATACGCCAATCAATGCAGATTGCATAATCAGTGCTAATACATAAAATTCTTTTTTATCTTTTAACGGACTTGATAAAGAGGATAATAAGATTAATGGTAATAGGAAAGTAGTTAATAACACCAATGCCAAACTGATACCATCCATACCCACTGCGTAACTGATACCTAATGTGCTTATCCATGGATGTATACATTCATAATTCCAGCCTGCTTCTGTATTAAAATTGAAATAAGCAGAAAGAGCAAGAGCAAATTCTATTAAGGTTGCTATAATTCCAACTGTCGGAGCCATGCGTTGGCCTGCAATAAATACAATTAATGCAGCAACAAGAGGAAAGAATATTAAAAGCGTCGTAATCATGTCTGACAGATGTATTACAGTACTAGGTTAATAAATAAGATAACTACAATTCCAATGACCATGAATATGGCATAGGTGTTTACATCACCGGATTGGATGTATCTGATGGTTTTGCCGCTCCATTGTATGGATTTTCCGGACAGATTAACAATCCGGTCTATGAATTGTTTTTCTATAACGTTGCTGTTAAAATCTGAAAGCAATGCAATCGGCTTTACAATAACTGTATCATAGATTTCATCTACATAAAATTTGTTATACGAAAGCTTGTCCAGGAATGACATCTCAGATTCAGAAGACGCCGGCAATGTTTTTTTCGAAACATACAATACATACGTAAGCAGAATTACCAGTACTACTAAAGTTAAGGCTGCACCCATAAGCATCAGTTCGGTTGAGGCTGAAACGGTTGAGGCTTCAGGTAATGCAATGTTTGCACCAGCCAGATAATGACTGAACCAATTGTGTCCTCCCAATACGTGTGGAACATCGATGAAGCCACTTACAACCGTCAGGAATGCTAATACCATCAATGGTATGGTCATTAATAACGGCGATTCATGCAAATGATCTTTTTGATGTGTTGTACCTCTGAATTCGCCGAAGAAAGTCAGGTATAACATGCGGAACATATAGAATGTTGTAAGCAATGCTGCAAAAACACCTAAGCCCCATTTAACAGAGCTTGCTTCAAATGCAAGGGCTAGAATAGCGTCTTTGGAGAAGAAACCGGCAAGAGGAGGGATACCTGCAATAGCGAGTGTTGCAATAACAAATGTTATAAATGTAACCGGAAGTTTTTTCATTAAACCACCCATTTTACGGATATCCTGTTCGCCGCCCATTGCGTGAATAACACTACCTGCACCTAAGAATAATAATGCTTTGAAGAATGCGTGCGTTGTCACATGGAAAACACCTGCAGAATAACCACCTAAACCGATAGCCATAAACATAAATCCTAACTGACTGACAGTTGAATAAGCCAATACCTTCTTAATATCCGTTTGCGTTAAACCGATTAAGGCCGCAAGAATTGCAGTACTTGTACCGATGATATAGATAAAATCCAATGTGCATGGAGCCATGCTGTACAAAATGTTCGAACGGGCAATCATATAGATACCAGCTGTAACCATGGTTGCGGCGTGAATCAATGCAGAAACAGGTGTAGGTCCGGCCATTGCATCCGGTAACCAGGTATATAATGGTATCTGAGCGCTTTTACCCATAGCACCGATAAACAACAATAACGTTATGGCAACCATAATACCAGACTGTTCATTCGGGTTGATAATCTTTAATGCCTGGTCGAATACCTGCGCATATTCAAGTGTTTTGAACTGGTGGTAAATTAAAAGCATACCCAATAAGAAACCCAAATCACCGATACGGTTCATAATAAAGGCTTTTTTGGCTGCATCATTGTATGCCTGATTTTTAAACCAGAAACCGATCAGTAAGTAAGAACAAAGTCCAACACCTTCCCAGCCGGTAAACATTACTACATAGTTTGAACCCATTACCAGTAAAAGCATGGAGAACACAAACAGGTTTAAGTAGGAGAAGTATCTTGTTACACCTTCATCATCATGCATATAGCTGATTGAATACATGTGAATCAAAAAGCCTACACCGGTAATAATCGACATAAACCAAACAGACAGGTTGTCCAGTTGGAAAGATAATGCAAGATTTAAATCTCCAACACTGATCCAGTCAAATACAATAACAACTGTTGGTTTTAAATGACCACTGATAGCAGCAAATAATAAATTTAAAACAATCAGGAAAGAGCCTAACAACATACCGCTGGCAATATAGCCGGAAATGGATTTAGGTATGTACTTATTAAATAAGCTTAATATCAGAAAGCCAAGTAGGGGAAGTGCTGGTATCAGCCAAACAAAATTCATCATGATACAATTATACTTTTAATTACCACTTGAGATTCTTTAAACTATCAATATTGATCGAGCCGAGGTGTCTGAAAATCATTACCAGAATGGCCAAACCAATCGTAATTTCTGCAGCTGCAACAGCCATAATAAAGAACACAAACACCTGACCTGATTGATCGTTATGCAATGCAGAAAAATAAACCATTAGTAAGTTTACAGAATTCAGCATTAACTCAATGGACATAAACATTACCAGAATATTTCTTCGATACAGAACCCCGAAGGCTCCCAAAGAAAACAGAATCAAACAAAGTATTAAATATTCAGACATAACTTTTTATGTTATTAATTATCTTTTAAATCCTTTTTACCTAACATCACGGCACCAATCATTGCTGAAAGGAATAACACGGATGTAATTTCAAATGGAAGAAGAAATTGATTGAAAAGGATTTTACCTAATTCCTGGGCACTTCCAAAGTTTTCATCTAAGTCAGATAAGTGAATGCTGCCGATCTGATACCCTTTAAACAGATACACCAAAGAAATCAGTAATAAACCGCCTGCCCCGAACGCTGCTAATTTACTTATCAAAGATTTGCCGGCAGGAACAACTGCATCGTTTAAGTTCAGCATCATGATTACAAAGAGGAACAATACCATGATTGCACCAGCGTATACAATAATGTTTACTACAGCTAAGAAGTCTGCAGACAAAAGCAGCATATGGCCGGTAATACAACAGAACGTAATAACTAATGATAATACGCTATAAACGGGATTCTTGGAAAGGATTACGAATAATGCGCTGCATAATGTAATTCCGGATAAGATATAAAAGATGATATTACTCATTGTGATAGTGCGTAAATACTTATTTTTTATAAGGCTTGTAAGTCTTAGGATGAGCACTTGTGCCAAGCGGTTGTACTAATTTATCTTTTCCATAAATAAAGTCTTTACGATTGTATTGTGCCGGCACTAATTCTTCTGTTAAGTAAACAGCATCCTTTGGACAAGCTTCTTCACACAAACCACAGAAAATACATCTCAGCATATTGATCTCATACAACGAAGCATATTTTTCTTCTCTGTATAAATGCTCTTCGCCTTTTTTACGTTCATCTGCTACAATTGTAATGGCTTCAGCCGGACAAGATACTGCACATAATCCACAGGCTGTACAGTTTTCTCTGCCTTGTTCATCTCTTTTTAGAATGTGTTTTCCTCTGTATACAAAAGAAAACTCACGTTGCTGTTCCGGATACTGAATCGTAGCCTTCTTTTTAAAAAGGTGAGAAAGGGTAATTCGCATACCTCCTAATATGGCAGGGATATAAATCCTTTCCATAAAGGTCATCTTTTTATCTACAACAACTTTCGATCTGTTTGTTAATTGCATGGCTCTTTAACTTAGAATAACAATATACATGCACCAGTAATAATAATATTAACGATTGCCATCGGAATCATAATTTTCCATCCAAGATTCATCAACTGATCATAACGGAAACGTGGCAATGTCCATCTAACCCACATAAATAAGAATATGAACAAGATGATTTTAGTAAAGAAGAAGAGCGTGCCCAGAATTGTTACAACATTATGATCCAGGTGCAATGCTTCAATATAAGGAATGTCATAGCCACCGAAATAGAATGCACTCATTACAGCAGAAGAGATAAACATATTGATGTATTCTGCAAACAGATACAAACCTAGTTTCATAGAAGAGTATTCTGTGTGGTAACCACCAACAAGCTCAGCCTCACATTCCGGCAAATCAAATGGCGTTCTGTTGCATTCAGCAAAAGAACAAACCATAAAGATAAAGAAGCCTAGTGGTTGATATACGATATTCCAGAAATCAGTAGTTTGTTGCTGTACAATTTCACTGATACTTAATGTACCTGTTGTCATGATCAAAGCAATGATAGATAATCCCATTGCAATTTCATAGCTGATCATCTGAGACGAAGCTCGGATTGCACCCATTAAAGAGAATTTATTATTCGAAGCCCAGCCACCGATCATCACGCCGTATACACCAATTGATACAACAGCAAAGATGTACAACACACCGATATTGATATCTGTTACCTGTAAGGCAACCTGTGTTCCGTTAAAATCAAGATAGCTTCCCCAGGGAATAACAGCTCCTGTTAAACAGGCTGTCATCATGGCAATGGAAGGTCCCATAATGAATAATGCTTTATTGGCAGAGGAAGGGATAATTTCTTCTTTCATGAAGAACTTAACACCATCCGCAAGTGGTTGCAATAAACCCAGCGGACCAGCTCTGTTCGGACCTATACGATCCTGAAGCAACGCAGAAACTTTACGTTCTGCGTACGTACTATACATTGCTATAACCAACGATATTGTGAATACCGCAACAACAATGATTGTTTTTTCAAGTAAAAACTCAACGGGTATTTCCATATCCTATTTTCTTCGGTGCTTCAACTTTGATTCCTTTTTGATATTTATTCAATGAAATAACGGAATGACGGTCGATTGCTCTAGGACCGTCAATTACCCAGTCACTGATTTTCTTATGCTCGAAACGACAATCGTTACAGATCCATTCCTCTAATTCACCATACTTGTCTTTTCGACCCGTTACACGGTAAACTTCATTATCACTTAACCAAACTACTGTTTTCCCGCTGCACTTCGGACAATCTCTGTGTGCTTCCATTGGTTTAACAAACCAAACACGTGATTTAAAACGGAAGGTCTTATCTGTTAATGCACCAACCGGGCAAACATCGATAACATTTCCGGAGAAATCATTATCAATAACGTTATGAATATATGTTGAAATTTCAGCTTTGTCGCCGCGGAACATAATACCATGCACACGTTTGTCTGTAATCTGATCTGCTGTGAATACACAACGGTAGCAAAGAATACAACGTGTCATGTGCAACTGAATTTTATCGCCGATGTCAATGCGGTCAAATTTTCTGCGTTCTTCTTCGTAGCGGGAACGTGCTGCTCCATGTTCGTACGATAAATCTTGTAAGTGACATTCACCTGCCTGATCGCACACCGGACAATCCAGCGGATGGTTGATCAATAAGAATTCAACAACACTTTTACGCGCTTCAATTACTTTAGGAGATGTCAGGTTTTTAACGACCATACCATCCATGATAGGAGTGGAGCAGGACGCAACCAACTTTGGCATCGGACGGGGATCTTTCTCTGATCCTTGAGAAACTTCAACAAGACAGGTTCTGCATTTACCGCCGCTTCCTTTTAATTTAGAATAGTAGCACATAGCAGGAGGAACCAGCGAACCACCAAGTTGTCTGGCAGCATTCAGAATAGTTGTTCCTGGTGCTACTTCGGTTGTTTCACCGTCTATTGTTACTTTGAACAGTTGTGACATAATGTAAGCCTCGAATTAAACTGTTACCGTTTTATAATTAAGAAGATGCGCCTTACGGCTATCTTTCACTAAACTAGCATGTGTAACGTGATATTCAAATTCTTCACGGAAATGGCGGATAGCAGCAGCCACCGGCCATGCAGCAGCATCACCTAATGGACAAATCGTGTTTCCCTCAATCTTTGAAGCAATTTCAACCAGCAGGTCAATATCATGCATGTGGCCATGGCCAAACTCTAAACGGTGTAATACTTTTTCCATCCAGCCTGTACCTTCACGGCAAGGGCTGCACTGTCCACAAGATTCGTGGTGATAGAAACGTGCCAGTGTCCAGGTGTTATGTACGATACATGTTGTTTCATCCATGGCAATAAAACCACCGGAACCTAACATCGTACCTGTAGCAAAACCGCCGTCAGATAATGATTCGTAGCTCATTAAACGTGGTTCGCCGGCAGCATTTTTCATAAATAAATGAGCAGGAAGAATCGGCACCGAAGAACCTCCGGCAATAACTGCTTTCAATTCATGACCTTTTCGGACACCACCGCAATATTCATCTGAGTTTAAAAACTCATCAACCGGTAAACCCAGATCAATTTCATAAACCCCTGGCTTGTTAAGATGACCACAAGCTGAAATTAATTTTGTACCTGTACTTTTTCCAATACCCAGCTTTGCATACTCATCACCGCCCATATTAATGATTGGTGTTACCGTAGCAAGTGTTTCTACATTGTTTACAACTGTAGGACAATTATAAAGACCTGAAATAGCAGGGAAGGGGGGCTTTATACGTGGGTTGCCGCGTTTGCCTTCTAATGATTCGATTAGTGCTGTTTCCTCACCGCAGATATATGCACCTGCACCGTTATTTACATAGATTTCAAGATCGAATCCTGAACCTAAAATATTTTTACCAAGGAATCCCGCATTCTTTGCTTCAGCAATCGCCTTTTCAAGAATACCAACAATCCATTTATATTCACCACGGATATAAATATATGTACGGTTTGACCCAAGAGAGTAGCTGGATAGAATTAATCCTTCCACTAAGATGTGGGGATTTTTTTCCATCAGATATCTGTCTTTGAATGTGCCCGGCTCGCTTTCATCCGCATTACAAACAAGGTATCTGGGATTATTGGATTTGCGGTCCAAGAAGCTCCACTTCATACCTGTCGGGAAGCCTGCACCGCCACGACCGCGTAAACCGGATTTCTTAACTTCCTCCATTACATCATCCGGAGACATTGTTTTCAATGCTTTTTCTACTGCACGGTAGCCGCCTTTAGAACGGTAAACCTCATAGGTTTCAATCCCGGGAACGTTGATGTGTTCAAGTAGTAATTTTGTAGCCATTAGATTGCGTATTTTTTAAATGGATCAAAATCAGGCTGACCAAATACTTCGATGATTTTATCAATCTTTTCTTTGGTTAAATTTTCGTAATAATATGTTCCGATCTGAGCCATTGGTGCAGTGCCGCAGGACCCCATACATTCAACAGCTTTGATCGTGTATTTTCCATCAGAAGTCGTCTGGTTTACTTTGATACCAAGCTTTTCTTCTGTGTATTCAATTAGTTCTTCAACACCTCTTAAGCAGCAAGGGCCTGTCTGACAAAATTCAAACATACACTTGCCTACAGGCTTCAGATTATACATGGAGTAAAATGAAGCAACTTCATATACTTCAATCGGTGTAATATCTAATAAGGAAGCAACATAATCCATTAATGGAGCGCTCAACCAACCACCGAATTCATCTTGCGCCATATGCAAGACAGGTAGTAAAGCTGATTTTTGTTTGCCTTCCGGATAACGTGTTTTCATCTCCTGAATTTTTGCCAGGCTAGTTTGAGAAAACTGGAATTGCTGTTGTGTTTGTTCCATCCGTTTATATATTAAGCGTCCATTTCACCTGCAATCAGGTTTAGACTACTCATTGTAACTACTGCATCAGAAATTAATTGACCTCGTACCATTTCAGGGTATGCCTGATAGTAAACAAAACAAGGTCTGCGGAAGTGTAAACGATACGGTGATCTTGCTCCGTCGCTTACAAGATAAAAGCCTAACTCTCCGTTAGCACCTTCAATTGAATGGTAAACTTCTCCTTTAGGAATATCCGTTTCCCCCATAACAATTTTAAAGTGATAGATTAAAGCTTCCATCTGAGAATATACATCTTCTTTTGGAGGAAGATAGAAATCAGGAACCTCTGCATGAAATACACCCTTAGGTAATGCTTTAATCTTTTCCATCGCCTGACGGATAATGCTTAAGCTTTCCCACATTTCTTTGTTACGAACCATAAAACGGTCGTACGTATCTCCGTTAATACCGATTGGTATTGTAAAATCAAAATCCTGATACGAGCTGTAAGGAGAAGTATAGCGCACATCGTAATCAACACCAGCAGCTCTTAAGTTAGGACCTGTAAAGCCATAGTTTAATGCACGCTCAGCGGTAATTGCTCCTGTACCGATTGTTCTGTCCATGAAAATCCTGTTTCTGTTAAACAGATTTTCGAACTCTTGCAGAACAGCAGGATAGTCTGCAAGAAATTTATCAATCTTGCGCATTGCGATGTCGTTGAAATCTCTTTCAAAGCCACCGATACGTCCCATGTTTGTTGTTAAACGCGCTCCGCAGATTTCTTCGAATATTTCGTAGATCTGCTCACGCGATTGCATAATGTATAAGAAACCAGTGAAGGCACCGGCATCTACTCCAAGAATAGAATTACAGATCAGGTGATCGGCAATACGGGATAATTCCATAACCACTACACGCATATATTCCACGCGTTTTGGCAATTCAATACCTGCCAGTTTTTCAACTGTCATGTGCCATCCCATATTGTTGATAGGAGATGAACAATAGTTCATCCGATCGGTAAGTGTAGTAATTTGGTAAAATGCTCTGCGTTCGGCAATTTTTTCAAATGCTCTGTGAATATACCCGACAGTTGGTACGGCATCAACGATGCGTTCACCATCCATTTTTAAGATATTCTGAAATACGCCGTGTGTTGCAGGATGTGTAGGACCAAGATTTAACGTAGTTAAATGGTCATTGTCCATGTGATCGATTTCCTGTTTATTTCCGCCTGTAGTGATCATGTGTATATGAATTATCTACCAAAGAAAGAATCATCTTTATCGTGACGCGTCGGATCTTCCAATGCGTATTCTTTTCTCATCGGATGGTAACCCAAATCATCTACATTCAGAATGCGGATTAAATTAGGGTGACCTGTAAATATAATTCCGAAGAAATCGTATGTTTCTCTTTCCATCCAGTTCGCAGCCTGGAAAAGAGTTGTAGCTGAATCAATATAAGGATCTGCTTTAGGAAAAAATGCTTTAACACGTATACGTACATTCTCAGGTAAATTATGCAGATGATATACAACCCCTAAGAGATCTTCGCCTGCAGGATAATGCACACCTGTTAAATCTGTTAAAAAAGTAAATCCTAAAGAGGCTTCGCTGTAAAGAAAATTCAACACATTCATGTTGTATGTTCTTTCAATGGTAATAGTAAGCATGCCATAAGATTCTTCAGTAGATTTGATATGATCGCCAAAACGGTTTGTAAGAGAATCTATGATGTATTGATTTGTAAGTGTTCCCATGAGAGGTGCTTGAATTATTCTTCGATCTCGTATTTGGCAAGTAACGCTTTGTATTCCGGAGATTCGCGTCTGCGAAGGGATTCTGTACTCGCTAAATCCTGCACACGCATTAAGCCTTGAATAATTTGTTCCGGACGGGGAGGGCAGCCCGGTACATATACGTCTACAGGTATGATTCTGTCAATTCCTTGAAGAACACTGTATGTATCAAAGATGCCGCCGCTGGATGCACATGCACCTACAGCAACAACCCATTTTGGTTCTGCCATTTGCTCATATACATGTCGAAGAACAGGTCCCATTTTTTTAGCAATAGTACCCATTACCAACAGTACATCGGCTTGGCGCGGAGAGAAGCTTGGACGCTCAGCACCAAAACGTGCAATGTCGTATGTGGAAGCCATTGTAGCCATGAATTCAATTCCACAACAAGACGTTGCAAAAGGTAACGGCCACAAAGAATTCTTTCTTGCTAAACCGATTACTGAATCCAATGAAGTAGCAAAGAAACCCGGACCTTCCAGTCCGTCTGGTTTTTCTTCTATTTTTATATCGCTCATAATTCCTTTATCCGTTTGGTTTTCAATTCATCTGTATTAACAATAAAAACGTATAAAACGATCGTTATTCCCAATCTAACGCTTTTTTCTTGATTACATAGATAAATCCAATTAATAACGAGGACATAAATAGTAACATTTTAATAAAACCTTCCCATTTATTTACTGCCTCAGCGAAATGATTAAA
>FTDL01000113.1_pt1 | contig 44183 bp, 38 predicted proteins | sample 1639951 | NCBI WGS metagenome assembly FTDL01 (sample SAMEA3914869, study PRJEB12502) | metagenome | biome: forest; material: soil | place: USA | collected 2012-03-12 | depth 0.1 m
TGGTTTATAAGTAAAATGCACACGCGTGATTTCAATAAATTCGCCTGCCATTTTTGTCGCATCTTCATGTTTGAAATATATTTTTATTTTATGCAGAAACTCCCACAATGGTTCATAATACTTATGCTTTGTTTCCTGTTGAAATTCTTCAATTGTTACCCGGTTTTCATTTTTTATGAGCAAGGACCATGCGATGAAGAAATAAGAGATAGGAAGTTTGCTGCCTTCTAAAACAGTACCACTTCTTAGCGTAGTTCTGAACCGACAAGAACTGCATTGAAACTGATTCTTTCCGGAAAGCCAGTAATGTTTAGTCGTGCCGCATTTTTTGCAGATAATGCCCTTCTTTATTCTAAACTCTTTAAAAGCTTCTATTGCCTGTGTTTCATTTGTACAGACATCTGATAAATAATACTGTTGAGTCATTTTCTTGCGCATTTAGTTTGAATAGCAATTGTATTTTAAATATAATACAATATAATCTCTATCGAATAAGTAGTGTAATAATATTAGTGGTAGGATCTCCAACTTTAGTACGTTATTTATGATGGACAGAAAATTAGTTGGCTTATCTCAAACCCGTTAAATGCTGACAAACTGAAATTAAATTCTGTGCAATACAAAAAATGCAATTAGTTTTATGGCGCAAATAGTAAAAATAAAAATAATAGAAATGATGATATTGGAATGTAATATATCAATTCAATGTTAAACCGGAGAAAATCAGTTGAACATTGAATTGAAAATAATAAGAATTAATGGATAATACGTTCGGGACTAATCTTATTGCTGATCCACTTTATGGTGCTTTATTAATTTCTTTTTCCATTCCATCCGGAACACCTGTTTTATCTGCTTTCCATTCATTCATCTTTTCTTTCGCTTTTTCTTTCTGGCCTGTTTCAAGAAGTAATAAAATCAGATTATTCTTAGCCGGCATAAATCCAGGCCGCACACGTATAGATTCGTTCAGATAAAATTCAGCCATTTTTTTATCACCTTTTTCAAAATTTACTTTAGCTAATTCAAATACATTATCAATAAAACCGGGATGCAGTTTTTCTTCTTTCAATAAATAATATTCAGCCTTTGGATCTTTGCTGTTTTTATTAAGAAGCAATTTTGCATAATAATGGTTTGCATAGCGCTCTGTTGAGTCAATCTGAAGTGCTTCTTTTATTTCTTCCATTGAGGCATCGAATTTCTTTCTGTCAAAGTATTTGGCGCCTAATAATTTATGTGCATAGCTTGAAGATGGACTATCCCGAACGGCATTTTCCCAAAAAGAAATTTCATTTTTAAATTTTTGCTGATGTCCGATATTAATTGTGAAAAATAACGCAGCAATAGCCATGCATGCCCAGAAAACAATTTTTTGATTTGGTAATTTATCTTCTCTAAATAAAATTGTTTGCTGTAGTAAAATAAATATGCCGATGATGGGTAAATACAAACGATGTTCAAAAGCCTGCTCATTTACTTGCACAGGAACAAATAATGCAGGAAGTAAAAACAAAATATACCAGGCAAGACCAAATACAATTAATTTTTTATCAGATGATTTATTCAGAAATAAAATAATTGTCAGAAGTATTGTTGCAATAGAACCATATACAATACTCGTGTCAGCTTGCATTGGGAACACAGATAAATTAAAAGGTAAAAGTGATTTTCCAATATATTGAATAAACAAAGGCAGTCTGTTCACAAAACCTGTTGCATATTCGGATGCCGTTGGCTTAATATTCGGATCAATTGAAATGCTTCGCATATAAAGCCATATAAGCCCGATTGCTGACCAGCTAACGATAAATACAATGTATGTTTTAACAGGTGTTTTTGTTAAAAAAAATAAGTATCCAAAACACATTACCGGCAGTATAACGCCTGATTCTTTTGTATAAAGCGTTAAAAAGAAAAAAGTAACATGCAATAATACCCAATGCCATTTTGCTGATTCTATATAATTGATCATACACAAGATGCTGGCCAAAGCAAATGCAGTGAGCATAGAATCATTTCTGCCCGGAATCCATACAACAGCCTGCGATAATACCGGATGTACAGCAAACAGTAGTGTCAGGATAAAACTCACATCCAAACGAAATTTTAATTTGATGAAAAATTTATAGAGTAAAACACAGGAGATAAGATGGAATATCAGATTGGTAATATGATAACCAAATAATTTTCCGGAAACAATTGAATTAAACATAAAAGATATCATCAAAACCGGGCGGTAATAGGTGTCATCTTTTTCCATAAACACCCCGCGGAAGAACAAATGCCCAAAGTTTTTTCCTTTTGAAAGCAGATCATGGAAATCTTTTACAAAAATACTATCATCCAGTTGTGTTAATCCAAAGCTTAATGATTTAATGTATAGAATAATACTTACAGTTATAATGATTAATAATGGATAAGATACATGTATGTATGGGTTGGTATGTAGCTCAGGTACACGGTTGTTTTGTTTCATATCAGTGGTATGAATTCTTCTTTTAATAAGAATATTTTAAAGAAATATAGCATTCAAGTTAAACACTTCTGTTGAATACTCAAAAAATGTAATAAATTAGAAATGTATTAAAAGAATATCTGAACAGTTTACTAATAATTTGAAATACAATGATCTGGAATGATACATATACCTATATAAATGTACCCGGATTAGGCGGTTCGGGAGATACACATTGGCAGACTTTTTGGGAAAAAGCGTATCCGGAAATTTTGCGTGTGGAACAGCAGGATTGGGATAATCCTGTTTGTAAAGTATGGGTCGATAAATTAGAAGAAACAATTAAGCATAATAGTACTAAGCCTGTTATTCTTATCGGACATAGTTTGGGATGTGCTACCATTGTGCATGCTGCGGCAGCAAATAAATTAGACAATGTTGCCGGCGCATTTCTGGTAGCTATGCCTGATGTTGAACGAAGTGATTTTCCCGGGGAATGCATCGGTTTCAGTCCAATGTCACGAAGAGCGCTGCCGTTTCCATCTGTAATGATTGCCAGTGAAAACGATCCTTATATATCATCTGCAGAATTAAAAAAATGGTCAGATACTTTAGCATCTGATTTTATATCAGTTGGCTTGCGCGAACATATTGGTACTGCTGCAAAGCTTGAGTATTGGGAAGAAGGACAGCAACTGTTTAAACAGTTCATGCGGTCCATTGAAAAGTGGGCAGATTAGAATTACTGAAAAAAGTAATATTTTTTCACAATTAACTTTTAAGGCATTACACTTCAAGCTTTCTGCTTGCTAACTTTCTTCCTTGTAGTAAATCTTATAAAAATTCATGCCGCTTGCATCGTCCCGGCCGCGTTCAATCAGATCTTTATCGCCATGAATATAAATGTGAAAATTGCGATCGAGTTTTAACACGCTTTTAAAAACCTTTGCGTATTTTTTTACAGCAGGTGTTGAAATTTCAAACTCATCTACAATCGGCATCTGATGATCTTCCTGAAATTTATTTTTATATTCTTTAAAAGAATCAATTAACACTTCATCCTGTATCACATCGTTTGTAAATGCCTGCATATCGAAGTTTTCATTTTTCTTAAAATAATTTACAGAACGGTTTAATAAATCAATCTGATCTGTTTTTGAAACGTCAAATGTTTCCGGCATCTGATCTGTAACAAAGCTCTTACACATATTCATGTAATTTTGTGTGTAATGAAAGCTGTCTTTACGACTTACAATTTTCAGAAAATCATCTTTCCAGTATTGTGCATCGGCTGATTTGTTGGTCTGGTCTACTACACATACTTTGTATCCATTTTCTTTTTCGCTGTTTACAATAAAGCATCCTTTATCAAGCTTACGGATGTCAATGCCTTTATCTGATACCGCCTCATAACCATCGCCCTGCGGAAATACTTTTAAAAATGTTTCTTTGGTTTCAGATTTGAATAAACCGATGGCATCTGTATTTTCTCCGTCAATCACGCAATCGTCAAAATATACCACATACAACTCGCCACCTTTTATCATAGCGTGTCTGGATTGTTCATACAAATGTTTGGCAATGTTTATGCTTTGAAGATAGATAGAGGAAGGATCTGTAAATATATTGAAACAATAGGTGTACAATTCATTCAGGCTTAAATCTGTCTCGTGATGAAAATGATTGTACTCTTTATTTTTAAACGGATGTGTAAAATAATTCAGCAGCAATTCTTTTAACGATTCATCGTTTAACTGCAATGGCGTTTTAGAAATAGTGACGCCTTCTTCATCCGATTTATTGCCAACAAAATGCGTATATATTTGTTCGAAACTGGCTAACTCAATGTGCATGGATACGTATTCAGAATTATATACTTAAAAATATGTATAATAGGACAATTTAAGTATTAAATAGGAAAAGGGTTATCTACAAATTATACAGATCGTACATACGCTCTCTGAGCGATGCATTTATAATAAATCATATAGGCTTTTAAGAAAAAAAATAGTAGTATCAATTATTGAAATAATATGGCGAACAGATTCTTTTTATTGATTTTGACAAGTACTTGTATTGCATTTTCGTCTTATGGACAGATTGATACTATTACACGGAGCAAACAGTCATTGTCGCGCTATCTGAAACAATCAATTGTACCGGCAGCATTCATAGGAACAGGAATGTTTATGAAACTACATAAAACCGGATTTAATGATCTGACAGTACGCAATAATGTTGTTAAAAATTTTCCGGGCTTTCATACACATGCAGATGATTATTTGCGATTTGCAGCAATACCAATTATTTATGGTGTTGACCTGCTGGGTGTAAAAGCAAAAACAGATATTAAAAACAGAACAGCAATTTTGTTTAAAGCAGAAGTAATTATGTTTGCAACAGTAACCTTGTTAAAAAATGAAACACATGTAATCCGTCCGGATAACTCAAACGATAAATCTTTTCCATCCGGGCATACAGCACAAGCTTTCTTAGGCGCTGTTTTTATTCAAAAAGAATATGGAAGTAAAAGTATTTTATTTCCGATTGCAGGCTATACAATTGCTGCAAGTGTAGGTGTATTACGGATTTTAAACAACCGCCATTATACTAGTGATGTATTGGTTGGTGCAGGTATTGGTATGCTGAGTGCACACATTGCATACTGGACACACCGCTATAAATGGAATAAAAATGTTGTTGTGATGCCAACATATAGTAATAGAAGTGCAGGTGTGTATTTTGCGCTTATATTTTGAGAAGATAGATGTAGTGTGCAATGCGTTTTATTAAATTATTAATAAATAGAATTCGTTAAAATATTTGCCTATTACCGTTTTAATTTACAAATCAAGCTTTTTTACAACTATGAAAATTCTTACAGCTGCTCAGATTCATGAATTAGATTTATATACCCAGGAGGTAGAGCACATAACATCGCTTACATTGATGGAACGTGCAGCAGAAGCTTTTGTCAATTGGTTTACAAAGCATACATCCTACAGCAAAGAGGTTTGGGTATTTTGTGGCAGAGGCAATAATGGAGGAGATGGACTTGCTATTGCACGTCTGCTTTTAAATCGAGGATATAAAATAAAACCTTTTGTTGTAAAATCCGGTCCGCTTACAAATGACTGTGCTGCTAATCTGACGCGTCTCGAACAGCAAATTGGTGTTACATGTATTACAGGCATTGAAGATATTGGTAAAATACCCGAAGGTATATTGATTGTAGATGCCTTGCTCGGATCAGGATTGAACAGAGAAGTAACAGGTGTGTATGCAGCATTGATTGATCGCATTAATGCATCCGAAAACACTGTATATGCTGTAGATGTTCCTTCCGGTTTATACAGTGATTATCCGGCAAAACACGCATCTATTATCACCGCTGATCATACCATTACATTTCAGATGCCAAAGCTCATGTTGTTTCTGGCAGATCACGAAACCTACACCGGAGCCTGGCACATTGTGGATATAGGTTTAAAAATGGAAGGCACAGCCGATTTGTTAAGCGAATACAATTATACAGACGCTTCTGTAATCCGTTCTATGATCCGTAAGCGCCCGGTGTTTTCGAATAAAGGCACGTTTGGCAAAGTGTTGCTGATTGCAGGAAGTAAAGGTATGATGGGTGCTGCCACACTTGCGGCAAGAGCGGTTATGCGCTCGGGAGCCGGCTTGGTTTGTGTACATATTCCTGAAAGCGGTATTGATATTTTGCAGACACTTATTCCGGAAGCGATCTTAAGTATTGATTCGAATAAAGACGTTGTTGCAGACCTGCCAGTTATAGAAGGATATAGCGCTATAGGTATTGGTGTTGGTCTTGGCGAACATGCATATACAGCAGAGGTATTGGAAGAGCTGTTGTTAAAAGCATCGTCGCCTCTTGTGATAGATGCAAGCGCGTTGAATATTCTGGCCGCACATCCACAGTGGATTACACACATACCGGCAAACAGTATTCTTACGCCGCACCCGCGTGAATTGGAGCGTTTGGCTGGCATGAAGTTTCAGAACAGTTGGGAACGTTTACATAAAGCAGTAGAACTGGCCAAAAAAATGCAGGTGATTATTGTATTAAAAGGAGCCTATACCGCAGTTGTATTGCCAACGGGAGCGGTGCATTTCAATTCAACCGGCAATTCAGGTTTGGCAACGGCAGGAAGCGGTGATGTATTAACAGGCATAATTGCATCATTATTGGCACAAGGGTACAACCCGGAAGATGCTGCAAAAATCGGTGTATTTGCACATGGGTATGCAGGCGATTCAGCAGCGGAAGTGCTTTCTAAAGCTGCAATGATTGCTTCAGATGTGATTGAACATCTGCATACGTTTTTTCTGGAGTTTGAGTAAAGATGTTAGCAATAAGTTGCAGGCTGTATGTTTAAAAAATGTTGGTACGAACAGCAATAGTATGAGCGTATAAAATTTTAAAGGAAGATTAAAAATAAATGGATTATATGTTGGATTGTAGTGAATATAGTTCTTATCGGTAATTATATTGCTCATGCCTGTAGCATCTATTGTGAACCTTGTATCGAAGGGCAGCTGTGCCCTCCCTGTCAAACAGCATATATGAGAATTTTTTAATGTATATTATTATATGGAATGGTATAAGCGGTGTGGCGTCAATTATAAGAAGATTCCGATAATGCATGCAAAGAATACGTTTATACAAATAAAAAAGCCTGATTTGTATCTAAACAAATCAGGCTTTTTTTAATAGAAATAACCTTATTCTACTGGTCTTTCAGCCCATTGATCTACAGACTCCGGAGCAAATAGACGTGATTTCATATCATTTAACATCAAACGTTCATCACCTTTCTGGAAACCAATAAACAACACATCTTTTTCGTGCTGATATAAAAAGAATGCCTGATCTTTTGATCCTTTAGCCGCAGCACCTTGTGTGTATAAGAAACCATCAGAATCTTTTTTCAACGGTTTCGCAGTAGTTAAAAACTTTTTGTATGAATCAAATTTGTCACCTAAGATAATTTGTAATCTTGTTTTTAACGGCTCTTTATTTAAAGCTCCCAGCGTGATTAGATTGTCGCCTGCTTTTAATCCGAATGGATTGTTTGCAGGAGTGGTTACCGGTCTTTTTAACAAACTGTCTACAATCTTGCTGTTTGGCGGCAGACTGTCAATCTTTTTTACTTCGTCAACGGTATCATTTTCGATGATTACGTTAACAGTATCCATACTGGTCTGTTCAGTTACTTTATGTTCGCACGCACAAACAATAAATACTGCTGCAACGATAGGAAAGAATATTTTTTTCATGATACTTAATTGGTGATTATTATTGTTTTGCGGATTACTATTCTTGTTTTAGAGATTTGTCAAGGTACTGATAAAATGTTATGGCATTCTGGCGAATAATTTCATGTGTGTTTTCTTCGCTTATGAGTTTTAATAATGCACGGCCACGTTCTTTATCGGCCTTGCTTAACTGCGACACATATTTAGTAAAGACAGGCATCAGGTTGTATACGTCCTGATCACTGGCTTGTTTCATTTTATCTTCAAACCAGTTGTAATGTGTTTGATCACTTGTCTGAATAAAGTATTGTGCTAATGCTGAAACAATATTTACATTATTCATAGATTCGAATTCTGAAATACGTGCTACTGTTTTTTCATCATTCAATACAAGTAAGGCATGCAAACTGGCTCCGGCAACATGATAAGATGGTGCATCCAGACCTGCTTTGTAAATAGAAATATATTGCGAACTGTTTTCAAGTGATGCAAGCAATTGAATTGCTGTCGAGCGTAATTCGCCATTCGGATCACTGCTTGCTATCTCTATAAATTTAGGGATAAAGATTGTTTGTAGATTCGGAATCGGATGTTTTGTAAATTCTAGTAATGCTTTGGTGCGTACCTCTGCAGAAGCATCGCTTAAAGCTTTTAATAAAAACACAGAATTCTGTGGATTTGTCATATATGGATTATCACGTGCGTTCAGAGGTTTTACTAACTCTTCAAATGCATTCAAACGAATCAGGTAATCGGTGCCGAATAAGAACTGCCCTTTTAATAAATCCTGAGATTTAGGATGTGTTACAGTCCCTACAATCACATGTCTGCTGTCTACAACAAGATAAGAGATATTATCCAGAGCTACCGGCAACAAAAGTGTGTCTTTGTGTTTGCTTATCCAGTAACGATTTGATTGTAATGTTGTATCGGCTTTTGTACGATAATCAATCTGCAGCGGAATGCGGTACAATGTTCCTTGTGTTGTGTCTTGTTTCTGTTCAATAATAATTTCTGTTGTATTATTTTTTCCTGTATACTGTTCAACAGCTAACTGTGCATGTCCGCGTTTTAAGAACCATGTGTCAAAGAACCAATGCATGTCTTCTCCTGTAACATCTTCAAAGGCCATTCTCAATTCATCAATTTCAACAGGTGAATATGCATTGCGTTTCAAATACAGATGCAACGATTTATAGAAAGCATCTTCACCAACAGTATTGCGAAGCAGATTTAATACAAGTCCGCCCTTGTTATAGCTGTGGCGGTCAAACATTTCTTCAATGTCTGTGTAATGATAGCGGATCAGTGGATTCTGTGTTGTCTCGGCTTCAGATAAATACCCTTCAAGGTCTTCCTGTGCATGTTTTAAACTGGCTTCGTATCCATGTCGGTGCTCAAACCATGCCAGTTCAGAGAAGTTTGCGAACGATTCGTTTAATGGCAGATTGGCCCAGCTTTCACAGGTTACCAAATCGCCAAACCAATGGTGGAATAGTTCGTGAGCTATAATACTTTCCCAGTTATCGTCTACCAGAAAACGGTCATCTACCTGCAACGATTCCATAAAAATGCTTGCGGATGTATTTTCCATTGCTCCCGAAACAAAGTCGCGCACAACGATCTGTGAATATTTTGGCCACGGGTATGGATAATCTAATTTAGTTGAAAAGAATTCGATCATTGACGGAGTTTCACCAAAGATATTGCGTGCATATTTTTCGTACGCAGGTTCAACATAATAGCTGACTTCCATATCTTTCCATGAATCGGTTACTTTGGCAAATTCTCCCACAGCCATCATGAACAGATACGGTGCATGCGCTTTTTTCATTTCCCAATGCCATGTTATTGTGCCGTTGGCGTGATCGGTTTTGTAAATAAATTCTCCGTTTGATATTACCTGAAATTTTTTGTCAGCCGTGATAAACATTTCCTGTGTGCTGCGCTGATTCGGAGAGTCAAGCGTAGGGAACCAGCATGATGCAGATTGTGTTTCGCCTTGTGTCCAGATCTGTGTAGGTTTTTTCGGGTCAGTATCAAGAGGATCGATAAAATATAAACCTTTTTCTTCTGTAATGGCATCGCTGCCTGATTTTGGCAATTCATTCGGTTTGGCTGTATAGTCAATTACCAGTACCAGTGTGTCTGTACGCGAGTACGTTTTAGTTAACGGAATATGTATGTTTTTTGAATCGTATGTATAGGCCGTTATTTTTTCACCTGAAAGCAGATTGATACTATGTATATCAAAACCTTTTGCCTGCAGTACAATATTGTTCTGTGAATAAAAATGTGGTTTTACTTTAATCGTTGCTTTGCCCAGCAGGTGTTGTTTATTCAGGTCAAATGATACTTCAAGTTTTGTATGCATTAAATCCCAATATAACTGTGTGCTTGGATTATATGGACCATGGCTGGTTTGAATAACTTTGGAAGGAGCTTTTTCAGGAGAACGTGCAGGTTGCTTTTTGCACGAAAAAAAAGCGCTGATAAGAAGAATAAATACTATCTTATTTGAAAAGAAACGAATAGTCATGAAGTTAAAATAAGCTCTGATTAACATTCTGCATTTAAGTAACATAAACAGAATGTATAAATTATTAAATATATGTGCTAAAGATACATTTTTTGGGTGATTTGAATGATATAGAACCGACTTTGAATGTTGAAATTTAATTTCAACAAGACATTCTGTTTTAGAAAAATGGCTTAACCCATTTTATGCGAGAATCTTAGTGTTTAATTTTTGTCATTTTGTTGATATTTTTCTTGAAAATGCAGTCGCATAAACGGTTTTCAATTTTCCTATTCGCCAAAATGAGTATATATTTGTAAGATTTGGCATATTTAGTCTATTGACCCGAATAGCTTTTTCAGCATTAGAAAAATAAGAAAGTATGAAATATAAACGTATTCTCCTGAAGTTGAGTGGTGAAGCCTTAATGGGCGAACAGAAATATGGTATAGACAGCCAGGTTCTTATCCGTTATGCAAATGAAATTAAAGCAATTGCAGATAAAGGTGTCGAAATCACAATAGTTGTTGGCGGAGGAAATATTTATAGAGGTATTGAAGCGGCAGCAACAGGTATTGACCGTGTGCAGGGAGATTATATGGGCATGCTTGCTACAGTAATCAACTGTATGGCATTGCAGAGTGCCCTTGAAAATATTGGCTTGGATACACGTTTAATGTCTGGTATTAAAATTGAACAGGTATGTGAATCATTTATCCGCAGACGTGCGATCCGCCACCTGGAAAAAGGGCGTATCGTAATGTTTGGTGCAGGTACAGGTAACCCATATTTTACAACAGATACAGCAGCAAGCTTACGTGCGATTGAAATTGAAGCAGAGGTAGTATTAAAAGGCACACGTGTAGATGGTGTATATACAGCAGATCCGGAAAAAGATCCTACAGCTACACGTTATTCTACAATCACGTTTGATGAAGCATACGCAAAGGGCCTGAATATTATGGATATGACAGCATTTACCCTGTGTAAAGAAAATGAATTGCCAATTATTATTTTTGACATGAACAGACCTGGAAACTTGTTGAAGGTACTGGAAGGCGAAAGTGTTGGTACGCTGGTTAAATTATAATACACGTATAAGAACGAATACGAATAACCGATTACTATAAAAGGAATTTCAAATATGGAAGAAATTAATTTATACTTAGACGACGCAAAAGATAGCATGCAGAAAGCTATCAAACATACAGAATTTGAATTATCAAAAATCCGTGCAGGCAAGGCTTCACCAAACATGTTTGACGGTATTATGGTTGACTATTACGGTGCTTCAACACCTTTGGCACAGGTTGCAACGGTTTCAGTTCCTGAACCGCGCTCTATTACCATTAAAGCATACGAAAAGTCCATGGTAACAACGATTGAGAAAGCTATTCGCGATGCCAATATGGGTTTCAATCCACAGAATGATGGCGACCTGATCCGTATTAACGTGCCGCCGCTTACAGAAGAGAGACGTCGTGATCTGGTAAAACAGACAAAGGCTGAAGGTGAAAGCGGTAAAGTACGTATTCGTAAAATCCGTCAGGAGACAAACGATGAATTGAAAAAATTATTAAAGGATGGTGCTTCTGAAGATGAAGTTAAAAAAGCAGAAGAAGTTGTACAATCTCTGACAAACGATACAAGCGCAAAGCTTGAAGCATTGATAGCTGCGAAGGAAAAAGAATTGATGACGGTGTAATAACTGTTAGCTATTAAATAAAAAAAGAATCCCGCTATTTAGCGGGATTCTTTTTTTATTTAATAGCCTGTTTTTATAAACTAAGCTATTTTGCGGCATGCATCTGCACATTTTTTACATGCATCCGCACACTCTTTGCAATGTTTGTTATCGTGCTGGCTGCATTCTTTGGCACAGGCATCACATGCATCCGCACAAATTGCGCATAATTCTTTTGCTTTATCACTGCCGAAACTCATTAACTGAGCAGCAGCATAGCAGAGAGCCGCACATTCCATATCCAGCTGAATACAGCGTGCCATCATTTTAATATGCTCTTCCTGCGTACAGGAAGAAGCACAGTGATTACATAGAGCCGCGCAAGCCAGACAAGCTTCTATGCAATTTTTGTACTCGTGATATCCTTTCATAATTATTTTTGCTTGATTGAAAATAAGATATCAGCAATATAAGGCTGCCTGCAAACGTATATTTTACATAATTGCAGGATATGTTTATACATTTATGAATTTGGTTTTTTATCAGAGAGAAACAGAGTGTTTTCTTTTCAGCAACACTTTTAGTGCGCCTGTACACCAAAGCGCCCAAAAGATGAGTACTGGTTGAAACAACAAACGTATAAATCGTTTCTGATTGGTATCCAGATTAAATGCATCACGTCCGTCCACATATTGTGCCAGATTGCCAGGAAATACCAATATATAAAATATGGCGAGTATAATGCCGACCCATACTTTTTGCCTGGTCCAGAAAACCATTGCAAGTCCTAACAATAATTCAGGAACACCCGATAATAATACGACAGTATCTTTATCCATCGGTACCCAGTCTGGAACCTGCGCCTGAAAGTCTGCGCGGGCAAAAGAAAAATGACCAATAGCAGCGCCAATCATAAACGCACCTAAAATAATCCGAAAGATGTTTTGTAACGTGTTTGTGTGAACATGTGTATGCATAGCTGGTAATGTTTTAGTAAGAAATTTTCTGTTTATATAATATAAAAAATCTTTGGCAGAAAGACTAGGGCATATACTTATAGACCGGTTTGAAATAATTTTATATTATATCCGTTGACACTCAATGCATCCAGTACTATGAATTGCTTTGACGAAATTAAAATCATAATTTTCACGAATATAAAAAATAGACATCCTTAGAGAATATCGGATGATTGTCTCTCATTAATAACTAATATGCAAAACACAAATAAAAAAAGAAATCTGTGGATTATTATTGGCATTACTATCCTGAATGCAATAGGCATGACCATTGTGCTTCCACTCTTTCCATTTCTTCTGGAAGAATATGTTCCGGCAAAAAGTGTCGCTGTTGCAATGAGTGCACTTGTATCTGTTTTTGCAGCCAGTACATTTTTTGCAGCACCGGTTTTTGGTGTACTTAGTGACCGGTACGGGCGCAAATCAATTTTGCTTATAAGCCTGCTCGGGTCAGTTATAGGATATCTGTTGCTGGGCATTGGCGGAGCGCTATGGGTACTTTTCCTTGGAAGAATTATTGATGGAATTACAGCAGGAAATCAAAGTGCATTGTTTGCTTATATAACAGACAGTACCGAGCCGGAAGAAAGAGGCAAATGGTTTGGATATCTTGGCGGTGCCATAGGAATTGGGTTTATGATCGGGCCTGCTATCGGTGGCTTAATAGGTTCTGTTTCTATCACATTACCTTTCTTTATCACAGCAGGAATTACTCTTGTATCAATGATCTGCATCACATTGTTTTTGCCTGAATCTCTTCCTGTAGAAAAACGTAGCACGCATCTTACACTTAAAAGTTTTAATACATTTTTTCATTTCAAAGAAATTTTTTCTTTAAAAGAACCCCGGGCATTACTGATTATGGGCGCGTTTTTTTATGTTGGTCTCAATATTTGGCAATTCAATGCAAGTATTTTTTTTAAAGATGTATTCATGTGGGGCCCATCATTTATCGGCGGTATTTTCATGCTTGTCGGTGTATGTGATATTTTATCGCGTGTAATTGTACTGCCGCAACTCCTGAAGATATGGACTGAACGTACTGTTGGTACAATCGGTCTTTTGGGACTTGTTACAGGACTTGGGCTTTTATTTCTGAGTGCATATGTCCCGTCCGTATTTCTTATTATTTCAGCAGTTGCGTGTATTGTGCTGGGTGAGGGTTTATTTGATCCTTCTTATAATGCACGACTCTCTTTATCTGTAGATGAAAGTAAACAAGGCTTGCTTCAGGGTACAAGTCAAAGTTTGCAAGCTTTGTATCACGTGATTGTTCCTCTTGGAGCTGCCGCAATTTATACCTATAGTCATAGCGCAGTATTTGGAATAGCTGCAGTATTGATGATTTGCGGACTTGTGTTGTTCATGAAATTAAAAGAAAAATAATATATAACATCGTATTATATTTTCCGATACAAATGTAACTCGGGTATTATGTATGAATTTATTATACATTTTTCTATCTCTGTAGCAGAGAAGGTGTGTTTTATAATACATACGCAACTGATACAAAGCAGTGTTGGCAGAAAAAATATAACGATAAGATGTTGTAGGAAAATACAAACCGAGACGTCTTTTTTCTCTGGATCAACCGGGCTGGATTAGACGAATAGTTTATTTTTCTGATTTTTTGCACAGCATCAGATAATTTGACTGTCTGATTTTTCTTTTTTACCTTCCTTTAGAAATATTACAGTAAAATATCGCCAATATGCTATGGATGAATATGTAATTGGCGCAGACTAAAATTTAATCTGGTTCTGTTTACAATCAAAGGATATGAGCAAACTTAAATCCCATGCTACACTGATATCAATAATTTTTGTTGCTATGGTTTGTGATAGCAATGTTTCAGCAAGCAAACCAAAAGAAAAAAATGTTAACAGTATCCGACTCATAAGAGATTCTAATATACTGAAACAGAAATCTGATACCATTCAATGGTTAACTCCTAATCAATTTACACCGATTTCTTTTATTCATACAGCCGCAAAAAAAAGCGTACAATCTAATTCAATTAATGTCATAACAATGGTTGATGATTTTCCTCAAAATTGGGTAAAAGACAAAGATGTTGATTCCTTACTTGCATATATTGAGTCAACAGAAAAATGTAACTGTTTTTTAAATCCGCTATCCTCATATATCCCTGTAAACAATCATGCAGACGTTGGCGGCTACGCAATAATTTTTATAAATTCATTTCGCTATAAACAAAAAGTGGATCTGGGTTTATACAGTTGTCCTAAAACAGACAGCAAGTCTGTAGACGAAATAAGAAAATGGTGGGCTGATTACAAACAAAACAAATAGTCTTTGTTTTAATCAGTATTTAAGCTAAATACTTTAAGCATTTATGATTAGTTAATCAAATTACAGGTTATGCAAAAAAATAAAACAATCCCTCAACCTGATAATACGGCTGTACGAACAGCCTTATGGAGAGCGCTGCATGTACAGATAGATGATAAACCTCATGTTATTGAAGATGAAATTGGTTTTACATTGGCAGCGCCAGACGCAGACTGGAAGGAACGTCCGGATATGAAATATACAAAACGACTTCGCGCTTCTATTGTTGCGCGTGCACGTTTTGTCGAAGATTTTATTGTTGAACAAACGAAGCAAGGAATTGCACAATATGTTATTCTTGGCTCAGGTCTCGATTCATTTGCACAGCGCAGACCGGATGTAGCTTCTAAACTTCAGATATATGAAATAGATCAGCCGGATACGTTAGCCTGGAAACAACAACGTTTAACAGAATTGAATTTCGGTATACCTGAGTACGTACATTTTGTGCCTGTTAATTTTGAAACAACTTCCTGGTGGGATGAATTATTAAAAGCAGGTTTTGATATAAAGAAACCTGCTGCAGTGGCCTGTACAGGCGTTACCTTATATCTGACAAAGGATGCGATCGTTGCAACATTAAAACAGCTTGCAGCATTGCACCACGGTTCTCAACTAGCAATCACATTTTACCTTCCAATAGAACTGCTCGATAAAGAAGATCAGACCATGCAGGAGATGGGAGAAAAAGGCGCGCGTGCAGCAGGTACACCATTCGTGAGTTTTTTTACCCCGGATGAAATATTGAAATTAGCGAATGACGCAGGTTTAAAAAAAGCAAAAACTTTATCTACAAAAGATATGGAGCACATGTATTTCTCGGGAAGAGAAGACGGTCTCTTACCTGCAAGCGGAGAAGTATTTTTAACCGCATCAACATAAAGCTGTGTTGATATAATAGAGTCGTTACCTATATAAAAATGACTCTGATCTATTGTTTTTTGTTTATGATAATAATGCGCGAAAGACATCTGCACTGACTCGTACAAATTATAAAATTTCAATGGCAAATAATGATATAAAACGTATTTCACGCATAACTGCAATTCTTATACAATTACAAACGAAAAGGCTTTTGACAGCTCCGGAACTTGCCGAAAAATTTGATGTAAGTGTACGTACAATATACCGTGATATAAAAACACTGGAAGAGGCTGGTGTACCTGTTTTAACAGAAGATGGAAAGGGATATACATTAATGGATGGATATAAAATTCCTCCGGTAATGTTTACTGAAACAGAAGCGAATGCACTGATTACAGTTGAACAACTGGTACGTAAAAATAAAGACCGATCTCTTATTAAAGCATACACAGAAGCTATAAGTAAAATCAAAGCCGTATTACAGTATGCTGCCAAAAATAAAGCAGAATTATTATCAAAAAGAATTGCTGTTAAGCCAAGTGTACAACATGAAAAAGTAACAGATATATTAACCGCTGTTCAAAATGCATTGGCTTCGCTGCAGGTTTTAAGAATCAGTTACCATTCTGAATACAAGGATGAAACTACGCATAGAACAATAGAGCCTTTTGCTTTATATAATGATCTGGAAGAAAGCTGGACACTCATTGCTTACTGTAGGCTTAGAAGAGAGTATAGAATGTTTCGATTAGACAGAATTTTGAGAATTGAATATTTGGAAGAAAATTTTAAACAACACAAATTAACACTTGAAGAGTTTTTGAGTCATAAGAAAAAGAATTTTTATACCCCTGACATACCCTTGTCTTAATAGCCTTGTTTCTTTGTAAAAACAAAAGGAACATAGTTATGAATCTAGTATCAATCCGCATTATTACTGCCAATGTAAATGGTTTAGTAAAATTTTATGAGCACATAACGGGAATACCTGCTGTGCAATATACACCTGACTTTGCTGAGTTAAAAACTCAATCTGCTACTTTAGCAATTGGCAGTACAAAGACATTACAATTTTTTGGTGGCGAAGATATTGCACAAGCAGCTCAAAACCGAACAGCTATAATAGAATTCAGAGTAGATAATATAGATCAGCATTATGAAAGATTGGCTGATTTTATTCAAAACTACATGGTTCAAAAGCCTACAACAATGCCTTGGGGGAATAGATCTCTCTTATTCCGCGATCCGGATGGGAATCTGGTAAATTTATTTATGCCTGTAACAGCAGAAGCAATAAAGAAATTTGAAAGCTAATCAGGAAAAGCATAAGAAGTGCAAAGAATACATTGTGTTAATTTCATGAGCATAATTAATACTGAATTCAACTCAGACATTATGTTTGTTTTGAATTCAGCATTAATTTTTTTCATTTTTGGTTTTTCGACTTCAATTTTTTATCTTTTTAAATGCCTTATCAGATATCTCAATAGGTTGATATAGTCTGTAAATTATAGGTTATGATAATTGAATTACTTAAAATAGATGGAACCAGGCATATGCTCACAGTAAACAGAGCAGACAATACTTCAGCTTCTGTTACCCTCGACACAAAAATATATTTTCTTCATGATCTGTGTCATTATTTTGTTGAGCAGGAATTGAATTACAAAAAAGGTTTCTGGGGAATGCTTGCATTGGGTTATGGTTTTACTGAATTGACCGGTAAACAAAATACATTGACAGAAGAATTGCGATTTATAGAAAAGATTGTAGGGCCAGTTCAGTCAATTGTTAGTAGACATTTACCTGTAGAGAATTTTGAAAATAGTACTGCTTATTTAAATTCGGCTATAACAAAAAATATTCCGGTAAAAGCTGTGGTAACTAAAATAGAAGAATGTTTGAAAAAATGGGAAGGCTTAAATTACGGACAGCGTCTAATATTAAATTATGAATAAAAAAACATGTCACATTTCAAAAAAATATTTCTTTTTGCTTTACTGATTGTATGCAATTCTGTTTGCGGACAAAGCAATCATTATATATTGATCTTGTCAAAAGCAGAAAAGAAAATGGTGGTATTTGATTACAATACACTTGACACGATTACGAAAATTCCTGTCGGCGAAGATCCGCACGAGATTGTAACAAGCACAGACGGCTCTATGGCGTACGTTTCTATTCCGTTATTGAATGGGAACGGGCATGAAATTGATGTCGTAAATCTGAAAACACTAAAGCTGGATAAAGTAATTGATACTAAGCCATTTTATATTCCACATGGTTTAGCCTATCTCGAAGATAAATTGTGGTTTACCGCACAAGGCTCTAAAGCTGTAGCAGTATATGACACAAAAACAAGTAAAATAGAACAGGTTTTTGGAACAGGGCAGGATTTTACCCATATGATCTATGTTGCCCCGGATGGAAATCGTTTTTACACAACAAATGTTGAATCGGGGACAATAAGCATCTATGAAAAGACGCAACTGCCTCCATATATGCCACCCACAGGTGTATTGCCGGCTAATGCAAAGCCGCGGATAGAATGGCGTCAAACATTGATAAACGTTGGATATGGAGCGGAAGGTTTTGATGTGTCACCCGATGGAAAAGAACTCTGGACTGCACGTCCGGATGGGCATATCATCGTAGTAAATCTGGAAAGTAAAGAAGTGAAAGCAGATCTTAATACAACTGTTCAGGGCTTGCATCGCCTCAAAATTACACCCGATGGCAAAATGGTTTGTATTGTGAGTGTAAAAACAGGAGACCTGTTATTTTATAACAGGCAGACATATGGTCCAGATATAAAGATGAATATTGGTCAGGGTGCAGGCATTTACATGGATAAAGAAAGCAATCGTATGTTTGTTTCCTGTACATCGAATAATTATGTGGTTGTAATCGATCTTGCAACGGGAAAAGAAATAAAAAGAATCAATATAGGTAAGCCGGATGGCGTTACTTCTGTAATTGTGAAATAATGCTAAATTTATTTAGATAATGATTCAATAATAAAATAGTAGAAATTGATTAAGTATAGAATGGGCACTATGAACGACATTAAAAAAGAAAACATTAAGAAAGAAGTGTTTGATCTGTATGATGACTATGCGCATAGCCGTATCGACAGGCGCACATTTGTGCAGCAACTATCTGTTTATGCAGTAGGAGGTCTTACAGTATCATCACTTATGAGTTTTCTTATGCCAGATTACAAAGGTGCGATACAGATTAAGACAGATGATCCTCGCTTAACATCCGTATATATTAATTATCCGTCTCCCAAAGGCGGAGGAACAATCAAAGCTTTGTTAACAATGCCTGTAAAAGCAAAAAGAAAATTGGGTGGTGTTGTAGTTGTACATGAAAACCGGGGTTTGAATCCATACATTGAAGATATAGCCAGAAGAGTCGCTTTAGCAGGTTTTATCTCACTTGCTCCTGATGCACTAACTCCACTGGGCGGTTATCCGGGGAATGATGATCAGGGTCGTGAGCTTCAGAGTAAACGTGACAAAAATGAAATGTTGGAAGATTTTATAGCAGGCTATGAATATTTAAAAAATACCAAAGAGTGCAATGGAAAAGTAGGTGTGGTAGGTTTCTGTTTTGGCGGATGGATTTCTAATATGATGGCTGTACGCATTCCCGATCTGGCAGCAGCAGTTCCGTTTTATGGCAGTCAGCCGCCGCTTGAAGATGTACCACAAATCCAGGCTCCGCTTTTATTACATTATGCAGGGCTTGATACACGCGTGAACGAAGGCTGGCCTGCATACGAAAAGGCACTCAAAGAAAATAAGAAAGAATACACAGCATATATATATGAAAATGTAAACCATGGTTTTAATAATGATACAACCCCACGTTATGACAAAGCAGCAGCAGAACTTGCATGGAAACGCACCATTGATTTTTTTACAGAAAAATTGAAATGAAAATTAAATAAAATACTTAATCATTGCTTTATAAGCGATAGTAGGAGCAGAGAGAAGTAATTTAAAAAAAGTCATGAATATCTGGTTGAGTTATAAAAAAACGTGCAGAGATTTAAATTATAAGCATATCACCGAGTCTATATTAAATTATTCTACTATAATATAAAAAGAGCATCCATCTTAACCTGGATGCTCTTTACGTTACATAGCTAATTGAAACAAAAAAAACTATAATGCAATAATCTGGAATTCGGTACGCCTGTTTTCCTGATATTGCGTCTCGGTGCACTTTAAGCAATCGCAATTACTGATTGGATTTGTTTCTCCAAAACCTTTTGCTTTTAACCGTTCAATAGCAATGCCTCTTTCTACCAGATATTTTACAACAGCACTTGCTCGGTTTTGAGATAATTTTATGTTATATGTGTCCGAACCGCGGCAATCTGTATGCGAATTGATCTGGATATGCATGTTCGGATATTCTTTCAATAAACGTATTAACTGATCAAGCGAAGGTTTTGCATCGTCGCGTATGGTTGCTTTATTATAATCATAATAGATATTATCTATTTTATATACCTCGCCAACCTGAAGTTTTTTCATAAAAATGGTATCGTTAATATTTGTGTTTCCTATAACTCCGGTCATCCCTTTTGTAGAGATGAATTTCTCTTTGCTGTAATAATTTGTTTTAAGGCCATATACATGGTAGGTGTTCTCAGGTTTTAGGGAAACACGCAGCGGCTGTCCGGTAGCAAGTTTTAATGTATCTGTTTTAAGTCCTTCTTTTTCCAACCAAACAACTGAAGGATTTTCTATTGGTGCCTTTGTTTTTTCATCCAGAACAATAGCAGAGTAGGTAATTCCTGAATTGGATTTCATACCGATTGTCTTCATAATTGTGTCTGTTTCAAATACGTCTAATGTTGAAACGGGTATTTCAACAGGTGTGTAACCGGCTTTATTTATACGCACGATATAAGGCGTTTGAAGGTATAATCGGGAAAATGCATTTCCTTTATCATCTGTTGAAAGAGATTTGTTGTCGGGTTTACTGACTAGTTCAACGTTGCAGCCTTCAAGTGGTTTTTTTGTAGCATCATCAATGATATCTAAAGAGAGATAAACACGTTGTGCTGTATAACTGTAAATATTATCATTCTGTTTCGCAGCGGGTCTGCATGATGCAAAATGTGCGGTATTTGCATTGGGTTGTTGTACAAATGACATATCATCATGAGAAGAGTTTACCGGAATGCCCATATTCTCAGGATTTACAAAAGTCCACTTTTCTTTATCCCATACAGCTTTATATATATCCAGCCCGCCTAATCCAACCAAACCATTAGAAGAAAAGTATAGAACAGTGTCTCCGCTAAAAGAAGGAAATGCCTCGTCTCCTTCGGTGTTGATACCTTTACCTAGATTCACAGGTTTTGTCCATTTTCCTCGCGCATCAATTGTTGTCATATACAAATCAATTCCTCCTTCACCGCCAGGCATATCGGATGCAAATACAAGTTTCTGCCCGTTATAGCAAAGTGTCGGGTGTATTGTTGAATAGGAGTTTTTATTAAAATTAAATGCTTTTGTTTTCGTATATTCTTTTGTAACCGGATCTTGTTTATATGCGATCATAATCTGAAGATGTACCAAGTGGTTCGGATCTGCTACCGGACCGGCTTTAAGAATTCCTTCACTATAATTTGTTCGAGTGAAAAACATGGAATCACCGTCATGACAGAATGTACAAGGTCCATCATGGTATTTGATATTAACCTTATGGCCTAAATTTTTCACCTCCGAATTTGCTTTACCTTCTTCATTCAATTCTGTATACCAAACCTGATAAAAAGGTTCGCCTGTCCATTTGTCTTTTTTGGTAGGTCTTTCGCCGCGGATTGAATCTGTTGTAAACACGAGATCATTTTTTCGTAGAGCTGGTCCAAATTCATACCCATCAGTATTGAATGATTCGAAATATAAGGTTCCTGTAGGAGGTAATTTTAATAATGAGTCTGCATAATCACAGCTTCTGATATTATTTGCAACACTTCTATTTGTCGGATTGTTATTTTGGTATTCAAGCAAGAGTTTTTTTGCATCTGCATATCTTCCGAGAGTCATGAGCGCTTCAGCATAATTAAGCTGTGATGCACCTGAAAATCCTTCTTGATTAGCGATAATAGAGTAGCAGGCAACAGCTTGTTCTGTTTTATCTATGAGTCTGTAACAGTCTGCAAGCTTAGCCATTATGGCCGGATCATTGTTATACTCCGTAACTTTTTCATAATGTTCAATCGCACTATTAAAAGCCAGGTGTGTATACATGTAATCTGCAATCATTAAATCTTTATCATTCTTTTTTGCTTGTGCAAATACACTATTACAAATTAGTATTTGTAATAGAAGCAGAATAAAATTGTAATGTACTCTCATAAAATTAAAGGTTAAAGGATTAAAAAAAGTTTTACTGAAACTAGAAAAGCTTAATAAAACGTGGATTCATGTATTTGTTTTTGTCTTTAAGAATGTCAAAACCTACAGTAAATTCATGGGTACCATAATTGTAATTTCTTAAATCTCCGACCGCATAATCATAGGCATAACCAATACATATATTGTTTGTAATTTGCATAAATAATATTCCTTCAATCGATTTATCTGTTCTGTATGTAGCACCAATCATAAATCTTTCATAAAAAAAGCAAGAAAGGTTTAAGTCGGCATTAAACGGAAGTTTATATATATTATCTGCCGCATAACGTGCAAGAATCTGTGGTTCTAATTTTACTGCATCACTGATTTTAAAGATGTAACCACCGCTTAAGAAATAGGTACGAACTTGCTTCCCATATAAACTGCTGCTGGTTGCCCAGCTATTCTGACTGTATTTATTTTGGACTAAATAGGGAATACTAAAGCCTGCGTAAAAGTTTTTCCCTGAATAATATACTCCCGCACCAAAATTTGGTAAAGGAATATTGGACACGTTTTTTGAATAGTTAATATTTGGATCATTCTGATCAACCGGATTAAGCTGACTATAGTCGGCGCTATATAATGTAACTCCTCCCTGAAGACCAAAAGACAAGGTGGTATTATTATTCATTTTTATACGGTAGGAATAATAACCAACAAAGCTTGTGTTGCTAACAATACCAACCTTTTCGGTATTTAAGGAAAACCCTACTGCAACTGGCCTGAAGGGCTTCATGTAACTTCCCAGCGGACCATCAATTGTAATCGTTGCTCCTGTTGGCGCACCATTAATACCTGTCCATTGCCTTCTGCCATAAACATTTATTGTCGTCAAATCTTTATTTCCTGCATAAGCCGGATTATATAAGAGTTTGTTGAACATAAACATGGTATAATGCGGATAATTCTGAGCGTTACTAATTACAATTATCGAAAATGTAATTAGCACTAGAAAAGTCTTTTTCATAATGATTAGCTGGTAAAAATTGTACTGACAAAGTTAGAAGATTGATCTGTTGTTAATTTTATTTTAAGAATCGACAACTGCTTTGCAGTCATCGATTCTTTTTTAGTGAAATTTGAAATTTTATAATCTTTATAAAAATCAAGTTATTGCACCATTACAAAACCGGTATAATCACTTTTTCCATTAGGCACGTCACTGGCATTTAATTTTAAAAGGTAGTAATAAGTGCCTGTTGGTAGCGGACCAGAATCATTTTTATTTCTTCCATTCCAGGAGTTGTCATAATTATCTTTTTCATAAACAACATCTCCCCATTTATCAAATATTTCCAGCGAACAATTCGGGTAGTTTTCAATACCGTCAATAACCATCACGTCATTTAAGCCATCGTTATTAGGTGTAACCACGTTGTGAATATTTAAGGCTATTGAACAGTTTACTTTTTCTACGGAGTAAGACTGAGTGAGCTGGCACATATTTTTGTCTGTAATTGTAACACTGTATGTACCTGCAGTCAAACCTGTTATATGATCATTTTTTATTAAAGGAGAGCTGTAGCTGTATGGAAGTGTACCTCCTGATATTTCAAAAGAAAGTGTTCCATCATTGCCTGAACAGGATTCTTTAGTTGCAATGCCAACCATTGCTAATGGTTGAGGCTGACTGATCACATAGCTTAAGTTGGCAGTGCATGTTGTAGAATTGTCTGTTATGGTAACAGTATAATTACCAGGAGATAATTGATTTACTGAAGCAGTTGTTGATCCATTGCTCCAGTTATATTGATAGGATGCGCTTGTTGAAACTGGTGTAAGTGTAACACTGCCGTTATTAACACCATTACAAGTAATTTGCGTAGCGCTTGAAGTTACAGAAGGGCTGGCTTTTAATGTTACAGATATTATGGTAGAAGTATTTTTACAGCCATTACTTAATATTGCTGTGGCAGAAAAATCACCGGCCATGTTTACTGTAATGTCATTTGTAGTAGCATTATTGCTCCAAAGTACAGTCGCTCCGGAAGAAGGTGTCGCAGAAAGTGTTACAGTGTCTGTTGCACAAATGTTTGTTGGTCCGGTGGCAGTAATTGATATTGTTGGGGCTGTTAATGAAGTAACAGTAACAGTAGCATCTGCAGAACTGCAAAGATTAGCATCGGTAGCAGTAACAGTATATGTTCCGGCAGTATTTACTGTAATATTATTTGTAATAGCTCCGTTGTTCCAGAGTACTGTAGACCCGGCGGAAGGAACTGCAGAAAGTACTACGTATTGATTTTCACAGAAAGTTGCAGTTGGTCCGTTTGAAATAGATACTGTTGGTATTGTAATGGATGTTACAATTACCTGAGCTGTATCAGAATTACAAAGATTCATAGCTGTGGCAGTAACAGTATATGTTCCGGCAGCATTTACAGTGATATCATTTGTTGTGGCTCCATTGCTCCATAGTATAGTAGCACCTGAAGAAGGTACAGCAGAAAGCATTACATCTTTATCAGAGCAGAAGCTTGCCGTCGGCCCGTTTGAAATTGATACAGTAGGTATGGGAAGAGCAGTTACATCTATACTGGCAGTATCAGAGTTGCAAAAGTTTCCATCAATCGCTGTCACAGCGTATGTTCCTGCAGCAGTTACAGTAATATTAGTAGTAGTAGCATTGTTACTCCAGACAACAGTTGCACCTGCAGAAGGAACAGCAGAGAGTAATACTGTTGCATTGGAACAGAAACTTATAGCCGGCCCGTTTGAAATAGATACGGTTGGTATTGGAAGTGATGTTACATCTACGCTTGCTGCATCTGAACTACAAAGATTAGCAGCTGTTGCAGTAACAGTATATGTCCCTGCGGAATTTACAGTAATAGCATTTGTTGTGGCACCGTTGCTCCAGAGTACAGTAGCTCCGGCAGAAGGAACTGCAGAAAGTATTACATTTTTATTTGAACAAAAGCTCGCAGTAGGCCCGTTTGAAACAGATACTGTTGGTATCGTGAGTGATGTTACATCTACACTTGCAGTATCAGAGTTACAAAGATTAGTGCCGGTTGCTGTTACAGTATATGTACCGGCTGCACTCACAGTAATATCATTTGTTGTTGCACCGTTACTCCATAGCACGGTGGCACCGGAAGATGGTACAGCAGATAAAATTACTTCTTTGTTTGAACAGAAACTTGCAGTTGCCCCGTTAGAAACGGATACTGTAGGTATAGGAAGTGATGTTACAGTTACACTTGATATTCCGGAGCTGCAAAGATTAGCATCTGTAGCAGTAACAGTATATGTTCCGGCAGTATTCACTGTTATATTACTTGTAGTTGCTCCGGTGTTCCAGAGTACTGTAGCCCCGCTGGAAGGAACAGCAGTAAGTACAACGTTTTGATTTGAACAAAAACTTGTCGAAGGGCCGTTGGTAATAGATACAGTAGGAATTGTAAGTGAAGTGACAATTACACTTGCTATATCCGAGCTACAAAGGTTTGTACCCGTTGCTGTAACGGTATATGTACCTGGAGTATTTACGGTGATAGCATTAGTTGTAGCACTGTTGCTCCAAAGTAACGTAGAACCGGCAGAAGGTAAAGCGGTAAGTATTATACTTTGATTTGAGCAGAAGCTTGCAGTAGGCCCGTTTGAAATAGATACTGTAGGAATAGGTAATGAAGTTACAGTTACAGTTGCCACATCAGAACTGCAAAGATTTGTACCTGTTGCAGTAACCGTATATATTCCGGCAGTACTTACGGTAATATTGTTTGTAGTTGCTCCATTGCTCCAAAGAACTGTGGCACCTGAAGATGGGACAGCAGAGAGTATGACATTTTTATTTGCACAGAAGCTTGCTGCTGGGCCATTAGAAACAGATACTGTAGGTATAGTAAGGGATGTTACAGTTGTACTGGCAATAGCAGAACTACAAAGATTGGCATCTGTAGCAATAACGGTATATGTTCCGGCAGTATTTACAGTAATGTTATTTGTTGTAGAACCATTGCTCCAGAGCACCGTTGCGCCTGTAGACGGTACAGCAGATAGTACGACATTTTGATTTGAGCAGAAGCTTGTAGCAGGCCCGTTTGAAATAGATACTGTAGGAATAGGTAATGAAGTTACAGTTACACTTGCCACATCAGAACTACATAGGTTTGTACCTGTTGCAGCAACCGTATATGTTCCGACAGCACTTACAGTAATATTGTTTGTAGTTGCTCCGTTGCTCCAAAGTACTGTAGTACCTGCAGATGGTACAGCTGTAAGCACAACGTTTTTATTTGCACAGAAACTTGCAGTCGGTCCGTTTGTAATAGATATTGTAGGAATCGGAAGAGAGGTTACTGTTATTGTACCGACAATTGAGCTGCAAAGATTGGCATCTGTAGCGGTAACCGTATATACTCCGGCAGTATTTACAGTAGTGGTATTTGTTGTTGCCCCATTGCTCCAGAGTACTGTGGATCCTGCAGAAGGGACGGCTGTAAGTACAACATTTTTGTTTGCACAGAAACTTGCAGTCGGCCCGTTTGAAATAGATACTGTAGGAATGGTGAGAGGTGTTACAATTACACTTGCTGCTGCCGAATTACAAAGATTGGTTCCGGTTGCTGTTACTGTATATGTTCCGGCAGTATTTACAGTAATGCTGTTTGTTGTCGCTCCTGTACTCCAAAGAACTGTAGCCCCAGCAGAAGGCACAGCTGTAAGTACAACATTTTTATTTGCACAGAAACTTGCCGTTGGTCCATTGCTTATACTAACCGTTGGAAGTGCAAGTTGTGTAACCACAACACTACTTTGGAGAGACTGGCATGCATTTGTTCCTATGGAATTCACTGTATATGTTCCCGGGCTGCTTACAGAGATTGCATTTGTAGTTGCTCCTGTACTCCAAAGGATAGTTGCACCTGCAGATGGAACAGCGGTAAGAGTTACATTTCCACCACTGCAAAAGCTTGCCGTCGGCCCGTTGGAAATTGAAACTGTAGGGATTGGAAGTTTAGTAAGTGTTATCGGTAACGATGTGCTCATACAGCCTTCTGCATCTGTTGCTGTAAAAGATACTGTATTGGTATTTGATACAGTAATGGAATTTGTTGTTGCACCGTTGCTCCATAATATAGTTGAGGGAGTGGTAGTGTTTGCGGTTAATGTAACAGAAGAACCATCACAAAAATTTGTTCCGCTGGAAGTAATACTTACAGTCGGAACAGTAAGTTTATAATGAAAGGCGTTATAAACATTGATGGATGTAAGGACATTTAATCCACTTAATGTAATGCGTAACCGTGCAATATCATATGACCCTGCCGGTGTTGTGTAACCTAAAACATATTTAGTTGTACTCCCGTCCAACAATCTAAGATCAGCTACACCAAAATTATTTTTACTTGACACACTTGTGCCGCTGCTGTTATATACGTTAATAGAAATATTCTGCAATACACTTAATGACAAAAGACTTGCCGCCTGATCTACTGTAAAACCTACAAATTCGCCGGCTACGCCTTTTGTAGTAAATGCCAGATCTATATAGGTGCTTCCTAAAACTGCAGCGTTTATTGTCGCAAAGTCTGTAGTACTGGCTGTGACAGCGTTGTTGGAGTTGGAAACATTTCCAAGAAGACCGGTTGCAACTGAATTTACACTTGTAGCATAAACAGGTGTACAAGGTGTTTGTATGGTTGCGCTATAAACTCTGATCTCATTTAATACTTGAGCTGAAAGCACATTATTAAATGTGAGTGTCGCTTTCTTGATTGTATAAGATGCTGTCGGGTCTGTTACAAATGTAAGATTGTACGCATTTGGTCCGTTTAGTCCTAGGTTCAAATTCAGCAATGTGCTTCCTGTAGCATTTGCAACATTCACATTATTGTCATCATACAGACTGATTGTTGTATTGTTTAGTAAAGAAGTTGATAAGAGACCGCCCGTTCCTTGAATTGCAAATGAAACAATATCTCCTGCTTCACCACTTTGTGGGAAAGAAACGGTAATAGAGGAAGTACTTAGAACTCCTAAGGCTGCAGATAAATAAGCATAGTTAGAAGTGTTTGCATCTACCAGCGCATTTGCACTTACAAAATCTGTGCTGCTGGCAACGACTGCATCGGCAGTAATTAATGATTGGGCATGGCAATCATTAATTATTGTACCCAATCCAATTGAGCACAATAATAGTGTGTATAATTTTTTCATAGCTGGTTGAAAAATTTATTATATCGTAATAATAAGAACTTGTTCAAAATAATATTCAATTGGCAGTTAAATATTACATTGTAATACTACTTACGCTACATGTCTTTTTTTGTTTCTGTTAAAGGTTTATAAATTTAAAATATGTGCAGTATAGAACTATATTATGGTCTATTCAAATTAAAAGCCGTTTTTTATCTAAAAAAAGCTATATTTTAAATTATATTTTAACATTGGTTTAATAACTAAATTCAATAATTGATATTTTTCTATGTAAAATGTTGAAAAATGTTGTTAAAATTACATATTTAAAAAGCTGAAAAAGCTATTTAAAAGGAATTTTTTAAAGTAAATATTTTACGCTTTTAATTTGGGAGGATAATGGGTTGCGAAAAAAAAGAACTGTTATTATTCAGTTCAAAAATATATTCGAAATTCAAAACTCTAAAAGTAAAATTTTCTGGATAGAATTAATTCTTCAACTTCTTTGCTTACCAGGTAACGGATCGATTTTCCTTGCTTGACTAAACTGCGGATGTATGTTGCAGAAATTTCGAGCAAAGGTGCCTCAACCATACGTACTTTAGAATGCTTATGCAGTTCAGAATTAGCAGCAACAGGGCGTGGATACACATACAATTCATATTGCTGTAATATCTGTTCAAAATTTTTCCAGTTTTTAAATTGCTCCAGATTGTCTTCGCCAATGATTAAAACAAATGTGTGCTGCGGATATTTATCGCTCAGGTACGTAAGTGTATCTATTGTATAGCTTGGCTTAGGTAAGTTGAATTCAATATCACTTGCACGAAGTTTTGGATTATCAAAAATCGCTGCTGTAACCATGTCAAAACGATCAAATTCATGCAGTAACGATTGGTTTTTTTTGAATGGATTCTGCGGACTTACAACATACCACACTTCCTGTAAATCGGTGGTTTCGGCCATCGTGTTTCCAATGATCAGGTGCCCGACATGTATAGGATTAAATGAACCAAAGAATAAACCGATTTTCATCTAAGGGATGTGTGATTATTTTTATTAGACATATACTGTATTTTATATGTACAGATATATAAAGAATTTTGGAATAATAGTGAATGTATTTATCTGCCAAGCTACGCACATGCAGTTGGTGCAATGTGTTTATTTGCCTTCAATAAAATTATCAACTAATTGATGTGCTTTTATAAAAGTATCTTCAAGCTGGTCATTTATAAGGATAACATCAAATTCGTTTTGAAAAGACGATTCAAATTTCATTTTTTCCAAACGTGCCTGAAGGCTTTCAGCAGATTCTGTATTGCGGTCAATCAGACGTTTTTGTAGTTCTTCTATAGATGGTACTTTAACAAATATTGAGAGAGCTTTTTCTCCGAATTGTTCTTTCAGACTGATTCCACCTTTTACATCAACATCAAAAATAACATGTTTACCCATATCCCATATACGCTGTACTTCTGAGCGTAATGTTCCGTAGTAACGCCCCGGATAAACTTCCTCCCATTCAACAAATTCATTATTTTGAATACGGCGTTCAAATTCTTCTACAGATAGAAAATAGTAATCTTTTCCATTAGCCTCTTTACTTTCACGCATTTCACGTGTACAGGCTGAAATAGAAAATCCAATGCGAGGGTCAGTTTGTAATAAATGTTGGACGATGGTTGTTTTACCAGAGCCGGAGGGAGCAGAAAAAATAAATAATTTTCCTTCCATATATGATTAGCAATTCTTTTTAATATTTCCTCTGATACTTTCAATAAGCGAAGCCGGTACAGGCCTTTGTTCTAACTTGTGCTTAATGACTTCTTTTACAGATTTTTCAATATTATAATGATTATAACAAGGGCTACACGATTCAATATGTTCCTGTAGATAGAGCATCTCTTCCTTTGTGGCTTCTCCGTCAAGAACTGAATTCAGCCTGCATAAACAATCTTTACAGCAGTAGCGTTGTTCGGCTTTCTTGCCGACTAATTTGTTTACAACCTCTTTAATAAAATCAATCATGACAGCTTAATCGTTTTTCTTTCGTTGATCCTTGTATCCCATAGATTGGGCATATTCTTGTAATTTTTCTTTTAATACGTTTCGTGCTCTGTGTAAGCGGGAACGTACTGTTCCGATAGGAATGTCTAATATTTTAGCCATTTCTTCATAAGTGAAACCTTCCAGATCACACAAAATGATTATGGTTCTAAAATCTACGTCTAATGCGTTAAGAGCGTTGGCAACCTCGTCGCCAATCATATTGTTCAGTGAGTCAACACGCAAATCACTTGTGATTGGCTCATTAACATCATCGGAATTGTAATAGGATTCAACTTCTTGATAATCGACTTTATTAGGCTCTTTCGTCTTACGTCGATATTCATTTATAAAGGTGTTTTTCAGGATTCTAAACAACCATGCTTTGGCATTAGTTCCTTTTTCATAAGAATCAAAAAAACGATATGCCTTTAAGTAAGTCTCTTGAACCAAATCATTTGCATCGTCTTCATCTAAGGTTAACCGGTAACCAAAGTTGTAAAGCGGGCCAATCAGGTGCATAAATTCCTTCTCGAAAAGACTGTCTTTTTCTTCCTTACTTTTATATCGGGTTTTGGAATTTTGCTCCTCCATTCAATCAAATAATGTCTATATTTACAGACTTTATGGGTTTAATAACTAATATCAAATATACACTTTTTTGTTAAAGTTGTAGAAAATGAATCAGGTCCTTTCATGAATTTATCTCTTAGCAGCATCCGTTCCAATACATCCTTTTTAAATAATTGGTTCTTAATTGCATCCATTATTGCTATCGTCGGAATCTTTTTCTCCCGGGCAATGATCAGCATAGGTATGATCGGTATTGTTTTGCTTTATATTATTACGCAAGGGTGGAAGACAACTTTCACAAAGCGGCCGGCAGATCTGCTGTGGTTTTTCTTAATGCCTGTATTAATCATGTATCTGATAGGAGGTTTATGGACAGATGACTATTCATATTGGTTGCAGCGCATTCAGGTAAAGCTTCCTCTGTTATTTTTACCTCTCGGTTTCTGGTCCGTAAAGGAAATTATCACACGTAAAACTGTTGACAGCGTGATTTTATTATTTATTCTGCTTTGCGTAGCAACGGCATTAGGAAGTTTTATTTACTATCTGTTACATTATAAAGAAATCACAGATTCGTATAAGCATGCAAAAACGATACCTACCATCATTGAGCATATCCGTTATAGTTTATTGCTGACAATAGCCTTCTTTGCCTGTATCCATTTGTATTTCACATCACCGGTAGTGAAAACAAAAACACATAAAAACATACTTGCAGGTTTGGCGATTTTCCTTTTTCTTTTTCTGCATATATTATCTATCAGAAGCGGATTGCTGGCTTTATATGCTACAAGCGGCATGTGGCTGCTGATTCAGGTAGTTAACAGCGGCAATAAAAAACTATTATTACTGATACCGGCAGCAGCCGGATTTTTGGTAGCTATGTATTTCTTTGTACCGTCGCTGCACAACAAAGTTGATTATATGGTACGCGATGTGAACCAGTTTGTCACCGGTAAAAGCGTTAATAATTATTCAGATGGCAATAGATTACTATCTATGAAATTAGGCATTCAGATTGGGCTTGAACATCCATGGCTGGGAGTGGGAAGCGGAGATGTTCAACAGGAAATGAATGCAGTTTATAAAAAGGAATATCCGGAGATTATTGAATACAACTGGTTGATTCCGCACAATCAGTTTGTGTATATTTTTACAGCTCTTGGTTCAATAGGTTTATTGTTATTTACAGCCTGCCTGATATATCCGATTCTGAATAAGAACATCTTTTCAGATATCCTGTGTGTGGCTATTCTTGTGAGTGCGTATACATCGTTCTTATCAGAAGCAACACTTGAATTACAGCAGGGAATTGTATTGGTAAGCTTGTTGTTCAGCTTGTCCTATATTCGTATTTATTCGAAAGCATAATATGATCTGGATATTGATTGTTGCATCAACAGCATTTTTATTGATTTGTTTTCACAATCAGGGTGTGCCGGTAATGTTATTTCATCAGGTCAATGAAAAATCAAATGTAAAACCAGCCGAACTGGAAGCTTATTTCAGCTGGCTGTCTGCAAATAACTACAACACTGTTACAGTAAAAGAAATAGATCGCATCTTTCAATCAAATAAAAAGCTGCCTAAGAAGACAGTAGTCTTAACTTTTGATGATGGTTATTATGACAATTATGAAATTGTATTTCCATTGCTTAAAAAATATAATCTGAAAGCTGTTTTTTTTGTTAATACATTATTTATAAAAGATAAATACGAACGCACAGGTATTATTCATGAAAATTCAGATCAGGTAAATGCACGTTTAATCAGACAGTATTTTAAACAGGAAAATACGCAGAGCAATCAGTACGTTTCCTGGGAAGAAATGCGTGATATGGAAGCTTCGGGTTTGGTAGATATTCAATGCCATTCTCACCGTCATGGCATGGTATTTTCAAATACGCAATTCAAAGGAGTTGTTGATGCATCGTTTATCTCATCCGGAGAATATTTTGTATACGACGGGCACGTGCAGGGCGGAGAACCGCTGTTTAAAATGAGAGGCGAGTTAACATGCGCTGGTCTGAAGATTGATGATGAAGGTAAAAAGCTTTTTCATGATTTTTATAAAACACTTGAATCAGCGTTAATTCCTGTAAAAGAAAAAAAGAAAAAATGCGCTGACTTTTTTACAAAAGATTTTATTCAAAAGCACATTCATGTATACAGTGAGACTGAATTCAAAACGCGCGTTGAAAAAGAAATTACTGACAATAGTAAAGAAATCAATACACAATTAAATAAAAAGACAACAGGTTTTGCGTGGCCGTACGGGCACCTGAGCAAGCAATCCATACCGTGGATGCAGGCATTGGGTATGCAATATTTTTTTACGTGCAAAAAAGGAACAAACTCCCGTACATTAAAATCTGATTTTATTTACAGAATAGAGCTGCGTAAAGTAACAGCAGCCAGATTGATTTTACTTACAAAAACCAATTCCAATCTTATGTTGGGTTGGTTATACCGTTGGGTAAGCTGATAAACTATATTGAATTAAAAAAAGCGATATGGGCTTCATGTATTTTTTTTACAGACACTTCTGATAACGCATACATATATGCTTTTTCAATCTGTTCGGAATTTTCAGTACGCATTGCAGTATTTAATGCATGAGCAAGCAGTTGAGGTTTTTTCTTCTCTACTATGTAACCTCTGCCCGTAACCAGTTCCTTGAGCCCACCGGCATCAGTAGAAACAACCGGCACTTTATAAATAAATGCATCCAGCACACTGCTCCCAAGGCCTTCTTCTTCAGATGACATAACAAAATAATTAAAGATACTGAAATAGTCTTCAACCTGATCCTGAAAACCCATCAGCTTATAATGATCTTCCAATTTGTATGTTTCAATCAACTTCGATAGAATGGATTTTAATGGTCCTTCTCCAAAATGCAGCAGCACAAAATCCTGTCGTATGGTATGAAGTATATGAATTGCATGTGCAAGATTGACAGGATCTTTATGTTGCACCAGTGCAGCAGTAGTACCGATAATAATTTTATCCTTGATGTTCAGCGTTTTTACAAGCTCTGTTGCACGGGCTTTGTTTAAGATTTTTTCTTCTATGCAGTCAGAAATAACAACAGTATTTGTTTTAATTCCTGCTTCTGTCAGAATTTTTTGAATGGCACCGGAAACGCAGATAATACCATCGCAGGCATTGTATTTAAATAACGTAAAGAAACCTTTCGGTACAAAATCAACGCGTCTGGAAAAGACTACTTTACGTTGGTGAAATGGTTTGGTAAGAATACAATATGTTAATTGTTTTGACGTCTGTGTATGTATGATATCATATGAACTGCCGGATTTCAGAAAGAAAAATACAGCGGCATAATTGGATGAGATCGTATGACAAACAAATCCGGCTGCCTGAGCTTTTATATGCAACGCTGAACCTCTGAAACACAACAGTTCCACCTCATGTCCGGTCATCCGAAATCCTTGAAGTGCATAGAGTGTTTGTTTTTCTCCGCCCCGCCAGCCTTTTTCCGTATTTATTTCCAGTATGCGCATTAGTTATACTTTTTGTAAGGCATAAAGTTTTGCATATTTTTCATACGTATAATTGAAATTAAAACAGGCAATTTTAAAACCTATTGCTCCATCCAGTATTCCTAATTTTAAAAAATACTCTTTCAGAAACGTAAACGAAGGACTTATATACCGCTTTGCTAAAGAAGCTTTCTTTCCCCGTGCATATAAGCGCTCAGCAAATAGTGTTGTATATTTATCTGATTTTGATTTATAGTCGTCAATTGTATCATACGAATAGTGATGTATCGTACCTTTTAATGTGATAATCTGATAATTTTTTGGATAGATTAGAGTCTCGTGCACTGCAAGTGTGTCCCATTCTGTAAAATTCTTATTAAACAGACGTATGTGATGTTGCGGGTTCCATCCACCAAACCGGATCAACTGATTGCAAAAATATGTTTTAAACGGAATGTTGTACAGACGGAGAGGAGACGTAAGATTAAGTTGTTTTAATTCTGTAAGTAATTCCGGTGAAACTACTTCATCTGCATCAATTGATAAAATCCAGTCGTGTTTTGCATAAACATGTCCGGCATTTTTTTGTTTGCCATATCCAGCCCAGGCTTGCTGAACAAACGTTACGTTCAATCTTTTACAGATTTCGGGAGTGGAATCTGTACTATATGAATCAACCACTACAATATCGTCTGTTAAAGAAGAGACGGCTTCAATTGTTCGTTCAATTTTGTTTTCTTCATTAAACGTAATAATCACAACAGAAATATTAAAAATGAAATCAGGCATATGTAAAAACTATTTTTAAAATGTAATAATTGTATGCAGCTTATTTAGCGCCGATTGAGTATGCAGGTAATTTCCAGCGGTTTTTTTTACCGGCTAATTTGCGGATATTTTTTGTTATGAATGGCAAAGATTCATATTCCAGCTTAGGTTTAATGAGCATATCCGGACGTATAGCGTCAATGTCCTGCACCATTTCATGAACAGAACTTCTGGACAAATGATATTGAAAGAATTCAGCAAGTACTGTTCTGAATTCTTTAAAATTCCAGTAATGATAAACATATTCAGTCGATTCTTTTAATGTACCATGCTGTTGCAATTGATAGGAGAAAGAAAGCTGTTCGACCACATGTGAATGGAATTTTTCAAAAATTACATCATTGGTATATAAAACCTTTTCGAGAATTTCTTTATGATCCGATAATAAACCAATTACGCCTGCGTTCCACATCGTCATGTTATATGGAATCGGAATATTATTTTCCTGCAGGTAAAGTATGTTATGTTTGATGAACCCTGAAAATTTTTCAAATATTCTATTTCCTTTGAGATCAATTGGCCCTTCATTATTACACATTAAAAAATTATGTGCTGTGATAGAAATAAATAGTTTTTCAATTGATTTTAAAAAATAAATATCAGAATCTACATACAGTATTGAACCTTTAAAACGCTCAACACTATCAAGCAATATTTTTATTTTTAAACGATGCACGAAAGAATAAGATCCTTTATAGTCAGCAATCGTTTCAGCGCTCATCGGAACAAAATCGATGTACTTGGCAGGTAAGAACGAAAAATATTCCGGCTGATCAGTATAGATAACGATACGCATTTCATTCTCATTTACTCCATGCTTTAAAAGACTTAAAATGGAATAACAACACTCATTTAAAATATCCTTGCTGCCGTATGATTGATAGATCAGATAATTCATTTATATTTTTTTATAATTTTTATATTCACCTATTCTCCACCCGGAAATTTTTTCAACAAACATTTTAAACCGATGTTTAAAAGAAAGTTTCTTTTTGCTGAAATCAAATTTGAATTTCCAGTTTTGTTCCGCAATCCGCTTTTGCATTACTTTAGGGTGTGTACCTGAAAATAATTTCAAGGAATCAACTTCTGAATAATCAAATAGCTCTATCTCCGGAATCTTGGATTCGATCCATTGATCGCTGTGCCAGTATTTGGAAAAAGATTTTGCCTTTTTAATCTGATACGCAGGATTTTTTACCCAGCCATAATGATAGATATACGCATCAATAACTTTTACAGAAAGTTTATTTCCATTCTTTCTAAATCCTTGTGCATCTTTATAAGAGCGAATAGCCTGATCTTTTCGTACAATGCGGATTTCTTTTCTGTACCAGTTGGGCGCATCGCCAACGTATTCATAAGATCCGAAAAAATGTTCGTAATTAAATAGTAATCCTTCAATAGCTGTATTGGCTGCATACTTCAGCATAGCATCTTTGACAACAGGCAGATATTTTTCGTGCATAGCTTCATCGCCCTGAATATAGAAACACCAATCTACATCTGCTGAAATGACATCCATGGCTTTATCTGTTTCAACAGCAAGTACCTTTCCGCCTTCACGCAAGGATTCATCCCAGGTTGTATGAATGATTTTTATTTTAGGAGAATTTATAGCAAGTATGATGTCTTCCGTTGTGTCTTCAGAATTTCCTAAAGCAACAATAAATTCATCACAAAGAGGAAGAATAGAAGTTATTGCTTCAACAATCGGATAATCGTACGTAACGGCATTTCGGATAAAGGTAAATCCAGCAACTTTCATGATCCAGCAATTTCATGCAAGATAATTAAAAGTAAGGAGAGTACTAAGGGGATTTGAAATGTCGGATATATTTACAAATGATGTTCAATAGGAGCGTGTGTAAGCCCATCTTGTTCCGGTATGCCATGTTTTAATAGCTGATTGTGTATATCAACATAATCTTTATGCTGAAAAGAACTTATATGGACTTTTCTGGAATTAAAAAAAATGGTTATTTCTTTCCATGCATAATGATGGTCGCTTTTGTTTATAATGGTATAATATAAAGCTCTTCCAAAGGTGTGTTTCTGATCTTTACCGATCAGCGGATGTACAATAACTTCTGTTTTTGTGATATCAATTTTTTTAGTTGTAATTAAATTGTATGCTGCACCCATAAATACGATTCCCCACAATATAAGAGCGGATATATCTATATAATTGCAGTTGACCTGAGCCGCTTTGGTAAAAATCACAATCATAAAGACGGATACAATAAGTAATAAAAAAGATAAAAGCACCGACGTATGAAAAGCCCAGGAAACTCCTTGTCTGATCCTTTTCTGACAATTAACAATGGATGTTGAAATCAGCACCAATAAAAAAAGCTCCATAAATATATTCGTTTCCATAGCGGTAAATGGTTAGGTTATAAAACTTTTAATAAATAACAGATTCGATTTTTTACTTATTATTAAAGAAATAAACTATAACTGGTAACGGTATTTTATATCGGTTCATTAAATGCTTTATGTAATTAACCGGAGTGAAAAAGTATATCTGAGTAGCTTTTTAAGGTTGCTTTTGATAGTGCCCCAGCTTGTAATATTTTGTTCTATATTTCAATAAACGTTACTGTTATCTAAAAGTTTTTTTATTTGCTATAAAAGCTGAATATGTGGAAATAATGATAGCATTCCTGAATTTTATGTAAAAACTAATCTATGTAATACCAAATTTTGTATAAAAAGGCTTGTAATAAATCAAACCAAATAAAATAAAAAGGTCACGCAAGAGCGTGACCTTTTAACTATCTGAAATTAAATACAGCAATTAGTATCTGTATTCGTTGTTTTTGTATGGGCCGTCAACAGTAACACCAATATAAGCTGCCTGATCTGCTGATAAAACATCTAATTCAACGTCGATTTTAGCCAAATGCAGACGCGCCACTTTTTCATCTAACGATTTAGGTAACGTATATACTTTGTTTTCATATTTAGATGAATTTTCCCATAACTCTAACTGAGCAATAACCTGGTTAGAGAAAGAGCTTGACATCACAAATGAAGGGTGGCCTGTAGCGCAACCCAAGTTTACCAAACGGCCTTCAGCTAAGATAATTACATCGTGTCCATCTACATTGTAGATATCTACTTGCGGCTTCACTGTAATTTTTGTTGAACCATAGTTTTTGTTCAACCATGCCATATCAATTTCATTATCGAAGTGACCGATGTTACAAACAATAACTTTATCTCTCATTGATTTAAAATGCTCACCCGTAATGATGTTTTTGTTACCTGTTGCAGTAACAACAATATCCGCACGTTTAACAGCATCAGCCATTTTCTTCACTTCATACCCATCCATCGCAGCCTGTAATGCACAGATCGGGTCAATTTCAGTAACTAATACGCGTGCACCTGCACCTCTTAACGAAGCAGCAGATCCTTTTCCTACATCACCGTAACCAGCTACAACAGCAACTTTACCAGCCATCATAACATCTGTTGCGCGACGGATACTGTCTACCAGAGATTCTTTGCAACCATATTTGTTATCAAATTTAGATTTTGTAACAGAGTCGTTGATGTTGATTGCAGGTAATACTAACGTACCGTTACGTTCTCTGTCTTTCAAACGAAGCACACCTGTTGTTGTTTCTTCAGAAATGCCACGGATATCTTTCACTAATTCAGGAAAACGGTCTAGTACCATGTTGGTAAGATCACCACCGTCATCAAGAATCATGTTCAATGGCTTACGGTCTTCGCCAAAAAATAATGTTTGCTCAATACACCAGTCAAACTCTTCTTCATTCATACCTTTCCAGGCATAAACAGAGATACCTGCAGCAGCAATCGCAGCAGCAGCATGATCTTGTGTTGAGAATATATTACAAGAAGACCAGGTAACTTCAGCACCTAACTCAATCAATGTTTCAATCAAAACAGCAGTTTGGATTGTCATATGTAAACAACCTGCAACGCGCGCATTTTTAAGGGGCTTAGAAGGGCCGAATTCTTTGCGGATTGACATTAAGCCAGGCATTTCTGCTTCAGCTAATTCAATTTCTTTTCTTCCCCATGCAGCAAGGGAAATGTCTTTAACTTTGTATTTTACAAATGTGTCTACCATTGTTTCAGAATTTTCTGTTTTATTAGTTCCACAAATATAATTTATAAACTGTTGAAGTTCAAATGTATTTAGTTAATCCATTTTTTCAGATAAATTTTCTTATTAAGATATTTGATTTAGAATATTTATCTGAAATCGAACCCGTAAATGCCTTTCTTTAGATTTTATTTATAAACTGTACTTCTTTAAAAGCATAAGACTGGAGTAGCCCGGAGTCTTTTTCGATAAGCAGATGTCCGGATTCACTAACTTCCCGGATTATTCCCCGAAAGTTTCCTTTTACATCTGAAAAATCAAGAACTTGGTTTACTCCAAACAACATTTCTTTGTATAATTTCTGCAAAAGACTTTTTTGCCCCTGTTCCAGTAACAGATAGTAATATTCCAGTTGTTCACATATACAGTCAAGCACTTCCTGCAGATTAAATTCATGTCCGGCCTGCTGTATCATAGAGCCTGCATGGGGCAAATCAGAAATTACCTGATTTACATTTATTCCGATACCTACAACAGTTGAAGTTATTTGGTTTCCTCTCAATGTATTTTCAATCAATATTCCAGAGATTTTTTTATTGAAAACATACACATCATTTGGCCATTTTACTTTAACTTCCTGTAAAGGAAGAAAAGATTGCAACGTTTGTGCAACCGCTAACGATGAAATGATGTTGAGATAAAAGGAATCGTTGATAGAAAGTGCAGCTGGAAAGAAAATGACCGAAAATGTCAGGTTTGCATTGGGCTCGCTTAACCAGGTATTGCCTTGTTGCCCGCGACCCGCAGTCTGCTCGTTTGTTATGACTATCAAACCATTAACAGCTTTCTGTGAACGGATCAACAGGCTGGCCTCTGTATTCGTAGAATGACAGCTTGGCAGAAAGTGGATACTTTTACCTGTGAATTTGGTATTGGCTGAGTTATTGTACAATGAAATTCTTAATTTTAGGTTAAATTTCGGTAAATAGTATCAAAATAGAGTGGTTGAGGCAAAAAATAAAGCTAAAAAGGCATCATTAGCTGATTTAATCGTACAGGGCATGCAGGAAAAAAAGGCCCAAAACATTACAGTTATTGATTTAAGAAAGTTGAAAGAAGCAGTAGCAGATTATTTTATTATCTGTTCTGCCAATTCAGACACTCAGGTAGATTCTATTCATGATTCCATAGACGAGGTGGTTTTTCTAAATAGAAAACTGCATCCCTGGAGAACGGAAGGAGAAAAACAAAAAGAGTGGATTATTGTTGATTACGGAGATGTTGTTGCACACATTTTCAGAAAAGACAAAAGACCATTTTATAACCTCGAAGAGTTATGGGGTGATGGGGTGATTACCAAAATTGCAAATTTAGACTAAGTATTCGTTCTTAAAGGAGAGATATATGAGTGTACCAGAGGATCAAAAAAAGAAAAAAAATCCAATACCTAACCCGGCACAAAAAACTAATTATCAGATTTTTTTAATTAGTGCATTGCTGCTTGTTGTTGTTGCTATCGCTTATTTCAGCGGTTCGGGCAGCATACATAAAATATCCAAGCAGAAATTTTTTGACATGGTGTTAAAACATGATGTTGAAAAAATTGTACTGGTTAATAACCGCACAGTTGAAGTAACCTTAAATAAAGAAGCGCTTGAAAGCGACCGGTATGATAAATTGCTAAACAAAAGTAAAAGCCCATTCTCTCCGGCAAATTCAGGTCCGCAATTTCAATTTGAAGTAAGCCAGAATTATGATTTTGAGAAAAACTACGAAGACTTTCTGGCTAAAAATAAAATTCCCGAGTCTCAGCAGGTGTCGGTTGAAGTAGACAGCAACCGTGCAGAAGTAACAAGTCAGCTGGTCACACTGGGTTTCTGGGTTCTTTTATTTGTTGGCAGCTGGTTCCTGTTCAGAAGAGTTTCAGGCGGTGGTGCAGGTGGACAAATATTCAACATTGGAAAATCAAAGGCCGCTTTATTTGATCAGGATAATAAAGTGAAAATTACATTTGCAGATGTTGCAGGTCTTGATGAAGCAAAAGAAGAAGTAAAAGAGATTGTAGATTTCTTACGATTTCCAACAAAGTTTACAAAACTGGGTGGTAAAATTCCTAAAGGAGCGTTGCTTGTGGGCCCTCCGGGTACAGGTAAAACATTATTGGCAAAAGCTGTTGCAGGCGAAGCGGGTGTTCCCTTTTTCTCTCTGTCAGGTTCAGACTTTGTAGAAATGTTTGTAGGTGTAGGTGCTGCACGTGTGCGCGACTTATTCAAACAAGCTAAAGAAAAAGCTCCGTGTATTATTTTCATTGACGAGATTGATGCGATCGGACGTATGCGTGGAAAAGGTGGTAACATGCCGGGTTCAAATGACGAAAGAGAAAATACATTGAACTCCTTGTTGGTTGAGATGGATGGGTTCGGTACAGATTCAGGTGTCATCATTCTTGCTGCTACAAACCGTCCGGATGTATTGGATTCAGCGTTGCTTCGTCCGGGTCGTTTCGATCGTATGATCAGTATTGATAAACCGGATATCGTTGGTAGAGAGCAGATTTTCCGCGTTCACCTAAAACCATTGAAATTAGCAGCTGATGTAGATGCTAAAAAGATTGCAGCTCAGACACCTGGTTTTGCCGGTGCAGAGATTATGAATGTATGTAATGAAGCAGCATTGATTGCTGCACGCAGAGATAAAGCCGAAATTGATATGCAGGATTTTCAGGATGCTATTGATCGTGTGATCGGTGGTCTTGAAAAGAAAACAAAAATTATTTCTCCGGAAGAGAAAAAAATTGTTGCCTATCATGAAGCAGGGCATGCGGTTGCAGGATGGTATTTAGAGCACGCAGATCCATTGGTTAAAGTAAGTATCGTACCGCGTGGCGTTGCTGCTTTAGGGTATGCGCAGTACTTGCCGAAAGAGCAATTCTTATATACTGTAGAGCAACTGACAGATGAAATGTGCATGGCGCTCGGCGGTCGTGCAGCAGAAGATCTTGTCTTCGGAAAAATTTCTACCGGTGCATTAAGTGATCTGGAAAGAATTACGAAAATGGCATATGGTATGGTTTCTATCTATGGTATGAATGACAAGATCGGAAATATTTCGTTCTACGATTCTAAAGGCGGTGATTATTCATTTAACAAACCATATTCAGAATCAACCGCACAAACGATTGATGAAGAGGTGCGCAATATTGTAAACGAAGCATATAACAGAACCAGAAAATTATTGGTTGACAAACGTGAACAGCTTGAAATTATAGCGAAGCAATTGCTGGAGAAAGAAATTTTGTTTCAATCTGATTTGGAAAAACTAATTGGTAAACGTCCGTTTGATACGCAAACAACATATCAGGCGTATACAAACAAAGCAGAAACGCCTCAGCCACCTTCAGATATTATACCTGATCCTGTAAAACAGGAAGGAAATTCAGGTTCATCTACCTATTCTCAAAACGAAGGATCATACAATAAATAATTTTCTTATTAATGGCGCTTAATCCTTCGAAAGAAGCAATTTTAAAAAGAATCAGACAGGGTTTAACCCGGAGGAATGCTCTTCCTCCGGAACCTAATTTTACTTCCGATATTTATGCAAGATCAACGGAAGAAGATTTGTCTGTAGTGTTTGCGCAACAATTTTTACAGCACAAAGGAGAATTTTATTTTGTTGAAAATGAAAAAGAGCTTTGTGATGTAATTTCAAATGTTGCTGCAGCAAAAGGATTTAAGAATATTTATGTATGGGAAAAAACATTGATTGATATGCTTTCTCCTGCTGCATTAATATTCGAAACAAGTGAAAAAGATTTTACAGAAGCAGGTGTCGGTATTACTACATGCGAGGTACTGATTGCCCGTACAGGAAGTGTCTTGGTTAGTTCTGCAAAATTATCAGGCAGAAGACTGTCTATTTATCCACATATTCATGTTGTTATAGCCAAGACATCGCAATTGGTGTATGATATAAAAGACGGTATGGAACATATGCGTTCGACATATGGATCTAATTTGCCATCTATGATTTGCCTGGAAACTGGTCCGAGCAGAACAGCAGATATCGAAAAAACTCTTGTATTGGGCGCACACGGACCAAAAGAATTATTAGTCTTTTTAATAGATGATTCAGCGCATTGAGTCTGTTCATACAGACAAAAAAATATATTTCTTATCCGATTTTCATCTTGGAGTACCTACCTATGAAGAAAGCAGGAAAAGAGAAAATAAAATCATTCGTTTTTTAGATTCTATTACACCTCAGGCGCAGGCTATTTTTTTATTGGGAGATATATTCGATTTCTGGTTTGAATACAAGCACGTAATTCCTAAAGGATTTGTACGCCTGCAAGGAAAGATTGCACAACTTACAGATGCAGGTATTCCTGTATATGTATACA